>Ga0315295_10005932_pt1 | contig 10443 bp, 9 predicted proteins | sample YL17G14_0_MG_FD_204453 | JGI IMG/M metagenome (GOLD analysis project Ga0315295, IMG submission 204453) | Sediment microbial communities from Yellowstone Lake, YNP, Wyoming, USA - YL17G14_0 | ecosystem: Environmental > Aquatic > Freshwater > Lake > Sediment | place: USA: Wyoming | collected... | reverse complement strand
TCTTCTGTCGTCAACGTGTTCAACCCAACAACATCAGTCTTTTTGTCCAGCCACAGAGCTAAGAGAGCGCTGTAGCTCAGCTAGAGGCCTGGTATTCAAAATATGGTGCGGCTCACACCAGCCGCGTCGTGCCATGCCCACTCCGAAACGCATGTGGTCTAGCTGCTCTGAGCTGTGGGCATCAGTGCTGATAACTAGCTTATCCCCCAGTTCTTTGGCCCGTTGGATATGCACATCCTTAAGGTCAAGACGGGACGGCATAGCGTTGATCTCCAGGGCAGTGTTGCTCTGCCGGGCTGCCTGGAAGACAGCCTCCATGTCGATGGCAACGGGTGGGCGCTCCCCCAACAACCGGCAGGTCGGGTGGCCTAGAATATCCACGTGAGGGTTATTCATAGCTCGAATAACCCGCTGGGTCATCCGGGCCTCGTCTTGCCCCATAGCCGAGTGCACCGACGCAACCACCACATCTAACTGACTGAGTAACTCATCGTCAAAGTCCAGGCTGCCGTCCGCCCGAATGTCCACCTCGCTGCCGCTTAAGATGTGGATGCCCTCCAGGCTCTGGTTGAGGCGCTTTATCTCCGCCAACTGCTGCCGCAGCCTTTCCGCAGTCAACCCGTGGGCAATGCCCCGCCCGGCCGAGTGGTCGGTTATGGCCAGATAGCGGTAGCCCCTTTGCCGGGCGGCCAGCGCCATCTCCTCTATGGAACCGTGGCCGTCGCTCCACTCCGTATGCACGTGGAGGTCTCCTTTGATGTCTGATAGCTCCACCAGGCAGGGTAGCTTGCCTTGCTCCGCCATCTCTATCTCCTGGCCGCCTTCGCGCAGCTCAGGCGGGATAAACTGAAGCCCCAGCCTTCGGTAAAATGCCTCCTCGGTGGCGAAGGTCTCTGTCACTTCAGTGGCCAGCACAGTGATGCCATACTCGCTGAGCTTGAGCCCCCGGCGGTGCGCTTGCTCTCTGAGGATGATATTGTGCTGCTTGCTGCCGGTGAAATGCTGAAGCAAGGAACCAAACTGGGCATGCTCCATCAGCCTGAGGTCAACTTGAAAGCCTCGAGTGACTATCACGCTGGCCTTGGTGGAGCCTACGGCCAGTACCTGGCTCACCTGAGGTAGTCTTACAAACATCTGGAGAACCTTTTCCGTGTCATCCGCCGTGCCCATGATGTCGATGTCGCCCACTGTTTCTCGGAAGCGCCGCAGGCTGCCCGCCGGGGTGAGGTTCCTGACCCCGGTCTCTCGAGAAAGCACGGGCAGTATCTCATCCACGGTAAGCACGGCCAGCCCCAGCGGGATGCGCTGTTCCTTTCTGCGCAAAGCCTGGATGTGGTGCAGAATGTTTTGTGCCAGCTTATCTCCCATACGGGGCAACGCAGCCACCCGGCCGTTCAGAATAGCCGTCTCCAGGTCTTCCACCGAGCTTATCCCCAGCTCAGTGACCAGGCGCAGGGCGGTCTTGGGTCCTATCCCACGAATGTCAAGCAGTGTGCTGATGCCAGGGGGAAACTCGGCCTTGAGCTCTTCATAGTAGCCCAAGTGGCCAGTGGTCACTAGCTCGGTTGTCTTTTTAGCGATGGCCTCCCCCACCCCAGGGATGTCCCTCAGACTGCCGCCCTCCTTCAGGAGCTGTTCAATCTCCCTGGGCAGGTGTTCAATAGCATGGGCCGCCCGCTGGTAGGCCCGTATCTTAAAGACGTTCTCACCCTCGAGCTCCAGCAGGTCAGCTATATCCTGGAAAACCTTGGCAATATCGGTGTTTTTCATCTTCCCTCAATATCTTACACCAACGGAGTCTAAGGGACAAAGGCCGTGCCGAGGCTTAGGAAGCCATCACCTGTCTGGGGGCATAATCAGTTCTTTGGCATGCTCCACGTATTGACAAACATTCAAATGCACTTTATTATGAGTCGAAAGGCTAGAAGAGAAGACAAATTTGGACTAGCCCAGAACAATAATTTGACAGGCCATCCCATCTAAATTAAAATAAACTTTGCTTGGACCAGGCTCTGTCTAAACGAAAGGCAGCCGGGCTTCCATGGTGTAGCAGTGGGAATTAAGACCCGCAGGACTAAGCTTCCTGTGGGTCTTTTGTTATCTAAAAGGAAATCACATTTGGCTGACAATTTTGATTTGAACAACATAAGTAGCATCCCCGGCCTTTCCGAGAAAGAGGCGTCTGACAGGCTGGCACGCGAGGGGTTTAATGAAATCCCGTCAGCAAAGAGGCGCAGTTTCCTGGCTATTGCTTTCAGCGTCGTCCGTGAACCCATGCTGCTACTCCTTGTCGCCAGTGGTGCAATCTATATGGTACTTGGCGATCTCCAAGAAGCGCTAATGCTACTCGGCTTTGTTTTTCTTATCATGGGCATCACTCTATATCAAGAGCGAAAAACAGAACGGGCATTAGAAGCGCTGCGCGACCTGTCCAGCCCACGGGCTATGGTCATACGGGATGGTACAACCAGGAGAATCGCCGGTCGCGAGGTGGTTCGTGGTGACATTATCGTTTTATCTGAAGGTGACCGTGTGCCTGCTGACGGAATTGTGCTTTCTTGCAACAACCTGACCATAGAAGAATCACTGCTTACAGGCGAATCTGTGGCGGTATGTAAAACTGAATCCGATGAGTCTACTAAGATGGAACGTCCAGGCGGCGACAATTCGCCTTTTATCTACTCTGGCACACTGGTGACCAGCGGACTGGGTATTTCCCGCGTGGCTGCCACCGGTATACACACCGAGTTTGGGAGGATTGGCAAGTCATTGCAGGCTATAGAGCCCGAAGAAACGCTGCTGCAGAAAGAGATAAGGCACATAGTCCGCAACCTGGCTATCATAGGCTTATTCCTGTGTGTGCTTATGGCTATTATATATGGGATTACCGTAGGCCAATGGCTCGACGGGTTTCTTGCAAGTATCACTCTGGCTATGGCTATCTTACCAGAAGAGTTTCCTGTGGTACTCACCGTTTTCCTGGCTTTGGGTGCCTGGCGTATCTCTCAAAGCCAGGTACTTACACGCCGTATGCCAGCCATCGAAACACTGGGTTCAACCACTGTCTTGTGTGTAGATAAGACAGGAACGCTGACCATGAACCGAATGTCAGTAAATAGAATATTCGCCGGCGGTGAGTTCTTCAATGTGGACTATAATGTTGCGAAGGCACCTCCGGAAAAATTCCATCAGTTGGTTGAATTCAGTATTCTTGCCAGCCAGACAAATCCATTAGACCCTATGGAGAAAGCTCTTAAAGATCTGGGGGGCTACTATCAGAATCTAACTGAACACCTACACAGCGATTGGACATTGATGAAGGAATACCCTCTGTCCAAGAAACTCATGGCGCTTTCACGCACCTGGAAATCTCCAGGTGGTGAAGAATATGTCATCGCCGCCAAGGGGGCGCCAGAAGCCATTATGGACCTGTGCCATTTGTCTGAGGCAGAAACAAAGGAGTTGTCCAAGAAGGTGACTCTTATGGCAGGAGATGGGCTCAGGGTGCTGGCAGTAGCTAAGGCACACTTCAATGAGACGTCTTTGCCCGGCGATCAGCACGAATTTAAGTTTGAATTCCTGGGGCTTACAGGATTTGCCGACCCGATTCGCCCCACTGTACCCGAGGCTATCCGGGAATGCTACACCGCTGGCATAAGGGTGGTGATGATTACCGGCGACTATCCTGTCACCGCCCAGTATATCGCACAGCAGATCGGGCTGAAACCTGCTGATAAGGTCATCAACGGAACAGAAATGAATAATATGAGTGATGATGAACTCAGAGAACGTATCAAGACAGTAAATATATTCGCACGTGTAGTGCCAGAACAGAAACTGCGTCTGGTAGATGCCTTCAAGGCCAACGGCGAGATCGCATCCATGACTGGCGACGGGGTAAATGATGCTCCAGCGTTGAAATCGGCAAACATCGGTATTGCCATGGGGGCTAGAGGTACTGACGTTGCCAGAGAGGCTGGTGACCTGGTATTACTGGATGATGATTTTTCTTCTATTGTCAAAGCCGTCAAGCTGGGCAGGCGCATATTCGATAACTTGAGAAAAGCTATGGCTTATATCCTGGCTGTCCATGTGCCCATAGCCGGCCTGTCGTTAATCCCCGTACTACTAGGGTGGCCACTGGTATTACTGCCCGTTCATGTGGTATTCCTTGAGTTGATCATTGATCCAGCCTGTTCGGTTGCTTTTGAAGCTGAGCCCGAAGAAGCTGATGTGATGCGACGTCCACCGCGTAACCGCAAGGAGCCGCTTCTTAGTCGAAAGACAATTGCCACTAGCATACTGCAAGGCATCGTAGTCCTAGCTATTACTGTGGCCATATATGGCATTACCTTGCAACGAGGGTGGGGTCAGCTAGAAGCGCGCACTCTGACGTTCACCACCCTGGTTATTGCCAACCTCGGACTGATACTCAGCAATCGAACCTGGTCGAGTACCATAATAACAAGCCTGCGCGCCAAAAACACTGCCTTATGGGGGATAGTGGCTTTCACCTTAATCTTCTTAGGTCTGGTAATTTATGTTCCATCCTTACGTAACCTGTTCCACTTCGGCATGTTACATCCCGGCGATTTGGTGGTTTGCCTGGCAGCCGGCATTGCGACTATCTTATGGTTTGAGGTAATTAAATATATTAGCTGGCGTAAAACGACATTCCGCTGAATAATGACCTGCCACCAGATTGCTGGGGGTAGGTCACTCGCTTTATAGGGGGGAGACCCTTTGTTTCGCTCAGCGTGAAACAAATGAGGCTATTTTCATGCTTCGTGGTGCCGGCGGCAAGACAGCATGGGTGATTCTTATGAAAATGGGCTCTTTCAGCCCCCTGTGTCCCCCACTCTTGGGGGAATCGGGATGGGGGTTGGGGGGCCACCCCCAACCCCCCGCCTAAGGGGCTTCGCCCCTTGTGGAATCCCCGTTTTCATCCTTGGTGGTGTCCCAACGCAAGTAGGACATAAACGATTCTTCGCTCCGCTCAGAATCTCGGGTGTTACGCCGACTTATGCAGCGAGGCACTAGCCGCTTGACCAAGCCGTACACGATGAGAGCACCCTAGGACTTGCGCACATAGACCTTGATCTCTTTGCCCGACTGCTCCATCCCTAAGCACTGGTGGCCGGTGGCGCGGCACCAGGCGGGCATATCCTCTGTTATACCCCGATCGTCAGAAAGCACTTCTAGCACCTGCCCCGGCTGAAGCTCTTTTATCTTTTCAGCGGTCTTCACTATAGGCATAGGGCAATAGAGACCGACGCAGTCTAAGGTGACATCGGCTTTCATCGTTTTCCCTCCGGGCTTTGCTTGCCAAACTCTGGCGCCGATTTTGGCCTTCTGTCAGGCAACCGGACTCTCAGATAAACAGATTTACCTTTGCCTCGCGGGCTTCACCCAGGTACGTGCTTGCTCCGGCAAAGATCTTCACTTCAGGTATAAAAGCCTCTTCGGTAAGCCCTTGAAGTGCCATGGTGGTGGTGCAAACCACAAACTTGACCCCTGACTGGTGGGCTAGGGTGATCATCTCCTGGAGGTTGGGCATCTTGCTCTGGCGCATCAGCTTCTTCATCATCCAGGTGCCCATACCACACATGTGAAACTTAGAGAGACGAGCACGGCTCGCTCCGCCCCGGTTCAACATACCAAGCATACGGCGCATCATTCCAGCGGGCTTGCCCTTGGCCTTCTCTTTCCTGACTATGTTGAGTCCCCAGAAGGTAAAGTACATGGTGACTTCCATACCCGTAGCCGCCCCGGTGACAGCTATGTTAAAAGCGGCCAGAGCTTTGTCCAGCTCTCCGCTGAACACCACTAACGCCATTTTCTCTTTCTCAGCCATAGCTAACCTCTTTCCCCTGCCCTCAGCTATTCTATAACCTGGCCGCATTGCGGGCAGACCTTGATCTCCTCGGAGATCACAGTCAGGCAATTGGTGCAGCGGCGCAATGTCTTACCACAAGCCTGACAGAAGGGGAAAATCATCACCATCACCTCTGTCTCACAGTAGGGGCAGCGGCAAGCTGCCTCTGGCCTTTCTTTTTTCTTGACTATTTTCTTGCCAGTCATCGTCTTTTACCTCCCTTTCGCCTTGGCCACCTGGCCCTTTTTGCTGAGATAGTCCTCAATTGCTTTGTGCAGAGCATCAGCGCCCAGGTTAGAACAGTGGAACTTGTTCTTGGGCAGACCACCCAACTCTTCAGCCACTGAGTGGTTGGTGATAGCCATGGCCTCCTCTATGGTCTTGCCCTTAGCCATCTCGCTGACCATGCTGGAGACGGCGATGGCAGCACCACAGCCGAAGGTCTTGAACTTGACATCAGCGAGGCGGTTATCGTTGACTTTGATGTAGAAGGTCATCATGTCTCCGCAGACGGGATTGCCCACCTCGCCCACACCGTCGGCATCCTCAATCTCCCCCACATTTCTGGGCTGCATGAAATGTTCCATCACCTTCTCACTGTAGACAGGCAATTTATTTGCCCCCTTTCTGCGCCTTGACAAACTTGGCGAATAATGGCGACATTTGGCGGAGTCGCTCCACTACGGGTGGCAACTCCTCCAGCATATAGTCTATGTCCTCCCTGGAATTGCTCTGCCCCAGGGTAAACACCAGAGAGCCCTGAGCCAACTCCGGCGGCAGCCCGATGGCGGTGAGCACATGGGAGGCTTTAAGAGCGCGTGAGGTGCAAGAGGAGCCGCTAGAGGCAGCTATCCCTCGGGCATCGAGCAACATGAGCATGGCCTCGCCCTCAATGAACTCAATGCAGAAGCTGGCGTGCCCGGGCAGTCGCCCTGTGGGATGGCCGGTAAGGTAGGAGTGCTCAATGCGGCTGGCGACACCCTGGATCAGGCGGTCTCGCAGTGGCATCAGGTGTTCCTGGCGGGCTGACATCTCCTGCTGGGCAAGCTCAGCGGCCTTGCCCAGGCCCACAATGGCGGCCATGTTCTCAGTGCCTGCCCTCCGCCCTCCCTCCTGGATTCCGCCATCAAGGAGGGGCATAATGCGCACACCACGGCGCAGCCACAGCGCCCCTACCCCTTTGGGGCCGTAGAACTGGTTGGCAGCCAGTGTAAGAGCGTCCACACCCAACTCGGCGACGTTTAGCGGGATAGCGCCCGCTGTGGCCGCAGCGTCCGTGTGGAAGATAGCACTCGTCTCCTTGACCACCTTGGCTATCTCAGCAATCGGCTCAATAGTACCTATCTCAGCGTTGGCGTGCATCACCGAGACCAAGATGGTATCCTGCCTCAGGCGGCGTTTGACTTCTTCCGGGTACACCAGGCCGTGCTTATCAACAGGCAACTGGCTAACCTCAAAGCCCAGCTTCCCCATAGTACGGGCGGCGTTGAGGACAGAGAAATGCTCCACAGCGGAAACCAGGATATGTTTGCCTTTATCCTGCTGAGCTAGTGCTAGACCTTTGATGGCGAAGTTATTGGCCTCGGTGGCACTGCCGGTGAAAATCATCTCTTGAGGCTGTGCCCCGATCAAGCGGGCCACCTGAACCCTGGCCACCTCCAGAGCCTGCCTTGGTGCTTCTCCCCAATCATGCAGCGAGGACGGGTTGCCAAAGATATCCCTCAAGTAGGGCAGCATAGCCTCCAGGATACGAGGATCCAGTGGCATGGTTGCGGAGTGATCCAGATATACTTTTCTCAAACTCCACCTCCTCTAAAATAGCCAGACGGTTGTCTTGCCCCCAATCACAATCATCAGCTTCTTTCATTATATAGCATATAACACAATTATAAACAATACTGAGCAGACTTCTATGACCTAAGTCATCCTGACGGGCTGGCAGCTCAGGCTAGTTTGTAGCGGCTTTTTAAGATGGCAGACAGCTCTTTGAGATATTGGAAGGCTTTTTCCACCAGTTCCTCCTCAATGGTGCGATCAGCCGGACAAACACCTCCTTGGCTCTGCTTAGTTTCCCCCGCCGAGCCTACCTGCCCGACATTCTTCAGGCAGCACCTGGCCGGGGCCAGCAACGCCTGGCGAGCCACCTGTTCCGGGGTCAGCCCGCTCGACTCAGCCACCCTCTGCCAGTAATGGGAAAGGCGATCGGCCAGACTGTCAGGCGTCTCGCCACTCTGATGGGTGGAATCGGTGGGCACAATCCCCCAGCAGATGATGCCGCCCCGGCCCAGGAACTGGCCCACCGCCTGGGCGTAGCCCAGGGGGAGACTCCCTAGTTGATAGGCGTCAAAGGAGAGTAGGTCAATTCCCAACTCCAGTAAATAGGGCAGGTTCACATTGGCGCAGAGGTGCAGGGCGTGGGGCCCTTCTATGCCCTCCATAAAGTTGAGGTAATCCCGGCGGGCCTGGACGTCATCGTAGCCGGTGAAGCCACTGAACACCCAGCCCAGCCCTGGCTCATCCAGCCAGACGAAGGCGTTGGGGTTTCTTTCCTGAAGCTGGCGGCGCTGGAGGTTGGCCTTGCGCTGAATGAAATCGTAGAGCAGTATTCTTACTGCTTCATTATATATGATAGGCTTATCCTGCTCATCCACCACTCTGAAGCCCAGGCTCACCGGGCCGGTATGCTGGCCCCGTATGGCGATATAGCCGCCAAGCTCCTGTTCCAGAAAACGATGATAGACCACCGATTGGTCGGTGGCCAGGGCGAAGTACTCCGTTTGGTCGAGCTTCAGAGAATAGTCAGCCATCTCTGCCTCAAAACGAACGCTATTAAAGGTGACTCTCTGCATCTCCCTGTCTATCTTAATGCCAGGGAAGCCCCAGGCGGCCTGGGCATACATATCCTCCAGATAGCTGACCCTGGGGAGCTGTGGCCAGAAGGGGATATCCAGACCCAGGGACAAGGCTAAGGCCCGTTCCACATCACTGTGTGGCATGATGCCCATAGCTGTAATACCACAGTTGCCCAACCAGTCGAGTTTTTCCTTTCGTTGCTTCATAGCTGGCGAAACTCGTCTTTGCGTGCCCCGCAAGATGGGCAGACCCAGTCAGGAGGCAGCTTCTCAAACGGTGTGCCCGGGGGTACTCTGTTATCCGGGTCACCCACCTGGGGATCATAAATATAGCCGCAAACTGTGCATTCCCACTTGTCCATAGCCTCACCCTCCGCAGCGTAAGGATTGTCCTAATTCCTAATTATAGAGGTTAGCAAGGCCCTTGCCAATGAGCAGTGGCCAAAAGGATGTGTCCCTTAATCCTTGATTCAGCGAGTTGACGTCTTTAGGGAGGCTGATATAATGTCAACTGTGGCGGCATCTCGGGGATTCCCTGGGAAATGTCATCTCTTTGAGCGTTATGCTTGATTTAGTAGTGAAGGAGTAGCGCCTTGAAGAAGTTTTTGAGGTTTAGCTGGATATTAACTTTTCTATTAGCCTTATTTTTGACCTCCTGCGGGGGTGGTGGTGGCCAGAAGGCAGTGATTCCCTCAACAACTAGTGCGTTAGATGATTCCACGGTGCAAAGGTTATCCTCAGTCTCAGAAGGCGGCTCTACGCTAACCTTTTCGGAAACAACAACACAATTAGAATCATTGTCCCCAGGCGATATAATTTCCAGTGGTGTAAGTGATGTTACGCCAGATGGTCTTCTGCGCAAAGTGATCTCGGTATCGAAGATGGGCGACCAGCTTGTGGCTGAAACCACCCAGGCCACTCTTGAAGAGGCAATAGAAAAGGGCACCATTGAAGTCAGTAAGACCTTAACCCCGAGTGATGTTAGTTCTGCGGTTGCTTCCAGAGAGGGAGTAACCCTGGAAAAGACAACGATACGGTGGTCTCCGGCTGTTGAGGCCTTTTACGTACAAATGAGAGATGTAGTTTTATATGACGACGACGGAGATCTGAAAACCACAGATGACCAGATAAAGGCAAACGGCGGCATATTGCTTAGCCCCAGTTTCGACTTTGATATAAAAATCGATGGTTTTCAGCTAAAACAGCTCCTCTTTACTATAAAGGCGAAGCAGACGGCACAACTTGAATTAGTGGCCGAAGCCTCCATATTAGAAATCAGCGAGAGAGTTGAGCTGGCGAGATATTACTTTACACCTATTACTGTAGTTGTTGGGGTTCCTCCCGTTCTTCTTCCTGTTGTTTTTACGCCTGTGCTTACGGTAAATGTCGGCCTTGATGGCGAAGTGTCGGCTGGTATAACCACCAGCGCAACCCAAAAGACGACTGTTACCGCAGGGCTTTCTTATGACGATGGTAAATGGAAACCCATAAGTGATCTCTCAACTGATTTTGAGTTCAAACTACCCTCACTTTCAGCAAGTGCCGGAGTTAAAGCTTATGCTGGACCGCAACTGAGTCTTATGACATACGGGGTGGCTGGACCGTTTGCAGAAATCAACGGATATTTAGAGCTTGATGCAGATGCATTTCCAGACTGGGTGCTGTATGGTGGGCTGGAAGCTAATGTAGGGGTTGAGAGCGAGATATTTAGCCAGC
>Ga0315295_10005931_pt1 | contig 10444 bp, 6 predicted proteins | sample YL17G14_0_MG_FD_204453 | JGI IMG/M metagenome (GOLD analysis project Ga0315295, IMG submission 204453) | Sediment microbial communities from Yellowstone Lake, YNP, Wyoming, USA - YL17G14_0 | ecosystem: Environmental > Aquatic > Freshwater > Lake > Sediment | place: USA: Wyoming | collected... | reverse complement strand
GAAATTTTGGCACTTACATTTACGGAGAAAGCGGCAAGAGAAATGGAAGAAAGAGTCGACGTTGCAATGCCTTATGGATACACACAAATGTGGATTTCCACTTTTCATTCTTTCTGCGACAGAATTTTAAGACGGGAAGCGCTACATATTGGTCTTGACCCGCGATACAAATTGATGGGCGAGGCGGAAACAATCCAACTTATCCGTAATAATTTATTCAAGCTTGATTTGAATTATTTCAGACCATTGGGGAATCCGAATAAATTTATCGGCGGGATGCTTCAGCACTTTTCTCGTCTTCAGGACGAAGACGTGGCGCCCAATCAATATCTCGATTGGGTGAAGAAGCAAAAGAAAAAGGCCAAATCAAAAGAAGAAAAGCTGGACGTTGCAAAATGGGAAGAACTGGCAAAAGCTTTTAAAACCTATGACGAGTTAAAGGTTCGAGAAGGACTGATGGATTATGGTGACTTGATAATAAAGACACTGAAGCTTTTCAGAGAAAGAAAAAATATTCTTAAGGATTATCAGAAACAATTCAAATATCTTCTAATTGATGAATTTCAGGACACAAACTTTGCTCAAAATGAGTTGGCCGTACTTTTATCGGGACTTAAGAAAAACATAACGGTGGTTGGGGATGACGACCAATCGATTTACCGCTTCAGGGGCGCGGCAGTTTCAAACATTATCCAGTTTCGCAAAAATTTCCCGAGAGCCAAAGTTGTGGTTCTTACAAAAAATTATCGCTCGACCCAAGAGATTTTGGACAAATCGTATGCTCTTATTCAACACAACAATCCGGATAGATTAGAGCCGGTGGAAAAAATAGACAAACATTTAATTTCTCAGGTCGCAAAAGACGGGGAAGAAATAAAATTTTTGCATTTGGACAGAGTTGAAAACGAGGCGGATGCGGTAGCCAAAAAAATTCAGGAACTAATTAAAGAAGAAAATTATGAATTTAGGGATTTTGCTGTTTTGGTTCGTGCCAACAATCATGCCGAGCCTTTCGTCCGTGCATTTCAAAGGCACGGAATTCCTTCTCAATTTTTGGGTCCAGGCAGACTTTTTAGACAGCCCGAAGTTGTCGATTTAATTTCCTATTTGAAAGTTCTTTACAACTTTGAAGATTCAGTGGCGCTTTTCCGACTTTTATCTATTGAATATTTCGACATTCCGGCAAGAGATTTAGCGGCAATCGGGAATTATGCCAGGCGGCTTAGGATTTCTTTATTTGAAGCCTGCGAAAAAGCAGATGCCATATATGTTTCCAAAGAAACTAAGGAAAAAGTAAAAAAGATTCTCGAAATAATAAATAAGCATCTAAAACTGGCAAGACGCGAAACAGCGGGACAACTTCTCTATTATTTTTTGGAGGATACGGGACTTTTACAGAAACTTCTTAGTCCCGATTCTGCCGATACCCAGAAAAAAGCCGCAAATATTTCCAAGTTTTTCGACAGACTGAAAACTTATGAGGTTGACCATCAAGACGCTACAATTCCTGCGGTAGTTGATTGGATAGAACTATCATCCGAATTGGGAGAATCTCCGTTGGCTGCGGATACGGACTGGACAGATATTAATGCCGTAAATATTTTAACGGCGCATAGCGCTAAGGGATTGGAATTTCCGGTTGTCTTTTTGGTAAATCTGGTAGCCCAGAGGTTTCCGACAACAGAAAGAAGGGAACAGATACCGATTCCCGACTCGCTTATAAAAGAACTTTTGCCGGTCGGGGATTATCACATCGAGGAAGAACGGAGACTTTTTTATGTAGGGATGACCAGGGCCAAGGATTTATTGTTCTTTTCGGCAGCAGACTATTACGGAGAAGGAAAAAGAGAAAAGCGCATTTCCCCATTTGTTGTCGAAACGCTTGGGGATGAAATTGTTTCCTCAGAAGTTATGAGTTCCCAACAACTTTCTTTTCTGGACTACGCCATGCCTAAGGAACAATTAGCAATTAGCAATCAACCATTAGCCATTCACGTTGACTATCTTTCCTATTCTCAAATTGAAACCTTTAAAACCTGTCCTCTGCACTACAAACTCAAATATATTTTGGGAATTCCGACTCCTCCTTCGGCTAGCCAAAGTTTTGGAACTTCCATCCACATAACCTTAAAGAAGTTTTTTGATTTGGTTGCATCCGGCCAGAAACCCAACGAAAAGTTGATTTACAAATGCTTGGAAGATAATTGGGTAAAGGAAGGGTATTTGGACAGAACCCACGAGAAGAAATTTTTTCAAAAAGGAAAGATTTATCTTTCGGGATTTTTAAAAGAAGGCTTTGACCCGAAGAATTTGCCAGAGGTGATGGAGCAGATGTTTACCGTTCCGATAATTTCAAAAGACAAAAAACAATATTTAAGAGTTGGCGGAAAGATTGACAGACTCGATGTTTTTCTGGACGGCTCTGTTGAAATAGTTGATTACAAAACAGGTGCGACGATTCCCTCCCAAAAAGAGGTGGACAATAATCTTCAACTTTCTTTTTACGCTCTCGCCGCAACAAGTATTCCTGATAAACCTTTTGGCAGAAAACCGGAAAACGTAAAATTGTCTTTATATTTTCTTGACGAACAGGAAAAACTTTCAACTACCAGAACGGCTGAAGAATTGGAAAAAGCAAAAGAGGAAATTTTCAAAATCAAAGAAGATATTGAAAACTCAGATTTTAAATGCTCGGGTCATATGTTTTGCCAAAACAACTGTGAGTATTCACTCTTTTGTAGGGTACAAGACTAAATCAAAAATCCCTAGACTTCCTTTAACTGCAACAGGTTTTATTTTTCGGATATTTCGCAAAAACCAGGCGTAAGCTCCTGGGTAAATTTTTATACAAGCCTTCTTTTCGTGTTCTTTTGTCATTGGTTTTATATCGTAAAGCTCGACTATACACAGCGCTTTTCCGAAAGGTTCTATTTTGGGGTTTTGTGAAGAGCAGATTACCAAATCACCGCGATAGTTCGTTGACCATTTTCTGGTTTCGATGGTTTTCTTTCCGGAAGCCACCAAATTTGCCCAGGGCTGCTTCAATGAAATTGCTTTGTGAACTCTTTTCATAGAGGTATTCTACTTTTAACAAATGCTCCCGGATATTCAACCTCATATCCTCCAAAACTTTTCTTGAAATGGGTAAAGCCCAGCCAGGTTTTATTGGGAAACCGTTCATCGTAAATTCCCTCAAAATCAAAAATCTTTGCGCCCTTTTTCTTTGCCCACATAATTGCCTCCCAAATAATTTTGTATTGGTAAAGTTTTTGGCGTCCTTCTTTGTTTGTAAAGGCTTGCCAGTAGTAGCCAATGCCGTCGGCCAATAAAAATATTGCTCCCGTCGAGTTATCACTTGTCGTCAAAAACAAAGAATTATTCTTAAAAGCTTTTTTTAAAGCAGTTAGATGACTTAGCGGCGGGACGTATCGTCTTAAGCCGACCGAACTTTTCCATGCATTTCTAAATTCTTCAATTTTAGAGTTCATAGTGCATAGTTCAGAGTGCAGAGTTTTGCGGACAGCAGCTTTTGCGTCTTTTTGCATACCGCCAATTAATTGATTTATTGGCAGAGTTAGGTCAAGTTGTAGAGTTTTAGTTGGAAGATAGGGGGATTTGCTTAAATTAAAACCATTAGCCATCAACCATTGGCCATTAATCATGTCCTTTGGTTCGATAATAATTTGGAAAGCTCGATATTCCTTGGTTATCTCCCTAATCTTGTTAATCCGAATTTCGTCCGGTCTTTGAATTTTGACAATGGAGCCAACAAGGGGGAGTTTTTTTATGAAGTAATTTACTTCGGCAGTTCTTTCAACCACCCAGCCGATTCGTTTTAAATAGTTTGCATACTGGATAGTTTGGTGGATATCGACCATCAAAAAGTTGGTTTAACCAATCTACTTTTCAGTCTAAGTAGCAACCATCTTATTGATTCCGTCAGCCGGTATAGATAATAAAAGGGAGAAGTTACAAGGTCCCAGGTTCCTAAAAACTCTACGATTTTTGGATTGTATCCTTCCTTAAACTTAGTGAATCCTTTTCCGGGCTCTCGGCCCCAAAGGTCGAAGGTTTTAAGACCCAGTTTTTTACCGAATCGGATTGCCTCCCACATAATCAAATTGTTTGCCATAACATTTTTGTATTTATCTGTGGAGGCACCATAAGGGTAGTAAAGAAAATCGTGCCAGACAAAAACAATCCATGTAGTTATGATTCCTCCTTTGTACTTTGCGACTAAAAGATGTGCAATGCCGGCTGGATGCAAAATTTCCCACATAAGGCGGTGATATTTTTCGGTGTGGGCATAGAATCCCTGCCGGAGTGTGGTTTCTCGGGTTAGTTGCCAGTATTTTTCAAACGCCTTTTGTGAGTTGTCTTCGACAATTTCCACTCCCTGTTTTTGGGCGAGACGGATGTTATATCGGGTTTTTGGATGGAAAGATGCAAGAAGTTCTTCTTCGGATTTTGTTAAATCAACCAAAAAAGTTGTCGGTGTAAATAATCTTTTTCCCTTGACGCAACCTTCTGATTTAAGGAGCTTGACTAATTTATCAAATTCGGCCTTGCCCAGCGAAGCCTTGGCGAAGTTGGGTTCTAGCTTAATAAAGATTGCGTGTTCATCTTTGGCCAGTTTTTTGAGAGCTTCCAAAATTTCTTTGGTCGGCTTGGGACCCTTAATTAACGTTCCGATTTTCAGACTTGAATAAGGAATTTTGCTGAAGATTATTGTGAGGGCTTCTTTTAGCGTATTACCGCTGAATACGCCAAGCCGTACAATTTTATTTCCCGCCTTTTCTCTGAACTGACCCCATTCCCAGGATTGAAGAGGATGGACCGCGGCTTTATTGAATTTTCCTCTATCTTTTTCGTCGACTTGCCTTATTGTCATATTTCTATTTCGTCCAGGTCGGATTTGAAATTATCGAGAAAACTATCTCCTGCGCTTTGCAGCAATTCCTCTGGTATGTCTATTATAAACCGAGAAGGCGGGTTGGAAACCTTCTCTCCAAAATATAACCTTCTTGAAGCATAGCTTAAGTAAAGGAGTTTCTTGGCGCGTGTAATGCCAACATAGGCAAGCCTTCTTTCTTCTTCCAATTGATTGGTATCGAACAAACTTCTTGAGTGGGGAAAAAGTCCTTCCTCCATTCCGACTATAAAAACAATTGGAAACTCCAAACCTTTTGCGGCGTGGAGGGTCATCAGGGTAACTTTTCCGGCAATGCTTTCACCTGGCCACTCGGTTGGCACGACGATTTCCTGTTCTTGTTCAACCAATGAAACATTTTCTAAAAATTCGTCCAGGTTGGGAAATTCTGTAGCAACGGAACGCAATTCCTTTATATTTTCCAAACGGGCCAGGTTTTCTTCGGTTTCTTTGTTGTAAAGTTCCAAATATTCAGTTTTGGAAGTAACGGCATCCATTAGGTCTAAAGTGGAATATCCCGAAATATCTCCCAATTCTTTGGCGAAATTTTGGAATTTCTCATAGCGCTTTACACCCAGTTTTAATATTCTTTTTAGCGAAACTTTTTCTTTAGGATTAGATAGAAGTCGCAAAAAAGAAATGACGTCTTTTATTTCTTTTCGTTCATAAAATCTTATCCCTCCAACCAGTGCGTAAGGGATTCCGGAGTGAAGCAAAGACTCCTCCAAAACGCGGGACTGGGCATTTGTTCTATAAAGAACCACAAAGTCTTTGTAATTGAAAGCTCTTTCGGTTGTAAGCTTTGTAATTTCGTTAACCACGAAACTTGCTTCATCCAAACCGTTTCTTGCCGTATAAAGTTTTATTTTTTCGCCGGGATGATTTTGCGTCCAAAGTTTAAGTATCGGATGAGTAGTGTTTTTGGAAATAACGGAATTAGCTGCGTCCAAAATATTTTGTGTTGAACGGTAATTTTGCTCAAGATTGATAATTTTAATATCAGAGAAATCACGAACCAGATAATTTATATTTCTAAAATCTGCCCCTCGCCAACTATAGATGGATTGCGATGCGTCCCCGACCGCAGTAATATTTTTGCGCTTGCCGACAATAAGTTTGGTTAGAGCATATTGAGTTTTATTTGTATCCTGCCATTCATCAACAAAAACATGGGTTAAAAGAGTTTGCCATTTAGCTAAAGTCACGGGAGATTTTTTAAAAAGCTCGACGGCTTTGATAAGTAGGTCGTCAAAGTCCAGGGCCTGCGTTTCCCTAAGATATTTTTCGTAAAGAAGATAAATCTTAAAAACCGTTTCGGCAAATTCTCCTTTTGCGAATTCCGCGTACTGGGTTGGGGTGAGCATCTGGTTTTTTGCTTCAGAAATTGCAGAGAGAATACTTCCGGGATTTACGGAATCTGTAGAAATTCCGGTTTCTTTCATTATTTCTTTTACCGCTTCTTTTTGATCCTGCTCATCATAAATTAGAAAACTTTTCGGAATTCCGATTTGGTATCCGTCGATTCTTAATACTTTGGCGCAAAAAGAGTGGAAGGTTCCTGCGAATTTTGGCATCTGTCCGATTAGATTGACGACCCTTTCTTTCATCTCGTTGGCGGCCTTATTGGTGAAAGTAAGAAGAAGAACGTTGTCGGGTTTTACCGCCCCTGTATAAATAAAGTAGGCAACTCGATGGGTAAGTACTCTGGTCTTACCACTTCCTGCTCCGGCGAGAACCAAAAGCGGACCTTTGTCGTAAGTTACGGCCTCTCTCTGCTGTCTGTTTAAGTCCGAAAGGAGCTTGTTTGTTGTATCCATCTGAAATAGAATAACACTTGTCGGAACCTACGATTTTAACATGGAAGACGAGGCAAAGAAGAACAAAAAAGATTTTGGTTGGGGACCAAAGACAATACTTATTGTCTTTATTCTTCTATTCTCCTACTTCATTTATTTTTTTGTAAACAACCTTTGGGTTAAAAGTGGAAAAGTCAATTACCTTGCACTTGTTGATGATTTTATTCTTACCCCCGCAAGCCAAATAGCCGCTGTCAATGGGAGAACCAACATTTTAGTTATGGGCAAGGCTGGAAAAGGACAAACGGCTCCCGACTTAACGGACACGATGATGGTTGTTTCCATTTCGCATTCGAAACCGGCGATTTCATCTGTTTCTTTTTCCCGCGATATTTGGATTCCCGAGATAAGGGCAAAAATAAATAGCGCCTATTATTGGGGAAACCAGAAATCCCTCGACGGAGGACTTAATTTGGCTAAAGAAACCGTAGGAAAAATTTTGGGAATTCCCATTCAATATGCTGTAGTAGTGGATTTTTCGAGCTTTAAAGATATTATCGATGTTTTGGGCGGAATAAACGTTAATGTTGAAAAATCTTTTACGGATACCCAGTTTCCTATTGTCGGCAAAGAAAATGACACATGCGGAGGAGATCCGCAGTTCAAATGCCGATACGAAACAATTCACTTCGACAAGGGAATGCAATTTATGGATGGCGACACCGCTCTGAAGTTTGTTCGTTCAAGAATGGCAAAAGGCGATGAAGGAACGGATTTTGCAAGGGAGAAAAGACAGCAGGAAGTAATGGAGGCGATAAAAGAAAAGGTAATGAATACCCAAACGCTTTTGAATCCGGCAAAACTCTGGGGTTTGTGGCAAGTAGCATCGAAAAATCTGGAAACAGACGTTCCACTCCCGGCAGGGGCAATTTTAGCCAGACGGATAGTTGATGCAAGGGGTAAAGTCGCGTCTTTTGTTATTTCCGAGGAACTTTTGTATAACCCGCCGATTTCGGCAAGATATGATTTTCAATATGTTTTTATTCCGAAGGCCGGGGACTGGAGTAAAGTGCAGGACTTCATACAAAAAGCGCTTCCCTAGAGATTAAAAGGCCCACTGTCCTGTTACATAAGACAATGTGAGGTAAGAAAGAAGAATTGTCGATATAAATATCCAGACGGTATAGACAATTTTATTTTTCGTTAAGTGCGTAAGCAGAATAAAAAACGGAGGAATAGACAGAAGGTAGCGCGGAGTACTCAAGATAAAACTGGTCGAAGAGAGAAAGATAACCCCCAGAAGGTAATAAACAAAATAGGATTTGCGCAGTTTTTTATAGGCATAGGGGATTAATAACCACAGCAAAGTTGCGGAAACCGCTTCGGCCCAGCCAATCATTACTCTAAAAAATATTGTTCCGCTTCCCAGCGCGATTCGCCAGCTATCGGCTATTGATTGCCAGGGGAATGCAAAATGTTTTTGCCAGTTGTTGACCAAAATTCTTTGAAAGGCCAGAGCGTTGCCATAAATTCTTTGATTGATAACCAAATAGATTATTATGGCAATTAAAGTGGGAAGAAAAATCGCCGCTAACTGCCAAATTTTTTTGTTTTTTCCCTTTCGCCAATCAAAAAATATCGCAGGAGCAAATAAGATTCCGAAGGGCCGAGTCAATACCGCCAGTCCGCTAAAAAATCCCGAAAGTCCCCAATTGCTTTTTCTTCCAAAGTAGAAGGACAAAGCAAAAAGAAGAACAAATAAAGATTCGGTGTAGGGAGCACCGAAAAAATATGAGGTTGGGAAAATCAACAAAAGTAACAAAAATCTTTCGACAAATTTTTCCTCATAATCTAAGCGTAAGAGTTTATACAAAAGAACGCATGCGAATGCGAAGGAGGCTGTCGAAATTAATATTCCCACAGCTTCCGCGTTTTTTACGAAATTAAAAAGTGCCAAGATAAGTGGATAAAGTGGCATAAAAACAATAAAATTTGCAGGATCGCCAACATTTACATAGCCGTGAGTGGCAAGGTAAATATAATGAGGTGTGTCCCAGTAGTTCCATGAGTAAGTTTTTCCGGGCAGCAGAAGTATTTGGACAAGCAGGGGAAGAATAATGAGTGCTATTCTAGAAATAATGAGCAGAATTAAAAATTTCTTTAAGAACGAATTCATGATGTTCTTTCTTATTCTACTGACTTTTGCAGTTAAATTTGTACTCTCATATCTTCCGAGCTTTGACATAGATATGGGAACATGGATTGCATGGGCTCATAGGCTTGCCGAATTAGGCCCTTGGAAATTTTACAGCGATATCGTCTGGACTCAATACACGCCGGGATTTTTGTATTGGCTTTGGCTATTGGGGAAGGCAGGTCTTGCAAATGCTCTTGCTGTAAAGCTTCCTGTTATTTTGGCTGAAATTATAACGGGTGTAATTATTTGGAGTTCTCTAAGGAAAGTCGATGAGAAATTTGCCTCAATTGCTCTAATTATTTATGCGCTAAATCCCGCAGTCGTTTTTGACAGTTCTGTTTGGGGACAGGTCGATGGAATTTTAGTGCTACTTTTATTCTTAAGTATTTATTTTTTAACATTCAAGGAAAATCCTCTTTTGTCAGGTATTTTTTGGGGGCTGGCTTTTCTGGTTAAACCCCAATCCTTTGCAATCTTGCCAGCCATTATCTTTATTTTGGCAATAAAGTTTTCGGCGAGGCGGGTTGTCAAATTTGTTCTATCGTCCGGAGTAACAATTTTTCTTTTGGGGCTTCCTTTCTTTCCGCAAAATCCTATTTTCGGACTTATACAGCTGGTTCTTAAGATGAGTTCCTATTATTCTTACACTTCTGTTTTTGCCTTTAATTTCTGGTCAATTGTCGTAGGAATGTGGAAGCCGGATTCGATAATTTTTTTGGGAGTTCCTCTTTTCTTCTGGGGAATTTCTTTATACCTTTCATCCTTGGTATTGGTATTTTTTGTTTTTAGAAAGAAAAGGGAAGTCGGATATCTTTATTTGATAACTGCACTTACCCTATTTGCCTTTTTTCTTTTTCCGACCAGGGTTCACGAAAGATACCTTCTTCCGATTTTTCCGTTTATTTTAACCGCGGCAGGACTCCTTAAATCGAAAAGACTTACTTGGGCGTTTATCGGAGTTTCCTTCTTGAGTCTTGTTAATCTTTATCACCCTTACGCCTATTACTCAAAGAATTACTTAGTAAGTAGCGGTCTTTTGCAATTTAGCGGAAATTTTGCTCCCTTTATCGGTGCGGCATTTTTGGTTTTGTTTTTCGGTATGATATTTGATTGGAGATTGCCCGAAATAAAAATAAAATTTCCAAAATATTCCTCAAGGTTCTGGCTTTTTATAATTGTCGGCTTTGCACTGCTTACGAGAATTTTATTTTTGGGAAGTCCCTCGAAAGAGTATTTCGATGAGGTTTATCACGCCTTTACCGCAAGACAAATTCTTCACGGGAACAAAATGGCTTGGGAATGGTGGAATGTTCCCCCAAAGGGCTTTGCTTATGAATGGACCCACCCGCCTTTGGCAAAACTCGGGATGGTTTTGGGAATGCTTGTTTTTGGAGAAAACTCCTTCGGCTGGAGAATTCCGGGAGCGCTTTTGGGAGTGGGGAGCGTTTATTTTGTTTATTTGATTGCCAAAAAATTATTCGATGATGAAAAAATTGCTTTGCTATCCTCGGCCGTGTATGC
>Ga0315295_10005930_pt1 | contig 10445 bp, 10 predicted proteins | sample YL17G14_0_MG_FD_204453 | JGI IMG/M metagenome (GOLD analysis project Ga0315295, IMG submission 204453) | Sediment microbial communities from Yellowstone Lake, YNP, Wyoming, USA - YL17G14_0 | ecosystem: Environmental > Aquatic > Freshwater > Lake > Sediment | place: USA: Wyoming | collected... | reverse complement strand
AGCATCGAAACAGTCTCTGCCCTTTGCAAGGTTTCCTGCTACATTAGATACAATATGTATTACATGTGAGTAATCTTCTGTGGTCATCAGTTCGTCAACTTTCACAGAGCCATACTCTGAAACCCTTCCAAGGTCATTTCTCTCCAGATCTATCAGCATGATATGTTCTGCCCTCTCCTTCTCATTTAAAAGAAGTTCGGCACGCATGAGTTCGTCTTCTATATGATCTTTTCCTCTCGGCCTTGTACCGGCAATCGGCCTTGTATCAACTCTTTTTCCTTGAACCCTTATGAGCCTTTCAGGAGAAGAACTGACTATCTGATAATCACCAAAATCAATGAAAGCTGCAAAAGGTGAAGGATTGATGGACCTCAGCATCTTATATAAGTCCCAGGGCCTTTTCTCTTTTATATTGCCGGATACCCTTTGAGAAAGGTTAGCCTGAAAAATATCTCCTGCTGCTATATATTTTTTTGCTCTCTTGACAATATCCATGTATTCATGTTTTTTCATTTCATAGATAATATCTATTTTTTGATCGTGCTCTGAAGTTCTGATCTCTGATATTTTACCGGCAGCCTGAAATGTGCAGCCTGTAACAGTCTTTTTTATTCTCCTGATCTCCTCTTCTGCTTCTTCATATATTTCTGACCAGTCTATTAGTCTGTTTGATGATGTGCCTTGAATAGAATATTTTAGGCCCGGACATACTATAATCCAGCATTTTTTCAGCAAATGGTCAAACGATATTACTTTATCTATCATCAGAAAATGTGCATCCGGCAGAAGAAGATCATCAAAGGTGGTCTTTGGTAACTGTTCGAGATAATGAACAAAATCATAACTGAAGATCCCTACCATACCACCCTGAAAAGGAGGCAGATATTCGCAAGGAATCTGCTTATACGTCTTCATAAGGTCCTTGAGTATGGATAATGGACTCTCAGAAAACATATTTCTTACATCTGATGATTTTATTTCAACAAAACTGTTTTTCGTCTTAAAAATGACACAGGGGTCAAACCCTATGAAAGAATAGCGTGCGATTTCTTCCGGGCCCTTGACGCTTTCAAGAAGAAAGCTATTTATTGAAGCTATAGATTCAAATATCGAGCATGGAGGTAAATACGGTATTTCTACATGCAAAGGAGGAATATTTCCATACTTAACGAGTTCCAAAAAAGTCTTTTTAGAAGGAGTTATGATCATTTATTAAGGTTAATACCGATACAAATTCAGGAATAAAAGATACTATAGCATAATTGGTAAACCATCATTTTTTTTTAAGGCAATTTCTGTAGGAAAAATACTACATAAATATATATTTTTACTGATACCAATTATTTCTATTTTGTGATAATCTCAATAATTAATAATCAATATGAGGAGGAACTGTGATCTTAAGACTTGATTGTCCTTCCTGCAAAAGGGATTCATACAGCGCTGCAGTTAACGATTTCAGGCCATGTCCTTACTGCGGAATTATCTTTAGTGGAAAACATGGTGTTGAAAAAAGGGATGGAGTTCGTATAAAAAAAGAACTTCCTGTCGCATTATCTTATAAAAAAAGGGTTCTGAACGCAAGTACAGCAGATTTTTCTCAAACAGGCCTTCAGATACAGATATTTGAAAATACATTCCTGCCTGTTGGCGATACTTTCAACTTTGCAGTAAAGAACTCACTTATCAAAGCTCAGGTTATGTGGGTCAAGAATAAAACAGATGCACCTGAAACCCTGGCAGGATTGAAGATACTGGACGGAAAACTCAATTTGCTCGGTATGCTGTGATAGTTTTCTTATATCAGGCTGCAAGCATTTCAAGCGATATTAACTCGACAGCCTTTAATGGGTCGGGTTGTTGCATTACGGCACGCCCCAGAACAAGATAATCCGCCCCTTCCCTGATCGCCTCTTTAGGAGTCATTGTCCTCTTCTGGTCATCGGGTGGCGTCCATGAAGGTCTGATGCCAGGGGTTAATATTAAAAATCCCTTTCCGCAATGATTTCTTATAACCTCAACTTCACGGGCAGATGCGACAACGCCGTCAAGGCCGGCTTTCAGGGCAAGCGCTGATAAATGTCTGACGTGAGTCCTAAGTCCGTATTGGATACCGAGTTCATCTCTGAGAATCTCCCTCGACAGGCTTGTAAGGACTGTAACCCCAAGTATTTTTGGCCTTTCCAAGTTTTCTTTAAGGCATACCTCAACAATGCTGTCTTTACATTTTTTCATCATTTCAAGGCCGCCCGAAGCATGTACATTAAACATATGCACTCCAAGTCTTGTTAGAGCAACTGCGGCTTTTGAAACAGTATTTGGGATATCATGAAATTTCAGATCAAGAAAAACCTTCTTCCCTTTTATATTAATATCCTCAACTATCCGAGGCCCACATGAACTAAAAAGCTCAAGTCCTACTTTATATATATTAATGTAATCGCTGAATTTATCGACAAGTTCCAAGGCATAATTATGTTCATGAACATCAAGGGCAAGAATTAATCTATCGCTCACTGGCATGACATTCACTTGATCCTGGCCAGAGTAATTTTTTTCTGGGCCTGATATTTACCCTTTTTATCAGCATAGGATTTCTCACAAACTTCTGAGCCCTGAATAAAAATTAATTGCGCTATTCCTTCGTTTGAATAAATCTTAGCAGGCAATGGGCCTGTATTTGATATTTCTATTGTCACATATCCTTCCCATTCAGGTTCAAGCGGTGTTACATTAACCACTATCCCGCATCGTGCATATGTAGATTTTCCGAGACATATAACAAGCACATCCCTGGGTATCCTGAAATATTCAACAGACCTTCCAAGCACAAAGGAATTTGGGGGTACAAAACAGACATCGCCTCTGAAATCAACGAAACTGTTCGTATTAAAACTTTTTGGATCTATAACAGTACTATTTGCATTCGTAAAAATCTTGAACTCATTGGCAACTCTCATATCATATCCGTATGAACTCACGCCATATGAAATAACACCTTTTCTAATCTGCTCTTTATTGAAGGGTTTTATCATACCTTTGAGCGACATTTCTTTTATCCAACGGTCATTCTTAACCATGCATAAACCTTTTCTTTTTCAGGATGATTATCGTAAAGGAGATTACCATAAAAAAATGATCCATTACAAGACAGGAAGATTTGAAAAGAGCTTTTGGCAGATCTGAAAAAAACAGGCATTAAGGAGAATACTTTAAAGCTTTTAAAGCGTTAACCCTTTTTTTTAGTCTTTTTCTTAGTCTTTGTTGCAGTTTGCTGAGTGAATCCTTCAGCGTCAAGCGCTTCGAGGTATTGATTGAAATATCCAAGCGTTTCCTTTGCGACATCCTCCTGTAGCTTCTGAATTGCGAACCCGGCATGTACTATAACATAGTCCCCAACCTGGACTTCGTTTTCCAAAAGCATAAGGCTTATATCGCGCTGTGCGCCATAAACATCAATGGTTGCTTTTAAATTTTCAATGCTGATAATCTTTGATGGTATCCCAAGACACATAATATACTCCTTTATTTATTCTTTATAATTAATTATATCATATTCTTACAAAATAAAATTTCAATTAATCAATGAAATCTGAATATAGGTAAAATCTATCTGATCGCTTCTTTTCATTTAAATTAACTATTGGATTTATAGTCTTGATTCAATAAATAATTAACTCAAGAGATAGCCTGTTATAAAAAAAATATTATGACCTTGTACGGAAATATATTCAATAAAATAAGAAAAGCACTTCTTTCACCAAAGCTTGATCTTATTGTAAGGCTTGTTATCGGTTCTGTTTTTATCTATGCAGGCTTTATAAAACTGATTGATCCCAAAGCCTTCGCAAAACTTATTTCACAATACGATATAGTGCCTGATAGTCTGTTGCCTGTCTTTGCTATCGGTTTGCCTGCCACAGAATTTCTTGCCGGTCTGGGTCTTGTGCTGAATATCAGAGGCAGCCTTATGGTTATCTTCAACCTTCTCATAGTTTTTATCATGGTCCTTGGGTACGGAATCTTCAATGATATGAATATAGATTGCGGTTGTTTCAGTACTGAAGAGATTAACGCTCACAACAGTCTGAAACAGGCATTATTCCGTGATCTCTTCATGATAGTGGCAGCATGTTATCTTTACGTATATAAGCGTATCAAATATGAAACAAATCCGGTCCGTCCCTACGGGAAAGATTGATTTCAATAAAAGGAGGAATTGGTATGAAATGCAGTAAGAAATTATTATGGGTTTGGTGCTTATGCTTTGTCTTCCTTGTAACAATAGCTGGTAACGGTATGGCTGAATGGGGTAGCAAAGAACTCGAGACCGAAAAAACTGCCGTTAATTTGGCAAAAGAAGTTAATAAAGGTGGATATAAGATCGTATCTACTGAAGAACTCAAAGGCTGGCTTGATCAAAATAAAGATATGCTTATCATTGATACTATGCCCTATGAAGACAGTTATAAAAAGCAGCATATTCCCGGCGCAGTCCAGTTTGAATTCCCGAAAGAAGAGGTTGCAAATCTCGATGATAAGACAAAAGCTGCTTTTCAGAAAATACTCGGATCGAATAAAGACCGTCTCATTGTGGTTTACTGTGGTTTTACAAAATGTGGCAGGAGTCATAACGGTGCCATGTGGGTTACCAAGATGGGCTATAAGAATGTATACCGTTATCCCGGTGGCATCAAGGCATGGGGAGAAGCTGATTATCCTGTTGAAAAAGCAAAATAGATATTTCCTTCCTTAAGGGGGAGGGAATATATCTCTCACCCTCCCCTCATTAATTTCAAAACAATAAAGCAATCTGATTCTGTAATGTTCCGGGGGCTTTAACCATGTTACCCTGCTCATTCAGCTTCTCTGTTAAGGAACCATGGAATGTCCGATTTGTACTACCCATCTTCAAAATAGAGCAATTAAGAGTTCGAATAAGCGTCATTCCGCAACTTCGCAGATGGAATGACGCTTATTCGAACAAGACAAAAGGTGACTGGTTATTATAGGGTGAAAGCTGTCAGTATTTATTAAAGAGCCGATTGCTTTTAATGATGATAATCTTGGGCAACAAAGGATGTAAGGGGTTAGTTTACGATTACTATTAAGGTTTTCATAATTGAATAGATGTTTATCAGAAAATCCCCCCTATCCCCCCTTTACCAAAGTGGGGTCTATTTTTATCCAGACAATACTCGGAAGAGCCTTTATTTCTTTCCCATTGGCATCGCCAGTTTTCTCAATTGCTCTTTTGTGAGAGGTGTTCCGTAGCCGGCATATTGGACAACCGGTTTGAGAGCATTAATAATCGGTATCCATTTGTCATCCTTATAATCCTGATAGACAAATTCATAGTCTGTACTATCTGCTACAGGAATCACTCCCTTCACATTTTTTAACACGCTATTTTCAAGCCATGTCAGGATTAGTTTGCCTTTCTGAACCTGTTTCACGATTTCAGTACCGTGGCACTCGCCGCACTTTCTCCCTTCTTTCATCACAGAGTGGCTGTTCTGGGGTGCGAACATGATGAACGTCTTTTTGTCCGGAACGACATAGTTCTGGGTAGTAGCTGATGTCACCTTTCCATTGTAATTCATGAGAAATACCCATCCGGAGAGCTTGATATCTACACGCTTCTTTTCATTTACAAGCGTTCCGAAATGGCAGTTGGAACAGCTAACCACGTGACGCACATGGCAGGCTTTGCAGTCCAGCTTGTCCCGATGGATATTATGAGACGTGGTCTCTTTAACAGACTTATGACAATTCTCACATTTAGCTTCAAGAGCACCGGGCTGCTTCATGGAATTATATTCTTTACCGTCACCATGGACATCTCTGGCTGTATGGCAATCTTTGCATTGCATCTGTCTGCCAAAGTGGACATCTTCCAGATTGGCATCTTTATCAAGCTTCATAATCGTCTTTTCACGCTTGTGACATTTCAGGCATGTCTCCTGGTTCTGAGAAGCTTTTAATGAATATGATACCTTCTCTCCTTCGCCGGTTTTATGGCAGACATCGCAGGATTTTACATGACAATTCAGACAGTCAAGTTTTGAACTGGAATACGGTATACCGGTAAGGGTCTCCAACCCTCCATTAGCTTTATCATACCAGTAAGCCATGCCCCTTGTTGTGTAATGGAGACTGTTAAGGAAAAAACATTCCTCCTTCTTGATCTCCTCAGAATATGCATTTACAAAGAGCCCCAGAGCGATAACACATGCCGCAGTCAGAATGATAACCATCCCCTTTTTCATACGCCACCTCCTCTATGATTTTCAGATGATATGATAATTTTGATTTTATATCAGATAATTTTAGATTGCAAACAGCAACAGGTCAAGAAAAACCCTGGGGGATATTTACTTGTTCAGGATCTTTGCAGCTTCTTTTGCGAAATAGGTGAGGATCAGGTCAGCCCCGGCCCTTTTGATTGAGATGAGTATCTCCATCATTACCCGCTGTTCATCTATCCAGCCGAGTTTTGCGGCAGCCTTAACCAGTGAATATTCGCCACTCACATTATAGGCTGCTACAGGGACATCAAAGGAATCCTTCACATCAGAGATGATATCAAGATATGAGAGAGCTGGTTTTACCATGATAATATCTGCGCCTTCTTCAATATCAAGCGCAACCTCCTTCAGAGCCTCTCTCCTGTTTGCGGGGTCCATCTGGTATGTGCGCCTGTCACCGAATTGCGGCGTAGACTCTGCAGCCTCCCTGAACGGCCCGTAGAAAGCTGATGCGTATTTTGCAGCATATGACATGATTGGAATTTCTGCAAACCCTTCTTCATCAAGTGCAAACCGTATCGCTTCAACCCTTCCATCCATCATATCCGATGGAGCAACCATGTCTGCCCCGGCCTTTGCATGTGAAACAGCCTCTTTGGCCAAAAGGTCAAGGGTAGAATCATTCTGGACATCACCATCTTTCACAATCCCGCAGTGGCCGTGGCTTGTGTATTCACACATGCATACGTCTGTAATCACAAATAGTTCAGGTATTTTATTTTTTATTGCCCTGATTGCTTTCTGAACAACGCCATGCTCATCATAGGCGCTTGAGCCAATCTCATCTTTATGCTCAGGAATTCCGAAGAGCAGTACAGCAGGGATGCCGAGGGAATGGACTTCTTTTGCATGCTTAACCAGAGAATCAACAGATTCCTGAAAACATCCGGGCATCGATGAAATCTCTTTTTTTACACCTTTGCCGAAAGTAACGAACAATGGATAAATAAAATGATCAGGAGAAAGGGAGGTCTCCCTCACCATCCTCCTGATCGTCACGTTCCTTCTTAACCTTCTCGGCCTGTGGATTGGAAACATAGGGTTATAATGAATACCTTATCCGCAGGAACTGCAACCTGAACTGCCTGAACTACAAGCTGAAGAACCGCCGGGGCTACATGAAGAAACGCCTCCTGTAAATATAAATCCTTCCCCCTCTTCTCCGGCATAATAGTCGAATTCCCTGTCTGTAAGGGTTTCAAGGGTCTGTTTGTCCACAAAAACCTTTAAGCCATCTTTTTCTATGACTTCATCTTCAGGCATCTGCGCTTCCTGCAGATCAAGGCCAAAAGATGGACCACAGCAGCTTTGTCCGGCAACAAATATCCTGATGCCCCAGTTTTCTTTGCCTTCTCCTGCCAGAATGGTCTTAGCCTTCTCCGCAGCCTTTTCTGTAATCGTCATTTCCTTCATACCTCCAAATAGTTTAATAATTTAGCATAGTAAATTATTTATAAAAAAAGCAAACTTTGAGAATGCAGATATTTATTTTGCTTATTTGGGCCTGAAGTTCTCTACAGAATCTCCCTGAATTTCATCAGTCCAGAAAAATTGTAAAGCGTAGACATGGCCTTGCTGACCGTCGGGATACCAGCCTCTTCAAGAGCAGCAATAGGATTGAGACCACCTACGATGATCATCCCTGCCTTGTCCATGCTCACCGGCATCTCAAGGAGCGGCTGGTTCGGATTGCCTAACAGCAGAATTCCTCCGATGCCTTTGTCCTTCATGTTTTCCCTTAATTGCATTGCCCTTTCGATACTGACAACCGGTATCTCCCTGAAGCTTGCAAGTATTTTTCCTGAATGATTTTTTGTTGCGCCAAGGACATCAGTCATCCTGCTCTTAATGAATATCTCAAGCGGATCAAGTGAAGATCCTTCGTAGCTTATGAGTGCAGTGAACCTCGATAGTTGAGACTCTTCTATCTGCAATACACCGCCAAATTTGGATATGACAGGTATCCCTGCCTTAAGGAAGATACCGTTTATCGTTACACTGCATATCGTGCCGAAGCCTATCTGGCCGGCTGGTACAGTAACATCACCGATTTTCTCCCCGCCTTTCCGCATCACGACCTTGTCAGACATGACATACGGAGATGAAAAAATCGGTTTCATAATACGCAATGCTTCTTTAAGGTTGTCCCCGGGAAAATACGAAACATTCAGGATTATGTCCCCCTCATCTTTTTGAAGGTTAAGGTTTGTAAGATAAGAGAGTGTTTCTATTTTGCTTATCACAAAACCGATCTTTTCAGATACGAGGGCATGAGAAAGTTCTTCTTTGCCCTTGCCGGTAATCATCCTTCCTTCCTTGCCGAATACCTTTGTAAACCCCCTCTCATCAAGGATTCTGAGGTGGTATCGGACAGTCCTTTCAGTAAGCTCAACTCCGTGCAGTTTCAATTGTCTCGAAAGCTCTCTTGAGCCAAGAATGGTATCCGGCTGTTTTTCAAGAACCTTCAGGATTGCAAGCATCGTTTTATTTACCAAGATAACTTCCTCATGTTTTTTTTGGGGGACACATACTGCCGTGTCCCCCTCTGTCAATAAACTATTCTTTCAGCAACATTGAGTGAAAATCAATGTTAGCTTGAAAGAATCCTCTCAGCCTCTTCCATGTCAGACTCCATAACATAAGGTATGCCTGTTACTTCGGTCCCTTCTTTTGTTAAGGATACAAGGTCTGACCTGTCGAGATATTTTATAGCGAATTTCCTTGCGCCTGCCATAAGCTGCTGAAGGCCAAGCTTAAGCCTGTCGGTAAAAGTATACATACCTATAGCGCCCAATGGAAGCTTTTTATAGTTCTTCCCGTACTTTGCTTTAAGTGTTTCTGCGCTTACGAATATCTTTTCCGCTGAATCACCATATTTCTTGATCTCGGGCGGGAGTTTTTCTTCAGATATCCACTTCTGTATATTCTTTCCGACCATGGCAGGGATCATAGTCGCACGACCCATGCAGACAGCCTTTACAAAAGGTGCACCCAGTGCTATTGCCTTGAATACGTGATCTTCCAGTGAGAATCCTCCGGCAATTGCAAGGTCAGGTACGTACTTGCCCTTTGCCCTTAGTTCACTTGCGAATTTATATGCAAGGGCCTCAAGGTAAATGGTCGGGATGCCCCACTCATTCATCATCCTCCATGGGCTCATTCCTGTTCCGCCGCCTGCCCCATCAATAGTGAGAAGGTCTAACTCAGCGTCTGAAGCAAACTTGATCGCGCGTGCAAGGTCAACAACCCTGTATGCACCGGTCTTCAGTGAAATAAACTTTGCCCCGATCTTCCTGAGATATTCTGCACTTTGCATGAAGCTTTCATATTCAACCATGCCGAGCCTTGAATGTCTCTCGAACTCTTTGAAAGCGCCCTCTTTAAATGCCTTCTGCACAGTAGGATCCTCCGGGTCTGGCTGTACAATGTAGCCTCTTCTTTTCAGTTCAAGCGCCCTGTCGAGGGTCGTGAGCTTTACCTCACCACCGATATTCTTTGCGCCCTGCCCCCATTTCAGTTCAAGGCATTCCACCCCGAGCTTTTCTACTGCATATTCAGGAGAACCAAGCCGTCCGTCCTCCACGTTCTGCTGGAGCACAATAGCGCCATATCCTTCTGACCAGTCATTAAATGTCTTTACTCTTCTTTCGAGTTCCGGTGATTTTACGACTTTGCCGTTGACAATTTCTGCCTTCGGGTCCATGCCGACAACATTTTCACCGATAACAACCATAAGTCCCGAGATAGCGCCTCCTATGGCCATGCCTTCCCAGTTGTCCCGCGCAATGTTGGTTGAACCGAGAGCACCTGTAAAAATAGGAAGTTTGAGTTTGATCTTATGTTTTTTACCTATCTCAACCTCTGTTGAGACATTTGTGAAGAGCGCCTTGTCGGAATCTGCTTCGACACCGATCGCACCAATGCATGTTCCCTGAATATTCAGATGAGAATAATCTACAGGGTATTGTTTTACAGCTCCGGCTGTTACCTTTCCGAAGGGTACAGGATATAGTACTTCCCTTCCCCTGAAAGATGATTTTCCTATTTCACAGAGACCGGGGCATCCGTCAAGACAGGCAGAACATATACCTGAGGAGGGCGCCGGGTCTGATACCCTGTTTTTTGTCCCTGTGGCTG
>Ga0315295_10005928_pt1 | contig 10446 bp, 20 predicted proteins | sample YL17G14_0_MG_FD_204453 | JGI IMG/M metagenome (GOLD analysis project Ga0315295, IMG submission 204453) | Sediment microbial communities from Yellowstone Lake, YNP, Wyoming, USA - YL17G14_0 | ecosystem: Environmental > Aquatic > Freshwater > Lake > Sediment | place: USA: Wyoming | collected... | reverse complement strand
CCCGAAAACGGCGCCGTAGACACGAGATCAGGTCGCTCCTGATATAAGGAGATAGATCTGGCCGTTCAACACTTTAAAACGAGGCTTTCTGAATTTAAACTAATTTTAAATTCCTTCCCGAAATATTACTTGCTGCAACTTTTACCAATTGTTGTTTCAAAGCCTCGACCACTATTTCTATTGGCCATTTATTCAAATCTGTCCAGCCTTCATTCTCCGACATTTCCTTGATCATCTCATCCATTTCTTTTTCCTCCTTTTATTTTTTTGATTAATTCGATCAATACTGTGTCTTGATTAACCTCCCTTCCATCTAAGATAGCCGTCAGGACTTTTTAGGAAAGAAGTGCGGACAAAACGGCAAATCGGAAACCTTTCTATCATTATTTTTTGGTAATAGGTTTTCCAAAACGCTCTCTTCTTTTGTGTCTTACCATGACATCTCTTGCAGAGAGTAATCAGATTTATCTGACTGTGATTTTCTTTGTCATAATCAATATGATGAACATCTAAAAGCTCATGGGGATTTTTACATTTTAGATTTTGACATCTATGGTTATCTCTTATTCGAATTTCTTCAATAAACCAAGGAGTCCAACCTTTAGCATACGGAATGGAATGTTTACCTCCCTGCCAATTTGGTCCTTTCTCTCCTCTGAATCTTCCAAGGTTTGCTTTCCTTATTTTCTGTTTTGATTCCTCTGAATGTCTCCTCCCTAAAAACGCGTTCCGGTGCTTTCTGTAATACTTCTTTAAGGTTTTGGAAATCTGACTTCTTTGTTTTTTAGAAATAAAGACTTTTCCTTTTTTAGCGGCTGACATCTTTGCTTTAGTCTTTTCTGAATGGTGATATCCCGCTCTTGCCAATACTCCTTTTAATATAGATTCTAAACTGCGTTTTTTACCATACATTCCATTACCTGCCCCTTTTCTCAACTTAGATATTTTTCTTTTGGTTTCCTCTGAATGAGGTCGGCCAATCCAAGCATTTTTCTCCCATATTCTCCGAGTTTTAGGATTGGATAAAAGAGTTTTCATGGTGTTTGATATTTTTCGTTTTTCATGTTCAGGTCGGAGCTTACCTTTCTGATTATGACCTACAATATAACGATTTTTATTATTAACAACTAATCTTCCGCAACCACATTTGCATAACTTATTTGTCATAGACTGCCCTCCTTTTTTCTATTATATATTGATTCCTTTAGAAAATCAAGAGCAGTCTTCTGCTTGATCAAATTCTCTTTAATTTTCCAAACAATTCAGAAAAGACATTTGAATCATTTACAGACTTACCATCCAAAACCGAATTAAGAATTTTCTGTTTCTCTCGAAGAATCTGAACTAAATCTTCTTCAATTGTACTTTCTGCAATTAGATACCAGATGTTAACGGTATCTTTTTGTCCTATTCTATGGCATCTATCTTCTGCTTGGGTATGATCCCCTGGAACGAAAGTCAGTTCAACAAAAGCAACATTACTTGCCGCGGTTAAAGTTATACCTACCCCAGCGGCCTTAACATTTCCTAAAAAAAGACGAATTTTCTTATCTGTCTGAAATCGATCTACGGCTTCCTGCCGACCCTTTTGACTGGTCGACCCATCAAGCCGAACAGCCAGGTTTTTAAATTCGGTTTGAAGTGTATCAAGAGTCATCGTATGAGTGGCGAAGACAACTAACTTTTCTCCTGACTCCAAAAAATCGGAGACCCATTCTTTAATTGCTTTCATCTTTCCTCGAACGGCCAACTGCTTTAGCTTCTCAAACTCAACCAAGACTTCTGCCTGAGAAGCCTTATCGGCTTTTTCCTTTCCTTCGTTTTGAAGAATCCAAGCAATTATATTTCCAGAAGCTCGTTTATACTCCTCTCGGTTATCAATCTCGAAAGGCACTACAGAGTAAATCTTAGCTGGTAAATCGGTCAAGACATCCTGCTTACGTCGACGAACCATAATCGTTTCGGTCAAGAGTCGATGGAGTTTATCGGTATTGGTTGCTCCAGTAAAATCCCATCCAAAACCATTCCACTTGGCTCCACAAAATTCTTGAGCATATCGCCAGAAGGAAGGAAAGATATCGGGTCGAATCATATTGATTGAATTGAAAAACTCAATCGGTCGATTGACAATGGGAGTTCCGCTTAGAGCAATTACATGAGGGATTTTTTTGGCCAGTCTCTTTGCTGCCTTTGTCCGTAACGCATTCGAGTTACGAGCATAATGACATTCATCCATGATTACGACTTTTGGATTGTAAGCAACCAGGGGTTCCAACCAAGAGGTCAAGATGTCATAATTAATAATGATAATCTGGCCAACCAGATCATGACCATTTTTCTTGCCAGAAATAATTTGAATCTTTTCATCCTTCATTCCCCACATTCTAAATTCTCTTTCCCAGTTGATTTTAATACTGGCTGGACAAACTACAACAACCGGCCTTAATTCTGGATGAAGTCGAAGCCAAGAAATAGCCTGAGCAGTTTTTCCCAAACCCATTTCGTCTGCTATCAAAGCCCGACCATTACGTGACTCGACAAAAGCCACTCCCGTCCGTTGAAAAGGGAACAGACGAGGATCGAGACTTTTTAAGTCCAGAGCCTTCTCGTCAATTGGTTTAGTCAAATCATCAAGCCATTTCTGAAGCCCAGAAGAAAATTCAAATCCCCATTCCCTCAATTTCTTTCCTGCTTCCAGTGAAAGGCCAACTCGCCAATATTTTTCCTTCGCCATCCATCGATGGTCATGAAGGGTTTTGACCTTTGCTAAAGTATCTCCAAATCGACTATCCCCTTTTGGAAAATTGAACCCAACTTGAATACCAGAAGGTCTATCCTCTTTGGTTAAGAGAGAAGCTGTCATGTGAGTTTCTTTCTGTTGAGTAGGAACAAACGGCTTCAAGGGAAGGGGTTGAACTTCAACTCGGAGGAGTTGATTAATATACTTTTTCAGAGCCTTCTTGACAAAGGCCAACTGCCGGAGGGTCAAAAATTCTTTGTCCTGATAGAACTCAGCAATGTTACTTAAAGCTCCGGCATCAAAGGAATTGAACCCACACTCGTTTAAATGATCGGTTCTATGGGCTTGTTGTTCATCCGGCGTCTGGAATTGATAGAGCCGGACCAAAGCTCCAACCGCCCACTCGTCAGAGGAGTCGATTAGTTTTGACAATTCTTCATAGGCAGCCGGTCGCTTTTTCTCCTGAGCTTTATCGGCTATTTGTTTCATAGTATTTAAAACCTCCTTTTTTATTCAATCCAGATTCTATGTCTATCGGCAAAATCCCACATTCTGTTTAACCTTCTGTTTGAATAATCACAGGCGCTAAAATCAGAATTTCCTTTCGGGATTTTACGAAAAGATTTTACATTAAATTCCTTGAAGCAAGGTTCCTTTTCGAGAACATCGGCAATGGCATTCATAACTTTTTGAACAGTCTCATGATCCTCATTCTCTGTAAATAGGTGCCTGACTTTTACTTTATGTAACCATTTCATTTTATTTCTCCTTTCTTATAATGAGTTTAAAGCCATTTGAATATCTCTTGTCGCCCTCTGGTAACGAGGAATAGACCAACCCCGTTTCTTACGAAAATATTTTAGTAAAGCATGACGGTTAATTCTAACTGCCTTGCCACGATGTCCTAACATCCAAATCAGATCTTGTGGCGTTTCAAGAACACATTCAACCAGTGTCCGGGCATCTTGGTTTAACCTTCTAATTAACTCTCCAAACATCACCATACGTTCCGGACTACTATCTTTAGAGGGAAAGTCCAAAGGAATTTCTTCTAAGCTGGGTTCGTGCCAATCTCCTTTAGCCAGATTTCCAAAACGAGTATCAAGACATTTCCAAAGAAAAGTTGAAAAAGAAGATTGGGAAAAATCAAATTTCCAAACGACTTCGCAAAAAACCAGATTCCCTTCAGCCTTCAATTCTTGGAAGTCTCTCTTCGTCCTTTTAGCCCAGTGCCAGGCACGTTCCGCAATAAGTTTTTGATAATCAGCATAGTCGATTTGCGGCTTTTGAGTTGCTACCATCTTTCCTTCACCTCCTTCCGCCATGAATTTAATGGAGAGCAACAGCCACTCTCTATATAAAGAGCGTCTTTAAAATTACCCGCCAGTCTGCACCGATACATCTCTCCATTCCAAAACAATGCCGGACAGGGATGAGTTGATCCAAAGAGATTTACCCCTAAAGAGCATGTGGCCTGGTGACAACAAAAGCCACAACCCCTGCAACTCGGAAAAAACTCTTCAGGATTCTTTCCTTCTTTTCTCAACACGTCTCTCAGCTCAATGATATCAGCCACAGTTTTATTCACATCATCCTCCTTTCAAGACCTGTTTATTCTCCAATAAAGAAGCCCTATAACTATTATCATTAAAGGGACAATCAGCAATGAAAACTGACCAGGGAAATATCCTATTTTTAATAAAAACTCTATCCCCCTAAAATTTAGAATTTCCATTTCCGTCCTCCTTTCTTCTTCTTTTTTCTACTGGACTATAATCCTCTCAAAGCTCTTACGATAAAGAACATTTGTGCAGGCCAGGAGTTCATCTTTCTTTTGGTTTAACTCCTTCTTGGTGACCTCCCGCTCTCCCCAGTACTTCCATGTCTCACAGGAAAGTTCATCGACTGTCTTTGCGGCTTGAACAACCAGGGTTTTCCCATTTTTCACAAAACCAATATGATAGGTTTTCATTCCACCTCTCCTTTCATTTTTAAACTTGAGTTATAGTTTATTAATGTATCCAGATCAAGGTTGAAGTTAAGGTTTATTGATAATCTCAATACCCCTATCTTCCAAAGCCCCTTTGAGTGTAGCATATGTTTCGCAAGCAACAGCAAGTTGTGAGGATACATCCTTCAACCAGTTAGCATTTAACCAAAGAGCTGTCATATCTTTATCTTCAGGGTGATGAGCACTTCTTACACTTCTTATTTCAGAAAGATAGAAAGAACATCGCTCCGTTAGTTCCCTGACTGCATATGTTGAGGTGTTTAACAATGCCTGAAAGTCCACCTTTGCTAATCCATAACTTAAATCATTTTTTGTGTTTTCCATTTCAAACCCTTTCTCCCCGTATAGCCGATAGGACAGCTTCCTGACATCATTAATATATATTCTTTATGCTCTCGCTCCTATCTTGACTTTTGCCATTTCTTCCATCAGATGCCAGAGTCCCCGGTTGACTCTCAAGTTCTCGTTGATACTCGTGATAGAAGGGATTTTATTCTTCATGATTTCTTTTCCTCCTGGAGAGTAATGGATTGTGTTTTCAAAACGACCTCCCTTGGTCATCTTCTCCTGAACTCGATTAAAGGTATTCCAAAGAGTTGATGCTTCATCCTGAACTCTTCGTGGCAGAAGTAATTGATGGGTGGAAAAGGCTCTATCCCCAACATGAAAGCGATCAGGGTAAACCAGATCTCTTGTTGTAGATAACTTTCCACCGTCATTATATTTCATTTCCAATGCCGACTCGGCGAAGATAGTTTGCTCAACCGGCTGGAGTTCTATCTTTTGATAGTCGCCGATTTTTTCGGTCAGTCGGGGAACGTCTTCGATCACTTTATAGCTGGCTTCGATCACGTCTTCTTCGTCGTGACCAATATGCTTGATGTTAATCCTTCCAAACTCCGCTTCACTGACAACCAGACCATTTATACAAACCATTCTGAAAAACCCCGCCATGATGGAATAACGGGTCGAGCCATCATGGGCATTGGTTAAGATCAACTCTGGTAAAAGATCTCCGATTGCCTGAAGAGCGACTCCAGATTGACGAAAGCGGATCATGTGCTTCTGGTAACCAAGTCTTCCTTCATGCTTGGCAATGACCCGTTGCTCCTGAGCCTTGACCGGAAACCAATTATGATCTCGAAGAGCATCCACAACATCCATTGTTCGATAGAAACGATACTTGCCACTGGTCGACGGAGCTTTCTCTGTTTGCATAACAGACCGCAAAGCCGCCAACTGTTCCAATGAGATAAATTCCTTGCCATTACCGACAACTGTCATTTGAGTTTGCATAGTTTTAAATCCTCCTTTGTTTTAGATTGTTTTGGTTAGAGTGACAACAAAACATTAATTTCTGTAAGACGTTTAGTGATCTGCTCTCGCTCAACTATAAGAGCCTCTTTCTTCCGCTCGAACTGAGCTTGCTCCCTTTTTAAAATATTCTTTTCTGATTCAATCCAATATACTGAGTACCCCATGCCAGAATGCCCCCGTGAGTATTTACTGGGAGGAGTATCCACCACCACAGCCTTGTTACCCTGAGTTCTTAACTCAGCAGCCTGCTGTTTCATCTCTTCCTTATGATGAGAATAAGCTCCATGAAAACGATATCCTTTTTGTTCTGCTTGCCTTTCATTCATTTTTTCTTCCTCCTTTTTGGTTTGAATTTTAGTTAATATTCTCTACTCGGTAAAGGTTTGAAAACTACAGATCGGTTTTAAAGGATCTTTTCTAAACTGCTCAGATCCATACTGTTCGCATTGCCACCAACCAGCCAAGGCAATATTTCTCTTTAGTCCAGAGCCACATTGAGGACATTTCCCTGTCTTGACAATTGCCTTGGCTTCTTCGGTATGAAGAAAGTGTCTGGCATCTGCACATCTCCTGCACTCACTTCTCCAACGAGCGATAACCTTTCCGCATTCACATTTTTTCTTTTCTTCCATGCCATCCTCCTTTTTGTTCCTTCATTTAAAAAGATGAATTTTATCACCAACCTCATCAGCTATGCACCAACCCATTCGATCTGCCAACAAGCGAACATCTGTTCTTGTCGTAAAGGCATTTCCATCTTCTTTCTCGAAAAGAATAGAAACCTGACAAATCGACCTTTCCATTCCAGAGCTGATCTTAGAGTTTGGAAACATTAAACTAAATACCCGATGAAGGGTATTCATCTCTGACCATTTCTTTCCGGCTGCTTTATTCATATTGTCCTCCTTTTTAAAATAAATTCTCGACTTTTTGAATGGTCAAGGGGTAAAGTTTTCTTCCTTCCTGAACGGCTTCTATTGAGGACTTTGCTACTACAGTGATTTGTTGACCATCCACATAAGTAATCATCCACCTTTTCCATGGCCTTTTAGCCTCTCTCTTGGTAAGAAGATTTTCCATCATTCCTCACTCCTTTCTTTTTCCAAAGGTTCTCCGTAAACATAGCTGGCACCTAACCCCATATCACACAGACGACAGGCTCCTGAGTACTCATCTTTTTCAAATGGCTTTCCAAAGTAAATGTTTGGTATGAGAGGATTCATTTGTTTCATGCAGTAGGATTTTTTGCACTTCATCTTGGCATCCTCCTTTGAATTTTATTTTATCACCGACCTGGAATTAATCCAGGTTTCGACCATCAAGGTCTCGTCAGGGTGACTTTATGAGTTTATGATCTGAGCATGAATCCTATTAAACTCATGAATAATATCTCGAATGGTTGTGGGACTTATCTCGATGGCAGCATCTCCAAAAAGAAATCTCATGTCATGAGCAAACTTGGTGACCTGAACTTTTTTATCCTTGGTAACATAGTCATGAATATAAAGTGGTTTGTTAGTATCAACCCCACCACCAAGTTTTCTATCATCGCAAAGAACTTTGGTAGAAAGACACCATTGAATTGCAGAAGAGACATGAGGTTTAAAACTGGCATCCGAGCGCTCATAAACAATCCTGCAACCATCGGGCAACTGGATTTTAGAGTCATAGGACTTTGGAAGAGCGTTGATTCGCTCGACCTTCTCATTCTGATTTTTGATCTGTGCTGCTTGCTTGTCGGACTCCTTATTTAAGAACGCTTGATACTCCGCAGATCTTTCGACCAGCTCCCCAAAAAGCCCTCCATCAGTCAGGTTAATTTCCCAGTTAGCAACGTGAGCAATTTCAATGACCTTCTTACAATCTTCCAGAGACTCGAGTTTAAGATCCAAACATGATGAATTTGTCCCATACGAATTCACTTCCACCACTTTGATCTGATACGTCTTCTTTTCCATGGTCTCCTCCATTTTTGCCTATTAGGCGGTTAAAGGGGTTTAATTAATTTCTTTGGCATCAATTGAATTAACTATAATCGAAGCTGATCCATTTTGCAAAACCATTTTAATGTAAGCTTCGATTTGTCCTTCTCCATCAAACTCATCACTTCTTACTTCAATTTTCATTGTAACTTTTGCTTTCATGGTCTCCTCCTTTGTATTTGTTGAATTTTAAAAATCACTCGGTTTTAAATCCAATGGCTTCGGCCAACCTAAAATCGTCATATTCTTTTCTCATGTCTGGATGATTCTGCTTCAACCAGCTAAGAAGCTTTATCCGCTCTGCAAGAATACGACTGATCTCAATATCTGCATCTACCAAAGTTCTTTTTGAATATCTGGCCATAATCATTTCTCCTTTCAATTTTTTATTTGTGTTCCCACCAGAAATTGACGTTAATCACAATCACCATCGCCACACATGTCATCATTCCACTGAAAAGGAAATTTTCCATTTTGGCTCCTTTTTTCCTTCTTTTGGATTTTATTTTTCTCCAGACTTGGGACTGGGTTATGTGCATTAGCAGAGGTCTTAAATTTTCCTCTGCCCCTCTGCTCTTTTACTTTTCCTATCCAACTCGTCTTCATCGGGATTCAGAATTTCAAGGTTTTCGGTTTTTCTCCTACCTCATCATCTGCGAGGATGGCGTTGTTGCGTCTCGATGTTTTCTTCCGCCTATTTAACTGAGCCATCAGCTGACTCTGTTTGGTATTGGCTCCGCTACTGTGGATGTTTCGCGGTATTTAATTGTCAGGTTATCGGCGGCTTAAAATTCGGCGGCTTAAAATCGACTCTGCGCCTGCGCCTTGGTTTTTGTCGCTCTCATTCACTCCTGACAAAGACCAACTTCCCCGGCTCATTGCTGCTTGCTTTAATTGCCTCTGTTGGTCTATCTTATTCATGACTTTATTATAAAGGATAAAAACAAGAAAATCAAGGAAATAATGAAACAAAAGGTAGATTTATACTGATTTTCTTATTTTTCTAATGATTTCAATATGTTAGGGTATCTTGCCCTTAAGAAAAACCCTAATTTCTGCAAAGATGAAGTATATTTCTCGCCCAAATGAGGTTTATAAAGCTGACCATCCATGGTTCTAAATTCCAATTTAAGAGAAGGATAACAAGTAATGAACTGCACATATTTTTCTATATTCTCACGAAATGCCGTAGGGATTGGACCTACGACCTCAATAAATATTCCCTTCTTTCCATCATAAAAATCAGGAAGGTAAGACCCGACTCTTAATTGAAGATTTATTGGATGCCAAATCCAATTCTCATGGTCAAAATAATTCTTAATGAACGTTATTTCGTTTTTGGTATTACGTGAAAAATTTGGGATGACTGAACGAGAATCAAACGAAATCCATCCATAAAGATATTTAGCTCTTTCCCACTTCCTCTTCCTCGCAGTTATTCTTGATGATTTTGTTAACCCGTTCATCAAAAACTCTACCCTAATCAATCTGCCTCCATTTTCCAAAGACGGTTTATCGTGAAATCTCTCCATATTAAATTCTCCTCCCTTTTCAAATAAAAAGCCGCCTCAATCTAAGGGCCGAGTGAGAATGACCAACTAATTAGGTGGACTTCTCCCCGTTAGATCAAGACGGCTTATTGATATTAGATTTTTGCCATTGATCATTTCTCACTCGGTAGAAATATTATATTAAATCTAAGTGAGAAAATCAATTAAAATCTTGTCCTTCTCTTAATTTCTAATACCCTCCAATCAACAGACTAAATACCCTGAGTTTATAGGCTTGATTAAATAAGGACAGGGGTTGTTTAAGGAGTTCTTCTTATTCCCATACAAAGGATTAAGAATCAAGAATAGTGGGGTTAAACGAGAAGTTTTATTTACAATCCGACGGCCAGACCTGCAACAAAAGCAATCACCGCCAGGAGTCCATAAACTTGCCAGTTACTTTTTGGCTTTACTGTTTCTGCCAGTTTAAGAGAACGGTCTGTAACCTTCTCCATGTCCGCCAGTGCTCGTCTGGTCGCCAGAATCTCCATGTCCTTTATCTCACCCATCTTGTCTTTCAAAACAATCTCCTGCTTGGCAAGGTCTAATTCCTTCTCAAGATTGGTGATACGTTGATCCTTGAGAGCATCCTGCTGTCTTCGCAGTTCAAGCTCCCGGCGGTCGAGATCACATTCCTTCTCATTACGAAGTATCCTTTGGGCATCAGGGAGAGGGAAGGATAACTCTTGGCCGGTAGCCACGTTTGCGAAACTCGTCAACAAGAGCGTTAGGATCAGTAGGAATGACAATAGCATCACGCTCTTTTTTAAGTGCAATAATCTCATTATTTTTTTCATTGACCAACCCCGCTAATCTTTGAGATTCCGCCTCAGCGGCTGCTCTCTT
>Ga0315295_10005927_pt1 | contig 10447 bp, 8 predicted proteins | sample YL17G14_0_MG_FD_204453 | JGI IMG/M metagenome (GOLD analysis project Ga0315295, IMG submission 204453) | Sediment microbial communities from Yellowstone Lake, YNP, Wyoming, USA - YL17G14_0 | ecosystem: Environmental > Aquatic > Freshwater > Lake > Sediment | place: USA: Wyoming | collected... | reverse complement strand
CTTCAGTTGACACCTCGAAGGAATAGTCTATAATAGTAGTAATTTCTTTAGATCTTTTAGACCCAGACCCTTATGGACCATTTTGATATTGATCAGAACGTTGTCCACTCCATCATGACCCGTTTGATCGGGAAGGGGTGCAAACTCTCGCTTGAAGAGCTGGCCACAGTGGTGGAAATGGTCAAGGAGGAAATTCTTTTTGGTTATGTGGATCGTCTCATCAGTCAGATCGAGATGGTGATCGAAATAAGCCCAACGCTCAACGAGAGGGAGATCCTGCAGGGCGTCGCCAAAAACGTGGTTGAGTTTCTGGGTGCCGAGGCTGCCAGTATTCGAATCCATGATCCCCACCGGGAAGAGATGATTGCCTTCGGAACCTACCCAGGGCAGGACGCAGATCAGGAAGTGGCCATTCCATTCGAGGATACGATCGCTGGCGAAGTGGTAAAAACTCATCAGAGCTACTTTGTTCCCAATATCCTGAAAGAGGAGAAATATCGAAATAAGGAGAAGGTTCAAAAACAGGGGATTCACTCCATGCTGGCCATTCCCCTTTCCATCCCGCGCTTTTCCCTCAAAGATTTGGATACCGAGGGTGTCCTCCAGATCTATTTTAAGGAGAAGGATAAGGAAATCACCCCCTTAGAGGCGAAGATTGCAGGGGTTTTTTCAAGAAGGGCAAGTTATGTCATCGCCCAGAAACGGATCATGGACCTCCAGAAATTGAATCTGACGAAAGATAGGATTGTAGAGCAGATCTTTCTCAAGTTAGGAAGACGGGAAGGGGTCAAGATGAAGGATGTCTTCAATCTGGTGATCCCGGAGCTGATTGATATCATGCAGATCCAGAGATGCGCCCTCTTTTCCGTGACGGAGGACCGACAATACGTGATCCTGGAAGCGGGGTATCCGGAAACCCATCACGGGATTGGAAAGACCTTTTCCGTTCAGGAACCTTACATCCATGTCCTCGTCAATCAGACCGGGCCCTTCGGGGAATTCGAGAACGAGAAGATCTTCCCCAGCTATATACTCATCGATCATCCCCAGCAAAGCCGACTTCTCCCTCCAGACCTTAAAGGACTCCTCGATCATCAGCAGATCCACTCGGTCCTCTATCTTCCTCTGAAGGTGGAGGAGGCCGTTCAGTACATCTTGGTCTTTGATGCCCAGGCCCATCACCAGCGTTTCCGGGATGAGGAGATTGAGATCTTTACTTTTTTCGGAAAAGAACTGATGAAGGGGCTCCGGCTCGAGAAGATGGATGACATCCTTCATGATTTTAAAAACCCTGCCATCGCCGTTGCCGGATTTGCGAAACGGCTGCAGAAACTCCTGGAGGAGGGGGACTCCCCCCCCCGGAAGGAGAAGATTGCCCAGGCCTTAAAGATCATCTTGAAAGAGACCTCCCGGCTTCAGGAGCTGGCCCTGACCCTCCATCTGGAAGGAAGGGAGGGTCAGGAAGAGAGGGTTGACCTCACGAGGAAATTGCGGAGGCGTTTTCAGATCAATGAGGAAACGATCCGAGAGATGAAACGGCAGAACATCCATCTCATCGAGTATCCTCTGGAGTCTTCCCTCTGGATCCGATGTTTCCCTCTCCACATTGAAAGGGTTCTGGATAATCTACTCAACAACGCATCCAATGCCATTCCTGAGGAGGGCGGAGAGTTGTCCATTCGATCCTATCGAAAGGACGGGTGGGCCGTGGCCGAGATTACGAATACCGGTCAAATTCCAGCCGAGGACAGGGAACGTTCCCTCCTCGGAGATGGAAGGGGCAGAGGGATTCATATCGCGACCCGGTTGGTCAAACGTATGGGAGGAAAGATGGAGATCGAGGCGGGCGAAAATCTGACGACCTTCCGCGTGATGTTCCCCCTCGCCAAAGAGTGACCAATCTGGAAAGAGCAAGGCGCATAGAGCATAGAATACTCTATGCGAAATTATGAATGGAAGAACTGGTTTGTACTGCCTGCAACCGCACCTTTGACGTTGACCCAGGGATTTGGCGATGTCCCTGCGGTTCTCCCCTTGATCTTCGGTTCGAGGCCCATTTCCCCCTTCATAAAATATCAGAGAGAGGCCCCACCTTATGGCGATATCGGGAGGCCATCCCGATATCGCAAGACGAGAATATTCTCTCCATGGGAGAGGGGTTCACTCCCCTTGAGGAGATGGAACTGGGGGGCCATCGGGTTTTTGTAAAAATGGATTTCCTCTTTCCGACGGGCTCTTACAAGGACCGGGGAGCGACGGTCCTGATCAGTAAAGTGAAGGAGATGGGAGTCAGAAGAGTGGTGGAGGATTCCTCCGGAAATGCAGGGTGCGCCATTGCAGCGTATTGTACAAGAGGAGGAATTGAATGTGAGATTTATGTTCCCGAATCTACTTCAAAAGGGAAATTGACCCAGATCGAGGCTTACGGAGCCGTTCTCAACAAGATCCCGGGGTCCCGGGAGAGGACTGCGGAGGTCACCCTGGAGGCAGCCTCCGGGACCTATTATGCCAGCCATTGCTGGAACCCCTTCTTTTTCCACGGGACAAAAACCTTTGCTTATGAAGTGTGGGAGCAGATGAACTGGAAAGAGCCGGATGTCCTCGTTCTCCCCATCGGCCACGGAACCCTATTTTTAGGGGTCTATCTTGGGTTTACAGAACTGAAAGAGGCAGGGTTGATCAGAAAGATTCCTAAATTAGTCGGTGTTCAATCCGCCTCCTGTGCCCCCCTATATCAAGCGTTCAAAGAAGGAAAAGATGAGATTCCTTCCATTGAGAAAAGAGAGACGATTGCAGAGGGGATTGCGATTGCCCTACCGGTGAGGGGGAGGCAGATTTTGAGAGCCATTCATGAGACAGAGGGAGAGGTCCTGGCCGTTCAGGAAGAAGAGATCTATGGGGCCATGAAGGATATGGGGCGAAAGGGCCACTTCATTGAGCCGACCTCTGCAGCAACGATCGCGGGGTTAAAAAAATATCTGAACAGAAAAGGACTCCAGGAAACCGTGGTTTCAACTTTCACGGGAACGGGCTTGAAATCGACCGGAAAAGTATTATAATTAGATTCTTGACAAGACTTCAAACAATGATTAAATAGTGCTTCAAGTTTTTCCTTTAAGTCGTGTCAAAATACATCAGCTATGAAATCTCAGGCAAGTGTTCAGGAGGGTGACGTATGGGGCGAGTGAATCGAGGTCAAAGGGTTTCCATCTTTTTATCGGTTTTGCTGGGGTGCTTTATTTTTTCGTCTCTGAGCCTGGCTCAGGAAGACAAGGATAAGAAGGATCTCCGGCCGGAACGAGGGATTGCCGTCTACTCGGAATATTCGAGCGTGACCGTTCCCAAGGGAGAGTCCGCGAAGATGGATCTCACCCTGGAAAACAAGGGACGGACCGATGAGACCATCGAGGTTAAGCTTGCATCGATTCCCAAAGGGTGGAAGGCTACCTTGAAGGGGGGAAGCTTTTTGGTGGCAGGGATGTTCGTATCCAATGGGAAATCGAGGAATCTCGCCCTGAGCCTGGAACCGGACAAATCCGTGGGTGTGGGGGCCTTTGTCTTCCAGTTTGATGCCAAGACAGAAGACGGAAAATTTACCTCCACCCATAAACTCACTGTCGATGTCCAGGAACGGATCGCCGGCGCGGATGATATTCAAATTACGACGTCTTACCCTGTTTTGAGGGGACAGACCGATGCCACCTTTGAATTCTCGATCGACGTTTTGAATAAGAGTGATCTCGACCGGACCTTTAATATATCGGCTGTGGGTCCGGAGAAATGGGAGACCAACTTCAAACCGGCCTACGAGCAGAAGCAGATTTCGAGCTTTCGTATCAAGGGAGGGCAGAGCCAAAGCGTGGCCGTGCAGGTGAGTCCTCCGAAAGATGCCCTGGCGGGTGAATATCCCATCCTGGTCAGGGTCGGTTCTGGTGAGAAGAAGGCCGAGGTTAAATTAACCGTGGCCTTGACGGGGATTTACAAATTGGATGCGGGAACCCCGACCGGCATCCTTTCCCTTGAATCGATGCCTGGAAAATCGTCTAATCTCTCTCTCTTTGTCAAAAACACGGGGTCCGCGGCCAACCGCAACATCAGCTTCTCGTCTTTTAAACCCGAAAACTGGGAAGTGACCTTCAAACCCGAAAAGATCGATGCCCTGGAGCCCAATGGCCTGAAGCAGGTAGAGGTCATCATTAAACCGGCCCCCCAGGCCCTGGTTGGAGATTATTCGGTCGGGGTCATGGTAGATGGCGAGAAGGCGAGCAAGACGATTGAGTTCAGGGTGACCGTCAAAGCCTCTACCGCCTGGGGCTGGATCGGGATCGGGGTCATTATCTTCGTCATTGCCGGCTTGAGCGCCCTATTCATCTGGTTGGGGAGACGCTAACGTGGACAGAGACGTCATTCTTATAGCAGAAGAATTGACCAAACGATACGGTTCTCAGACCGCTGTCAATCATCTGAATCTTACCGTCGGTGAGGGGGAAGTATTCGGTTTCTTGGGCCCGAATGGGGCAGGCAAGACCACGAGCATCCTGATGTTCTTGGGACTCACGGAACCTACTTCCGGGAAAGTGAGGGTGGTTGGATTTGATCCTACCCGGGATCCCTTTCACGTGAAAGAGAAGGTCGGATATCTGCCTGAGAATGTCGGTTTTTACGACGATATGGATGCCAGGCAAAATCTGCGGTTTATTGCAAGGTTAAACCGGATACCGGATAAGGTTTCGAATCCCCGTATCGATGAAACCCTTAATCTGGTCGGCCTTCTGGATGAGGCCAAAAAGAAGGTCGGGGTCTATTCGAAAGGGATGAGGCAGCGTCTGGGAATCGCCGAGGTTCTCATCAAGGAACCGAAGCTGCTCTTTCTCGACGAACCCACGATTGGGCTCGATCCGGATGGAACGAATCGGATGCTCGATCTCATTCATACCCTCAGCCAGGACCGAGGAATGACGATCTTTCTATCCTCCCATTTGCTCGATCAGGTCCAGAGGATTTGCGACCGGGTGGGAATCATGATCAAAGGAAATTTAGTTGCTGCAGGCCCCATTGAGGAATTGGCTAAAAAGAAATTGGGGTTAGGAGAAAATGAGGCTTACACGCTTGAAGAGATCTATATGAAGTATTTCAAGGAGGCCTAAGTTGCACGGGATCTTGACCATCTTTCGAAAAGAGTTGGAGGACCATTTCAGCAGTACCCGGTTCCTTCTGATTTCAGCGTTAATCGTGATGGTGGGGGTGATCATTGCCTCCATGGTGGGAATGGCAATTCAAGAAGAGACGAAAGGGATGGCCAAACCGACCCTTCTCTTTCTCCTGCTCTTTACAGCGACCGGAAAACTCTTCTCTTTCGTCCAATTCATCGGTTTTTTTGGCCCCCTCATCGGGATTTTTCTCGGTTTTGATTCCGTCAATCGGGAACGGGTTTCCAGGACGCTCAGCAAGCTGGTCTCTCAACCGATCTACAGGGACGCCGTCATCAGTGCAAAATTTTTCTCCGGTGTCGCCATCATCGCGATCGTATTGGTTGCCATTGTCCTTCTCATATCAGGCTTGGGCATCCGGCTCATCGGAGTGGTTCCAGGCCCGGAGGAGATCTTGCGTCTCGCCATCTACGTCGTCATCAGCCTTCTCTATATCTCCTTCTGGCTGGGCATCTCCATCTTATTTTCGGTCATCTTCAGGAGCACAGCCACTTCGGCTTTGGCCTCCTTGGCCATCTGGATCTTTTTCTCCTTCTTTGTCAGCCTGGGGGCCGGTTTTTTAGCAGACGCTGTCGCCCCGATCAGCCAAAGCGGCGGGAACGTCGATCCCAGCGTGATCATCAGGCACGAAGAGGTCTCAAAAACGGTTTCGCTCTTTTCACCGATGACGCTTTATGGGGAAGCCACCAACACCATCCTTGATCCGACAAGAAAGACGACTCGATCCATCATCCTGATGGGTCCCTTGGAAAGGCTCTCTCTATCACGATTCCAAAATCCACTTCCGCTTTTGCAGAGCCTCATTATCGTGATCCCCCATCTGATCTCGATTGTGGCCATCACGTTTCTCACCTTTGGGATCTGTTATCTTGTCTTTATGCGCCAGGAGATCCGAACGGTCTAGAAAAACAATGACGGGGTGATGCGGTGATAGGGAAATGGGGTGGTTTTGTCTCCCTATCTCCCCATCTCCTTATCTCCCTATTTTTTTACCATTGACCCCAATGTCTGTCTCAAAGAGAGAGATTCTTGGCTGGGCGATGTATGATTTTGCCAATTCCGCCTTTGCCACCACGATTCTTGCCGTCATCTTCAATCACTATTTTGCCACGGTCGTCGCAGGGGGAGAAAAAGGGGTCGAGATCCTCGGTTTCCATCTCCATGGAGCCTCCTTTTTCACATTTACCCTTGCGGTCAGCATGGCCCTTTCCGCTGTCACGTCCCCTTTCTTAGGTGCCGTGGCCGATGCTTCAGGGGCAAAAAAACGGTTTTTGATGACGTTTTGCTATGCCTCCATCCTCTTCACCGGTCTCCTCTATTTTGTTCACGCAGGGGATTATTGGAGGGGGGCGCTTTTCTTCATTATTGCCAATATCGGTTTTGCTGAGGGAAATGTCTTTTATAATGCGTTTCTGCCGGCAATTTCTAATGAACAAAACATCGGCAAGATCTCGGGTTTAGGATGGGCCTTGGGGTATATCGGGGGGGGAGCGCTTCTGGCCATCAACCTGATCATGCTGAAGTACCCGGAGTGGATTGGATTTTCGAAGGATTATTTCACAGTTCAGGACTGCTTTTTATCGGTTGCCCTGTGGTGGCTGATCTTTTCGATCCCTACTTTTCTGTTCTTGCGTGAGAGGGCGGTAAAATCGCCTTCCTTAGGGGGTGGTTATTTCAAGGAAGGCTGTCAACGTCTCCGACGGACCTTTCTACGGATCAAGAGCTTTCGGGAATTGACGAAGTTTTTGATCGCCTTTTTGATTTACAACGACGGAATTGAAACGGTTATTGTGATGGCGTCGATCTTCGGTGCCGAGGTGCTGGGAATGGAAAGCAGCGAGATCATCCTTTTTTTCCTCATGATTCAAGGGATTGCATTTATCGGGTCTCTGATCTTTGGTTTTTTAGCGGATGCGATCGGGAGCAAAAGGACCATCATGATTTCGTTAGGGATCTGGTCGCTGATCGTCCTCTGGGCCTACGGGTTAGGCATCGTCTGGGACCCGAAGACAGAATACTGGATCCTTGGCGTTTTTGCGGCCTTGGTGCTGGGAGGAAGCCAGGCAGCCTCCCGTTCTCTTCAGGGGATCTTCACTCCCGATGGCAACAGCGCTGAGTTTTTCGCTTTCTTCGGCGTTTCCGGAAAGTTCGCCTCCATCTTTGGCCCTCTTATTTATGGGATCTTGATTGCCATCACAGGAAGCGTTCAATCGGGCATTCTCTCGATTCTTCCCTTCTTCATCGCAGGAATGGTGATTCTCTGGAGGGTCGACGAGAAGAAAGGAATGGAAGAGAAACGAAACCCGGTCATTTAAAAGGCTGCTGAAAAACGCCCATCTGCTTCGTTTCCCTCGTCCTTCGTCATTGCGGCGTACGTCCGAGTACGCCTCACTCCTCAGGATTTCGGGGGCCTTGCATCTGGGCATTTTTGAGCAGCCTTGGGAAAATCACTTTTTCAGCTGTTAAAGAGAAGGGTTCAAGGGGTCAAGGGTTCAAGGGGCCAAGTGAAATCCCAGATCTTAAATAAATGTTTCGAACCCTTGACCCCTGGAATCCTCGAACCCTGCTTTTAATACTTAAATCTGATTCTGTATTTAACCTTTACCTCCTTATCTTTGGCCACAGGCACTTCGAAACGGACCAGATGAGCGCTGACTTTCTGATAGGAATGGGTGCTCGAAAGCATCTCCCAGTCCCCCGGGATCGGTTCTTCGACTAAGACTTTGATTTCTTCCTTTTTGTGATTCCTTAGACTCACGTCAAAGGCCACTTCAAACAGATTATCCCCCAGTCGTTTGTAGTCTGTCTGGACCCTTTCTCCAACGACGTCAAAGGCCTCGCCGATCTTGACCTTGAATTTCTCATCTTTGGGGGTATGATCAATCCTGTCTTCTCCAACGAACTGGAGGCTTCCGTCCTTGTCTTCCTTGTAAACCCTCACCGTCCCTTTCGGCAGGGGCATTCCCAGGTTATTCTTTTTTGAATTCTCGAGTTCAAGGAAGACGCCGATTTTCTGTTTGTCTGATTTCTGATCGTATCGATAGTAATAATAATAAGGGTAACCGGGGAAAATGAAGAGCTTTTTGACGGGGACCTGGTTGGCATCAAGGAGGGTCATCTGCTTTGTCTGATTGTCTTTGATGGTGGTTCTACGGTCTAAGGTATAGAGATGGTATTCAAAAAAGGACTCTTCTTTAAATTGTGGAGCCGCAGGGGCGGCCCGTTCGGCTGCCAGTTTGCCCCTGGCATAGTCTTTCATCTCGGGTTGAACCCGGTTGATGTCTCCGGCGACCAGCTTCAAGAGGGCATTCTGATACGTGGCGCCACTGCGGTTGTCGATCGTGACCCAGCCCGTTAAGTCGGTCAGGGTATCTGATTTATTCAATACAGCCACATAGTCTGCCTTCCAGTTGATGCCGGAGGTCAGGTAAGAAGCCTCCACCTTTTGAGGTTTTGAAAGCCGATTATCCAATATCCAGACCAACGTGGGATTCGGGATGAGGTTCTCCGGGATTCTTGAAAGGAGAACCCTTCCATGATGACCGATATGGATCTTGTCTCCAATTTGAAAGATATTCCCGCCCTGGGTGGAGAGGAGGGTGGCGTCCACGACCTCCTCTTTTTTTGTCTCCGGGTTGAATGTCGCCAACTGGATCTTCTGGCCAACGAATTTCTCAAGGAGTTTCTGAGGGCTCAAGAGGTCGAATTCATAATTTTGCTCCAGGACATTGAGGCCTGAGCCATTCACCAGGGATTTGATGTGAACTGTGGTCGGATCGATCTTTGACGCCACATCCATGAATTTCAGTTCAAGGACTCCGGTCTTAAGGTCAATGAGCCGGGTGTCCTTGACGAGGCCGACATTTGAATTATAGATGGTGATGGCCAGATCCTGTTGATCCCTGAGGGTGCTGGTTAAAGGTTGGGTGAATCCTGGTGGAGTGGAAAAGAGAAGAGAGAAGAGGGTGATTAGAATGGCAAGACGTTTCATTCGAAGACCTCCTTTTTAGGTTTTACTCTTAAAGACAATGCCGGGACGATTTTGTTCCCAAAAATCGTATCCCCTTTCATAGACAAGGCCGTTTATTTTATCATGTAATCAACATACCTCATTTTGACATTTGATGAAAGGAGGAAAGATCAAGATGGTATCTCTCAAGGAGAAAGTGGTATTCATCACCGGGGCCAGCAGCGGGATAGGGATGGCCTGTGCAAAATCATTTGCCTCCCTGGGGGCGAACCTTCTTTTAGGGGCAAGAAGAATCGACCGCCTGAAGGATCTGACACGGGAGATCCAAGAGACCCATTCCGTCGAGGTCTTGCCCATGAAGATGGATGTGACGAACTTCAAGGAACTTGAAAAAAGCTTGCTTAAATTACCTCGAGAGTGGAAAGAAGTTGAAATCCTCATCAACAATGCAGGCCTCAGCGCGAGACTGGACAAGGTGTATGACGCCGATGTCGAGGATTGGGATGCGATGATCGATACCAATGTCAAAGGTCTTCTCTACGTGACGCGGCTTATTCTACCGGGGATGATAGAGAGAAACCGGGGCCATGTGGTCAACATAGGTTCCATTGCAGGATCAGGCGCCTATCCGGGGGGAAATGTCTATTGTGCCTCGAAGGCAGCGGTTCATATGCTTTCCCAGGCCATGCGGATGGATCTTTTTCCCAAATCGATCCGTGTCACCCATATCGATCCAGGCATGACAAAGACAGAATTCAGTCTTGTGAGGTGGAAAGGGGATCAGGCCCTGGCCGATAAAACCTACGAAGGGGTGGATTATTTAACCGCAGAAGACGTTGCAGAGGTCATTCTCTTCTGCGTCACCCGTCCCTCCCATGTGAATATCGGAGAGTTGGTCATCACCCCTGTGGATCAGGTTTCTTTCACCCAGGTGAACCGAAAATCCAAATAAGGAGTGGTTTTTCAAATACCGTCTGGTCAACAATAATGATCGCTGTCCCTATTTTCCGTCCGAGATGGGCTAAGGAAGATGCGGCTTTATACCGGGACCCTTAGAGCCGGAGCCTGAAAACAGCCCAAGACGAAGATCATCTCCTGGCCGTTCCGGTGAAACAGGGGATGCTTCTCTGATCGGTGGAGGCTACCTGTACGTTCTGCAGATCGGACAGTCAGGGTCTCTTGATACCGTCAGTGTGGTGATGCCTTCGGCTGTCCATTCCCGGTCCCAGTGAACGCCCTGTTCTGCGGATCTCTCCCGGAAGTGCCT
>Ga0315295_10005926_pt1 | contig 10448 bp, 12 predicted proteins | sample YL17G14_0_MG_FD_204453 | JGI IMG/M metagenome (GOLD analysis project Ga0315295, IMG submission 204453) | Sediment microbial communities from Yellowstone Lake, YNP, Wyoming, USA - YL17G14_0 | ecosystem: Environmental > Aquatic > Freshwater > Lake > Sediment | place: USA: Wyoming | collected... | reverse complement strand
AACGGCGCTCATATCTCGCTCGGCGGTTTCACCACCCAGCGTCACCCGATGGCCTTCGTCCACGAACTCATCAGGCAAAAAAAGCGAAACCTCCATTTCTACGGCCACTCCCCCGGCGGCGACCTCGACATGCTGATAGGCGCCGGATGCGTCAAGAGAGTTGAACTCGCGTATGAGGCCGATGAGGCATTCTCCCGCATCGGTCCCAGCTTCAGGCGCGCGGTCGAGAGGGGCCTGATCGAATGGGAGGACTACAGCAACTTCGGGATGGTACAACGGTTTGCGGCCGGGGCGATGGGGATACCATTCATCCCGACGAGAACGATGCTCGGCTCCGACATAGTAGAAAAAGAGGGCTTCAGCAAGAAGACGAGAAGTAATCCGAAGATTGCCTCGAAAAAGCTTGTCATCATAAACTGCCCGTTCACGGGGGATAAAATCGTCCTCCTGCCAGCAATCCAAACCGATGTCACGATAATCCACGCCCAAGTGGTCGACGCTCAGGGAACGGTTCGAATCTATGGGCAAAATTTCGGCGATGAACAGCAGGCGAAGTGTGCGAAGAAGTTGATCGTGACTTGCGAGGAGATCGTGGAGCCCAAGGAGCTGCGCGAGTATCCAGAGCACAACCTCATCCCGTTTTTCAGGGTGAATGCGATCGTCAAAGTTCCATACGGCGCGCACCCATACGCGTGCTACCGCTACTACGACTATGACCCGGAATTCCTGCACATGTACCATAACAAGGCGAAAAACGATGGGACTTTCCGAGAATTTTTGAACGATTACATCCTCGGCGTGAGCGATTGGAAGGAGTACCTAACGAAGATCGGTGGCGATAGAAAACTTCGGACGCTCAAGGCCGATCGAAAACTGGGGTATGCGCCGAGGCTGAAGCGTGGGTGAGTCGATGACGAAAAAATGCGCAAAGGATTACAAACTCATGGAACTCATGGCGGTCGCCGCGGCGAGAGAGATAAGAGATGGGGAAATCGTTTTCGCGGGGACGGGCCTGCCGATGCTCGGGGCCATGCTCGCCCAACACACAAACGCTCCAAATTGCGTCATCGTCTTCGAGGCTGGCGCGGTCGACTGCAAGCTTGCCCACCTGCCGATGTCAGTGGGGGACCCGCGCACGATGAGATCTGCCTCCACCGCGACTGGCCTATTCGACGTCTTCTCCACCGTCCTGCAGCGTGGATTCATCGATGTCGGATTCCTCAGCGGGGCTCAGATCGACGCGTACGGAAACATAAACGCGACTTGCATCGGCAACTACCATCATCCAAAAGTCCGATTCCCCGGCAGCGGAGGTTCCGGAGACATAGCCTGCCTGTCGAAGCGGACGATAATCATCGCCGTCCATGAGAAGCGGAGGTTCCCGGAGCGCGTCGACTACATCACGAGCCCCGGATGGATCGATGGACCACAAGGAAGGAAGAGAGCTGGGCTCCCTTGGGGCGGCCCCTCTGCGGTCATCACCACCCTCGGGGTGCTCCGGTTTGACGAGCGGACGAAGCGGGCCTATCTCGCGTCCTACCATCCTGGGGTGACGCCAAAAAAAGTCCAAGAGAACACTGGCTTCAAGCTCGATGTTTCACGCGCCAAGGAAACCGCGCCGCCGACCGAAGCCGAGATAAAAATTCTTCGCGAGAAAGTCGACCCCGAATGCATCTTCCTGAAGAAAGCTGATGAATAACTTCAAAGAACGTTGGGAGCAAAAGCTATGAGCGATCGATTGACCACATAGCTGAAAAAATCTTGAGTACTTCATCACAATAATGTAAATCCAGCTCGCATTCCCAGCAGGATACCCGCCATCATATCTGTGCCCGATGTTTCACCGATATTCAAAACTCTTTGCGCACGAACTCCAATATCTTCGGGCTCACCCATGAATATTCCGTCGAGCAGAATTTCGACGGCCTCGTTCGTCTCGCCTCTGGCCGCATGTCTCAGCAGTTGCTGGCTGAGCAACGTCGTTTTGTTCGTGTGGATGATTATAGCCTCGTTGATCTTCTTCGCTCGCCCGATATCCCCCCCTAACGAATTTGTGGACCACCAAAGTGAGATCATCAAACCGATAAGCACATCATCTCCAGATGGCGATAGTCCTGGGCCCAGCCCGATAAGATTTCTAGAAATTTTTTTAACATCATCGATGCCTTCAGATCTGATCGCCTTGAACAAATCCACGAGACTTGGCAACACTGCCTTTGCGATATCATTGAAATTGGACGTGGATGATATTTTTCCGATAGCTATTTCATCGACGTGCGATAACAATTGCCCCAATCCTCCACGTCGGCAATTTTTTGCGACAAATTTTTCCAAAATTTTCAAATTTTTCTTAACATGTTCAAAATTCGGATGACCATCTACGCGATTTCTTGGTCGCCAGATCGTCGCATCTTTTAACGAAATTTCAAGCACTTCATCTATCAACAAACGATCGTTAACTTTGACCTGCATGCCTTTATCGATACCAAGCGAAGACATGCTCTCGTTTGGCTGGATATCTGTGACTAAATTGATCGGACTTCGCGTGATGTCGCTTCTAGCTATGCCAACGAGCTCGTCACCGAACAAAATGTTGAAGGTTCGCTCGAAGACGCTATGAACCTCGCCATCGCCATTTTTCAACGCATCAAACGCCGCACTACCAATGGATGTGGCCTTCGCAGATCTTCTCAAGTGGTTCCCATACATCTAATTCAGCAAAAGTTAAATTCTTTCGCCACCAAGCTTGCCGGCTTTTATCCGATCCCACTGTTGCTTCGTCATCACTTGCAACTGCGTGCCAAAGTGGCTGCGCTGTTGCGGGAACGGTTGAACCGAAAACCCGTACGTGACGAAGAGTTTTCGTGACCCTATCGCGCTCTCGGCACTTGCTTCTACCTTGTCGACGCCCAGCACGTCGAAATACATCTCCAGCTTACAAGGCCAAAGGTAAGCGCCTATCTGCTGCCCACGCCTCAGCGTAGTGGTATGAAGACTGCAGCCAATCTTTGGATCTCGGAGCACGCCATTCGTGACGCCGACTATCTCATCACCTACCTTGCCAACCAAGTTAAAGTGGCTCTCGGATGGACAGTCCCACATCATCCTGTTCTCACGCCAAAGGTAGAGCTCCGTGATAATTTCAGAGTTCACGAGGTCGAAAAGGTCTTGGTGGTATTTCACATTCGGTAACAAAGCATCGGCGACTTCCTCAACCTCATCCTTTCCCTGTGAATATACTACCATCTCCTCGCCGTTTGGCAGAGTGATGCTCCTCTTTGGATACGGTTTCATTATCTTGCTCCAATCAGCTTCCATTACAATCCCTCCGTTTTTCCCTGCAATTTGAGACATTTAACTTTTTTCAATCGGCTCGAACTTGAACCCGTAGATATCTTTACCCCTCAACTTGCGCAGCTTTCCCCACACCGGGCGCAGCCTCATACCTAGCTGGGGGTCATCGGTCATTATCTGCCCGAACGCCCGCACGTTGTTGCCGAAGTCCACTATACCCAGCGTCAAGGGAGGCATCTCGATCCCCTCTGGAACCGCGTAGAGTTTTGTGTAGGTGACCAATTTGGCCTCCTTCCCCAGCTCCACTTCCTCGAACTCTATGCCCTTACAGGTCAAGCAACGGTCGTGTTTTGGGTACATCACTCGGCCACATGACTTGCACTTGTACCCGATGAATTTCTCCATCTCACCACCCTCGCTCCAATATATGGATGACTGTGTTGTTTCCAAAACCGCCGAAGTTGCACGCGAGCGCCTTCTTGGCCTCCTTCACCTGCCGCTCCCCGCACTCGCCCCGAAGTTGCCACACCAGCTCGACTATCTGCGCCATCCCGGTCGCACCCACTGCATGACCTCTGGCCTTCAATCCCCCTGAAGGGTTGATGGGGAGTTCGCCGTCGAGCGCGGTGACACCTTTCTCGACCGCTATATGCCCCTTGCCCTTTTCAAAAAATCCAATGTCTTCACTTTCCACAATTTCCAGGATTTCGAACGCGTCGTGCACCTCAGCCACATCGATGTCCGCCGGTTTCATACCCGCCATCTTGAAGGCCTGCTTGGAAGCCAGCTGGACCGACTTCAGCACCGCTGGATCCTCTCTTTCATGAACGGTCTGCACATCGGTGGCGTGACCGAAACCAGCGATTCTCACTGGTTTGTCGATAAATTCTTTTGCCTTGTCAAGCGGGCACAAAACAACTGCCGCTGAACCATCACTGATTGGGCAAACGTAGTATAGACGAAGCGGGTCGGCGACCATTCCGGAACTCATCGCGCCCTCTATCGTGCAAGCTCGCTGGATATGTGCATATGGATTCTTGAGCCCGTTTGCATGATTTTTCGCCGCCACCATAGCCAGATGGCGTTCCGTCAATCCGTAGCGCTCCATGTAAAGGCGCGTGAGCATTGCGCCCATGGCAGGGAGAGTAACTCCATGAATGTACTCGGCAGTCGGGTGGGTCATAGTTGCCACAAGGTCCGTAACTACATCGGTGTCCGCGGTGGACATCTTCTCTCCGCCTGCAACAAGAACCATATCGTAGAAACCAGAGGCAACAGCGATAAAGGCGTTTTTCAAAGCTGAGCCCGAAGAGGCTGGACCGTTCTCAAGACGTTCTGCCGCCGCCGGTATTAGGTTGATACGGTCGACCAGAGAACTGGCGATGGCGGTTTGGTGAACTGTCTCGCCAGCCATCATGTTCGCAACGTAAACTGCGTCGAAATCCTCTTTCTCGGCTTTTGCATCTTTGATTGCACGCATCGAGGCTTCCGCCAGTATATCCATTAGGCCTCCAGGACTGCGTCCAAACTTTGTCATGCCGCAGCCGATAATCGCGACGTCCCGCATATATTCACCAATCACAAGTTAGGAATCCAATACAGTTTCTTGGCCTTTTTCTTTTCCTTGTCCATCTTCGCCAAAATTTTTACTGCTTCGGTCGCGATTTCGGCACTCACCATTTCCCCCTCACCAACTCCAAAATCACCGGTGACGCGGTTCGCAAAAACTGCACAGACGCTTCCCGCGCGGAGGTCATAGACGCTCGATATTGTGAAGAGCGACGCAGTCTCCATCTCGAAGTTCATGACCCGTGCCGCCTGAAGATCCTGCATGATGTCCTTCGCAAACGACTGAGTGTACTCGCCCAAACCAGGCCTGCCCTGACCCAAGTAGAAGGAGTCCGTCGAAGCAGTTACCCCAACATGGTAGCGGTACCCAAGCTTTTCGGCCGCTTGAATCAACGCCAGCAACACTTCGTAGTTTGCCACCGCCGGATATTCCACGCGCACATACTGCTTGCTCGTCCCCTCCAGCCTGACCGCGGCGCTCGAGATCACCACATCTCCGACCTTAACATCCCGTTGTATGCTGCCCGAACTACCAACGCGGATGAAAGTGTTCGCCCCCACCGCGGCCAGCTCCTCGACGGCTATCGCCAAGCTTGGACAGCCTATGCCTGTGGAAGTCGACGAGATTGGCACGCCGCCCGCCTTGCCAGTGTAAGTTTGATATTCTCGATGATAGGCAACCTTCTTCGCCTCATCCCACAAGCTCGCTATCTTTGGGACGCGCTCCGGGTCGCCAGGCAAAAGCACGTAGGGCGCGACCTCCCCTGGAGCACATGCTATATGATATTGCCGCTTATCCTTTGTAGCAGGGCGCTCCGTAGAAACGATCTTCATCTGACCACCTCAACAGCGATTGGTAGTATGGATTAATAAAAGTGTATGCGAATTAACATCGTGATGCAATGCGATTAGGGCGCGATTATACAAATTGCCTTGTCTTTGACTACCTCAGCGAGGCCGAAAAGAAGGCATTCAAAGAGGGCACGCTGGATATCGGCTCGATGAACGCCCTCGCGCTTCATAAAGCAAAGCTCGACGTGAATCGGCAAATCGAGGTAACGCGAGAGATAGGTTTCGGCCACGTAGAGCTTGACGCCGACCTGCCTAATCCATACATCAATCTCTCTAAAGAGGAACGGGCAAAAATAAAGCGCGTCGCTGAATACAACGACGTCACGCTTTCCTTGCACCTACCGTACAGCTACGTTTGTTGTGCCGTATGTTGCATGCAAGAAATCGATCGTACCACAGCGGTAGAACTACATAAAAAATGCATAGAGTTCGCTTCGGATGTTGGAGCAAAATATGTCAACATACATCCAGGTAGCGTACCTTTCTACCACGCGGTCGGCAAGTACAAGGAGCGCACCCATCGCGCCCTCGTCAAAAGCTTAGTTGAACTCGCCGAGTTCTGCGAAAAGCGTGACGTGGCCATCTGCCTCGAGAACAACGTCGCCTTCGACAATGCGTACAGCGAGATAGGCGACTGCGTGCTCGCGGTGGAGGATGCACGACAACAGGGCGTCGATGTTTACTTCAACTTGGACATCGGGCACTGGTTCACCCGCGCTGATGTTGGCAAGGAAATCCCGTCGCCGCCCGAGAAGGTGATGGAGATTCTGCCACGAGAGTGGCTCAAGGAGATTCACCTCAACGACTACGTGCCTGGTAAGAAGATATTTCACCCGCCACTGCACTTGGAGTGGGGGCTGCTGAAGCGAGAAAATCTGAGGCGCTATGCCGAGACTATGAAACGAAAGGGCGTCGAAGTAATTGTGCTGGAGACCGCCTTGAAAAACAACGAGCAGGTGCTAGACCGCAAAAATATGTTGAAGGCTGAAAGCCAATACGTTCGCGAGATATTCGGTGCCTAGATGTTTTCGTTCATTTTTTTGCTCGGTCGCCCGGGCTGCGGCAAGTCCATCATATACAATATGCTGGGTGAGCGGCTACGCAAAGAGAAGCTCGCGCGCGAAGTGATGCGCATCGACGACTTTCCAGTGCTCAAGGCCATCGTGGACGAGGACAAGGAGTTCAAGCGCCACCTTCGCAAGGAAGGGGGCTTTGAAGTGACGGATCTCTCGATGCTCGACGATGTGCTCAAGCGCATAAATGGCCAACTCAAAAAACTTGAGAAACATGGCAGGGTAATCTTCGTCGAGTTCTCGCGCGATAGTTATGTTCACGCCATGAAAAACTTTGATCGAGACGTGCTCAATCGCTCTTTGACACTTTGCATTTACGCCCCATTCGACGTTTGCCTGGAGCGTAACGTCCGCAGGTTCAGGGAGGGACCAAAATGTTTGGATGATCACATAGTTCCGAGCGATATGATGCACAAATACTACCGAAACGACGACTACGAGGAGCTCTTCTTGAAATCCGAGGATGAACTCGAAAAAGCGGCACCAACAAAAATTATCGTGATTAAGAACGACGTGGAAAGTTTAGAAAAGCTGAGACTTGGGATCGATCAAACGTTTAACAAGCTGATAAAAGTAGTATAGCACTTTTAAAATACCAAATTAGGCGCACCTAACGTTTATAAAATCTTTATGAACCCATTGCAAATATTCGTGTTCGCGCTGGTGGTGGCGATTTACGTGCCTTGCGTAGCCACGGTCGCTGTTTTGGCGAGGGAGTTAGGGTGGAAGGATGCGATCGCGATATCCGCTGGAACTTTCCGATTAGCAGTAGCGGTCGGTGGCATAATTTATCACCTGAACCCGTTTGGCTTATAAAAAACAGTGAAATATCAGCCCGCAAACAATAACTTCATGGCCCACATCAAAACAATACCAATCAAAAATGATGCAAAAGAAAGAACAGTTCTCTTTGTATCCGTTTCTTTGTGAAGTTCAGGAACAAGATCGGCCGCTGCGATGTACAAAAATCCGCCAGCTGCAATCGCCAGTAAATATATTTTCGCCGATTCCATATACGGAAGTAAATAAAATCCAGTAACACCACCCGCGACGGCAATCAACGCGCTCAGAAAATTCATGAATAACGCTTTTTTAGGTTTCAAACCGCTGTAAATGAGAACCCCAAAATCACCTATCTCCTGCGGGATTTCATGTGCGGCTATTGCAAATGTGCTGGCTACACCTAGAGGGATACTAACTACAAAACTTGCGGCAACAATTAGCCCATCAATAAAATTGTGTACGCCATCACCAATCAGGTTGAGATATGCAAATGTGTGGATAGGACAAACTTTCTCATGACAATGTCGCCACAACAATTTCTCTAAAACAAAAAATATTACAAAGCCAACTATAGCATAAATAAAAATATTCGTGGATGTGTTTGCACTTTCTATTGCTTTTGGTAGTGCTTCTGGTAGCAAATGCAAAAATGCTCCACCAATCAGAGCACCTGCTGAAAATCCAACTAGCATTAACAATATTTTCTTTAACCGTTTTTCAGATAGTGCTAGCGTAGCGACGCCGATAAAGGAGATTAAGCTAACCATTAATGTTGCTGCCAAAATCCAAAGTAGTCTACTTGGTTCACTCATTTAATCGCCACTTCTTTGTTTGATGGCTACACATTATTAAATTTTTCTGTATTTTTTAATAAAAGTATTTAAGGATGCTATACAAAAATTATTAAGATAAACATGCCAATCATTTCTCTTTCTATTCCAGATGAATTGCTTGCCGACCTAGACTCGTTTATAAAAAAAGCGAGTTTCACAAACAGATCGGAAATCGTGCGTTATGCAATTAGAGATTTTCTTTCGGAAAGGATTATGGAAGTTAAAGAAACAAACAATATCATCGCAACAATAACAACTATCTACGATCGACACGCCGAAGAAGCACCTCTTTTAAAAATACAGCACAAGTATGAAGACGTGATAAAAACTTCACTCCACGAGCATCTAGATGAAAAGAATTGTTTGGAAGTAATAATTGTAGACGGGCTTGGCTCAAAAATATTAAACCTATTAAATGAACTCAGAGCCTTGAAAGGAACCAAACATGCAAAGCTTTCTACAACTACTTTGGTTTAGAAAAATGTTTAATTTTTGGCACACGCCCGTTTTGACGATTTTTAATTAAGAATTTCAAAAAATCAATATTGGAAGTATTAATTATCTAACAGTTTTTATAAGTGTATACTATAGTTTAGCTCGAGTTGTAAAAATAATTGCATGGTGTACGATATGGATCTTCTAATAAAAAATGCCCGGATAGTGGGGCACAAAGGTTTTAACGATATCGGCGTCGAAGATGGACGAATAACTAAAATAGGAAAAATAAACGGCCGCGTATCTAAAACAATCGACGCGAAAGAGATGTTAGTCTCACCTGCTTTCATCGACCCGCACATCCACTTGGACAAATGTATGATTGGAGATGAGATTAGACCAAACGTTTCTGGCACTTTGCAAGAAGCAATTGAGATCATCTGGGAGAAAAAGCGCAAGTACACCGTAGCTGACATAGTGAGGCGCGCTGGCGAGGTAATCAAGATTGCAACACTCAATGGCACGACGAGGATGCGAACACATGTGGATGTCGACACAATAGGTGGACTAACTCCTATCAAAGGTCTGTTGGCCGTTCGAGAGAAGTTCAAAAACATCATGGACATCCAAATAGTCGCTTTTCCACAGGAAGGAATTCTGCGGGACCCTGGCACGGAGGAACTCATGCGGAAGGCGATGGAACTCGGCGCAGATTTGGTTGGAGGCATGCCACACCATGAACGCCCGTACTCGAAAGCGAAACCACACATCGACATCTGTTTTGAAATCGCGAATGAGTTTGACGCCGATATCGACATGCATGTAGATGAAACTGACGATCCGAACTCGCGCTCGCTCGAGTACCTCGCCGAAAAAACTGCAAAGGAAGACTATCAGGGGCGAGTGACTGCAGGCCACACTTGTGCTCTCGCAGCATATCCAGACGACTACGCGAAGGAAGTCATTCGGAAAGTAAAGCTCGCAAATATAAACATGATTACCAATCCAGTGACCAACTTGGTCATCCAAGGGCGTGGAGACAAGCAACCGATAAGACGGGGCATCACCCGCGTGAAAGAACTGCTCTCAGCCGGAGTCAACGTGACATTCGGGCAGGACTGCGTGAACGATGCTTTCTACCCGTTCGGAAAGGCGGACATGCTCGAAGTCGCGAATATCACGGCACACACGGCACAACTAACAATGCCCAACGAAATCGAAACTGTTTTCCAGATGATGACAACAAATGCAGCTAGAACGCTCGGTGTGCTCGATGACTACGGTATAGCAGTCGGCAAGCGCGCCGACTTGGTGGTGATCGATGCGTCCTCGCCCAAAGACGCCATCCGAAGGCAACCCGACAGGCGCTGGGTAATCAAAGGTGGAAAAATAATCGCGGAAAATACGTCACACAGGAAATTGAAAACATGACCCAAAAGTTCGCCGATCTGCATGTTCACACGAGCGCATCCGACGGCGACTTTGGTCCAGAAGAAGTCGTCAAACAAGCAAAAGAAATAGGGCTAGCTGCGATTGGCATAGCTGACCACGATACTATCGGAGGCATCGAGGAGGCACTCGCGGCTAGCAAAAAATATGGAGTTGAAAC
>Ga0315295_10005925_pt1 | contig 10451 bp, 6 predicted proteins | sample YL17G14_0_MG_FD_204453 | JGI IMG/M metagenome (GOLD analysis project Ga0315295, IMG submission 204453) | Sediment microbial communities from Yellowstone Lake, YNP, Wyoming, USA - YL17G14_0 | ecosystem: Environmental > Aquatic > Freshwater > Lake > Sediment | place: USA: Wyoming | collected... | reverse complement strand
GGGAAATACCAGCGCCTCTATGATCCCATCCAGGTCCTCTAATTTTAAAATCGCCATTTTTTCCTGTTTTACCCGCGTGGTCGTCTGTTTTATTTTTACGATGAGGCCGACCAGCTTGATTTCGTCTTCATCCTTGTGATTGTGCAGCGTGTTGGTAGAGGTTGAGGCAAAAAGTTTTAACTGCTTGGCGTAACGGGCAAGCGGATGGCCGCTTATATAGAAACCCAGCATTTCTTTTTCAAATGAAAGAAGCTGCGGCTCAGGCCACTCTTTTACATGAGGCATATTGTTTGCAGAATTTTTTTTGAATCCGTTTTCTTCGAGGGCGCTGTCAAAAAAGGAAAGCTGTCCCTTTGCCTTATCTTTTTGCGTACGCGAAGCAGATTCGAGGATAAAGTCTAGCGCGGAGAACATCGTGGCGCGGTTAATCCCGAAACTATCCAGCGCCCCGCATTTGATGAGGCTTTCCAGGACTTTTCTGTTGGCTAACCTCAGGTCGATATTCTGGCAGAGGTCTTCGAGTGAAGCGAACCTCCCCTTTTTTCTTGCTTCTACGATCGAAAGGACAGCCCCTTCCCCTACATTCTTTACCGCCAGTAATCCGAATCTGATAGTTTTGTTATCGATGACCTTGAAAAGGCTTTCGCTTTCGTTGATGTCGGGAGGAAGCACTTCAAGGCCCATCTTTTCTGCCTCATTTACGTATTCGACTATTTTATCTGTGTTGTCGCGTTCTGAGGTGAGTAGCGCGGTCATGAACTCGACAGGAAAGTTCGCTTTAAGATATGCCGTTCGGTAAGAGATCAACGCGTAGGCTGTCGAGTGCGATTTGTTGAAGCCGTATCCGGAGAAATACTCGATCAGGTCAAAGATCTTATTTGCAACACCTGAGCCGATCTCATTCTTAACGCAGCCGGAGACAAAATGCGCCCTTTCCCTCTCCATTACTTCAGGATTTTTCTTGCTCATTGCCCGTCGGAGTAAATCTGCCTGGGCAAGGCTGAAGCCTGCAAGGGCCGAGGCGATCTGCATGATCTGTTCCTGATACACCATGATGCCGTAGGTCTCTTTAAGGATGGGCTCCAGTTTCTTGTGATCGAATCTGATGGCAACTCGTCCGTGCTTTCGCTGCATGAAATCATCGAGCATCCCTGAGCCTATGGGTCCAGGCCTGTATAATGCAAGAAGCGCGATTACATCCTCAAAGCGAGTCGGCTCTAATTTCCTGAGCAGGTCGCGCATGCCTGTACTTTCAACCTGGAATACGCCTATGGTCTGCGAAGAAGATAGCAGCTTATAAGTGTTCTCGTCTTCAAGAGAAAGCCTGTTGATATCGATATCGATGTTTTTGGTTTCCTTGACCAATTTTACTGTCTGGTCTATCACGGTCAGAGTCCGAAGGCCCAGGAAATCCACTTTAAGCAATCCAATTTTTTCAAGGATTCCCATGCTGTAACCTGAAGTTATCTGGTCGTCGCTGGTCTTAAAAAGCGGCATGTAATTATCCAGAGGCTTATCCGCGATCACGACTCCAGCGGCATGAACCGAGGCATGGCGGTTCAGGCCCTCTAAGGACAATGCGGTATCAAGCAGTTTGGTTATCTGCGGGTCATTTTTGTACATGTTCTTAAATTCTGTTTCGCTCTCAATTGCGTCTTTCAGGGTTATCGTCGGGTCAGGAGGTATCATTTTTGCGATACGGTCGACATCGGCATAGGCCATGCCCATGACCCTGCCTACGTCTCTTATCACGGCGCGCGCCTGCATAGTCCCGAAAGTAATGATCTGCGAAACGTTCTGGCGTCCGTATTTTTGCGTGACGTAATCTATGACCTCCTGCCTTCTTTCGTAGCAGAAGTCAATGTCAATATCGGGAAGGCCAAGGCGTTCCGGGTTAAGGAATCTTTCAAAAAGCAGTCCGTATCTTAACGGGTCCAGGTCAGTAATGCCTAATAGATAACTTACAAGGCTCCCTGCGGCAGAACCGCGGCCTGGGCCTACGGATATGCCTTTACTTTTAGCGTAATGGATGAAATCCCAGACGATGAGGAAGTAGCTTACGAATCCCATGTCTTTGATGATTTTTAACTCATGCTCAAGGCGCTCTTTGATCGCCGGAGTAATCGTCTCGTAGCGCTCTTTAAGCCCTTTTTCGCACAGCTCAAGCAGGAATTCCTCCTTTGATTTTCCTACAGGCGGTTCGTACTTAGGCAGGTGGACTTCTGAAAAATCCAGCTCCAGATTGCAGCGGCCGGCGATTTCCAAAGTATTTTTAATCGCTTCCGGGATATCCTTGAAGAGTCCCTTCATTTCTTCAGGGGTCTTGAAATAGAATTCGTCTGTCTGGAACTTCATATGGCTGGGGTCATCCAGGGTGTTCTGGGTCTGGATGCAGAGCAGCGCCTCATGCGATGCTGCATCCTTGCGGTTTAGGTAATGCACGTCATTGGTTGCGACAAGCGGCAGGCTGAGTTCTTTCGCAAGTTTCAGGAGACCGTCGTTTACGATTTTTTGTTCAGGAATGGAATTGCTTTGCACTTCCAGGTAGAAATTCCCTTTTCCGAAGATATTCAGGTAGTCATCCGCTGCCTTCAGCGCGTCATTGAAACGCTTCTGCTGCAGCAATACCGGGATCTCTCCCTTTAGGCATGCAGTCATGCCGATAAGGCCCTTGGAATGCTCACTCAGGATTTCTTTATCGATGCGCGGGCGGTAGTAGAATCCTTCCAGGTACGCGGTTGAGACCAGTTTCATCAGATTATGGTAACCGGCTTCATCTCTTGCCAGAAGGACTAGATGGTAGGCAGCTTCATCGATGCCGATTGAAGTCTTTTCCAGGCGGCTGCCGGGAGCGACATACATTTCGCAGCCGATGATCGGCTTTATCCCTGCTTTTTGGGCTTCAAGATAGAATTCAATTGCGCCGAAGATATTTCCGTGGTCAGTGATGGCAAGGGAATCCATCTTGTGCTGGTGCGCTGTCTTTAAGAGTTCTGGTATGCGGCAGGCGCCGTCCAGGAGGCTGTATTGGGTGTGCAGGTGGAGGTGGATGAATTCGGAATGAGGCATAATTTAGGTGTTAGGTGTTAGGTGTTAGGTTTTAGATATTAGGAAAATCTTTTCTGAGCCCTAAGACCTAAACCCTAAGACCTAAGCCCTGAACTATTCCCACTCAATCGTTGCGGGTGGTTTGGAGCTTATATCGTATACAACGCGGTTGACTCCTTTGACTTCGTTGATTATGCGGTTCGAGATTTTTTCCAGGATTTCATAGGGCAGCTTTACCCAGTCAGCGGTCATGCCGTCAAAGCTCGTTACACAGCGCAGGGCGACCACATTTTCGTAGGTGCGCTCATCTCCCATGATCCCGACTGTCTTTATAGGCAATAGTACCGCGAAAGACTGCCAGATCTGGTCGTATAAGCCGGCAGCCCTGATTTCGTCTACCACGCGGCGGTCTACCTCGCGCAAAATTCTCAGGCGGTCTTCTGTTATTTCTCCGATTATTCTGACGGCTAAGCCCGGGCCCGGGAATGGCTGGCGCATGATTATCGAGTCAGGCAAACCCAGTCCTCTTGCGATCTGCCGGACTTCATCCTTGAATAGTTCGCGCAGCGGCTCGATGAGCTTAAGTTTCATGTGTTCAGGCAGCCCTCCGACGTTGTGATGGCTTTTTATTCTTCTGCTGGGGGCCCCGGAAGGAGAAATAGATTCAATCACATCCGGATAAAGCGTGCCCTGGGCCAGGTATTTGACGCCCCTTACTTTCTTTGCTTCCTCTTCAAAGACCCTTACAAACTCTTCACCGATTATCTTTCTTTTTTGCTCGGGGTCAGTGACGCCTTTTAAGCGCGTAAGGAACCTTTTGCTTCTGTCCACATAATCAAGATTAAGATGGAACATGGCGCGGAATATCTTTTTGATCTGCTCTGGCTCATCTTTTCTAAGCAGGCCGTTATCAATAAAAATGCACCTTGAATTTTTTCCGATTGCCTTGTGCAGTAATATCGCGGTAACGGACGAATCTACTCCGCCCGATAGCCCCAATACGACCTTGTCTTTACCCACGGTCTTCTTGGCATTCTCAACGCATTCTTTTATGAAAGATTCCATTGTCCAGCGGCCAAGGCAGCCGCATATCTTAAAGAGGAAATTACTCAGGATCTGGTTGCCCTTTTCCGTGTGTGTCACTTCAGGATGGAACTGTACGCCGTAAATCTTCTTTTTTTTATTAGAGATCGCGGCGATGGGGGCATTCATCGTGTGCGCGCTTACGATAAATCCGGGCGGTAATTTTGTCACGAAATCTCCGTGACTTGCCCAGCAGGTGAAGTTTCCCGGCAGGTGGCTGAACAGGTCGCGGTTGTTATCGATAAAAAGTTCTGCTTTCCCGTATTCTCGCCCTTTGGTATGTTTTACCCTGCCGCCCTGCATCTCAGCAATTGCCTGCATGCCATAGCAGATGCCTAAAATCGGGATGCCCAGTTTGAATATGCCTTTATCAGGATAAGGGCTTTTCTTTTCCACTACCGAAGCAGGACCGCCGGATAAAATCAATCCCTTTGGCTGCATAGCAGCTATTTCCTTGGCCGGAGTATTAAACGGTATGATCCTTGAGAAGACTTTATTCTCGCGGACGCGCCTTGCGATCAACTGGGTGTACTGTGAGCCGAAGTCTAAGATTAAAATATTCTGTTTTGTCATGTCCCCATTCCTACCTTTTGGCTGACCTGAAAGATCTTTCCTTCTGTTTGTATGGACGGGGCGATGATGATCTCTACGTCGCGCATTTCCTTTAAATTCTCTGCGCCAAGCGAGCCCATCGAAGTCTTTAACGCGCCCATCAGGTTCTGTGAACCGTCGTCTACCTTTGCCGGGCCGAAGAGGATATTTTTAAGGTCTCCGGTTGTACCTACATAAATGCGAGTTCCGCGCGGCAGGTTCATGTTCGATGTGGCCATTCCCCAGTGAAACCCTCTTCCGGGTGCTTCCTTGGCCCTTGCGAAACTCGAGCCGATCATTACCGCATCCGCTCCGCAGGCAAAAGCCCTGCAGATATCGCCGCCGCGGTTCATGCCGCCGTCAGTGATTATCGGTATGTATTTTCCTGTCCTTTTGTAATAAAAATCTCTTGCTGCTGCGGCATCCACGGTTGCGGTGACCTGCGGGACACCGATCCCTAAAACGCCTCTTGTCGTACAGGCAGCACCCGGCCCGACCCCGATTAATAAAGCGGCTGCACCCGTTTCCATAAGCTCTGCGGTGGTCTCGTAGGTTACGCAGTTGCCCAGCACTACAGGTATCTTTGTTGATTTGCAGAATTTATGGAGGTCAAGGCTCTTGTATTCCCTGGAAACGTGCTTAAGGGTGCTTACAGTGGATTGGACAATGAATATATCTGCCCCTGCAGCAATAGCGAGCTTAGAGAAGGTTTGCGCATGCGCAGGTATACAGCTTACTGCGGCGATTGCCTTGCCTTTCTTTATCTCGGAGACCCTTTTTGTGATTAATTTCTCTTTTACGGGTGTTTTATAGATTGACTGGATTAATTCCGTTGCTTTCTGGGGGCTGGCCTTTGATATCTGTTCAAGCACCAGGTCAGGGTTATCGTATCGTGTCTGTACGCCGTCAAGGTTTAAAACCGCGATGCCGCCAAGGTGGGACATCTCAACAGCAAATTTTACATCCACGACTCCGTCCATAGCAGCGGCAAGGATCGGGACCTTGAACTTCTTTCCTGCAAATTCGAAGGTGGTATCTACCTCATTAGGATTGACTGTTTGTGAGCCGGGAACGAGCGCTATTTCATCAAAACCATAGCACCTGCGGGCTCTTCTACCTATACCTATCCACTCTGCCATGTCTTTACTCCTTACTTAAGTTATTGTTATGCAAAGACTTAAATGATTTTGCCTCTTTCTGGAGGATTATTCCTGAAAGGATGTTAAATTTTACAACGAGATTAGTGCATTGTCAATGAATTTCTTTAAATTAAAAGGGGCGATACATTTACTATCGCCCCTTTCTTGGTTCTTAGATCTTAGCTCTTAGCCCTGCTTTAGTACATTCCTCCCATACCGCCCATTCCGCCTCCCGGTGGCATGCCTGCCATTTTTTCTTCTTTTTCGGGTATTTCGGTGATAACCGCTTCTGTCGTAAGCAACAAAGAAGCGATGCTGGAAGCGTTTTGCAAAGCTGAACGCGTGACTTTTGTAGGGTCGATCACTCCGGCTTCGATCATGTCTACATAAATGCCTTGCGCGACATCAAATCCGACATTGGTTTTCTCCTGCTTGACACGCTGGACGATCACGGATCCTTCGAGACCCGCGTTATTCGTGAGCTGCCTTATAGGTTCCTCTAAGGCGCGCTTGATTATTTCTGCTCCTATTTTTTCATCGCCTTCTAGCTTGAGTTTGTCCAGTGCTGGAATAGCGCGTAATAGACCTACACCACCGCCGGGGATTATGCCTTCCTCGACAGCTGCGCGGGTAGCATGGAGCGCATCTTCAACGCGCGCCTTCTTCTCTTTCATTTCGGTTTCAGTAGCAGCTCCTACATTGATTACTGCAACGCCGCCTGCTAATTTTGCCAGGCGTTCCTGCAGTTTCTCTTTGTCGTAATCAGAGTCAGTATCCTCTATCTGTTTCTTTATCTGTGCGATCCTGCCGTTTACAGCCTGTGTCTTGCCAGCGCCTTCAACTATGGTCGTGTTTTCCTTGTCGATTTTTACTCTTTTTGCGCGGCCAAGGTCATCGATATCAATATTCTCCAGCTTTAATCCCAGGTCTTCAGTTATCGGTTTTCCTCCGGTAAGAATGGCAATATCCTCAAGCATGGCCTTGCGTCTGTCGCCATAACCAGGTGCCTTAACAGCGCAAATCGAAAGGGTGCCGCGGATCTTGTTGACGACCAGAGTTGCCAATGCTTCTCCTTCTACTTCTTCAGCAATGATCAAAAGCGGTTTGCCTGAACGGGCGACCTTCTCTAACAGAGGCAATAGGTCTTTGAGCGAGGAAACCTTTTTCTCATAGATGAGCACATAAGCCTCCTCCAGGAGGCACTCCATTCTTTCCGCGTCAGTCACGAAGTAAGGCGAAAGATACCCCTGGTCGAACTGCATGCCCTCTACTACTTCAAGGGTTGTCGCAGTTGCTTTTGCTTCTTCAACCGTGATTACGCCGTCTTTGCCGACTTTATCCATTGCCTCGGCAATCAGGTCGCCGATAGCTGTATCGCAGTTTGCGGCAATTGAAGCGACCTGCGCTACTTCTTTTTTGTCTTTGATAGGAGTTGAAAGCTTCTTGAGCTCTTCGATGATCTTTTCCACCGCTTTCTCGATCCCGCGCTTTAAAGCCATGGGATTGGCACCGGCAGTAACGTTCTTCAAGCCCTCGCGATAAATGGCTTCGGCCAGTATCGTTGCTGTGGTCGTGCCGTCGCCTGCTACATCAGAAGTCTTTTCAGCTACTTCTTTGACCATCTGGGCGCCCACGTTTTCAAATGGGTCTGCAAGGTCGATCTCTTTTGCTACAGTTACTCCGTCCTTGGTGATCGTGGGCGAGCCGAATTTTTTATCCAGGACGACGTTGCGTCCCTTTGGCCCTAATGTGACTTTTACAGCTGCTGCCAGCTGCTCTACGCCGCTGAGTATCTTCCTGCGGCCTTCATCACTGAATAATAATTGCTTTGCCATCTTTAATCCTCCTTGATTAATCTCTCAATAACTTAATTACTCAATCACTTAATCACCCAGGCTATTTGATGATAGCCAGAATATCCTCTTCACGCATTATCAAGAGCTCTTCACCTTCTTTAGTGGTGATCTCATTTCCGGAATACTTTCCGTATAATACTTTGTCGCCTGCTTTTACTTCTAGTGGCGCTACTGTTCCGTTTTCCAAGACTTTGCCCTTGCCAACTGCTACAACCTTTCCCTCTTGCGGTTTTTCCTTTGCAGTGTCAGGCAAAACGATTCCGCCCTTGGTTTTGTTTTCTGCCTCCAACGGCTTGATTACTACGCGATCTCCCAATGGTTTGATATCCATCTTCTGCACCCCTCCTTAAATATGTGAGTTATATTAGCACTCAATTCTCAAGAGTGCTAATTATAATTTAAAAAATTATCTTGTCAAGAGATTTTTTTCTGGTTTAGAATAAATTTATTTTGCCTCCTCAGAAGTATCTCTATCCTATAAGTCGCCCTCCTTAGCAATTGAAACGGGTTATTCACTAAATATCGCACTCCTTTCTGAAGAGCTAGCAATCTATTTCTTGCCAGAATTAATTCCTGGATAAGGTCATTTCCTGATAATGTGAAATTTAGCGCGAATAAGCAAAAGCAGATATTTTTCCTGATTTTTCTGAAAATTGTGTCGGGTATCTGCGCGCCGACCGATCCTTTAGCTAAAAGAAGCAGAGTGAATATTTCGAATTCCTGTCTTGAGAATTCGATTAAGTTTGTGAGGTTTTCCCAGGATATCTGATCCCCGTAGTAGTTTATTATTCTCTTTATTTCGTACAATAGGTTTAGGGTGCAATAAAAAAGCCTATTGGAATCATCGCTGGTCTTTTCCAGCATTATGCCGAATAAGTCCTTAGTAAAATTATTGCAGGCCAAGAAAATGCATGATTCTGCGCTCGGAACATAGATTTTGTCTTCTCTGCACAGGATTACGCTTCTGAGTTCAAAAAGCTTTTCTAATAAAGGTTCAGGATCCACGGAGGATACTCGCCAATGCAGCTCTACAGGTATGTCGTTTCTTTGGTATAAACGGTGGTAATCTTCGTGTCCATCTTTAGGGACATAAGAATACTTTAATCCCTTGATTATATCCTCTGCGATTCCAACGTCCTTTTCTTTGACGAGCAGGTCGATATCTGCCATTTCTCTTTCGCCGATATTATCTTTGTAAACCGAAAATATCAAACCGGAGCCTTTCATAAAAGAGTAATCAATGCCGGATTTATTGAATTCGTACGAAATCTCCGATATCGCTATTTTTACTCTTTCGTTTTTTTCACAGTTTGATATGTATCTTATTTTCATAATGTCATCGATTTTTCTTGAGAATCTTGGCTGTGAAGAGGTGGTTTTTATCTTCAAGTAAATAGGCAGGAAGGTTTTGTATCCCAGGCCGAAGACCGGCTCTGAATCGAAAGATTCATGTTTAGGGAGGAGGTTGAGCGCAGCAGCGAATTCTGTTTCGCTGTTTGCTCTTACAGCCACTAGAAAAAATTTTTGAATTGCGTTCAATTTAGACATAGCTGACAGCGAGGATCAGGATTAGATTAATACAAAAGCGTTGCAGCAAATTTTTTCGGTTTTCTGAGTTGGTCAAATAAACCCCAGTGCGGCTCGAAGCAGTGCCATGTTTTCCATGGCTGGTCAAATGCCTCAAAATAAACAAACGAGATATCCGTTACCTCTAATAATATTTCGAAGAATACCTTTTGGTTTGTTTCTGTGGCTCCAGCAGCTCCGCTGGTGGGGAATCCCGTTTCTTTTATAAAAACAATTTTGCCGTAATCGACCTGTTTATTCAGCAGCCTGTTGTGTCTTCCTATCCACCTTACAGCTTTCTCAGGGTCCTTTATTTGATGCATGAAGGGATGGATATTAGGGAAGACCCAGTCTCCCAGGGAAACCAGATTAAGAGTTACGTTGTAATAGTCATTTATTTCTTCGGTAGTTGTCACGGGCCTGCCGGTTTCTTCCCGTATTTCTTTCATTACCTGTACGAGCAAAGCCGATTCATAGCGCTTGCCCAGCCCTTCGTTTCCTGCGCAGTATCCGTCTACAAGATTGCTTGAAGCAATCGCATTGGATAATTCTTCGAAATCACTGATATCCCAGATGCCCATGATCATGCCCCTAAAACCGGTTTCTGCTGCTATGCGCGGTATCTGAGCCAGCACCCCGTAAGCTCCGTAAGTCACTATTCCCCTGAACCCGCATTCATAAAGCGTTAAAAGGTCCTCTCTGATCGAATCTTCAGTCGGGTAAATGAATTTATCAGGGTCGAAATTAGTAGGTGAGTAAGCAATCCATTTCAGATTCCTGATCTTTTGGGCAAACTCTTCGCTGACAGCGCCGAACGCAAGCATGTTTGCAAAGGACATGGACATGGCGGTGAGGATAATAGCCCTACGTATTCTTGACTTTTTTAGCACTTAAGTTTCTCCAGATGATATTCAAGCCTTTTAGGGTCAAATCCCTATCTTTGATGTCGATCCTGCGGCAATAATTTCCGATCGTCAGGATGTTTCCGCCCGTGCCGATTACCCTTGCGTTTTTTCCTATTTTATTTCTTATTCGCTTTACCAGGTCATCGGTAAGCGCGGAAAATCCGAATACTATCCCGCTAAGCATGCTATTTTTTGTATCCCTTCCGATTAACTCGCGAGGGGTCCCTAGCTTGATTTTAGGCAATAGCGCGGTCTTCTGGGCG
>Ga0315295_10005923_pt1 | contig 10452 bp, 8 predicted proteins | sample YL17G14_0_MG_FD_204453 | JGI IMG/M metagenome (GOLD analysis project Ga0315295, IMG submission 204453) | Sediment microbial communities from Yellowstone Lake, YNP, Wyoming, USA - YL17G14_0 | ecosystem: Environmental > Aquatic > Freshwater > Lake > Sediment | place: USA: Wyoming | collected... | reverse complement strand
AGGTTCTTCTAAGCCAGGGGAGCACAGTGGGCGAAGTGAGCCGCAAGCTCAGCGTCACGGAGCAGACCTACTATCGATGGAGGCGGGAGTACGGAGATGGCAAGGAACAAAAGGGTATATGAAGTTAGCCCAAAAAGACTGACTAGTTCATTCTGCAGTGCAGCAAGGATGCAGCAAAAAGAAAATGAGTTATAGAATGCATCATGTAACTCATTGAAATAACTGGAGCCGGCGAGTGGATTTGAACCACCGACCTACTGATTACGAATCAGTTGCTCTACCACTGAGCTACGCCGGCTAAATGTTCTTACGTATTGTAGCTAACCACGTTCTATGTATCATTTTTTTGTAGGGCCGTCAATCTTCGAACGGCTCTCACGTCCTGAGTTTTCTTGCTTTCGTCACAGAACTAAGTTTAAAATGAGCCATGTGATTCCCCTACTCTTGGAGCCACAACCGTGATCCGTCTTCTCGTCTCCATTCTCATCACAGCCATCCTGATTCTTGTCCTCTTCAGTCAGATTTCGTTTGGGGACCTCTATGCCCTATTCTTTCATCTCGATCCCGGGTGGGCCCTTTCTGGATGCTTAGGATACGTTCTGAGCCTTCTGTTCCGAGCCCTCCGCATCAGGTGGTTGGTCCATTCAAAAGATCTTTCATTGTCCCAGTCCGCTCGACTATCGGTCCTCCATAATTTTTCATTAATGATTCTGCCCTCCAAGTTGGGAGAACTTGCCTATCCCTACTTGCTGAATAGGATGTGCGGTATCACCTTGACTGAAGGATTAGCCTCGCTCATTACTGCAAGAATCTACGATTTCTTCATCACCTTCATGATGCTTTTGATTTCGGCCATGGGATTCCCAGAAATTCTAAAAATAAACTTTTGGGTTGCGGGAATGATCGCGGTGGGTTGCATCAGCATTACGTTCTTGACCCTTTTTCAAATGAGTCGTCTTTCGAGATGGGTTTCTGCGGTGTTCGAAACGCTATCGAGCAGAGTCCGATTCAAACACAGAAACCCTTTCTCATGGATCCGAGATAAGACCAGCCATATCTCCGCAGATTTTGATGCCATTCATTCGAGACGGGGCTACGTCCCTGTTACCCTTTTGACGACGCTTTCGTGGCTCATGGCCTTCTGGATGTTTTACGCCTTCCTGAGAGGGTTCGGAATCTCCATTTCCTTCTTAAACGTGATCTTTGGCTCGTCGGTGGCCCTCTTTGTCAACGCCTTACCGATCAGCGGGGTTGGCAACTGGGGCATCCTCGAGGCAGGATGGGCGGCCGGATTTCTACTCGTGGGACTTTCAAAAGAGAAGGCGATTGCGACGGGCTTCGGAGTGCACATCCTCATTTTCATCATTACCGGTCTTCTGGCCGTTCTCTGCTGGACCACCTGGAAACAGCAAAGCCCTTCCCCAGCCGCTGAAACCACAGCCGACCGTTGAGGAAGGGCTCCGATTTTCTGATGACCCCAGGAAGAATAAGTTAGATCTTCTGGGCCATGCTTCGCTTTGAAGCCTTCAAGGGATTTAGCTTGAAGTTATCTTCTTTAACTTCCTTTTTAACGTGCGTGTTAAAATTGCAGGATCCCTTTGCCCACTTGATGGACGGTTCGGAGTAGGTCTTGCAATAGATCCCCGTTGGGTATTCCATTGCACGATCGCACCCTTTGCAGGACTCCACGATGGGATAGCACCTCCCACCATTGTAGGAACAGCCGTTCTTCTTCATAAAGACACATTCTGTTCCTTGCTTGACGGTTTGGCAAACCATGGCAATCAACCTCCTTTCACTATGGATTTCTATCTATATGTAATCACAGACTTTTTTATCTGTAATCCACCATGAAATACCATACCCGAAATGAGTATAAAAAAAAGAGCTACCAAAATCGGTAACTCGTTGGGACATAAAACCAATCGAGAACCTTACACAATTAAATATGATAAAACCTATCGATTGGTTTGTCAATGCCTAATTCAAAAAATCTTAGCCTGGGACCACTTTTTTCCAAGAACCCCTCAGAGGGTCATCAACAAAAGTGAAGCTCACCGCCCTAAAGGGCGGCGCTTCCCGGGAAGGTATTTCCTTTTATATTGTGCCCCTTAACTCCGCCCTAAACGGCGGGGCTTGCGGGGCACTTGCCGGTCAACGCGACCCAAACGTCCAGAACAAACCATTAAGGAAAACTCTCCTTAACGCCGCTCTATTTCATCTTCCTATCCGACATATTTCATTTACCCCCCTGATGCTTTAAAATATGATCCAATTGTGTTACCGGTGAACTTGACCGGAGCGTGCCCCGTCCCGCCTTAGCGGGATGGGCGGGGTTCCTGCCTGCCGGCAGGCAGGAAAGGGCACAATGTAACAATAGATCCTTGCCGGGAAGCCCCGCGCTGTGCCTGCCTGCGCTAGGCAGGCGCGTGGAGCTTCACATTTGTTTCATTAAGAACGATCTCAGGAAAACAAATGCTTTCGATGCGTGATCGAGCCTTACATAATCCTTTCTCGATTCCTTTCTTTCTGTTCCTAGGGGTTCTTTTTTGGATCCCCCAGGTGTCTACCGCTCAATCTCGTCTTCCCAATGTCTCTCAAGAAATGGAACACGCAGACTTTTGGATCAAGAAGATTCGCGATCCTGAACACCTAATCTTAAGTGCAGATGAGATCCGGGGAATGAATAAGAGGAATCTGAACAATCAAGACCTTTACCTCTTCAACCTGAGGGAACAGAAACAATCATTGACAAGGGACGAAATGCTGGCCCTCTTTAAGGAAGATTGGGAGGGCTTTGCAAGACCCGAAGGAACCAGGTATGGAAATAACGGAAAACCTCTCACCCTATCCTTCTGGAATGACCTCGATCAAAAACTGAACAAGGAGTCGATCAGGGAGAATCACCCCCTTCACTTCGGGCTTGTCGTGAAACGAACGGATATCCGTGTCTTTCCCACCCATGATGCCTGCAAGGTTGTTCCGGATGAGGAAGGGTTTGACGTTTTTCAGCATTCCACCATATCCCCTGGATCTCTGGTGGGAGTCTACCACTTCACAAACGATGGCCTCTGGACCTACGTCCAGACTCATTTCGTTCGGGGCTGGATACGAACGACGGACCTTGCGATCGCGAGAGATAAGACGGAAGCGCTGGACTATGATGAGCTTGATCAGCGCCTCGTTGTCACTGGAAGTTTTGTTAAGGTCTTTACAGATCCAGCAGGACACGAGTTGGCTTTCTCTGCTCAAATGGGCTCATCCTTCCCTGGGGTGGCCTCCGCCAACCAGAGTGACAAGTACTATGTTGTCAAGATCCCGGTTCGGGAGACTGACGGACAACTCACTTTTTGTATGGGATATGTTTCAAAGAGCGAGGATGTTCATCGTGGCTTTCTTCCGTTCAATCAGCAGAATGTTGCCCGTCAGGCCTTCAAGATGCTTCATGAGCCCTACGGTTGGGGAGAAACAGATGGAGGCAGAGATTGTTCTCGATTCATCATGGATCTCTTTGCAAGCTTCGGAATGGTCATGCCGCGAAATTCAAAATACCAGGCCATGATCGGGGAAGACCTCGGGGCCAAGGAGGCAATGCGGACCAGGGAGAAACTGCATATTTTGGACCAGGCGACCCCGCTAACCACCCTCCTAAGGTTGCCCGGTCACATCATGTTGTACCTGGGGAAACACCAGGGCCGGTACTATGCCATCCATAGCCTCTGGAGTATCCAGAAGGCAGATCCGTCCGGTCTTGTCCTAAGTAAGATTGGAAGAGTGGTTGTTTCTGATTTGAGCCTCGGGGAGTCCGCACCTAATGGATCTTTGCTCGACCGAATTTCCGATATACGATCGATCTCCGGAAAGGCACGTCTTCCTTGACAATTCAGTGAAAACAGATAAAAGTTAAGATATTTTGCTTTAGCTCACAGATACCTCAAAAGAGAAAGACGGACATGAAGGCCTTAGTCACAGGAGGAACAGGGTTCATCGGCAGCCATTTGGTCGAAGCACTTTTGCAGCGTGGGGCTGAAGTCCGGTGTCTCGTGAGGACAACGAGCGATTTGACCTGGCTGAAGACCCTTCCTGTCACCTATGTCTATGGAGATTGCACAGATAAGACCTCTTTATCCGGAATCGTGAGGGATGTCGACCAGGTGTTCCATCTGGCGGGTGTAACGAAGGCGGCATCGGAGCAGACTTATTTTGATGTGAATGCCTATGGAACTCAGAATTTGATCCACGCCTGCCTTGAATCCCACCCACGCCCTGGGCGATTCATCTACCTCTCAAGCCAGGCCGCTGCTGGCCCCAGCCGAAATGGCTGCAAAAGAACGGAGTCGGATGAATGTGAGCCTGTCTCGCCTTACGGACGAAGCAAACGGAGGGGAGAAGAGTTGGCTCTCGCCCATATAGATGAGCTTCCCCTGGTTATCCTTCGACCTCCGGTGGTGTATGGTCCCAGAGAAAAAGACCTCTTTGTCTATGTTCGACTTCTCGCTAAGAGAATCCAACCGTTCCTCACTGGGCAGGAACAGCGATTCAATCTCTGTTATGTTAGAGATGTTATCCAGGGTCTTCTACTGGCCTCTGACCTAAAACATCCTCATGGAGACATTTTCTTCCTCTCCGATGGGACGGACTACTTATTCAAGGAAATCGGCGATGTCTTTTCTCAGGCTTTGAAGGTCTCTCCGTTTTCCATCCCTCTTCCGAGATGGACGTTATACGGAGTGGCTACGTTCTCAGAGTTCCTTTCAAAATTTTCCAGAACACCGCCCCTCATCAGCAAAGGGAAAGTCGATGAGATGGTTCAGAGGAATTGGGTTTGCGACATCACTCGGGCCAGAACAACGCTCTGTTTTGAACCCCGCGTCAAACTCCCGGAAGGCGCTCAATTAACGGTGGATTGGTACAGGAAAGCTCACTGGTTATAAATCCGAGACGAGGTGCACTATGGATGTCTTTGAAAAATGTTTCAAGTTCTCCAAACAGTTCCAGGAACTGCTTGAAAGCGGTTTCTATTTTTACTTTAGGAAACTGGAATCCCCCCAAGACTCGGAAGTCGTGGTGAATGGGAAACGGGTCATCATGGTGGGTTCCAACAATTATCTCGGTTTGACCAGTCACCCTCGCGTGAAGGAGGCCGCCATCAAAGCCATTGAAAAATACGGCAGTGGCTGTGCAGGTTCACGGTTCCTGAACGGAAACCTCGAAATTCACGAAGAACTGGAGAGAAAGCTGGCGGCTTTTTTCCGGAAGGACGCGGCCCTGGTCTTTGCCACGGGTTATCAAACCAATCTCGGAACCATTTCGACACTTCTGGGCCGGAGCGATGTGGCTATCATCGACAAGTACAACCACGCCAGCATCATCGACGGATGTCGTTTGTCCTTTGGCCAAGTCAAGAAGTTCCGTCATAACGATATGGACGATCTGGAACGGATTCTCGAGGGAACCCAGGGGAAAGGCAAACTGATCATTGTCGATGGGGTCTTCAGTATGGAGGGCGATATTGCGGATCTTCCTTCCATTGTGAAACTTGCCAAGAAGTACGAAGCCCGGATCATGGTCGATGACGCCCACGCCGTCGGTGTCCTTGGACCCGGAGGTAGGGGAACGGCAGAGCACTTCGGCCTCGAAAAAGAGGTGGACCTCATCATGGGGACCTACAGCAAATCGCTTGCAGCCATTGGAGGGTTTGTGGCAGGTTCAGAAGAAATCGTCAATTACATCAAACACACGGCCCGATCCATGATCTTCAGTGCCAGTCTCCCGCCGTCTCTTGTGGCCTCGGTGAGTGCCGCGTTGGACATCATCGAAGAGCAACCCGAACTGAGAGCCCGACTTTGGAAAAACACCCAAAAGATGTTGAAGGGGTACAAAGAGCTTGGGTTTGATACGGGAACGAGCGAGACCCCGGTGATCCCCATCATCATTAAAGACACCCTCAAGACCTGTCAGATGGCTGAACTTCTCTTCGATCATGGCGTCTTTGTCAATGCGGTCGTCAGCCCTGCCGTCCCCCCGGGGAGAGAATTGCTCAGAACCAGCTACATGGCGACACACACCGAAGAGCAGCTCGACAGGGTCCTCGAAGCCTTTCAGAAGGCGGGGAAAAAGCTCGGACTGATTTGACCCAACGTGCAGAGGATGATCACACAGGACCTTTGTCTGGAGGAGGTAAAGAACAAGCAAGACCTTCTGGCCTTTATCCGGTTTCCTTGGCAAATTTACAAGGGGAACCCTTATTGGGTTCCTCCCTTGATCAAAGATTATCTCTCCAAGTTTAGTCCCGATCATCCCTTCAGCCGCCACGCCGACATGGTCCTTCTCTTGGCAAAGAAAAAGGATCAGATCCTTGGAAGAATCACTGGCATCATTGACAGGCATTATGTCGAATTCCATGAGGAAAAGACCGGGTTCTTCGGATTCTTCGAATCCATTGCAGATCAGGAGGTGGCCCACGCCCTCCTCTCTGGAGTGTGTGACTGGCTCCGTGGTCGTGAAATGACGAAGGTCATCGGTCCCATGAACCCCTCCACCAATGATGAATGCGGTCTCTTGATCGACGGGTTTGACATGTCCCCTTGCCTCATGATGCCCTACAATCCCCTTTACTACGCTTCTTTCTTCGAAACTTTCGGTCTCAAGAAAGTGACAGATCTCTACGCCTATTGGCTGGACGCGAACTTCTTGCCCGCAGACCGCCTGATGCGAATCAGCCAAAGGTTACAGAGAAGAGAACCTCAGTTGAAGATTCGATCTCTCGATCTCCGTCATTTTGACGAGGAGCTAAGAATCATTAAGGACATTTACAACAATGCCTGGAGCAAAAATTGGGGTTTCGTCCCCATGACAGACGAAGAAATAGACTACCTCGCGAAGACCTTGAAGCCCCTCGTCATCCCGGAATTGATCTCCATCGCCACCTGGGAAGAGGAGCCTGTGGCTTTTTGCGTGTCACTCCGCGACTACAACCAAGTCCTGAGGCATCTTGACGGAAAAATCGGTCTCCTCGGAATCCTTAAATTCCTTTACTATTCCAGAAAGATTCGAACACTTCGAGTCATGCTTCTTGGAGTAAAACAAGCCTTTCAGAAAAGGGGCGCAGAAGTTCTCCTGTACCTCGAGGCCTTTAGACAGGGAGTGAAAAAAGGTTGTCCACAAGCAGAGTGTTCGTGGATTCTTGAAAATAACCTTCTCATGCAGCGGGGGCTTGAGGGGATTGGTGGAAAACGTTATAAAACGTACCGAATCTACGGGATGCCTCTCTAAAGAAAGGACTTCACGCTATGTGCCTTTTCCATGCTTCATACAGTCGGGGGCCGATGAGGATACAAACCGCTGCAAGGGAAGCACCCGCGAAGAGATCGATGACATAGTGGTAACGGAGGTAGACCGTAGAGAGAATGAGACCGGTGGCAACAGGGAGGAGGATGTAAAAGAGCATTCGACGGTAACGGTAAGATAAGAAGAGCACCGTGAGGGCAACCTGGGTATGTCCACTCGGCATACAATCTCGCCTGTTGTGCTCCCAAGTGTTCAGCGTATCTCTGATAAAATCGGTAATGACGCTGCCTTCGAGGGGCACAGTCTGAAGATGGGCTAAGGTGTACCGGGGGCCAATGGCAGGGAACAGGATGTAACCGATATACGAAGCGTAATAGCCGAGGAGAAGAACGAAGATAGCCACCTCAAAATCGCGCCTCGGATTCTTCAGATAAAGGGTGATGCCAAGAAGGATAGGAAGAAAATAATAACTCGCGTAAGCGAGTGACAAGAGATCAGTCAGCCAGGGAACAATCCACCTCTCCATCCACACTGTGGGATGAACTCCAAAGAGGAAGAAATCGATGTGAATCAGCACGGGGTCAATATCGGGCTGAAGATACTGAATCAAATCACCAAGAGACTGGTAGATGAAAACGATAAAAAGGATGGGAGAAAAATCATTGAAGACTGGACCTAGCCTCCCCGATCCGCGATCGGAACCCAGCTTCAGAGCCAGAAGGAGCCCCATCCACACCGTATAGCGGAAGATCAGAGATCGCCAAAGGGGAAGTTCATTTCTGAAGAAGAGAACCAGAACGAACAAACCGACGAGAAAGAACAAGGTTAGCCCCTGGATGGGCGTAATGCGCTTCATGATTACGAGATTCATTACATTAAAAGGGAACGAAAATCAAGGACCCGAGGTCCTTTGCAATCCGCGTTGAGGAGAGATCGACATGAGATATTCTCAATATCTGCTTCCGACCCTGAAAGAGAACCCTGCTGAGGCGGATGTCCCAAGCCATCAATTGATGCTTCGGGCGGGCATGATGTTGAAACTGGCGGCAGGCATCTACTCCTACCTTCCCCTGGGTCTTCGATCCATTCGAAAGGTGGAGGCGATCATTCGCGAAGAGATGAATCGTGCTGGCGCCATTGAGGTCCTGCTTCCCTTTGTCCAGCCCGCAGAGATTTGGCAGGAGAGCCATCGCTGGGAGGCCTATGGAAAGGAACTGGGTAGGATGAAAGATCGACACAATCGGGACTTCTGCCTGGGGCCTACCCACGAGGAGGTCATGACGGACATCGCCCGAAAAGAGATCCGATCTTATCGACAGATGCCGCTCATTCTCTACCAGATCCAGACCAAATTTCGGGATGAGATCCGGCCTCGATTTGGCGTCATGCGGGCCAGAGAATTTATCATGAAGGACGCGTATACCTTTGACGTCGATGAGCAGGGGCTGGACGTAGGATACCAGAAGATGGTGGACGCCTACATCCGTATCTTCACTCGCTGTGGATTAGAATTTCGGGCCGTCGAGGCCGAATCTGGACTGATCGGAGGAAGCTACTCCCATGAATTTATGGTCCTGGCTGAAACCGGGGAGGAGACCATCGTCAGCTGCACCCGTTGCTCCTATGCTGCCAATGTTGAAAAGGCAGACTTCAGGCGGTCCGAGACAGAAACCGAACCTCAGGCATTGAAGCCCCTTCAAAAGGTGCTGACGCCCGAGAAACGCACCGTGGAGGAGGTCATCCAATTTCTCAAGGTTCCATCGAAAGATCTGGTAAAGACCCTGATCTTTGAGACCGAGAAAGGGAGTATGGCTGCGCTGGTTCGAGGAGACCACGAGATCAGTGAAAAGAAGTTAAAGGCGGTTCTGAATTCAGAAAATCTCCAACTGGCTGGAGAGGAAACCGTTGAATCGCTCACCCATGCACCGAAGGGCTTTGCGGGACCCGTGGGCCTGTCTGTCCCTCTCGTCGCCGACCTGGATATCCGGAGCATGGTGAATTTTATCACGGGGGGAAATGAAAAGGATTATCACCTCACCCATGTCAACCTTGGCCGAGATTTTCAGGTCCACCGGTTTGCTGACATCCGGAGGTTCTCGCCCGGAGACCGTTGCCCCCTGTGTGGCCAGGACACGAGGCTCGACAGAGGGATCGAGGTGGGGCACACCTTCAAATTTGGAACCAAATACAGTCGGCCTATGGGCGCAACGTACATCGATGCTCAAGGCGTGGAAAAAGAGATCGTCATGGGATCTTATGGAATTGGTGTGGGGAGGACCGTTGCAGCCGCCATCGAGCAGTCCTATGACGAGCACGGCATCATCTTCCCTATGCCCATCGCTCCATTCCAGGTTTTAATCCTTCCCGTCAACAATAAGGTTGAGCTGTTAAGATCGACAGCCGAGCAACTCTACCAGGAGCTTTCGGACAAAGGGGTGGAAGTTCTTTACGACGACCGTGAAGAAACTCCTGGAATCAAATTTAAGGATGCGGACCTTATCGGGATACCGCTTCGGGTGACCCTGGGAGAAAAGAATGTCAAGAAAGGGCTCTTGGAGATCCGCAAGAGAAAGACCGGTGAGACCCTTCTTGTAAAGAAGGAAGACGCCGTTTCCAAGATTAGGGAGATGATTGATCAGGAAATGAGAGTCTAGCAGGTTGTTCAAAAAAGGTCACCTGCTGCGTTTCCCTCATCCTTTGTCGTTGCGGCGTACTACCCAGTACGCCTCACTCCTCAAGATTTCGGGGGCCCCCGCTAACGGGATTTCGCAAGGCTCAACTTGCATCTGCCTGCCTGCGCGAAGCCCCGCCTCCAGAAGCCTTGCGGAGGGCAGGCGCTTCGGCGAAGGCAGGACCTTTTTTGAGCAACCTGACCGAGATGACCTTTTCAGCAACGCTAGAGTTTGGAACTTGGGGTTGGGAGATCCGCGGGGCCGAATCTTTCTTCGATGATCCGTAGGAAGCGGGGGCGGTAAATCAGGTCGAAGGTTTCTTCCTTTTCTGGAAAGAGACGACAAGCGACCTGTCGAGCATCTGCGACTCGCTGGAGGGCTTGCTCGCGGGACAGGGTGTCCTGCTGAATTGAAAGGAGCGTAAAGTCCACTAAAAAACGAAGAAACCGGATCTTCCTATTCTCTTCTTTTGCTGGTTGATCGTTTATCA
>Ga0315295_10005921_pt1 | contig 10453 bp, 7 predicted proteins | sample YL17G14_0_MG_FD_204453 | JGI IMG/M metagenome (GOLD analysis project Ga0315295, IMG submission 204453) | Sediment microbial communities from Yellowstone Lake, YNP, Wyoming, USA - YL17G14_0 | ecosystem: Environmental > Aquatic > Freshwater > Lake > Sediment | place: USA: Wyoming | collected... | reverse complement strand
GTTTCTTTGTTTGGACTATCTTTATATTATGGTATTTCATTGCCCCTTTATTCTTGGCCTCAAAATAAGATTGTTCCACGATTCTACTTGCCGTACCGCCGATATGAAACGTTCTCATTGTAAGCTGTGTACCCGGTTCTCCGATTGACTGGGCAGCTATAACACCCACCGCTTCGCCTATTTCAATAAGTTTTCCAATCGATAAATTTCTGCCGTAACATTTCGCGCATACCCCTCTTTTGGATTCGCATGTGAGCACGCTTCTTATTTTTATCCTCTCAATGCCCAGCTCTTCTATCCGCTCTGCTTTTTCTTCCGTAATTTCTTCGCCTGTTGAAACTATTACCTTATCGGTAATTATATCCGTAATATTATCCTGGGCAATTCTTCCCACTATCCTTTCTGATAGGGGTATAACAATTTCGTCTCCTTCTACGATTGCGCTTGCAAAAATACCGTTTAATGTACCGCAATCTTCTTCCGTTATAATAACATCCTGGGCTACGTCTACAAGCCTCCTTGTCAGATAGCCTGAATCTGCGGTTTTTAACGCTGTATCTGCCAAGCCTTTTCTTGCGCCGTGTGTTGATATAAAATACTCAAGAACCGTGAGGCCTTCCCTGAAATTAGCCGTAATCGGGGTTTCCAATATTTCGCCCGAAGGTTTTGCCATAAGCCCTCTCATACCTGCAAGCTGTCTTATCTGTTGTTTTGAACCCCTGGCGCCCGAATGGGCCATCATAAATATAGGGTTAAATTTATCAAGTTTTTCAAATATTAAATCAGAAATATTGTCGGTTGTATGGGTCCATAAATCTATAATTTTATTGTAGCGCTCGCCGTCTGTGATTACGCCTTTCCTGTATTGATCTTCGACACGGGCGACCTCTTGAATGGTTTTTTCCAATATTTCATTTTTTTGCTTCGGAATTTCGAGGTCATTGACAGAAATTGATATGCCTGCGAGCGTTGCTATTTCAAACCCCTCTTTTTTAAGCTTATCGAGAAGTTCAACAGTTGCGGCATGTCCTTTTATTTTATAGCATCCTTCTATCACTTTGCTCAATTCCGATTTATCTAATACCTTATTTACATAGGGCATACCTAGAGGCATCATGGTATTAAAAATCACCCTGCCAATAGTCGTATCTATTATTTCATTTCCCCTTCTCAATTTGATTTTTGCATGCAAATCAACCTGCTCGTCGGCATATGCTATTTCAACTTCGCCAGGGTCTGAAAACATCTTTCCCTCGCCGCGGCACCCTTTCTTTTCCTGCGTAAGGTAATAACACCCTAGAACAATATCCTGCGAAGGTATTGCTACGGGCCTGCCGTTAGCCGGCGAAAAAATATTATTTGATGCCATCATAAGAACCCTTGATTCTATCTGCGCTTCCAAGGATAACGGCACATGAACTGCCATTTGGTCGCCGTCAAAATCAGCATTAAATGCGGCGCATACCAAAGGATGTATTTTTATTGCATTCCCTTCAATAAGTTTGGGCTGAAATGCCTGAATCCCGAGTCTATGCAATGTAGGCGCTCTGTTTAATAATACGGGATGGTCCTTAATAACTTCGTCCAAGATATCCCAAACCTCTAATTTTGTTTTCTCAACCATCTTTTTAGCGCTTTTTATCGTATGAACAAATCCTCTATCTTTAAGCTTCCTTATAATGAATGGTTCGAAGAGTTCCAGCGCCATTTTTTTCGGCAGGCCGCATTCATGAAGCTGTAATTCTGGACCTATAACAATAACGCTCCTGCCGGAATAATCCACCCTTTTTCCTAAAAGATTCTGCCTGAATCTTCCCTGTTTTCCTTTCAACATGTCGCTTAATGATTTCAAGGGACGATTCCCGGGACCCAGTACAGGCCTCCCATGTCTTCCGTTATCGAATAACGCGTCAACGGCTTCCTGAAGCATTCTTTTTTCATTTCTAATAATTACATCAGGCGCATTTAATTCCGATAATTTCTTAAGTCTGTTATTCCTATTTATAATTCTCCTATATAAATCATTAAGATCGCTGGTTGCAAATCTTCCCCCGTCCAGAGGAACAAGCGGCCTTAAATCAGGTGGTATAACGGGTATTACATCCATAATCATCCATTCGGGTTTATTGCCTGATTTCTTAAAATTATCTACTATTTTAAGTATTTTCATATTGCGTTTCTGTGTATGGCCGGCCTTTGATTCCTTTATATCTTTTTTTAACTTTGCCGTCAATGCATCCAGATCCTTTTTTTTCAACAATTCTTTTATCGCCTCCGCACCCATCTTTGCATTAAATGAGGTTGCGCCGAATTTTTTCTTGTACTCGTTATACCTATCCTCATTCAATAATTCTTTTTCTTTAAGCGGTGTCTTGCCCGGGTCAATTACAATAAACTCTTCATAATACAAAACCCTTTCGAGATCCCTTGAATTTAGGTCAATGATATTGCCTATTCTAGACGGCACGGCTTTAAAGAACCATACGTGCGAAACAGGAACTGCAAGATTTATGTGGCCCATCCTTTCCCTTCTCACGCTTGAACGCGTAACTTCTACTCCGCACCTGTCGCACACAATGCCTTTATGCTTTATTCTTTTATACTTGCCGCAGCTGCATTCGTAATCCCTGGTAGGCCCGAATATCTTTTCGCAGAAAAGACCGTCTTTCTCCGGCTTTAACGTCCTGTAATTGATGGTCTCGGGCTTTTTTACCTCACCCCTCGACCATGACTTTATAACTTCAGGCGAAGCAATTTTGATAGTTACCGCATCAAATTTTGCTACTTCGTCTATCATATTTCTACCTCTTATTTATAATTTGTGGTTTGCCCAAATTATCACAGATGATCGCAGATTAAAAACGACAGATGATCACAGATTTGTTTTTCGAAGATATCTGTGATAATCTGTGAGTATTTCATCTGTGATTATCTGTGTAAAAAATAATCATTTTCAAGCAACCCTCATAATTTATCCTTCTTTTCCATTCTTATATCAATACCTAAGCTTTGCAGTTCTTTAATCAATACATTAAATGATTCCGGCGTGCCGGGCTGGAAATTGGCTTCTCCTTTTACGATAGATTCGTAAATTTTAGTCCTTCCCAATATATCATCGCTTTTAACCGTTAATAGCTCCTGAAGGGTGTATGCCGCTCCGTATGCCTCAAGGGCCCACACTTCCATTTCGCCGAATCTCTGACCGCCGAATTGAGCTTTTCCTCCGAGAGGCTGCTGGGTAACGAGCGAATACGGGCCGATAGCCCTTGCGTGTATCTTGTCATCGACCAAATGCGCCAATTTCATCATGTAAATATAACCTACGGTAATCTTCTGGTCGAATGGTTTTCCGGAATATCCGTCATAAGCAATAACCTTTCCGTCTTCGGGCAGACCGGCTTTTTTCATCTCTTTTTTAATCTCTGCTTCCGTGGCCCCGTCAAAAACCGGGCTTGATGCTTTAAAACCCAATATGTGAGCCGTCCACCCAAGATGGGTTTCCAGTATCTGGCCTACATTCATACGGCTCGGCACTCCTAGCGGATTCAATACAATTTCGACAGGGGTTCCATCAGCAAGAAAAGGCATGTCTTCTTCCGGGAGCATTTTCGCTATCACGCCTTTATTTCCGTGCCTTCCTGCCATTTTATCGCCTGCAGATAATCTTTTCTTGCTTGCAACATATACCTTTACTTTTTTCAACACACCCGGCGGTAATTCATCGCCTCTTTTTACTTTGTCTATCTCCCTGTCCTTTTCATAATTAAGCTCTTCTATTTGACTGTCCAATAGCCTAGATATTCTCCTCACCTCATTTTCTATCGACGGGTTATCGGTAATTTTAAGAGAATCCAGGTCGGCTCTTTCTATATTTTTTAAATTTATATTTCTAATGCTTTGCCCGTGCTTAATAAGCGCCCTGCCCGTTTCGTTATCCAAAAGGCTTGCCTGCAGTTTTTGTCCGACTAATAATTTCTGCAGCTTCTTAATTTTGTCGCTCTCTAACTTGGCTATCTGCGCATCAAATATTTCTTCAATTTTGCCGATTTCCTTAAATTCCTCTCCCCTCTCTTCTCTGCTTTTTGACCGCGATTCTTTCCTTGAAAATATTCTCACGTCTACAACTATGCCTTCGATGCCGGGCGGCACATTAAGCGACGCGTCTCTCACATCTCCTGCTTTTTCTCCGAATATAGCGTGCAGCAATTTTTCTTCCGGCGACAATTCTGTCTCAGACTTAGGGCTAACCTTGCCCACTAAAACATCCCCGGGTTTTACCTCTGCTCCAACTATCACTATCCCGTCCTTGTCCAAATTATTAAGGGCTTCTTCCCCGACATTCGGTATGTCTCTGGTAATTTCTTCGTTTCCCAACCTTGTGTCTCTCGCGTCTATTTCAAACTCTTCAATATGTATCGATGTATATTTATCTTCCTTGACTATTTTTTCGCTTATAAGAATAGCGTCTTCGAAGTTATATCCGCGCCACGGCATAAACGCCACCAATACATTTCGTCCTAAAGCCAGTTCGCCGTTACTTGTTCCCGCCCCGTCAGCTATAATATCGCCGACTTTAACCTTTTGGCCTAATTTAACTAAAGGCCTTTGATTAATGCATGTATTAGCGTTTGACCTCTCGAATTTCCGTAATTTATACCTCTTTGGACCAATTGCAATCTCTTCCGAATCGACATACGATACACTGCCTTCGTTTTTCGATATTATCATTGTCCCTGAATCCTTGGCGGCCCTAAATTCTATGCCCGTTCCTATTAAAGGCGCCTCTGTCTCCAAAAGGGGAACCGCCTGTCTCTGCATATTTGAACCCATGAGCGCCCTGTTCGCGTCATCATGTTCTAGGAATGGTATCAAACTTGCAGCGATACTTACAAGTTGCCTCGGCGATACATCCATGTATTGAACATCTTTGCTATTTAACGTTAAAAAATCATCCTTGTACCTGCAGAAAACCTTATCTTCAACAAAATAACCGCGGCCGTCCAACCTTGCGTTTGCCTGCGCTATTACATACCTGTCCTCAACGTCCGCAGACAAATATTCTATTTGGTTTGTTACGTTTCCGTTTTCTACTTTCCTATAAGGCGTTTCTAAAAATCCGAATTCATTTACCCTTGCATATGTGCTAAGAGAAGCTATTAGTCCTATATTCGGGCCTTCGGGCGTCTCTATGGGGCACATCCTTCCGTAATGCGAATAGTGAACGTCTCTTACCTCAAATCCTGCCCGCTCCCTGTTTAAACCCCCAGGACCCAACGCGCTTAATCTTCTTTTATGCGTAAGTTCTGACAACGGATTAGTCTGGTCCATGAATTGAGATAATTGGCTTCTTCCGAAGAAATCCTTGATAATGCTTGATATTAATTTGGCATTGACAAGGTTGTGCGGCATTGCGTTTTCCAGGTCATAAACATTCATTCTTTCTCTAATTGTTTTCTCGACCCTAGCCATGCCTATTCTCATCTGATTTAATAAAAGCTCGCCTACCGACCTTATTCTTCTGTTTCCCAGGTGGTCGATATCATCTATCGACCTTGCGCCGTTTTTAAGCTCTATGAGGGCGTTTATTACGGCTGTAAGCGTCTCGCTATTAAGCATCCTGTTATCCAAAGAAACTTTCATGCCTAATTTTCTGTTTAATATATATCTTCCCACCCTGCCGAGGTCGTATCGTTTTGGATCAAAAAACATTCTAAACAATAGATTTTCCGCGCTTTCAGCTGTAGGCGGATCACTGGGCCTCAATTTTCTGTATATATCAAGCATTGCCTCTTCTTTGCTTTTCGTATTGTCCTTTTCCAGAGTATTCATAATTTCCGGCACAGCTTTCTTTAATACCTTTATTTTTCTTATGCCGCTATCCCAAATGCGCGCCGCTATCTCTTTGGTTATCTTTTCGTTAACCTGCGCCAATATTGAATTTGTTTTTTCATCTATCAAGTCTTCGGCGAGCGAAAATCCGATATATTCTTCAAGCCTTGCGCTGGCCGGAATATCAACCGCGTCTATGCCGCTGAACGCTTTTATAATGTCTTCGTCTTTTGAAAAACCGAAAATCCTTAAAAACACCGTAGCGATAAACCTCTTCTTTCTATCTATCATAATGTGAATCGTGTCGTTAACGTCGTAAATAAATTCCACCCATGCGCCCCTATAGGGTATCATTCTTGCGGAATAGACTTTTTTCCCGCTCGGATGAGGGCTTTCTTCAAACGATATTCCCGGCGATCTATGAAGCTGGCTGACTACAACCCTCTCATCACCGTTTATTATGAACGTGCCCGTTTCTGTCATAAAAGGTATATCGCCTAAATAAACTTCCTGTTCCTTTATATCCTTTGGCGTCTTTAATCTTAATTTTACACGAAGAGGCCCCGCATAGCTTAAATCCCTTTTTTGACATTCTGAAATATCATATTTATTTTTCCCTACGGAATAATTGATGTATTCGAGCTTATACTGCCCGCCTATCGACTCAATAGGAAAAACTTCCAAAAACAGAGACTCAATACCTTTATCCTCTCTTTTATTTTTTGGGGTATTTAACTGCAGAAATTCCTCGTAGGAATCAAGCTGCATTTCTACAAGATTCGGCATTTCATAAACTTCCTTAATCTTGGCGTAACTTCGCCTTTTTTCCATATGCAACCCCTCGTACATACTATTCTTTTTTTCTCATTATAGTATGTCTTTATTTAAGTTCTACTTTTGCTCCGGCTTTCTCAAGCTGGGCCTTTATCTTATCCGCTTCTTCCTTTGTCGCGCCTTCTTTAATCGTCTTCGGTGCGGCTTCCACAAGATCCTTCGCTTCCTTTAATCCCAATGTTGTTATAACTCGGATTTCTTTAATAACCCCTATTTTATTCGGCCCCACATCACTAAGCACGACTGTGAATGAAGCTTTTTCTTCCTGCTGTGCTTGAGCCTGGCCTGCCCCAGCCGCCATGGCGCCGCCCGATATGATTTGCGGCGCTTGAGCTTTTACGCCGAATTTTTCTTCGAGCGCCTTTACCAAGTCTGCAAGCTCCATTACCGTCATTTTCTCAACGGTATCTACTACTACCTGCATGTTTTTTGATAATTCGACCTTTTTCTCTTCTACCATTTTATCCTCCGATTTGTTATTGTTCGAGTCAGACAAATCGTCCCGCGAAATTGTACTCAATTTCATCCCGAGTGCCTGCAGAATAACTCCCTGGCACGAGGGATGCAGCTTCTGTTAGCGTTTGGCTGCGAGGAACTATGTTATTTTTATGCCTGACAAAAAACATCCCGTGAAATTGTACTCAATTTCACACCAAGCACCCTTCGATTGCATTTGGGTGCGATGAAAACCGCCGCTTTTTACGCAGGCGGCGATGGACTATCCTTTTCTTTCTTCTCTTTAATTGCGTTCAACGCGTAAACAAAATTTCTCAAAACGCCGTTCAACACATTCACTAAACCTGATATGGGCGATTGCAGCGTCGTTAAAAATATCGCGAGCAGGACTTCTTTTGAAGGTAATGATGCCAACCGCTTAATTTTCTCCGTATCATAAGCTTTACCGTCTATATAACCGCTCTTTATTTTTAAGAACTCCTTCTTAGCCGAATAATCAGTTAATATCTTGGAAAGCTTTGCAACATCGCCTTCGATAAAACTTATACCTATTCCTCCTGTTATAATATCGGACATTTCCTTTAATTTTAAATTCTCTAACGCCTTTTTTGCGAGCCTCGTTTTTACTACAAAATATTTAGAGCCGCTTTTCTTTATATCCCTGCGTAAATCATTCAAATCATTAGAAGTTAGGCCGAAATATTCCATCACAATGAAATTATTGTGTTTTTTGATGAGGTTTTCTAATTCCTTTATCATCAATTCTTTGCACTTGGTGGAATATTTTATTTCGCTTTCCATTTTTACTTCGATCTTATTTAAATTCGCTTACATCAAGCCTTAAGCCGGGACCCATTGTTTTCGACAATGTTATGGTGCTGATCGATGCCGGCTTTGCTAACGTCGGGTTCGACGCGATTACGCTATGCAAAAACTCCTTCGTATTGTCGTAAATGGCTTCGTCGTTGAATGAAAGTTTGCCTATTGACGCATGAATGCCTGATTGCTTATCCATCTTATATTCGATTTTTCCCATCTTTATTTCTCTTACTGTTTTTTCTATATCCTGTGTTACGGTTCCTGATTTCGGATTCGGCATAAGGCCTTTTGGCCCGAGTATCTTCCCCAATTTCGCTAAATCCCTCATCATATCCGGAGTCGCTACCGCTACGTCAAATTCGCACCAACCTCCGGCAATTTTATTAATAAGGTCTTCGGCACCCACTATATCAGCGGCCGCGTTCTTTGCCTTCTTTTCATCTTCGCCTTTACAAATGCAGCAAACCCTCACTGTTTTTCCCGTTCCGTGAGGAAGCGCCACTGTTCCTCTTATGGGTTGAGCGGAATCTTTTGCAGGAATATTTAGTTTCATGGATATGTCTATGCTTTCGTCAAATTTCGCCTTCATGGCCCTTTTCAAAATATCAACAGCCTCTTTTAAGGAATATTTCTTATCCTCTTCTATTAATGCGTCATTGGCTTTTTTTCTTTTTGATAATTTAGCCATTTGTTTTATCTTCCTTATTCTGAGGCGCCGGCTGTTCGGGCGTTTCTTTTGCTTTATCGTCTTTTTTCTCTACGATTTCAATGCCCATGCTCCTAGCCGTGCCCTCTACTGTCTTCATTGCTGCCGCAAGCGAGTTTGCGCTAAGGTCTTTTATTTTAATTTTAGCGATTTCCTCTATCTGTTTTTTGGTTACCTCGCCTACCTTTTCTTTATTCGGAACACCGCTTGCCTTTGCGATTCCGCATGCCCTTTTTAAAAGAACACTTGACGGCGGACTCTTTATAATAAAGGTAAAGGATCTATCTTCGAACGCCGTGATGACCACAGGTAGTATCATACCTTCTTGTCCTTTTGTTTTGTCATTAAAGGCTTTGCAAAATTGCATTATATTAACGCCGTGCTGACCAAGAGCAGGGCCTACTGGCGGAGCAGGATTTGCCTGCCCGGCAGTACAATATAGTTTTATTACTGCCTTAACTTTCTTAGCCATAATTGCGCTCTTTGCTTTGCGCTATGCGCTTTGTGCTATGCGCTTTGGGCTTTGTGCTCACAGCTCATAGCCCATGGCTCACAGCGCATTTATACCTTTTCCACCTGCCAGGTCTCTAACTCTACCGGCGTTGCCCTGCCGAATATGGAAATGCTTACCTTAACTTTTCCTTTAGCAAGATTCGAGTCTTCTATCATACCGTTAAAATTGCTAAAAGGCCCGTCTTTTACCCTAACCGCTTCGCCTTTTTCAAACATAACCTTCGGCACAGGTTTTTCCTTCGTCATTTCTGACTGCTTCAATATATTTTCTATCTCGCTGTCGCTTAACGGAATAGGCCTTGATTTCGAACCGACAAAACCCGTAACACCGTCTGTATTTTTAATAAAATACCAGGATTTGTCATTTAACTCCATTTCAACAAGTAAATAACCCGGAAAAAACTTCCTCTGACTTATCTTTTTCTTCCCGCCTTTAATCTCGGAAATCTGCTCTGTTGGTATAATAATCTGCGAAATATATTGGCTTTGTTCCGGCACTTCCTTTATTTTTTTCTCCAAATTAGATTTTATCTTTTCTTCGTAACCTGTTTGAGTATGTATAACGAACCATTTCTTTGACATATACGGCCTTTAGCGCATTATTAAATTTATAATCCTTGAAATCGCAAAATCACATATACCTATAAACATAGCCAAGAATACGCAAGATAACATAATAACGATTGTAGATGTAACCAGGTCATTTCTGGATGACCAGGATACTTTATTTAATTCGATTTTTACCTCATCTACAAATTTCTTTAAATTAGGCATTTTTCTTGTTTCTAACGTCTCTGGCAGGAGCGGCAGGGATCGAACCTGCAGTGACGGTTTTGGAGACCGTTGGTTTTCCAATTAACCGACGCTCCTAAATAAAAATCAAATATTAAAAATTAAAGAGCAAAAACACAAACCAAAAATATAAAAATTTTTGCATTTTTAATATGTGTTTTTGGTTTTTGATTTTTTTATTTCATCTCCTTATGCAATGTATGTTTTTTGCATTTTCTGCAAAATTTTGATAATGCCAGCTTTCCAGTGTTTGTCTTTTTGTTTTTTGTCGAACTGTAATTTCTATCCTTACATTCCGAACATTGTAATACTATTATCTCTTGCATATCTCGTATACCATTACTATGCGCTTTGAGCTATGCGCTTTGTGCTTTGAGCTCACAGCTCATAGCGCATAGCCCACAGCCCTTATGCTAATACCTCGGTAATTACGCCCGCTCCTACCGTATGGCCGCCTTCACGTATGGCGAATCTCAATTCTTTTTCCATGGCTATAGGCGTTAT
>Ga0315295_10005920_pt1 | contig 10453 bp, 11 predicted proteins | sample YL17G14_0_MG_FD_204453 | JGI IMG/M metagenome (GOLD analysis project Ga0315295, IMG submission 204453) | Sediment microbial communities from Yellowstone Lake, YNP, Wyoming, USA - YL17G14_0 | ecosystem: Environmental > Aquatic > Freshwater > Lake > Sediment | place: USA: Wyoming | collected... | reverse complement strand
ATCTTGTGAGGCATCTCGAGGCCGGCGGCGGTAAGCCACGTCCTCTCCTTGTCTCTGTCGCTCTCCCAGTCAAGGACATGCCTGTTGCCGAAGGTCGGGACTTCCAACTCCACGAAGTTCTTCGGGGTCATGTACTCGACGAATGAACCGTGAGGGATGAGTATCGCGTTCTTCGCGACCAGCTCATCGGAACGATCCAACAGCTGGGTGTATGAATCCACATAGAAGAATTCGTCGGGTTTGCCGAGCGGGAACGCGTCATAGAACTTGGTCTTCTGACCCACTGCGATACCCAGCGTCTTGAAACCCTCCTTGCGCGCGCCGTCGAATATCTGGAGGGAGGTATGTGAGCAGGCCGTGGCGATGACGAGGTTGTCCTTGTCATAGCCTTCGATGATGTGGTTGATCCTGTCTCTTGAAACCATTAGCGCACATATTCGATTGTCTGATTTAAACATTGTCGTCAGGCATTCCGGATTGTTGACGCTAAAAGCCACGTGCTGGCGCTGCCGCAGCCCGTATCAGTGCCATCAGACGTGAACGGCTTCCCTGGGAGCGGTGATCCGGTTCTTCCTGCGCTCAGCGGAGGTGTACGGGCACACCCTCTGACAAATCGTGCACATCACGTGTGTCCGAGGGGTGATCTGGTGCTCCACCCTACGCCGTATCTTCTCGAGATCCTTCGGTGGATTCTTCCTGAGGCTCACGTCGATAAGGCACCTGTCAGCGTCCAACACGAATGGTCTGATAGCCTTCGTCGGGCACGCTTTCACGCACTTGTTGCACGAACCGCACAGATTCCTTGCGAATGGCCGATCCAGAGGAAGATCAGCATCGGTTACCACTGCCTCCAGTCTCAGCCACAGGCCGTGCCTCGGGGACAGTATCATCGAGTTCTTTCCGTATGCGCCGATACCCGCGAGGATGGCGATCCGTTTCATCGAGGCGAGGGGCGGGATCGGTGCGGCCTTGTATCCCTCTTCCCGCAATATCTGGAGAGCGTCCCTTCGCATGTGCGTGAGTGGATGGTATCCGGGGTAAGACCAGTTGTTTCCTCCTCTGATGATAGCGAGCTCGTCCGCATCATCCTGAGACCTCACGCCGAAGACGATGACTCTCTTCGCCTGCGGCATCGTATCCCTGATCTTCTCCGACCAGCGGTTCACAGTCGAACCGATCTTGATCGGCTCGATATTATCCGCCTCTTGGGCTGATGCGATCCCGAAAGCAGCAGCCCCTCTGCGTTTGCACGATCTGGAAAGCCTATCACGAAGCTCCTCCTGTCCCCTGTTCATCGTCTCGTCTTCCCTGAGAGAGCAAGGCTCTCTGCATAATTTAATCTGGTGTCCTATCAGAGATAGAACGACGCATATATCCTGAGGCCAACGATGAGCGTGGCGAGCCAAGCCAGTAGATAGGCGGCGCCCATGTACTTGTGTATCTTCCCTTTGGGCGGCAGGAACATCTTGTGATCCTTCTTGCTCCGATGCCTGAAAGCAAGGTAGATTGCCAAGACTCCGAGAACAGTCGTGATCACTGCAAGGGCCAGGTGAGGGATCGCAGAGGTCCCGGAGTAGGGAAACGAACCGAAGACTCCGAGAGACAGTCTCTGGTACATCAGCGGTTTCATGACCAGTTCATCCAGAAGGAATCCGCCGAGCACGAGGTAGTGATGATACCACCCTTTGTGCAATGCGGCCATCAGAACGGCCGTCACGAAAAGCCCGGCGACGACTATCTCGCCAATCATCACGATGGCGACTTGAGAAGGCAGAGTCGCTCCGAGAAGGTCGATCGTCGACATGACATGGAGAATCAGCCTTGGTCCCTAATTTAGATTGTCCCAGGGACGGAATGAACTTGCTCGGGTTTGCAGATTGGCCGGTGAGTCGGCGTGTAAGGATTATATCTCTGAAATCACTCCGACATCAATCCAGGAAGAGGTCTCGGGAAATGGTCTCTGGGTCCAATCGTATTGACAAGAATGCCCGCAGGAAGAGAATAATACTGACTGGCATCACGTCCAATGTCCTAGTGCTGGGCATAGTGAGCCTGCTCACAGACGCGAGCAGCGAGATGATCTACCCGATCATGCCCTACTTCCTGACAGCCATAGGAGCGACGGGCCTGCTCATAGGATTGATAGAAGGGGCTTCTGAGACCACAGCATCTCTAATCAAGGTCGTCTCCGGCTGGTACTCAGACAGGTATCGGAGGCGAAAGCCGTTCATAACGAGCGGGTATGGAGCCAGCTCGTTGGTGAAACCTGTCTTCTACCTCGCGACACATCCATGGCAAGTCCTGGGCTTGCGGGTTATTGAGCGCGTTGGAAAGGGTGTGAGGAGCGCGCCCAAAGACGCTCTGATTGCAGATTCGACCGAGCCACGGTACATAGGAAGGGCGTTCGGGTTTCACAAGTCGATGGACTCCACAGGCGCGGTCATAGGCCCCATCTTGATTCTGCCAGTCCTCATCGCCGCGAGCACGGTGACCGTAGGAACATATCGACTCATCTTCCTCCTCTCTGCGCTGCCCGCTCTCCTTGCTGTTCTCGTGATCATTCTATTCGTACGGGACAAGGAGGTGCAGTCGACAGGAAAGGTCGGACGGTTCTTCAAAGAAATGCGACTGCTCGGAAGACCGTTCTACCTTCTCTTGGCGGTGGTCGTGACTTTCTACATAGGCGAGGTCAGCTATGCGTTCTTCATCCTCCAAGGTGCAAGGCATGGTTTCGACATCGTGGATGTGACGATTCTGTACATACTCTACAATGTCGTCTTCGTTTTCACCGCGATCCCTGCAGGAGTCCTCTCCGACAAGCTCGGACGGATGCCGGTCATTGCTTTCTCTTTCATCATCTTCGCATTGGCCTGCCTTGTGATGACAAATGGAGGAAGTTGGCTCATCCTCGCTCTGGGGTTCGGCCTTTTCGGGTTGTACAAGGGGGCATCCGAGGGAGTCTTCAAGGCTTTCGTGACGGATTTTGCTCCCAAGAACCTTCGCGGGACTGCTCTGGGCACCTTCCACACTGCAGTTGGGCTAGTGATGCTCCCAGGGGGCATCATTGCTGGACTGCTCTGGGATAAAGTCGCCCCGTGGACAACATTCGCCTACGGTATCATCATGGCGATCGCCGCCCTCGTCCTCTTGCTCGTCGTCGTCAAGGAGGGACGCGCCAAGGTCACGTCGGCCTGAAGGATATGGCGATCCTCTGGAACAGATTCGAAATGGTATCGCGGTACATCCAGAATGCAATCAGGACCCAGTAGCCGACATACCCAAGGATCTCCGCCAGCGAAGGACTGGCATCGTATCCGACGAGAGCGGTCAAGAGCTTCCCCGCTGTGCTCTGATCGCTAATCAGCCAATTGATGTTGTAAACGTGATTGACGAGAGGCGCGATCACCCCGGCCTCCTGGAACTCAAGAATGCCCCTCCCAACAAGGCCAGCCGCAAACAGGATCAGCAATATGCCGGTGACATTGAAGAATGTACGAAGGTTCAATTGAACAGAGTACTTCATGATGGCAACCCCAATCAGGACTGCCAGACCGAGTCCGATGCCCCCACCGACCAACAACTGGACTCCAGAGGATGTGAACGATGCCGACCCAAGAAAGAGGACGGTCTCGATACCTTCTCTCAATATGCTGACGAAGGCGAGCGAAGCCAAACCATAGGATTGCCTCTTCGTCAAAGCCGTCTCGACTTTCTCCCTCATGTCTTCGGAGTAGGTCTTGCTGTTGTTCCTCATCCAGAGAATCATGGTCGTGAGAATCACGGCGGCCACGAGCATTGTGATCCCTTCGAAGAGCTGCTCAAATTTGCCTTCAAACTCGACTCTCAACAGCAGGAAGATGCCGGCGACGCCAATGCTTGCCAGCACGCCCAGGCCGACACCGTAGTAGACGGGCTTGGCAAGAGTCTCCGCTCCCACCTTCTTCAGGTAGCCCAATATGATGCCGACTATGAGAGCGGCTTCAATGCCCTCTCTCAACGATATGACGAAGCTTTCGATCATTCTTCCGACCTACATGCGATGCTTGTGTATTAGGTGTACCTAAACTTCGCGCCTAACAGAGCATTCGTTTTCAAAAGGCGAGTGAGAAAGTGGTTTGAGCCGTTCTCACCGGTTTCTCCGGCTGATAACTAGTCCAAGGAACATCACGAGGACGCCGACGGCAGCAAATGCCATGCTCGGAAACTCGGGCACTCCCGAGACAACCGTGATGGTACCCGTCATCCCCAACGCGGCGTGGTAGATGCACTTGTAGTTGTAGATGCCGCTTGACGTGAAGGTGAATGAGTAGGTGCCAGAACCCGGCGCCATATCTCCCGAACTTAGCGGGCCCGACGGATTCGAGGTCACCGTGTGGAGGTGCACTCCAAGGTTGGTCCACGTCACAGTATCTCCCACCTGAACCGTCTGTGTCGAGGGATCGAAGAAATTGTCTCGGACTGCAATCGCGATATCGGCTGCCCTTGCATTCTGTGTGAAAGGTACTGACAAAGAGGCCAAGATGACAAGGGAAAACGCCGCTACCTCGAGAATTGAAATAGCTTCGCTTCTCATGCTCGATTCCTGCTTTCTCATATGTATCCTCAATCCTTGCGCGCGTATCAGCGTGCTAAAATAACGCACGGTCTGCACGTTCATAATGCTGTAGCCTAACAGGTTCAGTTGTCATGTTAGCATAGATTCTTGAAGGGAATGGCGATATCCCCCGAGCGGGCAAGGGGAGCCTCTCTGTGAAGATATCGAAGGGCGCAGCATATGGCCTCATGTGTCTGGCAGCCGTTCTGTGGGCCACTTCGGGAACACTGACAGAGCTTGCCCTCGAAGAGGGAGCGGATGTCATGGAAATCACCGTCTTCTCTGTCACCATATCTGCGATCATTCTGCTGCCTTTGATCGGTATCCTCGACCGCAAGTCCCTCAAGATAAGGAGAGAGGACTTCTTGCCGTTGCTGGCATTCAGCCTCGTGACAGGCACGTTCTTCTCACTCGCCTGGTACTACTGCGTCGAAATGACATCTGTGGCGACCGCGGTGATCCTCCTGTATCTGTACCCGAGCATTGTGACGATCGCCTCAGTGTTCCTCCTCAAGGAGCGGCTGACGCCGCAGAAGGCTCTTGCACTCCCCCTGACCTTCGCCGGGTGTGTGCTCGTAGCGGGAGCTCAGGAGTTCGAGAAAGGGTTCTCTTTCGACATGGTAGGGATTGCGCTCGGCATCTATGCGGCCATTGGTGCCTCAGTTTACTACCTCTGGGGCAAGAAGTTTCTGGACAAGTACTCGTCGAACACGGTGATACTTTACATGACGGCTCTATCGATTCCAGGTCTGGTCATCCTGGGGAACCCGGTCGAACTCATGAAGACATCTCTCTCTTCGACGGCGTGGCTTTTGGTCCTCGCTCTCGGGTTCTTCCCAGGAACTGTCGCATTCGTCGTCTCGATGGTCGCCCTCAACCATATCGAGGCGAGCAAAGCGAGCATCGTAGCGAGCATCGAGCCTGTGGCGGCGGTATGCATCGCGTTCGTCGTGCTCTCTCAGGGTCTGAACACGACCCAGGCTCTGGGGGTGGCGCTCGTGTTCGGAGGAGTAGTCCTACTCAGATTGACCCTGAAGAGAAACTCCTCCGCAGTAAAGAGCATATATCGACCTGAACAATCACCACCGACAACATGATAATCAACCGAGTGCCGAGCGGAATACCTGGTCTCGACCCCCTGCTTCAAGGAGGCTTCCCGACTAACTCGACCCTGGCCCTGCGCGCAGAGCCGTCCAATCAGGCTGAGTACTTCGAGCAGCAGTTCATAGCAGAGGGGTTGAAGCACGGTTTCCCAGCGATCTATTGCTGTCTATCCAGGTCGCCTGCGAGCGTGATCCGCAGCCTGAAGCACCAAGGATTTGACGTCATCGAGCAGGTCGCGAACGATCAGCTGGTCTTCCTCGACTTCTACTCGATGCACAAGCGGAATTCGACCATGGGGGTCGACCAGTCAATCCAAAACAAGATCATTTCTGTGACCGAGGTTGACGACGAGCGAATAATTCAGGACGGCCTCGCAAGCGCAGTCGAAAGAATACCCAATTTGAAAGGTCTGAGAGCAGTCTGCGAGAGCGTCCCCGGGATTCTTACATCTAAATCAGCAGTCGAGATCATGAGATGGGGAAGGACGGCTTTCGGGGATTTGAGGGCATTCGAGACGCTGATTCTACACACATTCCCTGTGGGGATCAGAGAAGAGCTCTTTGGCATCATGGCACACGATTTCGATGGCATAATCGAGATTAGGGAGGAAAGGGGCGTCGAGCGCGTCAGATATTTTCTGAACATACAGAAGATGCGACGGACAGATGTTCCTCAAAAGATGTTCGAACTCGACACCGAGAATGCGTTGCTCTCGCTCAAGACGATACAGAAGATAATGTGAGCTAGAACTCGGCCTCGCAGTGCCCGTCAATCCCATTGGCGCGTTGGAAGTCGATGAGGATTCTCCGACCAGTTCTCGACCACGAGCAATGGCTCATCCGAATAAGTGCCAGCCAAGTAGCTCGATGATGGCGTATATCAGGAACGCCCTGTTGATGCCTGCCAGGAAGTTTGCAATCGCGAAGTCGCGGAGAGTCATCAGAGTCCCCTCCTTGTTAATGATTGAGAAGACGTAGAGCGGGACTGTATCCAACATGCCTGGAATCGACATGATGAGGTACATCGCAAGTACCCCGAACCTGCGAACGGATATCTCGCTCTTTCCAGCAATCCACCTCAGCCAGCCCCATCGAGGGATCTCTGATTCGGATCTACGCGGCATCTTCAGTCCTAGCCGATGCATTCTGCTGACGATCTTCTTCACGACGGTAGGGATGTAGAATACTGCGATGGCCCCCACTCCCTTTCCAAGCCCCATGACCAACGCCTTGACGGGGAAGAATACACCTGGGTTCCAGATCAGCGCAATCTCGATCGGGATCGGCAGTATTATCGATGCGGCGATGCAGAACAGGAAGAAGATGAAAAGATACGTGGCAGGGTCAGCCTGATTGTTCATCAGGTAGTCCATGAGCTGTTGGAGGATGTCTGCCATATGAGTGTCCGCAAGCAATCTTACTTACTTCTAGGTTGCCACGGATAACCACGACGCGTCCACGTGGGAAAAGGCGAAAAGTGGGGGGAGCCAGAAAATTAGAAGACGGTACGAATAAATACCAAAGGCTTATATTCGTGTACTCTCATCACCTGTTTTGGGATGTGCGATGGCTAAGCCCGAAGGGAATGAAGAAGACTGGTTCACCAAGCTTGACGAAGAGCTGGAGAAGAAGACTACCCAGATAACCGACAACTTCGTCGAGCAGAACAACCAGAAGCAGGGCATCAACAAGACTCTGCTCGAGGATCTCTTCCGCATTTGGATAAGGTTCAACAAGATCAACGTGCACTTCAGCATGGTCCCCGACCCTCAGGGGCCTGCGGCCTTCGCCGCATTCGCCGTGTACCCGGAGCAGTGGTCGTTCAAACCCGACTACGACTTCGCTGGCGTAGACAACCTCTCGCTCACGGACAGGACTCAAACGCGTGTGGGAGACTCGCTGAAGGCATGGTACTACAGCGTTGACACCCAGACGCACTTTCGAATGGTTTTCGAATACTGCGAGGGAGAGCACTATTACAAGTACGCCGGCTGGAAGAGGATCTTCAGCCAGTACGTGCTGCTGGACCTCCCTATCACGAAGTTCGAGGAGAAGAAGTATCACGACGTGCTCGCAGACATAATCAAGAACTGGTACGAGTCGCACCTGAGGCGCGACAGGGAGATCGTCCTCAAGCACATCAGGGAGAAGTACGAAAAAGGCGAGACTTTCACGCAGTGAACGCCTTCTTATCCGCTTTTCCGTCCTTCATCTGAGGGCGCAGCCCTTCCCAGTCGACAGAGTGCTCAGCAATCAGTGTGCGGATCTTCTTGGCCTTCTCGTAGTCGCTCGCGGCGAACCAGGAGTCCCTACAAGAGAGGATTAAGAGGGTTTGGAAAAGGGTTTGAACGCCACAGCGGGCACATCAGACCGAATAGTAGGCCATCAGGCAATCTACCCACGAAGATTCTGTCACGAGGTCCAGGCCCACGCCGTCGTAGATGAACTGCCTGGCCCACGCGTAGCCGGCCATGTTGTACTGCGCCAAGGATGGAGGGAACCATATGTTCAGCCCGTGGACCGTGTCGTGGTACTTCTTGCTGTTGTCCTGTGCCAATACCGCAGCGTCAAATGCTGTCTCGAAGACATTGATGGCGAATGTCAGCTCCGGGTGGCCCGAAATCGATCTGAGCCCGTCGATGAAGGTGTAGACATCGGGCATCCACTCGTACCCAGCCATGTTGGTCCAGGTTCCCAAAAGGGCGTAGCCTCTCGCACTGCTCACAAGCTTCCCGTGTTCCTGCATCATGGGCGCCAGGACCGAGGTCAGGTCACGGAACGCGCTGCCCACAGCTTCCATCTTGGACGTGTCAAGTGCGACCATGGTCGCAAAGTCCTGCGAATATCTCATCTGGTGCGCGTAGTCCCACTTCGAGCTGTAGTAGAGCACGTACTCGTAGACTATGTTCTTCGCCAGATTTGCAGGAGATATCGCTGGGTTGGTGACCATGTCGGTGATGAACATCTCATAGGGCAGGCCATCGTAAGGCTCCATGGTCTCCGAGGCCACTACAAAGGATACAGCGTTCCTGAGTTCGTACATGCCCTCGATCGACGCCATGTTGCACGCATCGAACGCAAGCAGGTCTACGGTCTTGCCAGAGGATGCCTTCGCATCAGTCAACGCCTTCGCGATGCCATGGATGGGCATCAGGGTGTCGCCGTCGCTCTCGTCCTGGCAGATGCCGCGCCAGCCATAACCGTGGTCAGAGATCAGAAGCATTGTCTTCTCCGCAGGATATTTCTTCATACCGTATAGTACGAAGGTCTTGAGCGTCATCGGTTCAGACGAGTTCATCTCGGGCCATGTGGCTACGACCTTTCTCGTGCCACCGGAGATCTCGTAAATCCATGTTCCCGGCTGAGTGAGTATGTCGATGAAGACAACTATGTTGACATCCTTGTTAGATGTCAACGACCTTTCCCAAGCCTGCATGCAGAACTCGGTTGTGAACTCGAGATTATTGTCGCAAGCCCAGAAAACCAGGATTGTCCACTGCTTTTGTGCGCTAGTTTTCGAGGATGGCGGTCCGCCGACGACGCCCAACGGCGCCACGAAGGCTATGGCGATCAGAAGGCACAGCACCAACTGTAGTCTCGAGTATCTCAAACCGGACTCCCCCCTAAGGCCCTGACTCCCGTACTGGCGGAACTGTAAATAATGGTTTCCCAGCCCACTCCAATGGTGTTCCGTTCACGGCGCAACTGAATTATCGAGGGATTGCATCACATGGACGGCCAAGATTCGGAGAGATGGAGAATGGGCGTCTCGTTCGACAGGATCGCGGACAGATACGATACCACGAGGGGATATCCAGACCAGGTCATGGAGGACATCCTCACGGCTCTCGAGAGGGTTCTGGAAAAAGAAGAGAGAATCCTTGACGCAGGCGTCGGGACCGCGAGGTTCGCAAAACCTCTTCAGGACCGGGGTTTTGAGGTCATAGGCCTGGACATCTCGAAGAGAATGCTGGCCAAGGCAAGGGCCAAGGGAGCATCGGATCTCTTCAGGGGCGACATGTGCTCGCTGCCCTTCAGAGACCACGTCTTCGGCACAACTCTGAGCATCCACGTGCTTCACCTGGTATCCAAGTGGAGGTGCGCTCTCGGAGAGATAGGCAGGGTGACCACGGACAATTTCGTCTCGGTGGCGTTCAACAAAGAGGAGTCGCCCGCGGAGGAGCTGCGGAGGTCCTACGACCAGGCCTGCGCAGAGCTGGGACATCCAGTCCGTCATCCGGGGCTCAGGGAACGAGAGCTACCAGACCTGCTAGAACCAGATTCGGCCAGCGTGATCACGCTGCACGAGCATCCGATAGACGTACAGGGAATGATAGGCGACTTCGAGACAAGGACCTACTCGAGCCAATGGATGGTACCCGAGGACATCCACGAGCAGGCGATTGAAGCGCTCAGGCAGAAATATGACGGTGTGCAGGAGATCATGGGAAGGGAGAAGATCTCGCTGTTGGTCTGGGGCATCGAGAAGGTCTGGCAGTTCGCGGCCGGTCCAGACCCGACGGTGCGCTGACCGACTCACTTTCGCCTGCCCGTAGTGCATCGCCTTATATTCGTGATCGGTGTTTTCAAAACAGCAGCACAGAAGAAACACGGCTGCTCACAGGGGGGCTTTATCGTGGAAATACAGAAGCTAGCGCCCCATATCGAAGAGATTGCCAGGGCGCTCGGGGATAAGTTGTCAGAGGAACAGATCGCTGAAGAGCTGCAGAAGTACGTGGACGTCTACAAGCTCAGC
>Ga0315295_10005919_pt1 | contig 10455 bp, 7 predicted proteins | sample YL17G14_0_MG_FD_204453 | JGI IMG/M metagenome (GOLD analysis project Ga0315295, IMG submission 204453) | Sediment microbial communities from Yellowstone Lake, YNP, Wyoming, USA - YL17G14_0 | ecosystem: Environmental > Aquatic > Freshwater > Lake > Sediment | place: USA: Wyoming | collected... | reverse complement strand
AAGCCCACCCCTTCGCTCTTAAGCCGCTCATAGAATCGCTCCAGCTCTCCCGGAGCCGACAACTCTTTCGTCAGACAAACATTGACATAAGCAAAGATGCCCGCGTCCTGAAAAAACCGGATGGCTTGGAGCGCCGTCTCGAACGCTCCCGTTTTCCCGCGAAGGGCATCATGACGAGCGGGCACTCCATCGTCCAGTCCCACGCCCGCCGCGACCAGCCCGGCCGCACGAAGGGCTTTGGCGCGTTCGGGCGTGAGGCCGAACCCAGAGGTATGGAGATGGAAGTCGGACTTCGAAGCGTCGGCGGAACGAAGAAGAGAAAGAACATCGTCGAACCGGTCCAATGGTTCTCCACCCGAAAGGGTGATCACGCCGATGCCGAGCTTCTGGAGACCGGCGATGACCTCTCGCCATTTCTCCACCGGTACGACCTCCTCAGCGCCGATGTTCAGCCGCTCGTAACAATGGAGGCAGCCATAGGAGCAACGGCGGGTGATCGCCAAAACGGCCGAATCAATATATTGTTTTCGAGGCGTCCCGGCCGCCGCCAAATTTAAAGCGCCGCCCGCCACCGCCCGATCGAAAGCCGCCGACGGCCAATGCGGCATCGAGAGTCCGAAGAAGACGCGACCGTCGAACCGAACAGGCTTGCAAAGGCCGAGCTTCCTCAGGTCGCGGACCGTTCTCCGGAAACCGTCGCGGCCGCCGAAGATAAAAAGCGGATACCTTCGCTTCCTTACGGCGCAGCCAAAAAGGTAAGCGGCGAACGCCCGCCGGAAGCGTCGGGCCCGGATTCCAGATAAGACTTCGGCTCGAGGCATCTTCCTTCTCTGTCGCTCATTTCTTAAGCTGGGCGAGGGTTTCGGCCTGCCACTTAAGGAATTCACGGAATGAATATTGAACCGCGAACCCAGGCTCCGCAAGAAAACGCGTCAGGATGTCCATGCGGCAAGGTCCCGCCGCCAGGAGATGAATGTCGTAATAGCCGCTCGCCTTCAGGATGACCGTCCGCTCCAGTCCTCCGACGCGCGGCGGAGCTGGATAGGCGATCTTCGCCCAATCCCCGGTGTTGGGCATGACGAAATATCGGCCGTCGGTCGCGGCAAGGTCCTGCCGGAAATCGCGTCCCATATCATCGACGGCCCGGATGGCTTCGATTTCCTGCGTCTGGATCGGGAGGTCGGGCGTGTAATCCACGGCCAGATGATTGATCATCCAGAACACGGCCGGAGGGAAAAGTTTGATTCTCAGGATATCGCCCGGGACGTCGGGGAGGTCAATGACATAGACCCGGTCTTCGGAAACGAACGGCCCGCCGCCGACGACCTGGCCTTTCTTCACCCAGCCGGAAGGCGTCTCGACCCAGATCTGCAAACGGTAGAGCTCTTCCCGATCGTTAAACGCCTGGCGCATCTCCCGAGCAGGGCCTGAGGAACGCAAAGCCTCATAGGTTTTCGAGACGTCGGCGCCGTAGAGCTCAAGGAAACGCTTGACCATTTGGGACGCCCAGAGGGTGTTGCAACCGTTGAACAAGAGCTTGGCCGTCCGAGCGACGGCGGGCTTGGGAAATTCAAAGAGAAGCTCGTCCCGGAGGTCTTCCTTCCGGTCGGGATTCTTCTCATCGGTTTTCGTGATCCAGAAGATCTCGTCGTTCCGGACGACCCGTGGCAGGATATCGCGGCCCCGGCCGTCTACGGCCCGGATGGGAGGGCGCGGATCGGAGAGAGTGCGGACGCGGCCGTCCTCCTCGGCGACGGCCTTGGTGCCGGCGGGATGGTCCACCACGAGAAGCTTCAGCTCGTCCGTGTACTGCGTCTCATCCACTTCGTTGGTGATTTTAATCCGATACTCGCCGCCGACTTCCTTGAGGTATTGCAGCCCACACCACTCCGTCCTTTTAACGCCCTCGGAGGTCGCCCCCCCATAGGGCTCCGCGTCGAAGACGTACGTTGTCCCATCGTAGGAGTAGATAAAGGGGCAGGACTCCTTCATAAGCATCGCGATCAGGAAAACGCCCCCAACGACCCCGGCGATGCCCCCGATCGTGACGAGAAACGTGGCCGCCGAATCGACCTTCCGAATATAGACAAGCTCGACCTCGGCCAAGGGGATGATCCTGTCGTAAGCGAATCCCTCGACCATCCAGAGGTCGTTCTTCTTTTTTAGAGACTGGACCTGATAGGCTTTTCCGTCCTTCGTCAGGATGTCCCGGACCTCTTCCCGTGCGTCCGAAATGGCGCTTCGGACATCCTCGCTGCGGATCGTGACTCGCGAAAGCGGAGCCGATTGAGTAAACGCCACGACGAAATCTTTGATAACCCGACCGAAGCGAGGCTTGACGAATCGGATCTCCTCCCCGGACTTAAGGAAGACGCCCGCGATCTGCGCTTTAACCGTCTGCGCTTCCCCCAGATCGGCCAATGGATATTTTTTAGTCGTATAGATCGTGCACGACCATTCAAAAAAGAGAAAAACCGCAAGCGTGACCAAGGCGACGATTTTTGTCCTCATAATTTCCCTCCCTGTACTGATATTCGTTTTATAGCACCAAAGCGAAATCATGTCAATTCGCCTCCGGCCTAAGCTTAGAAACGTATTCCCATGACCCAACCGGCGCAGCCGCTGCCTAACCGGAACGACCGGGCCGGGATTCCCAGCAATGGCCGTTCAGGCATCTCAACCGCGCCCGGGGCGAGCATAGACTCGGCCATGACTCCTAAGGAGAGGAATTCGTCCACATCGTAGGTCAGGGTCGTATAGACCAATCCGGAGGCCCGAATCCCGGAATCCGACCAGGACTCTTGGGCCGTAAGGGACGGCCCATAATCCTGATGCAACCGGGAAAAATCCCAGATTCCGAGCCGATAATGGAGCAAGCCGGCACCGCCTCCTGCTTCCCATCGGAGACGCGCGCCGAGGCGGCCGGCCAAGAGCTCGTACCCGGCCGTCACGAAATATCCGGTCGAAGAAAACGTCTGGGCGATCCCCCGGTATCGATCATAGGTGTAATCCATGCCCGCGAATGCCGGCTGACCCGCAAAACACACGGTCACCCCGACGCGCAGCCGACGGGAAAGGGATAAACTCGCCCGGAGACTTCGAAGCATATTCACGCCGCCGCTGTCTTCCCAGTATCGGAAGCTGCCCGTCGGGTCAGAATAGAAACCGTATAAAGAAAATCCCATTCCCCCTACCGAGGCTTTCGCCTTGTCCATATCCATGCCGAAGACGCTTCCCCCCTGCAGAGACAGAGCAAATCGCCTCGGCCTTGAATCGCCTTTGATGAACGCAACAAGACGAGACCAAGTTTTTACTTCGTCTTCGTTCGAACCCGAAAACATAAACGCCGCCTTGTCGGAACCAAGGAGCGGCCTCGCTAAAATCCCCAGCGCCGCTCCGGTCAAAGGAATAACGAGGTGGAAGAGGTTGAAATCCTCTCCCGTTCCGAGATAGGCCGTCGGCTGATTCTCACCCTTACCGTTCATCGTCAACCAGCCGTAAGAAGCGGCCAGGGCGCCGATCAATCCTAGGTTCGTTTTCGCGACTTGCGCTTCGATGACCGTCCGTGAGATCTGGCGGCGGGGAATGCGCTCCTCCCGATCTCCACGGCGGAGGACCAGCGAATCGCCCTCGACGCCGATGAGACGGCCCGAGACGAGGCTTCCGTCTCGAAGGTTAATGATGACCAGATTCAAGAGCCGGCCTTTCGCCGCCAGGAACCTGGACTCCTGGCCGCGAACTCCGGGAGTCAAAGAGGCCAGGATCAGGACCATCGAACCCACGATTCTCAGGGATGCCATGTTCTCCTCCTCAGGGACGCCGATCCGTCGCGGCGTCGCTTTCAATTAAAATATTACCCAGAACGGGGCGGAAGTTGTTAAGAATCCGTTAATTAATTGTCAAGAAACGAAGGTCCGTCTTGCATTCGGCCCCCGAAAACGCTATAAACACGGTGAAGGGGAGATGGCTATAGAGGAATTGCCCAACAAGCCGACAAGCCGGCGACCGCATCGGACGCTCAATGCCGCCGCGAGGCTCGCTGCCGGCTCGTTCCCCTTGGCCGCGGTCGACCGCATCCTCGGGTCCCGACGGATGCCCCCGGAAAAAGCCGTCCATATCCTAGCCCGCATCGATCCCAGCGTCTTCGAACGCCTCAGCGAACGCAAAGCGCTCGATGTCTTCCACCGGGCTTACCGCCTTGTCCCTGCTTATCGGGCTTTTCTCCTCGCCCATGGAGTGAAGGAGGAGAACGTCCGCGACGGAACAAATTTTTCCGACTTCGTTCCCGCCACGAATAAAGAGAACTATATCCGGACTTATCCTCTGGCCGCACGGTGCGTCGGCGGGACGATTCCCGCCGACGGCCTCATCGAGGAAAGCTCCGGGACCTCCGGCACTCCGACGAACTGGATCCGGAGCCTCGACGAGGACCTGGCCCACGCCCCCCTGAGGCGTGCCATCATGGCCTATATGTACAGGCTCGGTTGCGGCGATCCCGTGATCCTTCTTAACGGATTCACGCTTGGCGCTTGGGCCGGCGGTCAGAGCTTCGACCGTGCCCTTCGCGGCTTCGGCCTTCTTAAGAACATAGGGACGGATGCCCCAAAAATCCTGCGGACAATGAAAGACATGGGACTCGGATTCCGTTATCTCCTCAGCGGTTACCCGCCGTTTTTGAAAGAACTGATCGACCTCGGAGAGCGCGAATCGGGATTCAACTGGAGGGAATACGCCGTTGACATCATGGCCGGCGGCGAGGGATTCACCGAAGCCTGGAGGGAATACATCTCCTCGCGCCTCAGGCCGGGCGCCCGGATCTATTCGGTTTACGGCGCGATTGATATCGATGCCGGCATCGCCATGGAGAATGACGTCTGCGTCGCAATTCGAAAACTCCTCGAAGGGAATACCGGCCTCCGCGCTTCACTCCTGGGAAGCGATCGCAAGCCCTGCTTCCTGGGGCAGTTTTCTCCGGTGAAGTTCCACGTGACATCCCGCCCGAACGCCGACGGGGTTCGGGAACTCCACGTCACCGGGCTCAACAGGTCCGCCGTCTCCCCGACGATCATGTACGACATCGGCGACGAGGGCGACATGATCCCCTTCCTCCGGATGATGTTCGTCTTGAGGGACCACCGCTACGATCTCCGGCGTCTCGTTCTGCCCGAAGCCGGACAACCCGTCGTCGGATTTCCGTTTCTGTATCTTTTCGGCCGGAGTGACGGAACGGTTTCGATCAACGGGGCGAATATTTACGCCGCGGACGTCGCGGCGGCGATTCAGGACGACCCTGCGCTCGCCGCCGCTATCACGTCATTCCAGCTTTCGGTCGATATCGACGCACATTCCGACCTCCGACTCAACGTCGCCCTGGAGCTCGGCGAAGGCGTGGCGTCGGGCGAAGCGCTCCGGGAAAAGGCCCGGCGCGTGATCCTCGAAAATATCCTTCGATCAGCCGAATGCTTCCGCCGCGCCTACGAGGCCGATCCGGTCGCGACGGCGCCGGCCTTCTCCTTCCACTCTCACGGCACAGGCGTGTTCAGGGACGCCCGCCGCGCACCGAAGCATCGCTATCTTAGAAAAGACTAAGCCGGAATTCATCCGGACTCCCCCTCTCTGCAGGGATAGGCGTTTCCTTTTCTGCGACGAGGCGAATTCCCTCTCCGGTTAACGAATCCCCCCTCCTAACCATGCCGGAATTGCATCGGAGGCTGAGCGGCGATGTTAACAATTGAGATAAGCGGCTAAGCCACAGCCCCCAAAAGATTACACCGTCTAGGGCCGGGAAGAGTGCTCCAATCACCCTTAAAGCAAGGGGTCGGCGCTGAGATCAGCCCCTCCCTTGCCTCATCCACCACGCCCGTGTTGATGAAAAACACTTTGCCCCTCCAGATCAGTTTGTGCCAACTGTGTGCCACTAAGGGGGTCAAAACAGGCCAAAAATGAGCAAAAAGCAGGGCAGAGCACGGCCTGGGGAGGTGACCTAGATATGCCCCTAAGCTATTGATTTCTCGGGGGCTTAGGAGGAAAGGGGAAGTGACCCGTGTAGGACTCGAACCTACAACCCGCAGATTAAGAGTTATCGGGCACACGGCTTTAATTGATTGATAGTCTATCACTTAGACCATCGGCCCCTGTCGGTTGTGCCACTTGTGTGCCATTCCCTACAATCCCCGCATTGGTCAAGAGGCTCCCCAGGATCGACGCCGCCCTGGTCTTCGCTTCCGTTGTCGGGTTCTGATACCTCATCGTCGTCGAGATCTGGGCATGCCCCAGCATCTCCATGATCGTTGGGGGCGCGACGCCCCGCTCGGACAAAAGGGTCCCGAAGTTATGCCGCAGGTCGTGGAATCTGAATCCCTGGGGCAGGCCCGCTTTCGCTCGAATGCGAATCCAGCTTTTCTTGATGTCTCGGATCGGCTCGCCTGTCCTGGAGTTCGGGAAAACGTAATCGCCCGTTCTTTCGATTTCCTGAAGCACTCCCGCGACAACGGGATCAAGCGGCACCCTGCGAGGCTTCCCGGACTTCGTCTTCTTCAGGAAGATCGACCCTCGCCCGAAATCGATGTCCGCCCACTTGAGCCCCAAAATCTCGCCGCACCTCATTCCGGTCCCCCATGCGAGCAGAATGATGCGGCGCATCCTTTCTCCGGCCGCGTCAAGCAATCTGCGGAGCTCGTCCACGTCTAGGATGTGAGCGTCCCGCTTTTCTTCCCGGAAGAACTCGAATCCCTTGACCGGATTCCTGCCGCAGAACTCTCCGAGCCCGTCAGCCGTGTTGAAGAGATTCTTGAGAACGGCGAGCTCGCGATTGATGGTCGCGCCCTTGACCCCGTCCTTCAAGCGCTTCTTCGCATAATCCTCGACATCACCGAGCCCGACTTGAGAAAGTAGAAATCCCCCGAAGTGGTCTTTGAGCTTCCTCACGCACAGCGAGATTCTGCGCATGGAGCGCCGGCCGTGGGTCCGCTTGAGCTCGATGTATCGCTCCGCGAAGTCTGGAAACCTGACCCCGCGCCTCGATCCCAGGTTGAAGACGCCCGTGATCACAGCCTGCTTCCTCTTCTCGAGCGCCCGCCGCGCCTGCCCTTCGTCCTTGCCCACGGCCTCGCCAATCCGCTTCCCCTCGACGAAGTAGTCGATATAGAAAACATCCCCGCGCTTGTAAACCCGGCCAGCGTTAACCTTCATGGCTCCTCCTCTTTAATGACATCAAAGGCTCTTATTGACCCCTATATACCATTATCGACATTTTTAGGCGCTTGTCAAGCCCTAATGGTTGACAGAGACCGTTTTGGGGTGCTATAGAGAGGGTGAGATGGTAAATGACGTCCTTATGACCAGGGAAGAGGTCATGCAATATCTTCGGATCGGCCGGGGGACCCTATTGAAGCTCATGAGAAAGGGGGATATCCCCTTCGCTCGGCTCGAGAGAAAGCTGCTCTTCAGGAAGAGCGATATCGATGGTTTCATAGAAACAAGGATCAAAATGGGCGACACTCCGCCCAAGTGAGAATTTTCCCGCCTCTCTTCCGTCCCTTAATGTGAGGCCTGCTCCGCCCTCGGACGTCCCGCAGCACCGGGGGAGCTCCGGCCCCAGCCTTCTCCCCCGGCCTCAACTTTCGGCCCTACACTTTATGAGTAGATTGACCACAAGGCTCTCTAGGATATGCCACCAGCCCCAGAGGCTATATGGCTTGAGAATCACACTTCAGACGTGCTGCATTGATCGGGGTAGGTCAGTTGATAATCCTCTCCATCACATCAAAATCTGATTCTTTTCCTCGCCTCTCTAAAATCCTGCCCGGACTTCTGGGGAATCGGGTTTAAGGTCTGGACAGTCATGCTTGTAATGTTGGTTCCGCCAATGATTGTGTTATTGGTTCCATAGTCCTTATAGGTCCAAGGGCACATATCGGATCCGATGATACTATTATCATATGTTACAGAATCAAGGTAATAATGAGCCTCAGAAGCAGTAAATCCGCAGAGGTTGTTGTTGTTGAGGGATTCATTATGAGCATAGGCAGGATATATGTCATTAAGAGTCCTCCCACTGAGCCAAAAACCGATTCGTCCCGATCCTGATATCTTGTTCTTCCCGAAAAAATTATTATTAGTTTCCGAATAAATTCCAACGGCGCCTTCGGATGTCAAATTGATCTCATTCCCCGTTACGGTGTGCCCGGACGAGTCATCGTACGCGAGGCTGATCCCATAACACTCATTATAAAAGAGGCAAGAGACCTTGTTTCTCTTAATAAGAATATTTTCGGCTGGAAGAGCTGGCGGAGAACCCCAGGCTCCTTTGCCATCGACAGAAATCCCTATGGGATAGTTCGATATGGAGTTTGAAGAAAAGACCGTCCCCCTTTGTGCCCCCAGGATATAAATTCCAGAGCCAGGTCCAGTGATATGACCTGTAAATTCCGAAGGACTTGACAAGGCTATGGAATTATTCTCAATTCGGAAGTTCTTTGTCATCTCCACGTGCATCCCCATCCAAGGGCACCCAGTGATCGTGTTTCTTCTGATATTGACCTTGGAGTCGTCTGGCTGCCAGAGATCGGTAGGATGATCCAAATACGAAATGGAAATGGCGCCCAGGGTGCACTGAGAAACAGTGTTGCTTTCAATCAGAATATCCCCCATCGAACAAATAACGGTAATGCTGTAACGGGCTATGTCGGAAATCGAACAATTTTTTACCGTGACATTTCTTGTATTATGATTAGCTGTATGCGGGGAGAGGTTGTAGCTAAAGGCGGCAATCCCTCTCATGAAATGTTCGATGTTTAATCCGTTAAAAGTCACATCATTATTGGTATCCTCATCCTGGATATAAAAAGCATTGCTCCCCCACGTGGTATTGTAATCCCATGTTGTATCAGGGCCCCTAATTAGATTCCCCCGCGCCCCCTTGATCGTGAGTGTCTTGTCAATGATTTTGATGGCGCCCTCGTTGGCATAATTGTCATAGATGGGAGTGAGAGCGCCACTCCAGTCATAAGTTCCGGCATGGAAAGAGATCGTGTCTCCATTTGACGCACTATCCACGACGGCTTGAATCTCTGAGAGGTTCATGGTCGGATAGACGTCCCAGACAGTCGGGCGGGCCATACTCTTCTGAGCGATACTTGGCGCGTTTGTGAAAAATAGAATCAGAACAAAAAACGAAGAAAAAAATAAAAACCTTTTAAACATTTCCCCCTCCTCCTTAATTTAGACTTGGATGATGCCGATTCTTGTTCTTATCCCCGCCATTACCCCCTTGAAAAGAAGGATCTCACTCATTCCCTAAAAATGCCTTTTAACCCCAAAGACTTGTTGATGATTACATAATAAGTTCCCTGCTATTAGTTGTCAAGCAGATTATATGGAATGAGAGACAAGAGTTTTGTTTAGGGATAGCGGCTTCCTTTTCTGCGACGCGGCGAATTCTTGCTCTTGGCACTGAATCTCCCCTCCTCTTCATGCCGACACTATGTCTCCGGCCGAGCGGCGATGTCAATCACCGATATCCTTCCGTCCCTTAATGTGAGGCCTGCTCCGCCCTCGGGCGTCCCGCAGCATCGGGGGGCGCTGAGACCAGCCCCCTCCTCGCCTCATCTAATCTTGACACCGCCAGTCGTCGGGACTTATAGTATCGGTACTGAGGGGGAACCCAAGAAACAATGATGCAAACACTTACGCCCCGTTACCTTGCGAAAGCGAAATTCAGTATATTTTTTAAGGAGGTAATTATGAAACGTTTTATTTTATGCTTAGTTCTGGTTTCTGGCTTGGTGCAATTCAGCTATCTGGGTGCGCAGGATGTGCAGGAAGAGCTGGTTTATTTAGGCCCAATCACAAACATGCCGGTGAGAGTGGCGTCAACGCCGGGGGAGGTTGTGGCCTTGGGCGTCTATATCGGCGACTCTGCCGGGACTGCCAACTACACTATTGATTATGCCGCTGGACAAACGTGGTATATGTATATTTGCTGCGTCAATTGGGCATCTTCAACTAAATCATTCAAACTTGAATATGATCTGCGGTATGGGGATGGCATCGGCTATAGGGTTTATCGCGCTTCTGCATCGCTTTCCGGAAGTAATTGGGGCATTTGGAGACTTAATGTAACCTCGTATGTGGCGAAACTTGGGCTCTTGACTTTAACTGGCAGGGTCTATGGAACCGGGATGGGGAACGACAACAAAGTCACGGCTCAAGTGGTCGCATATTAATCACGTGCAGAGTCAAGGGGCGCGCACTTCCGGGCATCCACACGCGCGGCGTGCTCTTCAAGAAGACCGACATCGACGCCTGGCTTTAGACCAAGCCCATCAAGTGAGAATTTCCCCGCCCCTCTTCCGTCCTCATATGTGAGGCCTGATCCGCCTTTGCGCTCCCCGCAAGACCGGGGAACTCCGGCGTCACCGTCTCCTCCGGCCTCAACTCTCGACCCTTTCCTTT
>Ga0315295_10005918_pt1 | contig 10455 bp, 19 predicted proteins | sample YL17G14_0_MG_FD_204453 | JGI IMG/M metagenome (GOLD analysis project Ga0315295, IMG submission 204453) | Sediment microbial communities from Yellowstone Lake, YNP, Wyoming, USA - YL17G14_0 | ecosystem: Environmental > Aquatic > Freshwater > Lake > Sediment | place: USA: Wyoming | collected... | reverse complement strand
CACATTGGAGGTGACAGATGAGAACTAATGTAGTGATCGACGACGATCTCATGGAGTCGGCCCTCAAGGCATCAGGAAGAAAAACAAAGAAAGATGCCATAGAGGAAGGCTTAAGACTGCTGATAAAAATCAAAGACCAGGAAAGAATCAAGGGTTTTCGGGGTAAGCTCAAATGGACCGGCAACCTTGAGCAGATGCGGTTAGATAAGTGATTCTAGTTGATTCTTCTGTATGGATTGGTTACTTCAATGGCGAGAAGACATCCCAAACGGATCGGCTGGATTCTTCACTTGGAAATACGCCAATCATCATGGGCGATCTCATCCTTACCGAGGTGCTACAGGGATTTCAACGTGATAAGGACTTCAAGGTCGCAAGAGACCTCTTGTTGGGAATGCCATTTATGGCAATGGGTGGACGTGCCTTAGCCCTGGAGAGTGCTGTGAACTACAGGTATCTCAGGAGAAGAGGTGTTACCGTCAAGAAAACCATTGATGTCATGATCGGAACCTTCTGCATTCACTTCAAGTTGCCTTTACTGCATGACGATAGGGATTTTGATCCCATGGTTAAGTTCCTGGGACTGAAAACAATCGACACATAACCAATATAGATTGAGGCGACCCGAAGAGGTCGCTTCTATCCGTTGTTCAAGTAAGCCTTCATGTCCTCTCCCCGTTTCTTGATGATTTTTAAAGCGCGCCCTGAGGGATTCGAACCCCCGACCTGCGGATTCGTAGAAGTTTGAATGTGACCTTACAAGTGCTTGAAAATACCAAAATGATCTTTTCGTATCAATGACTTGTAATACAATTTTACTTGTTTCGTTCTATACTAAATTCTATGTCTTCTGATCTATTGTTATCACGATTTTATCACAGTTAAATGACAGATGACCTGCGAAGTGTTTGTGATTCGGGTCTTTTTCCGGCACCGATCTTTTCAAAACTTTCCTCACATCGTACTGTGACATCAGCAGCCTTAATTGGTTAAAATTGAATTGGAAAAATGAGTTCACCCGCTGCTGATAAATGGAATTTTGGAGCACGCTTCCGCCGGAATGCCTTCGGGTGGCGCTCGCAGCACGCCCTGGCGCGGGTAAAAGAGGCCGTGGCTGAGATAAAGAAAGCAGCGCATAAGGATCCTGTCTTGGCTGCTGAAGGCGTCGTCCTGTTTCTGGAGAAGGTATCTCCTGCATTGGCACACGTGGATAGCTCCTCTGGTGCGATTGGCTCGGCGGTGAACAATGCCATCGATGTCCTTGCGTCCCTTATAGCCAGGGCTCCGGCAGACAATTCCGTTCGGGACAAATGGCTGGATCGTCTCTTGCAAGCGGTCGAGTCTGACGATATTCCCTATGTCGAGCTAGTGCCCTAATATTGGGGAGAACTCTGTGCGACGCCTGGTCGTGCATCACGGTGGGCGGATTCATTTATAGAAAAGGTAAGGATGGCATGGGATCCTTCTTCCGGGCATCACGGTTATTTCAAGGGCGCGATTGCCTGTCTGAGCTCCCTTATCAAGGCTGGGCGAAATGAGGAAGTCCTTGCCCTGCTCGAACTCTCGCCATACAAGTACTGGCATTGCAGAAAGTGGGGAGTGAAGGCCCTGAGCGCCATGGGCAGAAAGACGGAGGCGATCCGCTACGCAGAGGACCATCGTGGAATCAACGATTCCTTGGGCGCAATTGCAGAGGCATGCGAGGAGATCCTCCTTTCGAGCGGCATGAGCGATGAAGCATATGCCCGCTATGCAATCGTCGCCAATCGCGGAACTTCTCATCTGGCTACCTTTCGGGCCATTGCAAAAAAATATCCCCAAAAGACCGCAGCTGAAATACTGCGCGATCTGGTTGAAAGCACACCCGGAGAAGAAGGCAAGTGGTTTGCCTCAGCGAAATCCGCAGGTCTGTATGACGAGGCAATCGCATTGGCCAACAAAACGCCCTGTGATCCAAGGACATTGACGCGCGCTGCCAAAGAAGCTGCAGATAAACATCCTGCATTTGCTGTTGAAGCAGGAATGGCAGTGCTTAGATGGTTGTGTGAGGGGTACGGCTATGAAATTACCTCTGCTGACGTATGGGATGCCTATCGCTACACAATGGAAGCTGCCACAAATGCTGGCAGCGCCCAGGAGACGCGCGAACGGGTACGCAGACTGGCGCAGACTTCAGGCGTCAGGTTCGTTGCGGAAGTGCTCAGAAAAGAGATGGGGCAAGAATAAATTGGATAACTCGGACCTCGATAAATTCATCATTGCAATGGATATGGATGCCGACGTCATGGGATGGATTGTTGAACTCCCTTAGCGCGGTCTGAAGGGGCAAATTTGACCGCAAAATCTATATCCATCGTCCGTAGGACATAGGGAATGCCGAAAGCTTCCTGATAGAGAGGCATCACCCAGCTGCCAATCAGCAGAGATTCATCGAAAAAGCCGACCGAAAAGAACGCCTGCAGAAGTTCTTGGATTTCTGCCGGGAAAATATCTTTATTCTTAAACAATATTTCCATGTCGTCTTCTCTTGCCGGCATGCAGGATCTTATTCAGATAGGCAATTCTTTTTTCATAGGACTGTATTTCCTTTTCGTATTTCCTCCTCATTGCAAGCTTTTCTACTATCTCTTGCACTTCCCTATTGGGTATGTGCTTACTGATAACCTTCTCACCATCGCGATATTTCAGGTAGCAGTAATAATAAACTTTGTTCTTATAACGCTTTTTTCGCTCGCTTATTGCACCCTTGGGCAGCTCGGAGATAGATTTCTCAAGTCCATCCAGCGTCTCTAGGCAACGCTTAAGTTCGTCTTGAAGCATGCCACCGATGACCTTATCCTTTTCCACCACTTTCATATTTATATTATGCTTCTTGTGGTGGAAAAGAGCAAGTCCTCTCGTTCGATTTCGCTATTACTTCTCTTGCGAGGAGACCAATTCCTGATGAGCTTCTATGAAACAGATGATAGGAGTTGTATCTTGTCACATTTTTTTCGACGGCGGAGATTGCGGCCGCCCTATTAGGGGAGCGGCCGCAGGCATGCCGGCCCTTTAGAGTTTAAAGGTTCTTTGCTTGGCCAGGAGGAATCTCTTTGAGAGTGCGTCTGCTCTTCGCCTTATATGCCCTGTCCCTCATCCTTCTGGCCATTCCCCTTGCAGTGTTTTCAGGCACCCCATAGTAATAGGCAACCTCGCCTGTAACTTTTTGTATGGAAAGTCTTCCCTTTGCATTGAGATACCTGTTAAGGACATACCGCTCCGGCTTCGTCAGATCCAGTTCCCTGACGAGCTTTTCCCTTCTCGCCTTTGACCTGATTTGGCGGAGGCTTTCCTTCAGACACTCCTTATCCTTCCATATCCGGCTTAGAGGCAAAAGAAAGGCTCTATCTTCCTCTGTCAGAATTGTGTGGATGACTCCCAGCCCTGCAAGGATATTCAGAGACTGTCTTGTTAAGCCAAATTCTTTGGCAGCTTTTTCCATCGTCATTTTATCTTTCCCTCGAAATCTGACAAAGTCACAAAGATAACAAAGTATCGACTCTGACATTGTTACGAAGAAACAAAGTTTATTATTTGTTTCTTCCATATCCTCCTGAAAGAAAGCGGACAGGGCAACCCCCTCCATACCCCCGGAAATACCCCTGGAAAACCTGATGGAAATCCTGATGGAAATACGGCTGGAAAACCTGATGGTTTTGGGGTTGCCTCCCCTGCTATACATCGTAAAAAGGAGGCACATATGCTTATAGTGGACCTGGGGTTCAGTTCGGCCAAGTGGCTTCACGTTGACAAAAAGGGAACGGTCAGGAGCTGGTTCAGGAAATCGAAATCCGATGTGGAAGGCTATCTTTACCGGGGAGACAGGTATCTGGTCGGGGAAAGGGCGCTCCTTGAAACCGGCAGCCGATATCTCAGAACAGTAGAGGAACTTGTGGATCTATATCCTCTGTTTGTATCAGTCTGCGCCCACAAGGGAGGCATGCAGCAGGACGACACTGTAGTCATCGGGCTGCCTTACGACTACTGGAAAGGAGAGGTTGCACAGGCCAGGAACGGAGGTGTCAATTCTATAGACAGTTTACAAAACTCCCTTAAGCATGTAGTTGGAGACAATACCATCGACTTCAGGCAGGTGATCGTTTTCCCCCAGGGGCTCGGCGGCATCAAGACCTACCTCAACGCCAATCCATCTTCATCGGGCGACATCCTTGCCGTGGACATCGGGTTCAACACGGTCATATATACACTCTATTCCTGCGCTCAAGGGGAGATACTGACTGGCAAGACTTTCTACAAGAAGGGCATCCACGATATGGCAGTAAACAGTCTTCTTCCCGAGATCCAGGGGCACATACAGGGCAAAACCCTCACCCCTCTGGAGATCGATTATACCATGCGGGCAGGGATGCTCCAGGTGGGGTTTGACAGGATAGACATAACGCCCGAAATTGAGGAAGCCGCACGGGCCTATGTAAATGATCTTCTCGGTCTCGTGATGGGAGACCTCAAGGCCCACGGCGGAGTCGTGGTCTTCGATACGGTCCTGTGTTTCGGCGGAGGAGCAAAACTTCTTAATGGAAAAGTAGAGTCGAGCAGAGTCAACGTTGTGGTGATGGAGGAGCCCGAGTTTGCGAATGCCATTGGTTTCCGGATCAGGGCGGAAGAGTCGGCAAGGGAGACAGATGCTTTTCAAGGTGGAAATCAGAACTGACGATCCTGAGCTCGTAAAGATACTTTGCGAGCTCAGAAAGAGGGCCAAGTTTGTGAAGAAGGCTCTCAAGCACTACATCTCTACAAAGCAGGGCAAAGAGACCTTCAGGGTCATGTCCAAGCGTGGGATGATGCTACCTAAAATCGGGGGAAAAGATGCGAAAAGCCAAAGGCCTGAAAACTTTGTTCCTACTGCAGAAAGGCATACGAATACCTTTCAAAGAGAAGCGACATAACTCACTATGTCTTCTTCTTTCCTCTCGACGAGATACACCCTGAAGCAAGCGGGAAGGCAAAGTATGTGCTCTGCGCCAGTAACCCCGGACAGGCGTATGACGAAGTAATGAGCGGGAAGTTGGATGGCAGAAAGCCTGAGTTACCCGCCGGCTGCAACAAGGAAGGGATTCTGAACGAGCATATCAAGGTCGGGCAGAGGGTCGAAGTGAGAGGAACTCCCGCCTTTTTCGTGAACGGCAAATTCATAAGCGGGGCGAACATGCCCCTCATCGAGAAGCTTCTGGCAGAGTGATTCCCACCCGGCCAGGAATGAAATCGAAAGGGAGAGGAGGTGAAAAGATGAGTAAGGAAACGAGGCTTATGCTGGTTTTCATGGCTGTGGCCTTCGTAGTAGGGCTTTCGGGTGTGGCTTCGGCGATCACCGCCCCTACGACGGGTTCTTTCGCCTACGATGTGTATGACATCGGTGTGAACAAGCTCCTCAAGGGGCCGGTGGGTTTTGTGGGCGGGGTTGCAGCGATTGTCATAGGCGCCATCGCCGCGATCAGGGCACAGATAATGCTGGCCATCCCTGCTATCCTTGGCGGGGTGGCGCTTCTCAAGGCTGATACCATCACGGCCAGCCTCGGAATGATCGTATAACAGCCCGGAAAGGAGGTCAGATCACAGGGGGAGGCCGGAAACCTTCCCCGTTCCTTCGGAAGGCACACAGACACAGGAGGTACCTGATATGGACAAAAGATTTCCTCGCTACCTCTCTTCACCTTTTCAGATACTCTGGTTCGAGTCGGACGAACTCGGCATCGTGTGCGTCTTTTTCATCCTCGCGCTGATGTTCGGATACGTTTTCTGGGCGCTGATGTTTGGTGCGCCCTACATATACTCAAGCATAAAGAGGAAATACCCTCGCGGCTTCTTCAAGCATTTCCTCTACTTCGCGGGGATCACGAATTTGAAGGGCTATCCGTCCTTCTTCGAAGACAGGTTCTGCGAATAGGGTTGCCCCCCGGATATATAACGGATATGAAGCTCGATATTTTCATGCAGAAGTCCTCAAACCTTGCAGGAGAAAACAGGCTCCTCAGATTCTTTGTCGTTATAATCGGTGCTGCGGTCCTCATCAACTCCTTCTTCGTCTACACCTCAGTGAAGCACCAGAGGACAATCCTGGTTCCCGTCGGGCTCAAGAGCGGGATGGAGGTGTCCGACAGCCCCGTGCCGTCCCCCGGGGGAGGCAATGCGACGACCGTGGTCTCCGCCGAGGTTCCCTCCCTGGTGGAACTTAGCAGCTCCGACATAAACAGGCTCGTCTGCCCTGCAGATATCAAGGATGTCATCTATTCGAAGGAAAAGGGTATGGTTGTCAGGATCGCCGGGAGAAACGCCTTCGTGAAGTTTTCAATCAAGAAGGATGCGGGAAAGGAGGTCTATTCCACGACCCCGACGGAAATCTATATCGTCTGCGGCGAAAAGGTCTTCACCCTGATCGCTGTCCCAAAAAGGATTCCGTCAAAGACTGTCATGCTGTCAGGCGAAGACGACAAGGCAAAGAAAAACATCTCTCTTTTCAGCGGGATACCCTTCGAGAAAAAGGTCCTGAGCACAATCAGGAGCGTATATACGGAGAACATCCCCGATTCTTTTACCGTCAAGGAGGAACACAGACCCTACGACCTCTATAAGGGGCTCAAATTAACCCTCAGGCGCATGGTCTTGGTGGAGGGAGAAGGAGTGATTTTAAAGGAGTTCGTCGCCGAGGTTGTGGAAAACATGGAGATTGAGGAAAAGGATTTTCTAAAAAGTGAACTTACCGCCAATCCGGTTGCCGTCTCAATCGACCGGCTCAAGCTCTCCAAAGGCGAGACCGCGAGAATCATCATCGCCGAAAGAGTTTCTGAAAAAGGGGGGAATTGAGTGCTCACCAGATTGAAGCAGAAGTGGGCGGTACTGGATCCCGGGAAGAAGAAAAAGACTGTTGTACTTTCCATTGTGCTCGTAGTCCTGATCGTAAGCTTCTTCGGGTATAGGGCCACGAGGAGCAGTAAAACCGGAAGCGAAAAGCCGGCTCCGGAGGCCAGGAAAGAGCTGAGCCTTGATAGCAAGATGCTGGAGAAGAGCATGTACTACGAAAGCCAGAAGCAGATCGAGGACATCAAGACCCAGCTCGAAGAGCTCAAGAAGCTCAAGGAGGAGAAAGAGGCGACCAAAGACAAGGAAAGCGGGAAAGACCTCGAAGCCTTCAACAAAAAGCTCGCGCAGAGCCAGCCGCCCGTGCCCCAGTAATTTCCTCCACCTCCTCCGGCAGCCGTTTCGTTCCCCTTGCCGCCTGTCATCCCCGCCTCACCGGAGGGACAGCCCCAGAAGCCCCGTGTGGAGTTTCTCGGCGACATAGAGATAATCAGCGGTCAGCCGTTAGGTTCCGGTCAGGCAAAGGAGGCCAAGGAAGAAAAGGCCGAGGGCATTAAAAAAAAGAATACAGTCTATCTACCCACTTCCTTCATGGAGGCGACCCTTCTTTCCGGCCTGGACGCGCCAACCGTTGATTCTGCCAAGGGTCAGCCCGTTCCCGTTCTTCTCAGGGTAAAGGACCTCGCTGTTTTGCCAAACAAGGTGAAGTCGAACCTCAAGGGCTGTTTCGTGATCGCGGAGGGACATGGAAGCCTTGCGGACGAAAGGGCTCATCTCAGGCTCGTGACCCTTTCATGCATAGCCAGAAACGGAGACGCCGTCATAGATCAGAAGGTGAAGGGCTTCGTCGTCGACGACGACGGAAAGATAGGACTTCGTGGAATGGTGGTGTCGAAGATGGGTTCCGTGCTCGCCAGGAGCATGCTCGCAGGCTTTTTCGGAGGCCTTGGAGAGGCGGTCCGGGCATCCTCCACGAAGACGAGCATCAGTGCGCTCGGGACGACCCAGACCATCCAGCCCTCCGATATCCTGAAGGCCGGCGCCGGAAGCGGCATCGCCCAGGCAGCTTCGGAGCTCCAGAAGTTCTACCTCGAACTGGCACGACAGAGCCTTCCCGTCATTGAAGTGGGCGCAACGAAGAACGTGACCCTCGTCGTCAGCGAGGGAGTCGATCTCGAGATAAGGGAGTTCTGCAACACGATAGGAGGCGGTACATGCAAAAATTGATTCTGTCCTTTATTTCCGCACTTGTGCTCTCCGGCTGTGCGGGGGTAATGAACCCTTACAGCTCCGACTTTCAGTGTCCAGAGACCGATAAGGGGAAATGAGTATCGGTTCAGACCGCATACAAGGAGAGCACGGGGAAGAACAGCGATAGCGGCAGGAATACGGAGAATAAGGCCGGCCTGAAAGAGGATCGGACAGGGAAGAAGGACGTCCCTGCTGACGCGGCTTTTTACCGGAGCGCACTGTACGACAGACTGAACAGGCTCCTCACCAGGCCCGAGTCTCCGGTGGTCGTTCCGCCCCAGGTGATGAGGGTCCTCATTCTTCCCTACACAGGCGATGAGAGGGAGCTCTACATGTACCGCTATGTATACATGTTCGTGGACGAGCCGAGGTGGCTCCTCAAGAACCTTCTTTCCGAATCCGGAGAGGCGGAAAAGTGATATCCGGTCTTCTGTTCGGCAGGAACGGCGGCATGACATTGAAAGAGCTTGAGTCGATGACCGACCGGAGCAGGTTCTCGGACTATCTTCCGTGGGCTGCCTATGACAGGGAAACGAACGTCTACCTGAATGCGGACAACACCCTGGGCTTCATCTGGGAGTGCAGCCCGATGTCCTCGCCGGAGAAAGCGCGGCTACGACGCTTGAAGGGCTGATGAAGCTCGGCCTGCCCGGGAATTCGTTCATTCAGTTCATTCTCCATGCCGACAGCTCCATAGAGCCGATACTGGAAAGGTATACCGCTCTCAAGACGCGGGACAACCCCGTGGTGAAAAGGGCGATAGAGAGCTATGCCGGGTTTCTCGCCTGGAAGGCCTTCAGCCGCGGCGGAATTCCCCTGAGGAATTTCAGGCTCTTTGTGGCTGTCAAGATGCCGCATGATGCCGGCCTTCACATCGAGGACACACGGTCTTCAGTTGCGGAGATACTCAGGGGGACAGGGCTTTCACCCCTGCCTCTTGAGCCAGAGGGACTTCTCGATCTCATGCGGAGGCTCTTCAATGACCACGCGGCACCTGAAAACGGCCTCTACGACGAACACATCCCGATCAGAAAGCAGGCGATCTTCTCCGAAACAGGGATACACACGCACCTGTCGTTTCTCAGGATCGGCGGGAACTATTTCAGGTGCGTCACCCCCAAGGCGTTTCCGGGCGAGGTGAATTTGCTTCTCAGCAACAGTCTGGTCGGCGGATACGAGGGCATGATAGCCGATGTGGACCAGTTCGAGACTCCTTTCATGTACACCCTGAACATAGTTTTTCAGAGCCTCAAGACGAAGATCCATGCGAAGTGCAATCTCGTGCTGCAGCAGCAGGCGGCCGGGAGTTTCGCCCCTTCGCTCAGGAGGAAACAGTCCGAGTATCTCTGGGCCGTGGACGAAGTGGAGAAGGGTACAAAGTTCGTGAGGATAATCCCTGTGATATGGGTATGGGGCAGGAGCGAGGAAGAGGCCACAGAGTCCGTCGTCAAGGCGAGGAGGATATGGGAGTCGAGGGGCTTCGTCATGCAGGAGGACAAGGGCATACTGTCAGTTCTCTTCATCTCGGCCCTGCCTTTCGGCCTCTATGCCGTGGGCAGAAACATCGACAACCTCGAAAGGGACTTCATAGTGCCTGCGGACACCGCATCGGTTCTCCTGCCCGTTCAGGCCGATTTCAGCGGCGCCGGGAGACCTGCCCTGCTCTTCACCGGCAGGAAAGGCCAACTCTGCTGCCTCGATGTGTTCGGCAGCTTCGCGAACAACCACAACATCTACATCGCCGCCTCCACCGGAAGCGGGAAGTCTTTCCTCGTCAATTACCTGGTCTTCAACTATTACGCGATGAACTATAAAATCAGGATAATCGACATAGGCGGCTCATACATGAAGATGCTGAAGACCCTGAAAAGCAACAGGCCGAGATACTCCGACATCTTCATGCACACGCCGGCAGGTGTGGCTGTGGCACGGCTCATGGTCGACCCCTGTTCCTACTATGTCTACACCTCGGACGCAAAGGAAATCTCCGAGATGGAGAGGCTAGCCCGACTTTCCTAGTTAGACGGGTTTTGGAAGGATGATTTTGTCATAATCTCTTGGAATGGTAAGGGAAAACACGGGTACGCTTCAGGTTTCAACTGTATACACTGACTGATGCGAAATCTTGCGCGGAGAGTTCGCTTATGGGTGGGCGAGCTTGTGCAGATCAAAGACATTGCATAGTTTCTCCTGGAGAGGTGATCTCTCCGAGAGGACGTATGCTGCGCGTAGACGGCCCAATCCGGAATCGTTTCCCGGCGAGTATAGATTGATGATCTCTGTGATCTGGGTGAGTTCCTCGAAAAGCCGAGGGATGGACAGCTTGATTCCTGCCTGTGCCGCTTTGCG
>Ga0315295_10005917_pt1 | contig 10456 bp, 8 predicted proteins | sample YL17G14_0_MG_FD_204453 | JGI IMG/M metagenome (GOLD analysis project Ga0315295, IMG submission 204453) | Sediment microbial communities from Yellowstone Lake, YNP, Wyoming, USA - YL17G14_0 | ecosystem: Environmental > Aquatic > Freshwater > Lake > Sediment | place: USA: Wyoming | collected... | reverse complement strand
CGACCACGTTTCCAAAACACTCTTTTCCTCGGGAGACAAGACGATTTTGGGGGCTGTTCTGCTCATCAAGCATTAGCTTACACCCAAAAACCTTATATGTCAAGATATTTATGACGCACTACACTAGCCGCTCAAGGCAATGGCCTGCGGGTCTTAAACTAGGGGACGCGATACCGCGCTCCGATTTTAGAATGGGGCATTAACGGCGTTTCCTCACCTGCCCGCCGGACATATTGCCGGGCCCGAGAATTTCCCTTAAAATGCAGACATGAGGAAAATCCGGCGCCCGGCCTTCTTGAATATCGGGCCGACGGAACGAATGTCCTTCTTTGGCGTTCCTGAAAATCAATGAAAATGAAAATCGATCAAGAGGCTTTTGATCCCGAAAGGTTGGCGAGAAAGCTCGGCCAGGACAAGCCGGGACTCCAAGCCCAGCTGAAAATGGTGCCCGAGCCGAGGCCCGGCCAGAAAGTTTATACCGAGGTCGAGGAGACCTGCTTGAAAGCCGGGGTCATGCTTCTGCTCTATCGTCGCCAGGGCTTATGGCATATGGTGCTCATCCGCAGGCCCAGCACCATGCTCTATCATAAAGACCAAATCGGATTTCCGGGAGGTCAGCTGGAACAGGGAGAAAATTTTGAGCAGGCGGCGCTCCGCGAGACCTGGGAGGAATTGGGTGTTTATCCGGATCAGATACAAATTATCGGCAGCCTGACACCTTTATATATTCCGCCGAGCAACTTCTGTATCTATCCGGTCGTCGCCGCGGCGAGCGGGCCGCTCTCTTTCAAGCCGCATCCGGAAGAAGTCGCTGAGGTCATCGAAGTGCCGCTCAGCCACTTCCTGGATCCTGATCATGTCCGCCGGGAGACCTGGAGGATCGACGGCCGGCCGGTCGAGGTGCCGTTCTACATTTTCGAGCATCATAAGATCTGGGGTGCGACGGCCATGGTTCTGGCAGAATTCCAGGAAATCTTCGAATCCCTATAAATATTGGGGTCAAATTCATCGGGGTCAAAGCCACACGGCCCTTGGAATCCAATTTTGGGCTCCCCCAAAAATTGACTTTTGTCAGCAAGATTGATTAAATTATCAAACTCGCAAGAAAGGAGATTATTTTCATGAAACAATGGACTTTATTTTTTGCCGCCGCAATTTTATTGCTGAGTTTTTGCGCTAAAAAGGAGGCGCCGCCGCCCGTCCGGCAGGACGTCAATCCCTTCTTCTCCGCCTGGACCACGCCGTTCGAGACGCCCCCGTTCGATCGGATCAAGGAGGCGCACTATCTGCCGGCGTTTAAAGAGGGAATGGCCCAACAGCTCAAAGAAATCGACGCCATGATCAGCACGGCCGAGCCGCCGAGTTTTGCCAATACCGTCGACGCGCTGGAACGGAGCGGCGCGCTTCTCACCAAGGTCAACAATGTCTTCTCCAACCTGACCGCGGCCAACACAAACGATGAACTGCAGAAGATCCAAAAAGAGGTCGCCCCTCTCCGCGCCAAGCACCGGGATGACATCGGCTTGAACCCGAAACTCTTCCAGCGGATCAAAGCTGTCTACGAGCAAAAAGCCAAACTCAGTCTGATGCCCGAGCAGGACAGGCTTCTAGAAAAAACCTACAAGGACTTTGTCCGGGGCGGCGCCAACCTGGACGACGCCAAGAAGGCCGAATTTCGAAAGATCAATGAAGAGTTGGCCGTCCTCACCCAAAAATTCAGTGAGAACGTCTTGAAAGAAGACAACAACTTCAGGCTGCTGATCGAAAAACAGGAGGATTTGGCCGGACTGCCCCAGTCCGTCATTACCGCCGCCGCCGAGGCCGCCAAGGCCAAAGGGCTCGAAGGGAAATGGGTGTTCACGCTGCACAAGCCCAGCCTGATTCCCTTTCTTCAGTATTCGGCCAAGCGCGACTTCCGGGAAAAAATCTTTAAGGCCTTCATCAATCGCGGCAACAACAATAACGAATATGACAACAAGGCCGTCCTGACCAAGATCGCCTCGCTCCGGGTGAAAAGGGCCAACCTGTTGGGGTATAAGACGCATGCCGATTTCGTCCTCGAGGAAAACATGGCCAAAAATCCCGAAGGCGTCACCAAGCTTCTCAACCAGCTCTGGACGCCCGCCTTGAAAATGTCCAAACAGGAAGCCAAGGAGCTTCAGAATTTGATCGGCCGGGAAGGCCAGAACTTCAAGCTCGAGCCCTGGGACTGGTGGTATTACGCCGAGAAGCTCAAAAAGGCCAAGTATGAGCTGGACGACGAAATCCTGAGGCCTTACTTCAAGCTGGAGAACGTCCGCGACGGCGCCTTCGCCGTGGCCGGCAAGCTCTTCGGCATCCAATTTGTCGAGCGGACGGATATCCCCAAATACCATCCCGACGTGAAGGTCTTCGAGGTCAAAGAGGCCGACGGGACGCATATTGGAATCCTCTATACGGACTACTTCCCCAGGTCCAGCAAACGCGGCGGCGCCTGGTCCAATACCTTCCGCGACCAGCATGTCCGGGATGGAAAGAACATTACGGCCCTGGTCTCCAACAACGGCAATTTCTCGATGCCGGCCGGCGATAGGCCCTCTCTCCTGACCTTCGAGGAGACGACGACCTTGTTCCATGAATTCGGCCATGCCCTGCACGACCTCCTTTCCAAATGCACCTACGAATCCATCACGGGGACGAACGTGCCTCGGGATTTCGTGGAGTTGCCGTCCCAGATCATGGAAAACTGGGCGTCTGACCCGGAAGTCATCAAAACTTATGCCAAGCATTATCAGACCGGCCAGCCCATCCCTCAGGAGCTTGTCGACAAGATCAAAAAATCCGATCTCTTTAACCAGGGCTTTGCCACCGTCGAATACCTGGCCGCTTCCTTCCTGGATATGGATTGGCATACGCTTGCCGACGCATCGGAACAGGATGCCTTGCCGTTCGAGGATGCCGCGATGAAAAAGATCGGCCTGATCCCCGAGATTGTCGTCCGCTATAGAAGCTCGTATTTTTCACATATCTTTTCGGGCGGGTACTCGGCCGGCTATTACAGCTACATCTGGTCCGAGGTCCTGGATGCGGATGCGTTTCAGGCCTTCAAAGAAACGAGTTTGTTCGACCAGAAGACGGCCCAGAGCTTCAGAGACAACATCCTGGCCAAGGGCTATACGGATGACCCGATGACTCTTTACAAACGGTTTCGCGGAAGAGAGCCCAAGGTCGAGCCGCTGCTCAAACGAAGAGGATTTATTCAATAATAGAAATTTTCCGTGGCCCGGCCCCCGAGGAAAAGCCGCTAGATGACGATGCGGCCCTCTAGATAGAGAACGGCTTTGCCGCTGATTTTTACCCGGTCTTTGAGATGCTCACAGAACAGCTCGCCGCCCCGTTGAGAAACTTGGAGGGCGTGGAGCTTTTTCTTATGGAGCTTTTCGGCCCAGTACGGAATGAGCAGAGTATGGGCATAGCCCGTCACGGGGTCTTCGGCGATGCCGGCCTGCGGGATAAAAAAGCGGGAGACAAAATCGACGGAATCGCCGCGGGCCGTAATGATCGCTCCAAAAGTCGGCACCTCCAAAAGCTTCTTGATGTCGGGCTTCATCCTCCTGACCTCGGCTTCGGACCGAAAGACCAGAAGAAACGTCCGGTTGAACAAGACCTCTTGAGGGGCGATCGGAAAAACCTCGAGCAGCGTCCCGGGCGACGTTTGAGGGGCCGGCTTGTTGGCCGGGAAATTCAGGCAGATGAGGTCGCCTTCTCTCGTCACAATCAGCTCGCCGCTTCGCGAATGAAAAACGATCTTATCGAGATCTTTCTCCAGATAATGAAAAATGACGAACGCCGAGGCCAGCGTCGCGTGTCCGCAGAGATCCACCTCATTGGTCGGCGTCATCCAGCGGATATGGTAGCGATCCGCCTCCTTCACGAAGAAGGCCGTTTCCGAGAGGTTATTCTCGGCGGCGATATTCTGCATCACGGCGCTGTCCGGCCATTTGTCCAGCGGACAGACGGCCGCGGGATTTCCGGAAAAAAGCTTATCGGAAAAGGCGTCAACCTGGTAGATGGGGATGCGCATCGTCTCCTCCTCAAGTTCCTTTTTTGCCGAGCTCGAGAGTCTTCAGCATTTTGGGGAGGAAATCCTTTTTCGGTTCGAAACCGGTGACCCGGAGATCCTCGACCTCTTTTCCGTCGGCGGCCAGGAAGACCAGCGTCGGAAAGCCCTTGACCAGGTATTTTTGGCAGACGGCCTTGGCCTCTAGGTCCTTGGCCGACGTCGAATCCACCTTGAGCATGACAAAACCTTTCGAGGCTTCGATCACCTCGGGCTCGGAAAACGTCTTCTTGTCCAGTTCCTTGCAAGCGATGCACCAGTCTGCCCAGAAATCGATCAGGACGGGACGGCCGGTGCGGGCGGCCTCGGCTATAATTTCTTCGGAATAAGGATACCATTGGACGGCGTTGGTCACAGCCGCGGCACTTTTTTCCATGACGAGGTCTTGCGTCCTGGCGGCGATTTCCTTATCCAGGTAGCCTTGGATTCCGCTCGCCGCGACATACAATCCGATGCCGAAAAAGATGATGCCGACGATATTGCGGATGTAGGGGAACGCCTTGCCGGGCGTCTTCGTCGGCTCGATCCAGGCCATATAGATGCCGGCCACAAACATCGTCAGGGCCAAGGCTAAACTATAGAAAAGAGGGCTGGGAAAGAGCGGCTTGAGAAAATAGATGGCCATGGCGATGAGGATAAAACCGAAGATCGTGCGCACCCAGACCATCCACGCCCCGGACCTGGGCAGCCGGCTGATGCTTCCGGAAAATATTCCCAGGAACAGGAAGGGGACGCCGAGCCCGAGGGCCAGGACAAAGAACAGCAAAAATCCCAACAGCAGGTTGCCCTTGTCGCCGACGTAGGTCAGAAGCCCGAGGACGAAGGGGCCGATGCACGGCGCCGCCACGATGCCCACGGTCAGACCCATGAAGAATGTCCCGAAGAAACCTTTCCGCGATCCGCCGGCGATCTTGTTGAGAAACGCCGGCACGCGCAGCTCATAGACATTGAACATGCTCAGGGCCAGGATGATCATGATCAGGGCGATGCCGGTGAGCACGGGCGGGTACTGTAAGGCCGTGCCGAACAGGCTGCCGGTAAACGCCGCGATCATGCCCAGGATGGAGTAGGTCACGGCCATCCCGATGACATAGAGCACGGAATGGGCCACGACGCTCCCTTTTTTGCCCTGGGACTGGCCGCCGAAGTAACTGATCGTGATGGGGATGATCGGATACACGCAGGGTGTCAGGTTGAGCGCCAGCCCGCCCAGAAAGACGAGAAGGAACATCAAAAAAAGCCCTTTTCCTTCGAATTTTCCGGGTGTTTTCGCGGTATCTCCTGCGATGCGTTCGGCCGGCTGAGCGGATTTTTGGACATCCGCCGAAGGCGTCGCAGTCGAAGCCGCGGCCTGCGAGAGAGGCGTCGGGCTCGACTCTTTTGTCTGCGTGGGAGTTTTTTGTTCCTGGACGACCTCCTTTGCTGCGCCGACCTGAGGTGCCCCGGCGGTCACCCCAACGGCCGCCTCGACAGGAATTTTCCGGCTGAAAGCTATTTCTGTGGGCGCCAGGCAGGAACGCTCATCGCAGGCCTGGTAGCCGATCCGTCCTTCGATCAACAGCTCTTTCTCCTTGATATCGGCGGCCAGGGTAACCGAGGTCTTGATCAGAATTTTCCCTTCATAAATCGATAGCGGATTTTCCGAGAGCTCCAGCTTTCTCATCTCGGCCGGAGGAAAGATCACTCGGCCGAAGGTGACACCCTTTTTCAAGGCAAAATCGACGGTCGTCGGGATGAGAAAATCTTCTGTCGGCTGGTCGGAATTGATGTGATAGGGCGCCCGGATGCTGAGCTCAAGCGACAGTTCGTAGGTCTGGCCGGGCTTGAACTTCTCGGCCGACGGAATGACCTTCACGGAAACAATGGGTTCCTCGCTCTGGGCCCGAACAAACAGGCCCAGAACAGACGTCAGCGCTATCAATAAATAAAAGCGTTTCATGGCAGCTCCTAATCGTTCAGGCAGGGCATAATATAGATAGGTTCAGGAATGTTGTCAACGCCTCCCCCCGAATTTCGAGGACGGGCGTTTCATTTTCAATAAATATTTACCCGCGGTTGGCCTCGCTCAACCCCAGACGGTTCTAAGACGGGTCAATTCGATCCCGTCGGAGGGCCGGAAAATCTGATGGAGAAACGTGCGCGGCGATGATCCGGGGATTTCCTGGATTTTTGAAACGATTCGATCGCCGTAAAATGCTTCGGCCCGATAGGACACTTCGACATCCAGCGGACGGAGAGAGCCCAAGATTTCCGGCGGGGCGGCTTCCAGGGCCCATTCGATGTAGACGACATTGTTGACGTGGCGGTTGAAATCCAGGTCCTTGACCAGGACCGGGAGAGTGAGTTCGTGCTCGGCTTTTTCCAGCCCGGGCAGCGTCGGAAATTCGTCCTCGATGGCCCTTTTAGGATAGGTCAACTCGTCCGGAACAAAATCATTCAACCGGACGGGCTGCTTGCTGTCCAAATCGATCAGAACCCACGAGGTCGTGGCCGCCAGCATGGGACGGCCCTCCTCATCCGAAACCTCGAAATCTCGCAGGGCAAAAATCCCTTTTTTTCCCGAAGGCCAGGTCGAAACCTCGATACGCTGGCCATGGACAGGATAGCGGACGACCTTAATATGATAGCGGGACAAGAGCCAGGTCAGACGATTTCTCAGAAGATCGGTCACTCCTAGGCCCAGGGATCCCGCGTGATCTCCGGCCGCGTCCTGAAGATAATTGAGCAAGGACTGCATTTGAGCGTAGCCGGAGGCATCCACCTCATAGGTATGGACAGCATATTTTTTTCTGAAGGGCTCGTTCATGGAAACCTCTATCTAATATCAATGCATTAATTAAAATGACATCCCCGTTCGGGCGCCGCCTAGGCCACCCGCAGCCCCCGGGCCCCGGGCCCCGGGGAACCAGTCCCGTCGGTTCCCCCCGTCGGAAAAGGCGACGGGGCCCCCCTCCGCTACGGGGGCTTGAGGGCGGCCTAGGCGGCGCCCATACATCGTCACTTTATTTATTGCGTTTGTATTAACATGATTGGGCCCATAAATCAAATCGGCGCGGAGGTCTTCTTGCCGGGGAGCCCTCGCTGAATTAAGCTCAAAGATTGATGTCGAGCCGGCCGGATAACCCAAAGCGACTAGGCAAAAGGAGCGACGATAAACACAAGAAGGTCCCAGAGGGTGTGGCTGACGGCGATGAGGAGGACGGATCGATAGCGGAGATAAAGCGCCCCCCAGAAAAGGCCGCAGACGACGGCGGCAAGGACAAGCATGAGATTGCCGCTGCCCGCATGAATGAGGGCATAGAGAGCCGTTGATATCAGCCATCCGGCGACAGGACCGAAGAAGGACTGCCAGCGTCGCTGAAGGAATCCTCTCCAGAAGAGCTCCTCGCCGGGACCGATCAGCAAGGCCATAAGAAGGACGATCCGGAGGGGAGAAGCTCCCGCTTTAAAGCCGTAGACTTGGCCGATCCCTTTGCCGGCCAAAGGACAAAGCAGGCGGATCAATCCGTTGCCGATGAAAAATATTCCATAGAGGATCAGCGCGGAGAGGATGCCCATGGAGACCTTCCGGGCGGGCATCGATTTTATGTCGGAGAGGATCAAGCCGGAAAAAGACTTGTCCGCCGCCAGGCTCAGCCCGATGAGCAGGACGAGATTGAAGCTCATCCACCACCAGAAGTCGACGGGACCGAGGGAACGAAAAATAAAGAGAGGGATAAAGAGAACCGCGGCGAGAAGGGCGATAAGAATCGAGAGGCGCGTCTGAAAATAATTCATGATCATGGAGAAGAGATTGGCACGCTCGCTTCAGTCGTTCGCAAGAACCACAAGGCCATTATGCCGCATACTCCTCACAAAGACCGGCAGCCTACATCAATTTCAGGATGAACTGCAGCCAAAGGGCGGCCGTGCATAAAAGCCCGAAGACCAGGTTGTATTGGGCCGTGGCTCCGTCCAGGATGACGAAATCCAGAGGCTGCCGCGAGTTGTGCCTCCGCAAAGCCCTCTTCCAGAGGTGAAGGGTGCGGGGCAAGGCCAGCAGAATGACGGCAAAGGTGAACGGCATGGGGATTAGGGCCGGCGAAATAAGCCTGGGGAGCAGCATGAGCCCGAAGATGATGGCCATGGAGCCGAAGAGGAGGAATCCGTAATAAGCAAGCGATCCCCGATCGCCAAGTATCGAGGCGAATGTCTTCACCCGCCGTTCGGCGTCCGAGACCGCGTCGCGCCAGTTGTTGGCATGGAGGATGGCGATGACGAGCATCGCCATCGGCACGCTCCAGATGACCGGAATCCAGGAGAAGGTCCGCGTCTGGACGACCCAGGCGCCGAGCGAGCCCAGGATGCCGAAGTTCAGAAAGACCGCCAAGTCCCCAAAGGCATGGTATTTCAAGGCCGTGTAAAAAACGCCTATGACAAGGCCCGCCCCGCCGATGACCAACAGAACCCTCCCTGCCATCGCAACAAGGACGAGGCCGAGGGCGATGCCGAAGATGAAAAGAACGGCCGACCCGGCCGCCACGGCTTTGTCCGAAAGCCAGCCTCGGACGATCGCTCCGCTCACCGGCGTGACCTCCTTGTCCAGGCCGCGCCGGAAATCAAAGACATCGCTGAGCATATTGGCGGCCGAGTGGAGGATGACCATGGCCAGCAGGGCCAGCAGAAAACGGAATGGCTCCAGGCGGACACGGCCGATAACGACGGCCAGCGACGTGCCGAAGATGACCGGCATGGTCGAGGCGGGAAGGGCCCAAGGCCGGGCGGCGATGATCCATTTTTTTATGATGGAAGGCTGTCCTTTTGTCTCCGTCATAACTGCGCTCCTGCCGTGGACGATAAAGTCCCATTATAAAAAAGAATGGGCTTGAATAAAAGCGCGGCGGGAATATCGCGGCCGGCGTCCCTGCCCGAAGGATTCAGCGGCTTTCCGGGGGAGCTTTCCTTTTGAAGTAAAGGATGGAGTCCTTGCTGCTTCCCCAGTGGTAGCCAAGATGGAACGGCAGTTTCTTGACCTTGGTTGGGTCGGTGTAAGCTTCCTTTAGATCCTTCTGTTCGACGCCGGCAAAATCGCTGACCGGCTTGATGTATTCGCCGTAAAGCTGGGCCTCCCAGTCTTTGGCCGGAAAATACCGGTAGGGAATGCCCGTGTCGTCCTCGAGAACAAACCGGCTTTTGGTCAGGACCATGTTCCGAATGTTGGAAAATTCCTTGTAGTGCATCAGGTAGGAAGCGGATTTGACGAACGTTGTTTCAAAACGGAGATTGTCCAGATAAAGATAAAGCGGGGAATCCTTGCGGAAAGCATCATCGACGAGATCGCAGGAAAAATAATGGACCGTCCGGACCCGGTCCGAGCCGCCCGTCATGAAATCGATCCTCACGCCGTATGGACGCCGGAACCGCTTTTTGGGAACGGTAAAATCTGCTTCCAAGAGCTCTCCTTTCTCCAACAATTCGCTACGCTTGATCCCGGCAATCTTGTGGCCCGTCTTTTCCAGGAAAAAGCAGATGACGGGAAGGACGCCGTCGACTTTATCGCCGGTCAGTGTCGCGTTCATGTTTTTGGTGATGAAATAGCTCTTATGGAAGAAATCGGACAGCGCCGCCATGAGATTTCCCGTATAGTTCCCGACCTGCTGGGGCATAGCCTTTGCGAAATCAGGCAGCTTCCCGACAAACTCAAGCCCGAGCAAAACATAGGCATCAGCGTTAGGGAACAGCAAAAAGGCGGTCAGGAAGTCGGGGCCGCCGAACGGATAAAACAGGACCCTGGTCGCAGCGTTGGCCTCGGCCATCTCCGCGTCCGCCCAAGTTTTCATCGGCTGCAGCCGTTTTGTGTCGAGATCCGCCCAATTCTTTCCGAGCGTTTCAGAGAAATTTATCCATTCTGCGCTTTCCTGAAGGGTCTTCAGGGGCTCCGTCGAGCAGGGTAGGCCGCTGATGAACCTGGCCACTTCATCATAGACATTCGCTGCAGGTTGGGACGGGAAGACCTTAGCCGCCTCCTGTCCGATCAGGTGGTCCGCGAACAGGGGCGGGAAAATGGCGATGGTCACAACAGCGAGGAACAGGATGAAACGAGTCGTTCTCATGATGGCACCTATAAAGCTTTTCCCAGTCATGATAAAGGATTCTGGGCGAAATTTCCACTGGCGCGGCGCCCAGTCGGGCGGGGAAGCCCCTCCAAATTGACTGACGGATCCGCGTCCTGTTGCCGGTTTGTCTTAAGCGGTTCTTTTGATGACGACCAGGGTCCGGTCGTCGGCGGGATCGGCTTTGGCCGTAAATTCGTTCAATCCATCCAGGATGGTCTGGGTCAGGTCGAAGGCGGACGCTTTCTTGCTCTTGTGGATAATC
>Ga0315295_10005915_pt1 | contig 10456 bp, 6 predicted proteins | sample YL17G14_0_MG_FD_204453 | JGI IMG/M metagenome (GOLD analysis project Ga0315295, IMG submission 204453) | Sediment microbial communities from Yellowstone Lake, YNP, Wyoming, USA - YL17G14_0 | ecosystem: Environmental > Aquatic > Freshwater > Lake > Sediment | place: USA: Wyoming | collected... | reverse complement strand
TTTCGAAAATCCGAAGAGTTCGGGTGAATTCGTGCAATCCGGGATTAATTCGGGGATAAACATTCGTGAATTTGGGACTGATGATATTAGTGATAAATTGGGGTAAAAAATAGATAGGAGAAAGAAATATGCAAATAAATAATGAACAGAAAATGACCATAGCCGGATTATTGCTGGCGGTGGTGGTGGGCGGGGCGGTCTATGCTTATAATCATTTTTTGGTGCCGGCCAAACCTGAAGAGATACTGGATAGCCCTAAAAGGGTCTTTCAGGAGCCCAAACCAAGGCCATTGGTGGTGCAGGTATGCGGGGCGGTGGTGAGGGAGGGGGTTTATCGTTTGGATCCCGGGGACCGGATGCTGACTGCCCTTCAGTTGGCCGGTGGATCCAGGGATGGCGCCGATCTGGCCGCGATCAATTTGGCGGAAGTGGTTAAGGATGGGCAGAAGATCGTGGTGCCCTTTAGAGATCATCAGAATATCGGAGCATCAGAAAGAGGTAAATCAGAAAAACAGGGCATCAGAAATAATCAGGATCGGAAAATAAATATTAACACGGCCTCAGTACAGGAGCTGGATGAGCTGCCTGGAGTAGGGCCAGCTACTGCACGAAAAATTATCGAGGCCCGACCGTTTTCTAAGATTGAAGATTTGTTGAAAATACCGCGGTTCGGGAAGAGCAAGCTTGACAAGCTAAAGGACCGGATTACGATCTGATGTTCAAGCGTCCGCTGGTTACCATCGCGATCGCCTATGCCGTCCTCATAATTATTCTCCGCCCCTGGATTCCCTCCCCGCCGCAAAAACCATACCCGCAAGAAAAAAATGAAATACCTGTTATCTCCGCCATAAATGCCCATTTCATGTTGGTCATCCAAAAAACCACACCCGCCCCCTATGACGCTTTACTGGGCAGCGTCGTTTTCGGCACTTCGGTCTCGCCCCTGGACCAGGACCTTAAGGAAAGCTATAAAAAGGTCGGCCTGGCGCACCTGCTGGTGGCTTCCGGCACGCAGGTTTCCATCCTGATAGGAGTATGCCTGATGCTGATCCGCATCTTTAGGGTCCCGGTCGGGTGGGGAGTTATCACGGCCTCCTTCCTGAACATCTTATTCGCATTGATGACCGGTTGCGGACCTTCCATCCTGCGGGCGGCTATCATGGGTGAGGTGACCTTACTGGGACTGCTTTTCAACCGGGAGGGCGAGATCTATACATCTTTGAGCCTGGCAGCCCTAATACTAATGATCGTTGATCCACTGATCATCTTTGATATTGGTTTCCAGCTTTCTTTTACGGCCACCTGGGCCCTGGTCTATCTGGCGCCGGTGCTGGAGAAGAAAATTCCTCCACTGCTGGCCATCTCGGCCGCCCCCATCCTCGCTACCACCCCCATAACTCTTTATAACTTCAACCAGTTATCTCCCTCGGCTTTATTGGTCAATACCATTGTCATGCCCTGGGTGGAGATCTTGACGGTCCTGGGATTCGCCTCGACCGCCTTGGGCGCGATCTTTCTGCCGGTGGCAGCGGTCCTCAACGGGACGCTGCTGCTGATACTTAAGCTCTTCAATGAAATAGTGTATACTTTTTCTGCTATCCCGGGGGCTTGCCTTTATCTGCCCGCGCCCCCATTGTTAGTGATAGGTTTATATTATGCGATCTTGATAGCTATGGTGGAGGGCCGTTTGAAAAAAGAATATTTGTTTAGAATTGGTTTGGCGCTGGCGGTTATAGGCCTCTGGGCGGCGCTGTTTTCTCCCCTTTTGGCCGCCAAAGAACTGGTGGTCTCGGTGATCGATGTGGGACAGGGGGATTCCATATTGGTGCAGAGCCCCTCCGGCAAGACCCTGCTGATCGACGGCGGGCCCAAATATAAGCGGTCCGACGCGGGAAGGAGATTCGTCCTGCCGTATCTGCACAAAAAGGGCATCAATAAGATCGATATTTTGGTATTGACCCATCCGCATGATGACCACGTGGGAGGATTGCCTTCCGTGATCAAGGATATGCCGGTGGGCCTGGTCTTTGACTCCGGCCAGATCCACACCAGCCAGAGCTATCTTGATTTTTTGAAATTGATCTACGACAAGAAGATACCTTATAAGGTGGCGAGGGAGGGACAGGAATTAGACCTGGGGGGTGGGGTCTTGGGCCAAATAATCAATCCCTCGGAATCCTTTATAGAGGATTCCGCATTGAACAATAATTCGGTAGTGATCCGATTGATCTACAAGGATGCGACCGTTTTGCTGGCGGGGGACCTGGAAAAGGCCGGGGAAGAGAGGATCCTTGGGATGGGATGGGATATCAAAAGCTCGATCCTCAAAGTGGGGCATCATGGCAGTCGAACCTCTTCTTCTTTGGAGTTCTTACAAAAAGTCCGGCCCAAAGTGGCCCTGATCTCGGCGGGAGCCAAGAACAAGTTCCATCATCCCCATCCCTCCACGCTTGCCAGATTGGGCGATCTGGGGATCAGGGTATTCAGGACCGATCTAAGCGGAACGGTCACTATCAGGTCCGATGGGGAAAAATATACTATCGAGACTCAGAAGTAGCCGGAGAAGTCCCGCCGGCCTCGGTCACCATGCCGGTTTCCCAGAACTCATTGACCTTCCTCTGGATAGGATCGGTCTGATACAGGACCTCGGCTGCTTCCTCACGGGCAAAAGGATAAGTAGGATTGAAGTCTTTGCCGGATAGATACTTCAGCAGACCCGCCTCTTTGGCCGGTTTGATGAATTTATTGGCCCAGAAACCGGATTTGAGGTCGGGGAAGACCGCTCCGTCAGATTCGGGCAGCTTGGCGAAGCGCGCAAGGATGGTCACTCCCTCAGCCCGGTTCAGGACCTTGTTGGGCTGGAAGGTGCCATCCGGATAACCGGTGACCAATCCCATCTCCACTCCCAGATTCACATAGGGACTGAACCATAATTTTTCCTTTACGTCCTTGAATTTCATTTCGGTTTCGGCCTTGTCCCAGCGCACGGCATCGATACCGGCGGTCCTCACCAGAAGCGCGGTCAGCTCGGCCCGGGTGATGCCCTTTTCGGGTTTGAAGGTATTGTCCGGATAGCCCTTGATCAAGCCCAGCACCGAATTGAGCGTAATAGGTTCGATGGCCCAGTGCTGCATGGGAGTGTCTTTGAAAGGAAGGACTCTTAATATCCGGGCTTCGGCTGAGACCACGATGCTTTCCTGGGGCGTATAGCCGGAGAAGGAGACCAGATTGCGACCGATATTCAAGGGATTGGGTACTTCTACAGTTCCTACCTGATTAATAGGATAGCTGTTGTGTCTTATCCCGGCCAGATCGATCAGGTCAAAAGTTTCGCGCACTTCACTGGTGGACTCAAAGAGGGGCACGGTCCAGGTGGTCTTCTGATCGTAGATCTTCTTAGCTTTAACCTCGGCTACCACGGTGACGGTCTCCAGGGAGGTTAAGCTGCGGTCGCGGGGCCGGATGAAATTGATGCCGGAAGCCATATGTTTGAATTTCTTGGATACCGAGACCGTCCGATCCCCAACATAGGAGAGGGAAAAATAATGAGGATTGTCCCCTGTTATCCCCGGCCGCGCAGCAAAGGCATAATCAAAGCGGAAAGCGCTCTGGCGGAAACCGACCCCGAAGGTCATTCCGCTCCCGCCGTTATCCTGGTTCAATCCGGCGCGCAAAGCCATAAAGTTTAAAGGCAGATATTCGATCCCCAGATGGAAAAGACTGGCTCCGGCCAATATATTCTGGGGAAGGTCCAGATCCAAGCCCACGCTCATTTCTCTTACCATATTATTGGTCAGCAGGGCTTCACTGGTTGAGGCGCCAAAAAGCTTGAGCGCACCGCCCAATTTCCAGTATCCTCCCAGGGTATCGGTATTCCCGGTACCGGCCCAGCTTACCGATCCGCCCAGAACATTCTGCAGGTTGGCGCCCAAGGATAAATATTTAAGCGGTCGATAGGTTGCGCTTAGGTCGAGGTTCATGGCCGAAGCCCGGTCCCCAACCCCTCCGCCACCGATTGACTGGTTGAAGAACTTCAAATTCCCTCCCAGGGAGAGGTTGTACCAGGGCAGCTGGCGGGCATAAGTGAACATCAGGACACTATTATCATATCCCATGGCTTCAGACGATGGATTTATGACTATCCGGTTGGTTCCCGGTTCGCGCAGAGTGGGGAAGGACTCGCCGATAGCGGTGCCGACATAACCCATGCCGAAGGTCCCGTAATGGGTGGGAGCAGACCAGGCCATGACCTGATAGGTGGTCTCATCCAGGAATATCTTTCTGGAAACGCCGACCATCTGAGGATATTCGAGTTTGGTCAGCCCGGAAGGATTGGCAAAGATACCTTCCGCGTCATTGGCGAATCCCAGGTAAGTCCCGCCCAAGCCCATGGCCCGGCCGGTATAAAGAGTGCGGGACGGATCTATGGTAGTTCCGGCCCAAGCAGTAATAATTAAACCTGCGACTAAAGTCGCGGTTAAAATTCTGATCATTTGAGCACCGTCAGTTTGCCTTTACCCAGGATCTTGCCTTCGCCGATCACTAGATACACATAAATGCCGTTCCCCACGACTTTTCCGTCAGAAGCTTTGCCGTCCCAATTGACCTCGTTATAGCCGGCGCTGCCGCCCGGGCTCCGAGGCGGAAAGTTGCGCTTGAATATCTGGTTGCCCATGATGTCATGGATGGTCAGGGTTATTTCCGCCGATTTGCTCAGCTTGTAGCTGATAGCGGTGGTGCCGGTGCCGGGATCGGTGAAAGGATTGGGATAGTTCAAGGGCACGCTTTCTACCTGCAACGGCTGGCCGCTCTGCACCACCAGATTGGTAGCTTCGCGAGTGGTGATATTGTTCTCCAGATCGGCGACCTCGATCTTGAGAGAGTAGGTGCCGTCTGCCAAGGTGGGGCTGAAATTGGCGTGATAGACAAAATTATTGACGGGATCCTGGATCGCGGTCAGGCTCTGGGGAGCTCCATTGTTCAATCTGGCCCGGACGAAGTTGAGGCCTTTATTGGTAACTGCGGTCACCTCAAAAGAAGGATTGGTCTCAATAGAATCCCCGCTCATGAGTTCTATGAGGTGAGAGGTGAGCAACACTTCCGGGCGGTCACCTATCACGAAAAAGGCATAATTGGTGTAGGTGGTGTTCACATTCCCGGCGGAATCAAAACAGCGCACTTCGATCTGGTGGGCGGTGGCGCGCCGAGTCAAAGAGCTGGTAACGCGGAAGGTGAAGGCTTCGCTGACCGAATTGAAGGCGCCATCCAGTGGAGTGGCATCCGCCCAGGAGCCGGAATCGATACGGCATTGAATATTGGTGATCGCGGCCCCGCTGGCAGTGGCGACCCCGGTGAAGACCGGTTGGGGATCGGTGGTAGTATCATTCTCCAGTCGGTCAAAGGAAGCAGCCGGCGGAGTGTTATCCGGCCCGGCGCCGGAGGTAAAGCTGAACTGATAGGGCGATAAGATGCTCAGGCCCGAAGCATCTTTAGCGCCGGCGCCGATAGTTACCGTATAAGCCGTACTGGCCGACATTCCCGAATGAGAAATGGTCAGGATGGTGTTGGTCGCATCCCAGTTGTAACTGGACCCGGGAAGATTAGGATTGAAGATCAAGGCGTTCTGAGTGTCGGTCTGGGACATAGCTTTGGTAAAGGTGATACGGATGGTCGAATTAGTGGCCACGCCGGTGTCGGTGTCGGCCGGACTGGTGCGCGCCACCCAGGGATTGGCAGCGGAAAGGGTATGGGAAAAATTCCTGGCTGAGACCGGCCCCAGTGCGAACTGCTCCCAATAGGTATCGCTGTATCCGGCCTCAGGAGTAATGACGTTCCGGGCGATCTCGGAATAATAAGGGACTTTCACGAACGACTGGATAAAGCCGTTGGTATAGACCTTGTAATAATTAAAACCGGTGGGGAACTGCAGGCCGGAGGCGGTCCTCACGCAGGGCACGCCACTGACCTCCGTATAATGGTTGTCATGGATATGCCCGGAGAAAACACCGGCGATGGTATTTTTATAGGTAGTGATCAGGTTTTGCACGTCGGTCAGGTTAGAGGGCTGGATGTAGTCATAGTCTACTGGCGCAGTCCCGGTTATTTCCTCAAGCACCACTTCCGGGATGCCCTCAAGAGAAACAGAGGTCACCGGATGGTGAAGGAAGACCAGACATTTCCGGCCCAGGGCTTCGGCGGAGGCCAATTGCGCCTGAAGGAAAGTCGTGTTCACGAGCGAACGGCGGTCATTCCTTAGCGAGTCGAGAACGATGATGCGGTAGAGCGGCATGGCCACCGGATAATCAAAAGCGTAATTGAAGACCGAATCCTGGGTGGGATCGGCTACAACGATCGCGTTGTAGAGCGGATTCAGATTGTTGTTATACCAGCTTGAAGCATTGCCTCCGGTGTATGCTCCCGGGGTCTTGTCGTGATTACCGGGGGTGGGATAATAGCTGTTGGTCAAGGTGTCAAAATATCCTTTGATGGTTTTAGTGTCGCCCGGTATCACTGTGGTATTCACATAATCGCCATAAGTGCCGCCGCTGGACTCGATCACGTCGCCTTTGACCATTGTGAAAGAGGGCAAGAAGGCATTGATGGTTTGCACGGTAGTATCCAGGATCTCCTTACTCTTGGAGTAAGGGCGCCCCCGTGCCCCGCCCGTATCTGCCTTCCCCATGCCGTACTGCGGATCGGATAAGGTCGCAAAAGTGAAGAGCAAGGTGCCGGAGGGCGGGTTTAACGTGGTGAAATATTTGGTAGCGCCGGTGGTGCTGGTGCCATCCCCGGCCACGGATCTGACGCGGTATTTATAAGTGGTATTAGGGTAAAGGTTCCTCAAGGTCGCGTAATGGTAATTGACCGGAGCGCTTTCCTGGGTGGAGTATGAAAAACCAGCTATGCCGTACTCCACTATCGTGGTCGAGGCCTGGTTGGTGGTGACCCAGGTGAGGATGGCCAGATTATCGGTCAGGGTCGATAGCTCCTCTTTTTCAATGAGCGGAGCGGATAAGGCCGCGCTCCCCATCAGCATCAATAATATTATCAGCCAAGTCCTTCTCATCTTGTCTCCTTAGAATTTAAATCCGATTTCCAGGGTCTGGATGGTCCGGATTATACCCATAGCGTCATTCACATTTTCTATATCCTTGGTCCGGTTACCGTAAGCGGCCCCGGTGCTGCCCGGGTCCAGCACGGCCGAGTAGGTTACCTTCCAATTGTCTTTCTTGACATAGAGGCCATAGAAAAACATCCGGTTGAGGTCGGTATTGACCGTATCCATTTGATAAAGCGAGAAAAGGGGCAACAGGTTGAAGCCGAACGAGCCGCCTAAGATATTTCCCCAGAAATTGATATCGGTGCCCATATCGAGCTTGACCGGCAGCATCCCGAACTTGAAAACATTATCTATGCTTTCCCGAGTTTTGGCGTCCAGGCCGGTAATCGTGGGCTTGAAGATCAAGCCGATCCCGCCCCTCAGCTGCCAGGGCAGCATCAGCACGCCGGTTTCCGATCCAAATCTTAACAACCGGATGTCACTGATGCTGCCGCTCACCCAGTTCTGAGTGGTCTGGTCCTGATAGCGATAGTCGATGGGAGTGCTCTGCATCTCATAATCCAGGGAGATCAGCATGGGCTTCTTGAGCGTCAGGCCGATCCGGGTGCGCTGTGGTATTCTTACGGTAAAGGTGGGAAGCATGCCGATCCCCTCGGTGCCTTCCATGGGAGTATAATAATCCGTGAAGGGCTTCCAGATAGTGGTGGCGGTAGGATCAATTATACTGCCGGGCTCCGCGGTGGAGATGCGCTGGTTGACATAGGATACCAGCCCCGTCCCGGAAAAGTCCAGGTTGGCCCCGCCCAGGTTCTCGAGCGCGACGCCGAAGCTGAAATAATCGTTGGGCTGGTACATCAGGCCCAGGTCCAGCTTGGTGGCCGAGGCCTTGAAGAACCCGCGGTAGCGAGCCTCGCCGATGCTCTCGCCTTCGGGCACCTCAATGTAGCGTTTTTTATAGCCGTACTCTGAGCCGAATTTATCGGGATCAGATAGCCAGTTGACCGCGTCGGCTTCGTTTTGGGGATCGAAATCCGGCACATAGAACACCGGATCGGTCGTCCCATCCTTAACTATCACCCGCATATTGTTGTCCACATTGGCCGAGGCGTTGATGGGGGTCATATTGAAACCGCAGGACAGTCCCTGCCACTGGGTGGATCCGGTAAAAGTTAAGGGATTTTCGATATTGATGTTGTTGCGCGAATCGGTGAGCACGGAAAAAGGCACTCGCTGGGTCTGTCTCAGGAAACCGTTCCAGACCGAGGCTTCGGAGGTATGGATGTAACTTATCCCGCCCTGATTGTAGTTGTAAGTCAACTTTCCGGTCGGGTCTATCGATATACCGGTGCCCATGAAGCTGGAGGTATTATACAGGTTCATATCCATAAGATAGGTGACCGGGAAATCGCCCACCAGGTTTACCGCTGCTCCCATGTCTCCCCGGGAGGTTATACCAAAAGCGAACCAATCGCTTATCTTGACGGCCTGTTTGTAATTGACCCCGGAGCTTTGGGTGTTGTAATTGAGCTGGCCCTCGAAGTCCCGTTTGGTGATGGTGGTGGTGTTCTGATCGGCGGTGAACAATATCGCATTTATGAACCCTTGCTGGCTTTGCCCCCCGCTGCCGACATTAAAGGTTTCGTCTTCAACTGAATAAAGCCTTGAGTATTTCGGGGAATCGGTTACGGTGGTGAAGCCCAGGGCACCTTCGGAAGTTCTGATGTAACCCAAGGAGGCCGGGTTCCAGAGTATGGAATCCAGCCCCAGACCAAAGGAGGAGTAGTAAGTGCCGAAACCGGGGAGGGGATCCTCGATGCCGGGAGTTACCAGGGATACGCCCAGGTAGGGGAAAACTTTTTCGATCGCCGCATAAGAGGACGTTGAGAGAAAAAATATTACCAGCCACAAGATCAACGCCCGCTTCATGCTGAAATGATATTATTGCCGCAGTTGTTTGTCAAGTTTGTTATAATTATCGTATGATAATCGGACTTACCGGACCGATGGGAGCGGGAAAATCTGAAGTGGCCAAGCTACTTAAACGCCGGGGATTCCTGGTCATCGATGCGGATGAGCTGGCCCATAAGCTCTATGCCCCGCAGTCGGCGGTTTGGTGTGAAGTCGTCAAGGCCTTTGGCTCCAGGATCTTGAACCGCGGAGGGGTGATCAATCGGGGAAAGTTGGGAGACTTAGTTTTTAATGATAAATCTGCCTTAGAAAAATTGGATCGCATCATGCAACCGCGTATCAAAGAAGAAATTAGAAAGCAAACAGCAGTAAGCAGTAAGCGGATAGTAGCTATCAATGCGGCGCTCCCCCAGCTTTTTGAGGGTCTGGTGGATAAGGTGTGGGTAGTGGTGGCCTCAAGAGAAAAGAGATTGCGGCGACTTATCAAAGGCGGTTTGCCTAAGGAAGAAGCGGTCAGGCGCATGAGAACCCAGATGAGCCAGGCCGAATATCTGAAGAGAGCGGATGTGGTGATCAAAAACGAGGGAACACTTAAACAATTAAATGTCCAAGTTCAAGCTGATCTCAAATTATAAGCCCGCCGGCGACCAGCCCGGGGCAATTCGAAGTTTGTCCAACGGTATCGAGGCTGGATATGAATTCCAAACTCTATTAGGGGTTACTGGATCCGGCAAGACCTTTACCATGGCCAATGTGATCGAGGCCGTGCAGAAACCGACCCTGGTCATCTCCCATAATAAAACCCTGGCCGCCCAGCTTTGTCAGGAGTTCCGCTCGTATTTCCCCCATAACGCGGTCGAGTATTTCGTTTCCTATTACGACTATTATCAACCCGAAGCCTACCTGCCCACCACCGATACTTACATAGAAAAAGAAGCCACCATCAACCAGGAGATCGATCGCCTGCGGCATTCCGCTACCATGTCGCTGATCTCCCGGAAGGATGTGATCGTGGTAGCTTCGGTTTCCTGCATTTACGGTCTGGGCACACCCAAGGATTATTTAGATGCCACCATACCTTTAAGGGTGGGCGAGAGATACGACCGGGATGAGATCTTGATGAAACTGGTGGAGATCAAATATGAGCGCAATGATTTTGAGCTCTCGCGGGGGAAGTTCCGGGTAAGGGGAGGGGTGATCGAGGTCCAGCCCGCCTATGAAAAGCATATTCTGCGATTAGAGCTGGACGAGGATACCTTGAAGAATATCGCCGAGATCGATCCTACCACCCAAAAGGTCCTGGCCCGCCGGGAGTTCGCCGCCATTTATCCGGGCACTCATTTTGTCACTTTCAAGGATCGCCTGGACGGAGCTCTTCAGTCCATCAAGAAGGAATTGGATTGGCGTCTGGACGAACTAAAAAAGAAGAACAAGCTCCTTGAAACCCAGCGGCTGGAACAGCGCACCAAATATGATATGGAAATGATC
>Ga0315295_10005914_pt1 | contig 10457 bp, 9 predicted proteins | sample YL17G14_0_MG_FD_204453 | JGI IMG/M metagenome (GOLD analysis project Ga0315295, IMG submission 204453) | Sediment microbial communities from Yellowstone Lake, YNP, Wyoming, USA - YL17G14_0 | ecosystem: Environmental > Aquatic > Freshwater > Lake > Sediment | place: USA: Wyoming | collected... | reverse complement strand
CGCCGCCTGGAAAAAGCTCTGGGGGAAGATGTGGACGAGGACGTCTGTAAATTTCTGGGGTTTTGCAGCCAGCTGGACAGCCTCTGCCGCTTTGAGCTCGACACCTACGCCGGGCTTGATGACGTTAACAAACCCGAGGCAGATAAAAAGGGCCAGCGTGGTCACGATTTCCCAATAGACAAGAGCCCTGATGCCCATCCGGCCGATGGCCTTGAGGTCGCTGTGGCCGGCGATGCCAACGACGATCGTGGCGAAGATCAACGGGGCGATGATTGACTTGATCAGCCGGATGAAAATCTGGCTCAGCGGGCGGAGCTGCTCCCCGACATGGGGAAAGACGGCCCCGATGAGCAAACCGATGCCCATGCCGATGAAGATGTACAAGGTTAAACGGTTGTTCTTCTTCTTGGCCATCTCTTCAGGGATATTACTCAAATTGCGGACGCCGAGTCAACATGGATCTGACAAGGAACGGGTCCTGTCATGGCGCGTCCCTGTCCGTCCTCGCCCAAGACCCGCCCACCCGCCACCATCGGCTGCGGGCGGGCAGGGACTATCGCCATGCCACCCGTTCCTATCCAATTGTGTGTTAGTGCTTGACAAATAGGAGGGCCGGGCAGAAAATTCGAATTGTGGAAGACGATACCGGGCGCAAAGCCGATAAGGACATGAAACTCCGCGAGCTGACCAAGGTTATGGGACCCGTCGAGGCCGAGGTCATCAGGACCTTCCTGGAGAGCCAGGGGATCCCCTGTATCCTCAGGGGCCAGATGGCCCAGTCCATCTACCCCTTCTCCGTCGACGGAATGGGAGAGATCAGGATCATGGTCTCAGAAGCCGACCATCCCTTGGCCAAGGAACTCCTGGACCAGCGGCCGCCCAAAGAAGAAGAATAAACCCGCCGGGGATCTCCGGCTCTCCCCTTCTCATCAATTAGTTTATTTACTATATATAGATATTTTTTCTATTTTTAGCTTGACAATTCATTTTTGCTCCCATATATTTTAGGGGAAACGGGACAAACTGGGATAAAACGGGACACATGTTAATAGGCAGCTACACGGCGAAAATTGACAAGAGCGGCCGGGTTAAAATCCCGGAAAAGTTCCGCGCTTCGATCGAGGAAGAATACGGCCAGGATGTCTTCATCACCTCCCTGACCGACGAAGCCGTGCAGGTCTACCCCTTGTCGGTCTGGGAAAAGATGGCCGGAGTGGCGAAGGAAGGCGCTCTCCATCTCCGGCCGGAAATCCGCCGCTTCCTGCTCCGGGTCAACCGCAAGGGCGCCAAGCACGAGATCGATTCCAAGGGCCGAGTCCTTCTGAATTCGGCTTTGAGGGAAACGGCCAGGCTCCAGGATGAGGTGGAAGTCATCGGCCTGAACAATCACCTGGAAATCTGGAACAGAGAGGTTCTGGACGAAAAACTCGAGAAGAAACCGCTGACGGATGAGGATTTCGAGAAGATCGCCGATCTCATCCCCCGCGGGAAATCGGAATGAGTGAAAGAGGACATGTCCCCGTCCTTCTCAACGAAGTCCTTGAGCATTTGGACAGCGCCCGGGAAGGAACCTACATCGACGGCACCATCGGTCTGGCCGGCCATGCCGTCGAAATCCTGAAAAGAAATCCCCGCGCTTCCCTGGTCGGTGTCGACGTCGACGAACTGGCCCTGGCCAGGATTAAAGTGACGCTCGAACCCTATGCCGACCGCGTCCTCCTTTACCAAGCGGACTTTCGCTATATCCCCGAACTCGATTTTGATTTCTCCAGGGTCCACGGCCTACTCCTCGACCTGGGTCTATCGTCCTTCCAGCTCGACTCCCCCGAGCGGGGCTTCAGCTTCAACCAAGAGGGCCCCCTGGATATGCGGATGGATCTGCGGAACAAGACAACCGCCTTCAAGATCGTCGACTCCTACTCTGAGCCGAAGCTGGCCCGCCTCTTCCAGGAATACGGCGAGCTGAGGCAGGCCAAGCGGCTGGCCCGCGAGATCGTCGCCCGCCGGAAGGTACGGAAATTCGAGACCACAGCCGACCTCCGGCTGATCATAGAACAGGTCTGTCACTGGATCCCCCAAAAGGGAAAGGTTCACCCCGCAGCTAAAGTCTTCCAGGCCTTGCGCATCGAAGTCAACCAGGAACTCCAGGGTCTCGGAGATTTCCTGGAGACAATGGCCGGAATCGTCCCCGCCGGTGCACGCTTCGTGGTCATCTCTTTCCATTCCCTCGAGGACAGGATCGTCAAGCGCACCTTTGCTCGACTTTCCGGGGGGGATGGCGGACCCGCCGTGATACGGCTTCTTACCAGGAAGCCGGTCACTCCGAGCGAGGCCGAGATGGCCGTCAATTCGCGGTCAAAACCGGCTAAGTTGAGATCCGCGGAGAAAATCTGATGGTGCGGAGGAAATTGGCCGGGAAAGAAGTTGCCGCCGCGGCTGGCTGCGTCCTTCTGGCCGTGGCCACGCTGACTTTTTATATCTGGCACCAAGCGGCCATCATCCAGATCGGGTACCAGACGAGCCGTCTCGAGGAGAAAATATCCGGCCTCAAAGAGGACATCAAGAAGCTGGAGACGGACAGGGCGGCACTCCTGGCCCCGGACAGAGTGGACCGGATCGCCCGGGAAGAGCTCCATCTCGTCGAGCCCGCGTCCGGGCAGATCATCTATGAAGGGATGCCGGCGGGCAAGAACCATGAATGACCTCGGTCCGAGCTACCAGGCACGCGTCCGGAAAAGGACGATCATCCTGGCCTTTTTCTTCTTCATCTGGTTCTTCGTAATCATGCTGAGGCTCGTCGAGCTCCAGGTCATCGAGTCCGGCCGGCTCCGTGAGGCGGTCATCAGTCAGAGCCAATATGAGCGGGCGATCATTCCGGCGCGCGGGTCGATCTATGACCGTCATGGCCAGATCCTAGCCCGCAGCCTTCCTGCTCCCACCGTCTGCCTGATACCCAATGGCGACAGCCTCCCGGGAGAGCTTCTGGCCCGGGCTGAGCGGCTGAAGACCATCCTCAACCTCTCTGAGAAGGATCTGCAAAAGATCAGGTCGCGGATCGAAAGCGGCGATACCTACATCTATATCAAGAGAAAAATCAGCTGGGACCAAGCCGAGCGCATATCCAAGCTCAACCTGAGAAATATCTATATCCAGCAAGAGAGCCGAAGATCCTATCCCCTGGGTACGCTGGCCGCCCACGTCCTGGGCGGTGTGAACATCGATGGAGAAGGCCAGAGCGGCCTGGAGCTCCAGTACAACGCCCGGCTCGAGGGCGTTAAGGGCCTGAGCCTGATCCTGAGGGATGCGAACAAAAGACGCTACAGCTGGGAGGTCCTGAAAGAGCCCGAGCCCGGCCAGGATCTCATGCTGACCATCGACACGACCATCCAATATATCGCCGAGCGGGAGCTGGAGAGAGCCGTCCGGGAGCATGAAGCCGACTGGGGGACGGTGATTGTCTCTCACCCGGCCTCCGGCGAGATCCTGGCCATGGCCACCTCTCTGACTTACGACCCCAACGATTATCCCCCGTCGCCCTTTGAGCTGGCGCGCAACCGCGCAATCCAGCAGAATTTCGAGCCCGGTTCGATGTTCAAGATCGTCACAGCGGCAGCGGCAAGAGAGACCGGCGCCGTCGGGTTCGACGAGATCTTCGACTGCAGCGACGGCTATATCCGGGTGGCCGGCTGGACGATCAGGGACCATAAAAAAATGGGTGTCCTCACATTCCCCGAAGTGATCATCCATTCCTCAAACGTCGGCACCATCAAGGTGGGCCAGCGGATCGGCCCGGAAAAACTCTATCGGGCGATCCAGGATTTCGGCTTCGGCCAAAAGACCGGCCTCGACCTCCCGGGTGAGGAGGGCGGGATCTTCCATCCCCTGTACAAATGGAGCCGTACCTCACTGGCCGCCCATTCGATCGGCTACGAAATATCCGTAACCGCTATCCAGGTCCTCCAGGCTATGAACATCCTGGCCAACCGCGGCGTCCTGGTCCCCTTCCGGATGACCCGGCCCTCGCTCAATCAGCCTGGGTTGGAATCCGGGACCCCCGCAGCCGGGGCCAGGATCATAACGGAAACGACGGCCTCTGAGCTCGTGGCCAGAGTTTTCGAAGGAGTTATCTCGGACGGCACCGGCCAGGCCGCCCGGGTCGACGGGTTTTCGGCGGCCGGGAAGACAGGCACGGCGCGAAAACTGGACCGCGACCTCGGCGTCTATCTGGCCAGCCGGCATCTGGCCTCGTTTGTCGGGTTTATACCCGCCGACCGCCCCGTTCTCTCGATTGTCGTTGTGCTCGACGAGCCGAAGTTCAGCCTCCAATACGGCGGACAAGTCGCGGCGCCCGTGTTCAGCGAAATCGCCCGGCGGGTCCTCCTCTACCTGCGGCAGACGCCCCAATTCGACCCGGCCAAAAAGACCATCACCGCCCAGCTTCGGAATCAGGACCGGCCATGAAACTCAAGGATCTTTTCCAGGATATGCCGGGGGTCCGCTTCAATGGGAACGGCGGCGTGGATATCCTCGGCCTCGCTTACTCCTCCAAGGAGATCCGGCCGGGCTTCTTGTTCGCCGCCATCCGGGGAGAAAAGAGGGACGGCTTCGAGTTTGTCGGAGAGGCCCTGGAGCGCGGCGCGGCGGCCGTCCTCTCGGACAGGCCCCGGCCGCAGAACTGGAAAGGTCCCTGGGTCCAGGCTATCGATGTCCGGGAAGCCCTGGCTCTGGCTGCAGCCAGCTTTTACGGTCATCCCTCGATGAAATTGAAGGTCATCGGCATTACCGGCACAAAAGGGAAGACGACGCTGACCTATCTTCTCGAATCCATCTTCCAGAAGGCGGGATACCAGGTCGGCGTCATCGGCACCATCAATTATCGCTGGCCGAACATGGCTCGGTCCGCCCCGAGGACGACCCCGGAAGCCCCCGACTTGCAGCGGATGATGAGCGAGATGGCGGAGCAGGGAGTTACGCACTGCGTGATCGAAGCTTCCTCCCACGCCCTCGACCTCAAACGGGTCTGGGGAGTCCATTTCGATATCGCGGTCTTCACTAACCTGAGCGCCGAACACCTCGATTACCATGATTCGATGGAGGATTACTTCGAGGCCAAAAAAAGGCTCTTTTTCCTTAACGCCAAGAAGCGGACGGCGGTGGTCAACCTGGATGATCCCTGGGGAAAACGGCTCATATCGGAGCTGCCCCTGACGACCGTCTCCTTTGGGCTGGAACCGGCGGCGATCGTCCGGGCCGACGAGTTCCGGCTTTCGGAAACGGGGATCAAGGCGGAGGTGGACTATCCGGGCGGCCAGGTCAAGATCTGCTCGGCGCTGATGGGGAAGCACAACCTCTCCAACATCCTCGCGGCCGTGGCCACGGGCCTGGCTCTGAATATTCCCGCGCCGACGATCAAAGACGGGATCTCCGCTCTCAAGAGCATCCCCGGCCGGCTGCAAAAAATCGAGAACGAGCTGGGCTTCCAGGTCTTCGTGGACTATGCCCACACCGAACAGGCGATCCGCAGCCTCCTGGAAACGATCCGGGATCTCAAGCCCCATCGCATCCTCCTCGTTTTCGGCGCCGGCGGCGACCGAGACAAGACCAAAAGGCCGCGGATGGGAGAGGCGGCCGCGTCCCTAGCCGACATGAGTTTTATCACCACCGACAACCCCCGGTCCGAGGACCCGCTGGCGATCATCGCCGATATCGAAAAAGGCTTCTTCGGTAAGGACGCGAAGAACTATAAAATCATCCCGGACCGAAGGGAAGCCATCTTCCAGGCGCTGACCGCGGCCAAAAAAGGCGATTATGTCCTCATCGCCGGGAAAGGCCACGAAACCTACCAGATATTCAAGGATAAGACCATCCATTTCGACGATGTCGAGGTTGCCCGTTCGGCCCTCCAGGACCTGGAGGCCAAAGCCTGATGGCCGAGTTGCGCCTGGACGAAATCGCCCTCCGGACGGGCGGGAGGATCGTTCAGGGCGATCCCACTACCGTGTTCGGTTCTTTTAACATCGACTCGCGGCTGAGCCGGCCCGGGGAACTTTTCTTCGCCATCGTCGCCAAACGAAACGGCCACGATTTCGTCCTGGACGCCTTCGCCAAGGGTGCGCGCGGTGCGGTCGTCTCACAGGACCTAAGCCCGGCCAGCACTGGCCTCGCCCTCGTCCTCGTGGAGGATACAGTTTCAGCTCTCCAGACGCTCGCCCGTTCGGTCTTGACCGAGCAGGAGCCTACGGTCGTCGGCATCACCGGGAGCATCGGGAAAACAACGACCAAAGAGTTCACGTCGGAGCTTCTTTCTGCCCGCTTCAAAGTCCTCAAGTCAGAGGGAAATTTCAACAACCAGCTCGGTCTGGCGCTCTCTCTCCTCAAGCTCCAGAAGGGCCAGCAGGTGGCTGTTCTGGAGATGGGGACGAGCGGTCCGGGAGAGATCCGGACGCTCACGAGAATCGCCCCGCCCGACATCGCGGTTATCACCAATATCAACCCCGTCCACCTCGAATTCTTCCCCAGCCTGGAGGACATCGCTTCGGCTAAGAAGGAGATCCTCGACGGCGCCAAGACTGGAGCCACAGCCGTGCTCAACGGCGATGATCCCCTGGTTCAAAAGATCGGGCGGGACTGGACCGGACGGAGGATCACCTTCGGCTTATCCCCGGCCCGCGACGTCCGGGCATCGGCCGTTCGCAAGCTGGGGCTGGACGGGATGGCCTTCAACCTGCGCCTCGACGGCAAGTCGAAGGACGTCCGCGTCCCATTCCTCTACGAGGAATATCTGTACAACCTGTTGGCGGCAGTGGGCGCCTGCCATGCGCTTTCCTTCCCGTTCGAGTCCATAATCGACGGAATCCCCCGGCTGTCGCTCCTCCCCGGAAGAGGGGCTCCTGTCCCGCTCGGCCGGGGTCTCCTGCTCATCGACGATTCCTATAATTCCAGCCCCAGGGCTCTCGAAGCCGCTCTCAAGGGCCTCGCCCCGCTTCCCGCCCGAAGGAAAGTGGCGGTGCTGGGTGACATGCTGGAGCTCGGCCCGGAAGAAGCGGAAATGCACCGCCGGGCCGGCCGGCAGGTCGCCGGAAACGGCTGGAAATTGCTGCTGACCGTCGGACCTTTGGCCCGCTTCATCGCCGAAGGAGCCCAAGCCGCCGGCCTGCCCGGGGCCCGAGTCGCGACCTTCTCCACCTCGGAGGAGGCCGCGGCGGGAATCCCCGCCCTCATTCAAGAAGGCGATCTGATCCTGGTCAAGGGATCCCGGGGAGTGCGGATGGAACAAGTGGTCCAGAGACTCAAAGACAAATTCAAGGAGATCTGAGGTGCTGTACTGGCTTCTGGTGCCCCTTCGCGAGCATGCCTCATTCTTCAACGTCTTTCGCTACATCACAGTCCGCACCGCCCTGGCGGGCATCACCGCGCTCTTTGTGAGCTTCATCCTCGGGCCATGGTTTATCCGGATGATGAGGAGGCACCAGATCGGCCAGGAGATCCGTCCGGAGGGGCCCCAGTCCCATCTCGCCAAGAAGGGCACCCCTTCGATGGGCGGCATCCTGATCATCGGCTCCGCTCTTATCCCGACGCTTCTCTGGGGAAACTTGGGCAATTTCCATGTCTGGATGGGGCTCGTCACAATGCTCAGTTTCGGCGCGATCGGATTTTGGGACGATTACCTTAAAGTCTCCCGGCATCGATCCCTTGGACTTAGAGGCCGGACCAAGTTTCTGCTTCAGCTCGGGCTGGCTTTCCTCATCGGCCTGGCCTTGGTCTACATTGGAGTGACTGACGGCTTCAGCTTGAAGTTGAGTTTCCCATTCTTCAAAGAATGGATCCCTTACCTGGGTTGGTTCTATCTTCCCTGGATCGTAATTATCCTGGTCGGATCATCAAACGCCGTAAACCTGGCCGACGGACTTGATGGATTGGCCATCGGCCTCACCTTTATCAGCGCCGCCGCCCTCACGGCGCTGACCTATATCGCCGGACATGTCAATTATTCCGCTTACCTGAACATCGCCTACGTGGCCCAGGCGGCCGAGCTGACGGTTTTCGCCGGCGCGCTCTCCGGCGCCTGCCTGGCCTTTCTCTGGTTTAACTGCCATCCGGCCCAGGTCTTCATGGGAGATGTGGGCGCGCTGTCCCTCGGGGCGACACTGGCCGTGATCGCCATCCTGATCAAGCAGGAGTTCCTCCTCTTCGCGGTGGCGGGGGTCTTTATCCTGGAGGCGCTTTCGGTCGTCCTTCAGGTCGGCTACTTCCGGGCCTCGAAAGGCAAGCGCATCTTCAGGATGGCTCCGCTCCACCATCATTTCGAGCTCATCGGCTGGCACGAAGAGCAGGTCGTCGTCCGGTTCTGGATTCTGGGCATCATCTTCGCCCTTTTCAGCCTGGCCACGCTCAAGTTGAGATAATGATGGAAATAGCCGGCAAGAAGGTCGTGGTCGTCGGGTTCGGAAAGACGGGTCAAGCTCTGGCCGGTTTCCTCGTCCGCCGGAAGGCTAAGGTGACGGTCAGCGAGATCCGGAGGAAAGAAGAATTCGGGGCAAAGATCCGGAAGTGGCGGGAGAAGGGAGTCTCCTTCGAGACCGGGAAACACGGGGCCCGGACGTTTCTCGCCGCCGACCTCATCATCCCAAGCCCGGGAGCGGCCGCACTTCCCGAGCTTGCGGCGGCCGAGAAAGCCGGCGCCCGGGTACTTTCCGAACTCGAACTGGCCTCCCGTTTCCTCAAAGGAAAGATCGTGGGGATCACAGGGACGAACGGAAAATCCACGACGGCGACATTGGCCCACAAAATTCTCAAGGAGGCCGGCCGCACAGCCTACCTGGCCGGCAATATCGGCACTCCACTCATCTCCTTCGTTGATAAAAGCCGGGACGGCCATATCTATGTCACTGAAATCTCCAGCTTCCAGCTCGAACACATCGACCGATTCAAAGCGGACATCTCGGTCTTCCTCAACATCTCCCTGAACCACTTGGATTGGCATTCTTCATTCGACGAATACCTCAGCGCCAAAAAAAGGATCGTCCTTGCCCAGGCTGCCGATGACCTGGCTATCCTCAACGCCGACGACCGGCTGGTTTCCGGGCTGGCCGGCGAGATACTTCCAAAGGTCCATTTCTTCAGCCGAAGGGCGGAAGTCGATCGGGGCTGTTTTCTCCGGGACGGCTGGATCATCCTGCGGGATGAGGCGGGGGAACAAAAGCTCATGAAGACCGCCGAGATCAGGCTCCCCGGACGCCACAACCAGGAAAACGTCATGGCGGCTGCGCTCATCGGGAAGGCTTTGGGCGTCACTCCCCGGTCGATGCGGGCCTCCATCAGAAGCTTCCCAGGCCTTGAACACCGCCTGGAGAAAGTCCTGACCCTTGACGGCGTCAGCTTCATCAATGACTCCAAAGCAACGACGGTCGAGGCGACGGTCAAAGCCCTCCAGAGCTTCGACCGGCGGATCGTCCTCATCCTGGGCGGCCGGGACAAGGGAGCGGATTTTCGGCTGCTCCGCCGCGAGGTTCGGCAGAGCGTCAAGAAGATCGTCCTGCTGGGCGAAGCCCGGGCCAAAATCGCGGCCGCGCTTCGGGGCCTGGTTCCGATGGTCGAAGCTTTATCCCTGCGTGAGGCCGTCCGTCTGGCCCACGCCGCCGCCGGCCGCGGGGAGGTCGTGCTGCTGGCTCCCGCCTGCACGAGCTTCGATATGTTCAAGAACTTTGGGGCCCGGGGCCGCGCGTTCAAGCGCGAGGCCAGGAAGCTGGCGGAGTCCGTCCGCCGGGGAGAGGCTTGAAACATGGCAATTTTCAGGCCCCACGGTTTCGACAAGGCTCTCTTCGTCATCACCCTGTCCCTCCTGGCCGTCGGGTTCATCATGGTCTATAGCTCCTCGGCCAACCTGGCGACAGAGAAATACCATCAGTCTTTTCACTTCTTCATCCAGCAAATCATCGGAGCGGCGGCCGGCATAATCCTTGGCATCTTTCTTCTCTCCGTGCGAAAGCCGTTCTACCAGAACTCCTATGTCGTCTATGGACTGCTGGCCCTTTCTGTTTTCCTGCTCGCCGCCTGTTTCGTCATGCCGTCGGTCGCCCGGGTGAATCGCTGGGTCAGCCTGTTCGGCATCCGCTTCCAACCCTCGGAGCTGGTCAAGGTCAGTCTGATGATCTACCTTGCTCACTTCCTGGAGCAAAAAAAGCTCCGGCTCCACGAGTGGCGTGTCCTGGTCCAGCCCGTCGCAGTCATCGGCCTGGTCACGATCCTGATCCTGAAGGAGCCGGATTACGGCACTGCCCTCCTCATCTTCGCCATCTGCAGCCTGATGCTCTACATCGGCGGCGTCAAGATCCGCTATCTCGCCGCCCTTGGTCTGGCCGCCGGGGCCATCTTCACTGTCTACCTTTTCTCCGCGAACTACCGGGTCGAAAGGATCACCAGTTTCATGTCGCCGGAGAAGGATATCCTGGGAAAGG
>Ga0315295_10005913_pt1 | contig 10457 bp, 8 predicted proteins | sample YL17G14_0_MG_FD_204453 | JGI IMG/M metagenome (GOLD analysis project Ga0315295, IMG submission 204453) | Sediment microbial communities from Yellowstone Lake, YNP, Wyoming, USA - YL17G14_0 | ecosystem: Environmental > Aquatic > Freshwater > Lake > Sediment | place: USA: Wyoming | collected... | reverse complement strand
GTGGAGAAGCCCACCGCGATAAGGGTGATCTTCACCTCGTTGCCCAGGTCCGGGTCGGTGCCGATGCCGAAGATGATCTCCGCTTCGGGGTCCACCACCTCGGCGATGACCTGGGCGGCCATGTTCAGCTCGTGCAGGCCCAGGTCGGCGGAGGCGGTGAAGTTGAAGAGCACGCCGCGGGCGCCGTGGATGCTCACGTCCAGAAGGGGACTGGTGATGGCGGCGCGGGCCGCCTCCACGGCGCGGTTGTCACCGGAGCCGCGGCCGACAGCCATGAGCGCGGGGCCGGCTTCACGCATGATCCGCCGCACGTCGGCGAAGTCCACGTTGATGTCGCCGCGACTGGTGACGACCTCGGAGATGCCCTGGATGCCCTGGCGGAGGATGTCGTCGGCCACACGGAAGGCCTCTTTGACGGTGGTCTTTTGGTCGCAGATGGCCAGGAGGCGGTCGTTAGGGATCACGATGAGGGTGTCCACGCGGTCGCGGAGATGGGAGATACCGTCCTCGGCCTGCATGCGGCGACGGGAGCCCTCGAAGGCGAAGGGCTTGGTGACCACGGCTACCGTGAGGGCGCCCGTTTCCTTGGCGGCTTCGGCCACGACGGGCGCGGCGCCGGTGCCAGTACCGCCGCCCATGCCCGCCGTGATGAAGATCATGTCGGCGCCCTTGATGGCGTCCACGATCTCGTCGCGGCTCTCCTCGGCGGCGCGCTGACCCTGGAGGGCATCGCCGCCCACGCCAAGGCCGCGGGTGAGGCGCTCGCCGATACGCAGGCGCGACTCGGCTTGGCAGCCCACGAGCGCCTGGGCGTCGGTGTTGATGCCCACGAACTCGACGCCGGCCAGTCGCGCCTCGATCATGCGGTTGACGGCGTTGCAGCCACCGCCGCCCACGCCTACCACCTTGATGGGCGGCAGACCATCGGTAGCGTTCTTGTTGGCCACCTTGACCTCCTTTCCCCGAATCGTTCTCATCGAATCTCCTTCACTCCACCGTCACTATTGGGGCAGCAGGATCTTCAACCAGCGGCCGATGGTGCCCAGCCAGTCGCTGCGGTCGCCGGACGGCCTCTTCTCGCGATGCTTGCGGCCGTTGACCGGCTGCTGGCGCTGGGCCCAGTGCAGCAGGCCTACGGGTGTGGCGTAGGACGGGTTGGCCAGGATGTCCGACAGGCCCTGGATGCCGCGCGGCACGCCGATGCGGGCGGGCATGCGCAGCACCTGTTCGGCCAGGGTATCGATGCCGGGCAGGTTGGCGCTGCCGCCGGTGAGCACCAGGCCAGCGGCTAGCATGTCGTCGATGCCGGCGCGGCGGACGTCCATGTAGATCATCTCGAGTGTCTCCTCGACGCGGGCCTGGAGGATCTCCGCCAGGCGGCGGCGGGAGACGGTCCGGCGGCGCTCACTGCCGAAGGCCTCGATGTCCACTAGTTCTTCGGAGTCGATGGTGCTGGGAATGGCATGGCCAAAGGCGATCTTGGCCTCCTCGGCGGCGCGGGCGGGGGCGCGCAGACCGGCCCCCAGGTCCTTGGTGAGGTGGTCGCCGCTGACCTGAAGGACGCCCAGGTGGTAGGGGCTGCCGTCGGTGAAGAGGCAGACGTCGGTGGTGCCGCCGCCCACGTCTGCCAGGACCACGCCCTGCTCCTTCTCCTCCGGCTCCAGGACGGCCTCGGCGCTGGCCAGCCCGCCGGCCACCAAGTCTTCAACCTGCACGCCGGCGCCTTCCACGCACTTGGTGAGGTTCTGGATGGCGTTGACCGCGCCGGTGATAACCAGTGTCTCCACGTCCAGCCGCTGGCCGAACATGCCCACGGGGTCACTAACGTGGTCCTGGCTGTCCACCACGAAGAAGCGGGGGATGACGTGGAGCACCTGGCGATCGCTGGGGATGCTCATACCGCCGGCGGCCTCCAGCACGCGGGCCACGTCGTCAGGGCCGATGGGCCGGTTGCGGCCGGGGATGGCGACTACGGCGCGATTGATGATGGCGCTGATGTGGCTGCCGCCGATGCTCACCTGGGCGGAGACGATGCGCGTGCCGCTGGAGCGTTCGGCCTTCTCCAGGGAGTTGAGGATGGACTCGGTGGCCTGCTGGATGTTGTCCACCATCCCCTTCTTGATGCCGGCAGTGGGGGCGATACCCACGCCCACGATGCGCATCTCGCCCTCGGGCGTGAGCTCGCCTACCAGGGTGCAGACCTTGGTGCTCCCTACGTCTATCGCTGCCAGAGTGCCGTTCCGATACATCAACCACCTCCCTCTTCAGCGAAGGGAGGGCCTGTCTCCGAACCTAAGATCGAGGACGTGTCCCCGGATCTGCTCGCGGCCCAGCCTCTGCTCCAGTGCTTCCCAAACGGCCAGCTTGTAGTCCAGACTGTGGCTGTCCCCCAGCACAACGCGATAGTTGGCGTTGGTGACCAGGGAAAGACCCTCGCGGTCGTTGTACTCCAGGCGCACCACCGCCAGATCGAGGGCGGCGGCGGAGTACTCCATAAGCTGCTTGGCCAGGCGGACGGCGTCGGCGTCCACTCGGTCGCCCGGCTTGAAGGTCTTGGTGACGTTCTCCTGATAGATGATGAGTCCTTCGGAAGGGGGCGATACGCCCTCCAGGACGACGCCGTCGCTGTCCACCACGAAGTCGCCGTCGGAGGTGTGCCAGTAGCCCCAGGGTTCGCGCTCCTCGACGACCAGGCGGACGGTATCGGGCCAGATGCGTTCGGCCCGCACGCTCTTGATCATGGGCTGAGCGGACAGCTTCTCTTCCACTTCCGAGAGGCGGGTACTGAGCATGCTGCGGCCCTTGAGGCCGGAGGCTTGGGCCAGGGCATAGGCGTCCACGGTCTTGGTCCCCACTACCTCCACCTGGTGCACCCGCAAGAGGGGCGAGAAGTAGAGAGCCAGGGCTCCCCCGACCAGCACTGCCAGCAGGGGGATGATGAGCAGACGCCGCCAGAGGTGGGGGCCACCGGGTTCTTCGTCCTCGTCCAGGAGGACGTGCCCGCGCAGGGGACGGCGGGGTGGCGGTAGCCGGTCCTGGCTAGACACGTTCCTGCCTCTCGCGATGGCGCTCCAGCCCCAGCTCGATGAGCCGCGTGATGAGGTCGCGGTAGGAGAGGCCGGCGGCCTCCCAGAGCTTGGGGTACATGCTGACGGGCGTGAAGCCGGGGATGGTGTTGATCTCGTTCAGGTAGGGCTCGTCATTGGCGCCGAGGAAAAAGTCCACCCGGCCCATGCCGGCGCAGTCGACGGCCTGGAAGGCGGCGATGGCCATGGCCTGCAGGCTTCGGGCCAGGTCCGGCGGGAGCTCCGCCGGGATGACGAGCCTCGTTGTCGGGTCCTCGTACTTCGCGACGTAGTCGTAGAACTCGCGCGTGAAGACGATCTCGCCCAGCGGCGACGCCTGCGGGTGGTCGTTGCCCAGCACGCTGCACTCCACCTGCCGCCCCTCGATGGCCTGCTCGACGAGCGCCTTGCGGTCGTAGCGGAAGGCCTCGGTCATGGCGCCGGCCAGGTCTTCGCGCGAGCGCACCTTGGTGGTGCCGATGCTGCTGCCGCTGTTGGCCGGCTTGACAAAACAGGGGTAGCCCAACTGTGCTTCCACGTCGCGGGCCAGGGCCGGGCCCTCCTCCTGCCAGCGGCTGGCGGTTACGACGAGCGACTGTGGCACGGGCAGCCCCGCCTGGCGGAGGATCATCTGCTGGAGGGCCTTGTCCATGCCCACGGCGCTGGCGGCGACGCCGGCGCCCACGTAGGCCACGTCCAGCATCTCCAGGAAGCCCTGAAGGGTGCCGTCCTCACCGAAGGTGCCGTGCACCAGGGGGAAGACCACGTCCAGTTCGCCCAGGGTGGCCAGCACCCGGGGCCCGATGACGCCGGCCGCCGCCGGCGAGGCGGTCAGGCTGGCCAAGCGTTCGGCGTTGATGGCGACCAGAGCGTCGCGCGTCTCCTCCGGGGTGAGCCAGGCGCCGTCCTTGGTGACGCCCAAGGGCACGACCTGGAAGCGCTCTCGGTCGATGGCGCCCATGACGCCCTGGGCGGAGACGACGGACACCTCGTGCTCCGCCGAGCGGCCGCCGAAGAGGATGCCTACTCGCAGGGGGCTAGCCACCGAAGCCCTCCCCCACCAGCGCCACCTCCGCCTCCAGGCGGAGGTCGAAGCGCTCCTGGACCCGCTCGCGGGCCAGGTTCATCAGGGCCACGACGTCGGCGGCGCGGGCGCGGCCGCGGTTGACGAAGAAGTTGGTGTGGCGGGCCGAAATCTGGGCGTCGCCGATGCGGTGGCCGCGCAGGCCCGCCTGGTCGATTAGCCACCAGGCCGGGTGCTCGGGTGTGTTCTTGAAGATGGAGCCGGCGTTGCGCCCCCGCGGCTGGGCCGCCAGGCGGCGGGTGTCTAACTCGGTGATGCGCTGGGTTAGGGCGGCGGCATCGCCCTGGTGCAACAGCAGGTCGGCGGAGAGGACGAGCTTGCCGGCCAGAATGCCGCGGGTGAAGGCGCTGCCGCGATAGCCCAGGGCCAGCTCCGAGGCCGCTATCTCTGTGGCGCGCTCGCCGTTGGCTACCCGCACGCTGAGCAGGAGGTCGGCCAGGCAGCCGCCGTAGGCGCCGGCGTTGTAAACGACGGCGCCGCCGAGAGTGCCGGGGATGCCGCAGGCCCACTCCAGTCCGGCCAGACCGGCCCCGGCGAGCCTGCGGGCCAAGGCCGCGAAGCTGGCGCCTGAGGCCGAGCGCAGCCGGAAGCCGCCGCCGGCCTGGGGAACGGGCTCCTCCCAGTGGGTGTGGCGGTTTTCGATGACTAGGCCGCGGATGCCGTCGTCGCCCACGAGGATGTTGCTGCCGGAGCCGAGGACGAAGAAGGGGACTCCGTGGCGGCGGGCGATGTCGGTGAGGGCCAGCAGATGCTCCTCGGTGGCGGCCACGGCGTAGCAGTCGGCCGGCCCGCCGATGCCGAAGGTGGTGTGGCGGGCCATGGGCTCGTTCAGGCGAACGGCCACCGGCGCACCCTGGGCGCGCAGATCGGTCAGGAACTCTTTGTCCATTGTCCCTGTCTCAGTCCTTCCAGCACCTTCGGCCCCACCTCGTCCACGTTGCCGGCGCCGATGGTGAAGAAGACATCGCCGGGCCGTAGCATCGCCAGCACTGCCGCCGGCGCTTCGGCCAGGCTACCGACGTAGCGGGCAGGCGGGTCCTCCAGCAGGTCGGCCAGCTCGTGGGCGCTCATGCCGGCGGATGGTTCCTCGCGCGCGGCGTAGGTCTCGGCGATGAGCAGTTCATCCACCCCTTGGAAGCAGGTGCGGAAGCCGTCCAGCAGATAGCGGGTGCGGGTATAGGTGTGAGGCTGGAAGAGGCAGACCAGACGCCGGCCGGGGAAGCGCTGGACGGCGGCGGCGATGGTGGCGCGGACCTCGGTCGGGTGGTGGGCGTAGTCGTCCATGACGGTTACGCCGGCCGCGTCGCCGATGTGCTGGAAGCGGCGCTGGACGCCCCGGAAGCGAGCGACGGCGTCGCGCACGGCCTCCTCGGGCAACTCCAACACGCTGGCAACAGCAATAGCAGCCAGAGCGTTCCTCACTTGATGAATGCCAGCCAGACCCGTCTCGAAGGAGCCGACAGGCTCTCCGTGGTATTGTAGCAGAAAAGAGAACCCGCCTACATCCTTTCTCAAAAGATTTTTTGTGAAAAATTCTGCGTCTTCCGTCACCCCATAGCGGACGACATGGGCGCGTATGGGCGGGTGCTGCTCGGGGTGCGCGAGCATCTCGCGAAGGGTGGGGTCGTCGGCGCAGGCGACGATGGTGCCGTCGGCGGGCACCTGCGATAGGAACTGGCGGAAGGCGGCCAGCAGGCGGGGAAAGCTGCCGTAGTAGTCCAGGTGGTCGGGCTCGATGTTGGTGACCACGGCGATCTGAGGGTGGTAGTGGAGGAAGGCGCCGGCGAACTCGTCGGCCTCCACCACGATCTCCTGGCCGCTACCGGCCTCGGCGTTGGTCGCCAGGTCCACCATCTCGCCGCCCACCAGGAAGGTGGGGTCGCGGCCGGCCCGGCGCAGGATGAAGGCGATGAGGGCGGTGGTGCTGGTCTTGCCGTGGCAACCCGCCACGGCGATAGCCCGGCGCCCAGCCATGAGGCGGGCGACCATCTCCGCCCGCTGCAGGATGGGCAGGTCGCGGCGGCGGGCCTCGGCCAGCTCCGGGTTCTCGGTCTGGGCGGCGGCGGTGTACACCACGAGCTCGGCGTCGTCCAGGTGGGAGGCATCGTGCCCCTGGCGGACGGTGGCGCCCAGCTCCCGCAGGCGGTCGGTCAGGGGCGAGAGCTTGAGGTCGGAGCCCGAGACCTGGTGGCCCCAGGCCAGGAGGATGCGAGCGATGGCGGACATGTGGATGCCGCCGATACCCACCAGGTGGACGCGACGGGGTATGGGCGCTTCGCTCATCGCGCCGCCTCCAGCAGGATGCGGGCGATGTCGCGGGCGGCGTCGGGGCGGGCCAGGCGGCGGGAGGCTTCGGCCATCGCGGCGCGCCGCTGCTCGTCGGCCAAGAGCTCGCCCACCAGCGGGAGAAAGCCGTTGAGCTTGTCGTTCTCCACCAGCAGGGCGGCGCCGGCATCGGCCAGGTAGTGAGCGTTGAAGCGCTGGTGGCCACCGGCGTAAGGGTAGGGCACCAGGACAGCGGGTAGGCCCAGCGCCGGCAGCTCGCCCATCACCGAGGCGCCGGAGCGCATGACGGCGAGGTCGGCGGCGGCCATGGCCCAGGGCAGGTCTTCGTACAGGTAGGGGTGAAGGTGGTAGCGGTGGCGCAGGTGCTCGGGCAGGGCCTGGTGCAGGCCCTCAAGCCAGGGGTGGTCGCCGCGGCCGCTGATGTGGATGAGTTGACATAATTCCAGAACCTGGGACAGATGCTTGGCGACGATCTGGTTGAGGGTGCGGGCGCCATGAGTGGCGCCAGCGATGAAGAGGACGCGCTCCTCGTCCTGGAGGGAGAGGCGGCGGCGGCCCTCCTCTTTGGTGGCCTGCCAAAAGGCGGGCCGGACGGGATAGCCCGTGACGACGGCCTTGCCGGGCGGAAGGAAAGGGAGCGAGCGGGGGCTGGTGACGGCGACGCGGTGGGCGAGGCGGGCCATGGCCCGCACCGCCCAGCCGGGGCGGACGTCGGGGAGGAAGACCACGAGGGGCACCTGGCCGACGCTGCGGGCAGCCAGAGCCAGGGGGATACCGGTATAGCCGCCGGTGGTGAGGATGGCCTGGGGACGGAACTGGCGGAGGAGGGTGCGCGCCTCGAAGGTGCCTTGGGCCAGCTTGGCGAGTCCGGCGACGAAGCCCAGGGGGGAGCGGCCGCGGACGGCCGCCGCGGTCACGGTGCGGAAGGGGAGGCCGGCCCGCGTGACCAGCTCGCGCTCGGCGCCGGCGCTGCTTCCGATGTAGAGCGCCTCGAGGCCGTCGTTGGGCTCACGGGCGAGGGCGTCGGCCACCGCCAGGGCAGGGTAGACGTGGCCGCCGGTGCCGCCGCCACAGAAGATAACCCTCATCGCGTGACTCTGTGAAAGCGGAACCGGGCGCGCGATGCCGCGCGGTCCAAGTAGCCCTGATCGCGGCTGTAGCGGGACACGTTGAGCAGCATGCCCACGCCGGCCATGGTGGCAACCAGGGCCGAGCCCCCGTAGCTGATGAACGGCAGAGGAATGCCGGTCATGGGTATGGAGCGGGTGATGCCGCCGATGTTGATGAGCGTCTGGTAGGCGATCCAGCTCAGGATGCCTACCGCCAGGTAGGCGCCGAAGTGGTCCTGGGCGTTGAGGGCCGCCCTTATGCCGCGATAGACCAGGAAGGCGAACAGCGCTATAACGGCCACCGCCCCCACGAAGCCCAGCTCCTCGCCGATGATGGCGAAGACCCCGTCGGTGTGGGAGCCGGGCACGTAGAAGAACTTCTGGCGGCTCTCACCCCAGCCGAGGCCGACCGGGCCTCCGCTCCCCAGGGCGATGAGGAGCTGGATGATGTGGAAGCCTATGCCCTCAGGGTCCGACTCCGGCGAGAGGAAGGATGTGATGCGGTCGACCCGGTAGTCGGTGACGGCTATGAGGGCCCAACTCATGAAGCCGCCGCCCGCCATGAGCAGGGCCAGGTGGCTCAGCGGCGCCCCGGCTACGAAGAAGAGCGTGCAGGTGGTGGCCACGATGACGACGGTGGTGCCCATATCGGGCTCCACCACCACCAAGCTGGCTACCAGTCCGACCATGAGCGTGAAGGGCACGAAGCCCATGGAGAAGTGCTTGATATTGTCGCGGCGGCTGGCCAGCCAGGCGGCGATGTAGACGATGATGGCCAGCTTGGCGAACTCCGACGGCTGAAGGGGCGGCAGCGGCCCCAGGCTTAGCCAGCGGTGAGCCCCGTTCCGCTCGAGTCCGATGCCGGGCACGAGGACGGCCAGCAGCCCCACCAGGGCCAGGACCATCATCAGGAGGCTGATAGTGTACAGGTGGTGGTAATCGAGGCGCATGAAGAACCAGAGCAGCCCCAGGCCCAGCACGGCCGCCCCTGCCTGGCGGACGATGAAGTAGTTGGTGTCGCCGTATTCCAGCTCGCCTATGGCGAAGCTGGCGCTGTAGACGGCCAAGAGGCCCACCACCAGCAGCATGGCGGTGGCCAGGATGAGGGCGAAGTCGGGTGAGCCGGGCCGCAGGCGGCCGGTCTCGCGCTGGGGGTAGCCGGTCTCTAGCGTGGCGATGGTTCCACCTCCTGAGCGAGGGCGAGGACCAGACGGCGGAAGTGGTTCCCGCGCTCCTCGAAGTTCTCGTAGGCGTCGAAGCTGGTGCCGGCCGGGGAAAGGAGGACAGCGTCTCCCGCCCGGGCCAGAGCATGGCTCGCCTCCACGGCTTCGGCCAGGCCGGCCACCCGCACCAGTTGAGGCCGCTGGCCAGGCGAGCGAGCGGCGGCTGCCCGCAGGACGGCCTCTTCCAGCAGCGGGCCCGACTCGCCGAAGAAGACCACGGCCCGGCAGCGGCGGCAGGCCTCGCGGGCCATCTCCTCCAGGGGCAGGTGCTTGTCGCGACCGCCCAGCAGGAGCACCAGCGGCTGGCCGAAGGAGTGTAGGGCGGCCAAAGTGCGCTGGGGCGTGGTGGCGATGCTGTCGTTGTAGTAGTCGACATCGTTGGCGCGGGCCACAAACTCCAGGCGATGGGGCACGCCCTCGAATTCCTCCACTGCCCGGCTGATGGCCGCCGCGCTCACGCCGCCCAGGCGGGCCACGACGGCAGCCGCGGCGGCGTTGGCCCAGTTGTGGCGGCCGCGCAGGCGCAGGCTATCGACGGGGAAGAGGCGCTGCTGGCGATCACGCCAGCGCAAGACGATCCAGCCTTCGCGCAGGAAGGCGCCGTCGCCGGGGATGTCGCGGCGCAGGCTGAAGTAGAGCACTTGGCTCCCGGCGATGCCGGCCAGGGCGCTGGCCACGGGGTCGTCGTAGCCCAGAACGGCGTAGTCTTCGGCTGTCTGGCCGCGGAGGATGTTGGCCTTGAGGCGCCAGTATTGGTCCCAGGTGAAGCGGTCCAGATGGTTGGGCGTGATATTGAGGACGCAGGCCACGTGTGGGCTGCGGTCCGGCAATACCTGGAGTTGGGTATGGCTGGCCTCCAGTATGACCCACGTGTCGGAGGCGATCTTGTCCAGATTGGCCAGGAGCCCAACGCCGATGTTGCCGCCCACAAAGCAGGGTTTGCCGTCCTGACGGAACATCTCGCCTGCCAGGCTGGTGGTGGTGGACTTGCCGCTGCTGCCGGTGATGGCGGCGATAGGCCCCGGGCAGAGTTCCACGAACAGCTTGAACATAGAGCTGATGGGCACGCCGCGGGCTCGCGCCTCGGCGAGGGCGGGCAAGTCCAGGGGCACGCTCTGGGACACGAAGACGGCGTCGGCGGCGGCGATGTCTTTGGGGTCGTTGGCGCCGAGGGAGAGGCGAACCGGGATGCTGGCGATCTGCTCCAGGCGGGCGGCCAGCGCCTCGGCGGGCTTGGCGTCGCTCACGGTGATGCGGGCGCCGCGGTTGTGGAGGAAGCGTACCAGGTCGATCCCCTCCAGGCCCAGGCCTACCACCGTCACGCGCTTGCGCCGGAAGCCATCGTTGCGCGGCACTGGTCTCACCTCAGACCTGCGCCGCCAGGGTAACGCCCAGGAAGGCGCCGACCATGCCTACCAGGCAGAAGCGCATCACGACCTGGGGCTCGGACCAGCCCAGAAGCTCGAAGTGGTGGTGGAGGGGGCTCATCTTGAACACCCGCCGCCCCCCTGTGAGGCGGAAGTAGGCGATCTGGATAAGGTCGGACGAGGCCTCCAGCACAAATACGATGCCGACGATGGGCAGGATCAGCCACTGGCCGGTCATGAGGGCCGCCACCGCCAGGGAGGAGCCCAGGGCCAGGGCGCCAGCATCGCCCATGAAGACGCGGGCGGGATAGCTGTTGTACCAG
>Ga0315295_10005911_pt1 | contig 10459 bp, 9 predicted proteins | sample YL17G14_0_MG_FD_204453 | JGI IMG/M metagenome (GOLD analysis project Ga0315295, IMG submission 204453) | Sediment microbial communities from Yellowstone Lake, YNP, Wyoming, USA - YL17G14_0 | ecosystem: Environmental > Aquatic > Freshwater > Lake > Sediment | place: USA: Wyoming | collected... | reverse complement strand
ACGCAAGCCGCTCGGTGATGAGATCACCAAGTCTGCCCCATTGGAAAATATTATCGGATTGGATTATGAGCGCCTAGGCTTTTTGGGTGTGGTGCTCAATTTTGGAAATGTGATCATTAATATCGGCACGGATAATAAATTCATATTCTACGGCATACACAACCCGGCGCGCGCCCAACGGGATATCTTCAACTATATGTATGAACGGCGGCGCAAGAAACAACAGACTGATAGCTTGCAGGAACAGGAACGTGTCTCAAACTATATCGCCGCCTACCACCGCCAGGTAGAGGATATTCGCCAATCTGCTAAAAAACCTCCCCAAAGTTGACCAAATTAGGGTAAAATAGCCGCCATGTCTATTCTGGAAATTTCCTCCCTGCCGCAGGCAGTTTTGCGCCAAAAGGCGCGTAAAATAAGTGATTTTGGACCCGACCTCCAAAGACTGGTGGATGATATGGTTGATACCATGCGCCAGGCTCCCGGGGTTGGACTGGCTGCCCCACAGGTGGGTGAATCGTTCCGTTTGATTGTCGTCGAGTATGGCGATGAAGAGGACGAAGAGCTCCCACCCAAATTGCACGTCATGGTCAACCCCGAAATTACCCGTGCCTCCCAGGAGACTGTGCTTGGCACTGAAGGCTGCCTATCAATCCCAGGCATCCAGGGGGAGGTAGAGCGTAACGAAGCAGTGACGGTTAAGGGATTGAACCGGCATGGTAGCCCAATGACTGTCAAAGCTAATGGTTGGTTGGCTCGCATCTTCCAGCATGAGATTGACCATCTGGATGGCGTATTATTTGTGGACCGAGCCGAAAAACTCTGGCAAGCTGAGGAACACCAGGGGCAGGTAAGCCCCGACAATGTGTAAACTGACTGCTTATCTGGTCTCCACCTGACCCACAGAACCCTGCTCTTTGATATAATTTATCCACACCTAGAATGCCACGGTGAAATCTCCCCGTGGCATTTATGTGAGTGGCTCAGGAAATGCAGCTTACCCATCTTTCCCTTACTAATTTCCGGAATTTTACCCGGCTGGATATCGATGTACCGGGCGGAACGGTCATGCTGGTAGGTAATAATGCCCAAGGTAAAACCAGCCTGCTTGAGGCAATCTATTTTCTCGCTACATTAACCTCGTTCCATGCCAGCTCTGACCGGCAGCTGATCAACTTCATCGAAGCGCGCGCAGATCTTGCAGTGGGCCGGATTGTAGCTGACTTTAGCCGTGGTAAAGAGAACCATCGCATAGAAGTGCGCATCATCCAGGAACCCAATAGTCAAAACGGGGCCAAGCATTTGCGCAAGGAAGTGCTTCTGGACGGTGTCAAGCGTAAAGCCAGCGAGGTCATTGGGCAGTTTAATGCTGTCCTTTTTTTACCCCAGATGATGGGTGTGATAGAGGGAAGCCCGGAGGAACGCAGACGTTACCTGAATCTGGCGCTTGCACAGGTCATTTCACATTATCAGGCAGCCTTGGCGGAATACAATAAAGCCCTCTTGCAGCGCAATGCCCTGTTGAAACAACTTTACGAACGTAAGGGTGATGCCTCTCAGCTGGATTATTGGGACGATCAACTCACCACCTTCGGATCACAGCTGATCCATGCCCGCATTCGTGCCGTTCAAGAATTGGAAAGGCTGGCTGCACGCACCCATCGCGAGCTTACCCATGCCAATGAGGTCCTGCGCCTGAGCTACCAGCCTGCTTATGATCCACTTCCTCAATCACCCGGTCAGTTTGCCTTACCCTTGGATGCGGCTGTGGATCGCGGTGGTTTTTCTCAGGAGCAGATCCGCAAGGGATTTTTGGAGAGCCTGGGAAAATTGCGTTATGAGGAGATCGCACGCGGTGTCACCACCATTGGACCCCATCGGGATGAGCTGCGTTTTCTGGCCAATGGTATCGACCTGGGAACCTACGGCTCTCGCGGCCAGGCACGTTCAGCCATCCTGGCTATGAAAATCGCTGAAGTAGCCTGGATGAACGCCAAGAGCGGTCATTGGCCAATTCTGCTGCTGGATGAAGTGCTGGCAGAGCTGGATACTGAACGCCGTTGCGACTTGCTGGCAAGGCTGGATCAATCGGAGCAGGTGCTGTTATCTACCACCGATTTGAATCTGTTTGATCCGGAGTATGTAAAAAAAGCAGTTGTTTGGCGAGTTGCAGGCGGTAGGGTGGAAAAGGTTTGACCCAGGTCAATTACAGCGGGCGTTTGGCGGGTACACCCACTTTGCGCGGGTATCCATTGGGTGTAGCAGCTACCTTGTCGATCACCACCAGGTAGCGTTCCTCTGCCACTCCTGGCAGTGTTACCGGCATTAATTGGCGCAGGTGACCCCCAAGCACGCGCAGCGCGCGTTCAGTGGAATGTGCTTCTGCTGGACCGCTTTCCCCTTTCATGGCTATCATATTTCCCCCCACGCGTACCAGGGGCAGTAAATATTCTGCCAGCACTGGCAGGATAGCCACCGCGCGCGCCACTGCCCAGTCATATTGCTCGCGATAGGATGGATTCTGCCCGAGCACCTCGGCGCGCTCCTGGACCACCTCCACCCCATGCAAGTCGAGGATATTTACCACATGACGGCAAAAATCAGCTTTCTTACCCACCGATTCCACCAGGGTTAACTGCATATTAGGATAAACGAGCTTGATCGGTATACCCGGGAAACCTGCTCCGGTTCCCACATCAACCAGTCGATCACCTGGGCTTTCCCGTAGCGCCATCAAGCAGGTAAGAGAATCCAGGAAATGCTTGATGCGGATCTCGTGGGGGTCGCGGATAGCGGTCAGGTTGAAGCGGGTATTCCAATCGACCAGCTCCCGCTCAAAAAGAGATAAGGCTAAGAGTTGGGAACGTGTCAGGTGTAACCCCAGCTGGCGCTGAGCTTGTTGGGCAAGTTCATGCATACCTTCCGATTATACACGTATCAGATGCCTGGCATGAGTGTTGCAACAGGTGAAGAAGTTGTTCAAGTCTGATGCAGGCGGTGAGTTTTATGAAGCGTGTATTTCGCTTATTTGTTTTGGTCACTTCTCTCACACTTTTTCATGTCTCCCCCGTCAGCGGGGATTCGCTGCAAGATTCAGCATACATCTCTGGAGTGAGAGGGCACGCCCAGGGCTATTTTCTATCCTGTGAGTCACGCTCTGCTGCTGATTTGGCAGCCTTTTGGGGCATTAGCGTTAGTGAGACTGAATTTCTCCAGGCATTACCAAATGCCAATAACCCGGAAGATGGTTTTGTTGGCAATCCAAACGACGCCTGGGGAAATACCCCACCGCATGGTTATGGGGTGCATGCTGGCCCAGTGGCTAAAACCCTGCAGGCATACGGGCTGGAGGCTGAGGCACATCACGATTTAAGTTGGGATGACCTGCGTGAGGAGATCGATGCCGGTCACCCGGTGATCGTGTGGGTGATTGGACAGATGTGGGGTGGAACGCCGGTGGAGTATGAGGCGCCGGATGGGAGCTCCTCCATTGTAGCGGCTTTTGAGCATACCATGATCCTGACGGGTTACAGTCCAGATACGGTTCAGGTGGTGGATGCCTATTCCGGTCAGTACCAGACTTACTTGTTGAAGACCTTTCTAAAATCGTGGTCGGTATTGGGCAACATGGCAGTGTTTGGATCTCTTGATACTTCTAATAATGACGGTTACACAAGTTCTGGGTCGAGTGCTGAATCCTATACTGTGCAAATTGGTGATTATCTGGTGGCACTTGCGGATCGTTTTAATACTACATGGCAGGCACTGGCACAGCTGAACTCGGTTGGTTACCCCTACACCATTTTTCCTGGGCAAGTGTTGCAGTTACCTAGTGTAGAAAAGCAGGTAGCTGAGGCCCAACCCGAGCCGGAGCCCGAGAATGAGTCAGGACCCTCAGAACCTCCCTCAACCGTTAAGGTGGTAAATTTCCAGGTGCGTTTACCGCTGGTTCAGCGCAACAATTCAAGCATGAGCACCTCCCCCCAGGTGACTGCCCCAGTTTTGCCAGGCTCTGCCGAGACGGTCATTGTCCGGAATACAAGTACCCTGGTTAGTTTCAGTAAGAGTATAGGGGTAGATTGGGGTGTATTAGTTGAGCTGAATGGTCTTCGCCCCCCGTACCTGGTTCACCCTGGGCAGGTGTTGAAGCTGAGATAGCACTATATTGGCGATAATCTGCGGACAGTCCTGCAACCGCACAAGCAAACCAACATCTATTCCACAGCGATTTAAATCAATGAGCTGTCCAAGACCACAACCTGGACAGCTCATAGCATGTTGCTTATTTGTATTATGCCTCTGGGGTGGAGGGTGGGGCTTTCTTTCCCTTGCGCCCTCTCCTCACCAGGCTAACGATTCCCCAGATGATGAGTGCGATGGGCACAAAGATGACCAACAGGACTGGGATGATGTAGATGACAAGACGGATGCCGAAGTTCGCCAAAGACTGCAACGTATGGATAAGCGACTGTAGGGCTTGCTTGGCCACACCAGCTGGCTGCCATCCAGCGATGCTGATGGGCTGCATAGCCGCGTTGGCGATCAGCTGAATGCTTATCAAAGAAAGTGTGGCTGACTGTTCATAATACTTCATTTGACCTTTGATCAGCTCAATCTGTTCGCGCACTGACACAAGCTGTGAATATACCGCCAGCACATCCTCAGTTCTGTTGGCAGACGCCATGATTTCCTGCAGCTGTTTCTCAGCTGCCTGCAGGTTGATCAGCCGTGAGTTCAAGTCGGTATATTCGGCAGTCACATCCTGGCTCGACATATTCTCGTTGATGATCGGTTGGTCGGTCTCAGCTTTAATGGAAGTCAGGGCTTCATCCAATCGTTCGGCGGGTACGCGGATGGACATGGAAACCTGGGGCACCTGGACGCCATTGTTCAGCGTTTGCTGGTACATATCCGATGTAACGACGAATCCACCCATTGCTTCAGCCAGGTGAGCGATATTATCCCTCGATACGAGCGGGTCATCCACCGCCATGGACAATGTGCCATTTTTGATCACCAGCCTGTCAGTCGACGCAGCTGTTTGGTCAAGGGCATAAGCACCTTTATCTCCTGAGGCTTCCGGGGCAGCTAATGCTGGGGCTCCGATATTCTGCATCTCAGTGACTACATCCGGCTGCGAGGCGGACCTGAGGTTTTGGCTCGATGCCGAGCATGAGGCCAGCACCAGAGATAAGATAACCAGGGCAAAACATACTTTCTTAAACATGGACTCCTCCTTAGATCAGTTATTAGCTTTAAAACGCCCCCAGCGTATAGAATGTTCCCGGTCTACGCCATAAAAAGCATTATCCTACCACCCTGCGGATAGGCGTGTGATATGGCGCTCAGGCAAATTAGCGATACGCATTCGTTCCTGCACGCTTTGGATATCGTATTCAACCCGGTGCCACTCCCAGGTGTAGTCGGTCAGGTCAAGGATGGCGTAGGCCGCGCGCGGGTCACGGTCACGCGGTTGGCCTACTGAGCCCGGGTTGAGGATGGCGCGTGGAGCAAGGGTCATCTGCGATACATGCTCCGGCACGATTAATTGAGCGGTCTGGCGATCATCCGGCAGGTGATAAAGGACGGGCAAATGGGTATGACCTACGAAGCAATAGGGGGTATCGAAGAATTCAAAACTGATGGTGGCCGTGCGGGTGTCCAGCAGGTATTCCCATATGGGGCGGAACGGGCTGCCATGCACGAGGGTGATGTGTTCGAGGTTCACTCGCTCCGGAAGGCTCTTAAGGTATTCCTTATTGGCTGAAGTGAGCTTATCTTGCGCCCACAAGACGGTCTTGCGTGCTTCCGGATTAAAAGCATCCACTTCGATTCTTCCGACTGCTGCTGCATCGTGGTTGCCGAGCACGCATTGCAGGTTGGGGAGCTGGGCGATGCGTTCGACGCATTCATTCGGGTTTGGGCCGTAACCGACCAGGTCACCTAGGCACCAGGCCACATCGAATGGAGAGGCATCTGCAAGCACGGCTTCGAGGGCAACCAGGTTGGCGTGGATGTCGGAGATGATCAGAGTGCGCATGGGTTAATGTTAGCATGATTTAGAGCAGTTTGCAATCTCGAGAAGAGCATTTGAGACAGGTTAGCTATTAGCAAGGAGCAATTCGTGTCAGGTCCAGGATGATTTATTCGGGAAACAGCAGGTAATCGGATCCAACTGGCACAGTCTGGTAAATTGCAACCGAAGGAAGTGTGTGGGTTATGAATTGTTCTTCAAAAAAAAACAAAAGCATTCAATCTAGATTCTGTAGAGACGTCCCGGAGGGGCGTCTCTACAATAAGAAATTGGAGACCGGGAATATTGGGGGCGATCATCAACCAATATAAATCGATGTGTACAAAACGAATTCGATCAATGGGATGCGTGGGTTTTGCCTGGCAGAGGCGATACTATGATCATATCATCCAGAATGAAAAATCCCTGGAGAAAATTCGCACCTATATCCTGGAAAATCCAGCAAATTGGAATGAGGATGACTATTTTTCAAACCTTTAGCCCATGCTGACTGACATTAAAGTGGTGATTTAGTATTATAGGGCGAGGTGGTCAGGGAAAAGAATGGTTTATTACCGTTCATAAATGGTTGGTTAACCCGATGCTGGTCCCTGGCGCAGGCGGGCGATGGCTGCTCTGCTGTGGCTTCCCACAAACCTTCCACCCACCAGGTGGCGCTAGCCTCAGCCCACTCCTGCGGTTTCTCTTTTACCAGTGACCACTCAAACTCCGGCGTTGCTTAGCGAATCAACCACCTTGGAGATCAAGGTCGTCAATTCTGGGTGAGTGACCTCGAAATGACTGAGAGCGCTTTCCAGGCGTTGAATAACGGTCGGATGCACCTCCATCTGAGTTTCCACCGATCGCTCGAGCAGTTCTCGAATATCCCCATCAAGGTTCCGCAGCAGCTCTCTGTCCTTTTCGTCAATGCATTGAGTGTTATTGATCTCATCATGAAGTTGTTGGAGAAGTTCACGATCTATTTTGTTATCCATGAAGATGTACCTCCTTAACGCAGCTAATGTATTATTCTAGCATTAAACTTTGCCTACTGGAGTAGGAGAAAATTGTGATCAAGTATGCTCCCGAGTGGTTTGGGATAAAGGGGTATCGCTGAGTGACTATACCCAGTATATTATTATATTAATGTTGGGTATCGCCAAGGACACAAAATCATCCAAACCTAGATTAGTAGGGGCACGATATATCGTGCCCCTACTAAGGCGATAACAGATCAATTGCATTTGTTATTTCACCTGCCACACCTGGTACAAGCCCAGGCGGCTGTTTTCGCCATCTGAGAGAAAGCTCTGGATAGCACCAAAGCCGGCCGCTTCTGCCAGCCGCTCCAGTTCAGCTTCGGAGAAGTGATGCACATAGCGTAAACCCTGACCTCCCTGGCGCCAGTCCAGCAAGTAATCACCAGGGTCGACATCACTTTCGGATAAGCCAAGTGCTTCCCAGGGCTGTATTCGGCTTTTGAGGCGCGGGCTGTTAAGGAACTGCCACTCTGAATGGATGAAACGCCCCCCTTGCTGAAGCAATGACCTAACTTTACAGAGGACTTGCATGCGCAGCTGTGCACCTGGTAGATGATGCAGGACGGCAAAAGCAAGGACGCAATCAAATTGCTCACCTTGCAGAGCAGCTTCCCAATCCGTGCTGGACAGGTCAGCCTGAAGGAAATGATAGCTGGGCGATTGTCCAGCAGAAGCCTGCTCGAGCAGGGTAGATGAGATATCCAGCCCGATGTATGCACCCGTATAACCTTGGTGTACAAGCTGGCGTGCCAGCTCACCATTACCGCAGCCAAGGTCCAATACTTTGACAGAGGTACCTAACTCCTCCAGGAGGCGCGTTACCCCCGGCTGCAGGCGCTGGCGAGTAACTGAGAATTGCAGGGCGAAGGTCTGGTAGAATTCCCGGTTGAGATCGAGCAGGCGTGAAAGCGTGGTAGGATTCATCGTGTTTAGAGCCACGAATATTATAGCTTAATCGACTTGCAGATCGAAAAGTACAGGTATGGAACGAGAGCAATGGGTAAAGTCACAACAATATACGCCCGAGATGCTGCGCGAGGCGCGCATGGTGCTGGAAGAAGTGCGACATGGTGCAGCAGTGGAGAGGGCACTACGCCGGCACCCCAACCCGCAGGGTGGTTACCTGGCCAAGCATGTGCTGGTGGCAGCCTACCGCAGGATGGTCGAGACAGGTGAATGGGCGCCTGACCCGGGTCTGCTCGAGCGCATCCGCATGAAGCCGGTGCGCACGCTATCGGGAGTATCTACGGTGACCGTGCTGACCAAGCCCTATCCTTGCCCGGGCAAGTGCATCTTTTGCCCGACGGACGTGCGCATGCCAAAAAGCTACCTGCCCGACGAACCAGGCGCACGGCGCGGGTTGGAGCACAACTTTGACCCCTTTGGGCAGGTGGCAAGTCGTTTGCAAGCGCTCAAAGCGGTTGGACACCCAACGGACAAGGTGGAGCTGCTCATCCTGGGCGGGTCGTGGTGTGCCTACCGCCGTGATTACCACGAATGGTATATCAAACGCTGTTTCGATGCATTGAACGGGGTGGAGTCTGCCAGCCTGGAACAGGCGCAAATGCTCAATGAGACTGCTGAGAACCGCAATGTGGGCCTGGTCATTGAGACCCGACCGTTGGACATCACGCCCGCAGAGCTGAGGTGGCTACGCAGGCTGGGGGTGACCAAGCTGCAAATGGGGGCACAGAGCCTGGATGACCACATCCTCGAATTAAACCAGCGTGGGCATAGCGTGGCAGATACTCGCCGGGCTGTGGCACTGCTCAGGGCAGCAGGGTTCAAGGTTGTGCTGCACTGGATGCCCAACCTGCTGGGGGCAAGCCTGGATACCGACCGGGTGGATTTCACCTACCTGTGGGATGACCTTTGCCCGGATGAGATCAAGATTTACCCGACCCAGCTGCTGGCGAACAGCGACCTGTATGCCTATTGGCAAAGGGGGGAATATACCCCCTATACCACCGACGAGTTGATTCATCTGATCGCCGATATCAAGCCGAACATCCCGCGCTACTGCAGGGTGAACCGGGTGGTGCGGGATATCCCCTCGGTGAATGTGGTGGAGGGCAATAAGCGCACCAGCCTGCGGCTGGATGTCCAGCAGGAGTTAAAGCGCAGGGGCACACGCTGCCAGTGCATCCGCTGCCGTGAAGTGAAAAAACAAACTGTACAGGCTGAATCTTTACACCTGGAGGACCTGGTTTATCAGGCCGGGGGAGCAGAGGAGCACTTCCTTTCATTTGTCACCCCAGATGGCTTCCTGGCAGGTTTCCTGCGTTTGTCGATTCCAGGAAAAGCTTCACCTGCCACGGGGTTAGATGACTTATCCGAAGCTGCCATTATCCGCGAGGTGCACGTGTTTGGACAATCGCTGGCAGTGGGGGCGGAGAAGAACGGAGCTGCCCAACATACGGGTTTGGGGACAGAGCTGCTCCAACGCGCGGAGTCAATTGCCATACAGAAAGGGTTTAAACGCCTGGCAGTCATCTCTGCCATTGGGACAAGGCTCTATTACCTTGAGCGCGGGTTTGAGCGGGGTGAGCTATATCTCGTAAAATCGTTGAATAACTTGTGACACATGGCACATATAGAGGGGGATAAGCGTCCCTTGCATTTGAGGGAGTTTTTTGTCAAAATACAATGGCTGTATACCAAAATTTTTGCCAACACAATTCATTTAAGGAGGAGTTTTGCAATGAGTCCTAAAGGTGGTTCACGTCCATTTACCCCATCGAAGCTAAACCTAAGATTCCCTGTCCCGTCGGATATCGACATTGCACAGGAAGCCAAGCTTAAACCCATCTCGGTGATCGCAGAGGAAGTTGGTCTGCTGCCCGAGGAGCTCGAGCTGCATGGCGAGTTCAAAGGCAAGGTGCGCCTGAGCGTGCTGGAGCGCCTCAAGAATGTACCGGATGGCAGATATATTGACGTCACGGCGATCACACCAACCCCGCTCGGCGAGGGCAAAAGCACAACTATGATGGGCTTAAGCCAGGCGCTGGGAGCGCACCTGGGCAGGAATGTTGTCACCTGCATCCGCCAGCCTTCGCAGGGTCCGACCTTTGGCATCAAGGGTGGCGCGGCGGGTGGCGGCTACAGCCAGGTGATCCCAATGGAAGATTTCAACCTGCACCTGACTGGTGATATCCATGCCATCACGGCAGCGAACAATCTGCTGGCAGCGGCAATCGATGCCCGTATGCTGCATGAAAAAGCCACATCTGACGATGAGAAACTGTTCAACGCTTTGTGCCCGGCAGACAAAACGGGTGCCCGTCGGTTCTCCATATCGATGCTGCGCCGGCTGAAGAAACTAGGGATCAACAAGACCGATCCAAACGAGCTGACCCCTGAGGAGCGCAAGCGTTTCGCCCGCTTGGATATCGACCCGGCTAACATC
>Ga0315295_10005909_pt1 | contig 10461 bp, 10 predicted proteins | sample YL17G14_0_MG_FD_204453 | JGI IMG/M metagenome (GOLD analysis project Ga0315295, IMG submission 204453) | Sediment microbial communities from Yellowstone Lake, YNP, Wyoming, USA - YL17G14_0 | ecosystem: Environmental > Aquatic > Freshwater > Lake > Sediment | place: USA: Wyoming | collected... | reverse complement strand
GACGAACGTGGCGAGGACGGGGTACAAGCTCAAGCAGGCTCTTGCCGAGATCGGTGCGCTGAAGATCCGGAACGCCTTCCTGTTCACGGACGCCTGCTTCAGCGGGATGGCGGCGCGGGGGGACAAAATGCTGGTCGCGGGGGCTCGGCCGGCCGTCATCCGGGTGGACGATATCCATCTGGCCACCGGGAAGATCGTGGCGATGGGCGCGACGACCGGGAGCCAGCTGAGCCACGCCTATTACGACAAGCGGCACGGGCTCTTCACGTACTACCTGCTGGCGGGGCTCCAGGGTCAGGCGGACAGCAACAAGGACGGCGCGGTCGGTCTCGGGGAGCTGTTTTCATTTGTGAAGGAGAACGTCGAGCGCGTGTCCCGCCGGACGACGATGGAGCAGGTCCCGTCGATTACGCCAAGGATCGAGAATGTCGCGGACATCAAGTTGATCGTTCCTTCCAAACAAGGGAAATAGGAGAGGTCGAGCCATGAGAGGAATGATTCGTCTGACAAGCGTGCTTGTGGCACTCTTCGTCCTCAACCTCTACGTGACGCCGTGCTTTGCGACCGGGGAGGCGGCTCCCCTGCCGGGGCAGGCCAAGGTGACGACGAACGATCCCCAGTTCATCCCGTTGTCGGAGGAGCAGGCGATCAAGAAGGGGTTGCCGTGGTACGTGTACGTGATCGGGTTGGCGGTGATCGCGGGTGCCGCGGCGGCGGCCGGCGGCGGAGGGGGAGGCGGCAGCAGTACCACAACTGCTCCCAGCACGGGGACCGTGACGGGATCGTGGTGATCGGGAAACAATTCAACGGATAGGAAACCAATACGGCGAGGGATGCCATGACGAATCGCTCCTGTGCTTCTTACGGTTCCTCTTTCGATTCCCCCCTGTTGCGAACAATCGTGGCGATCTGCGTTTTTGCGTTTGCGGCATCCTGCGGCGGGAAGCAGGCCGCTTCAGATCCATCCTCATCGACTGCCTCCACGGGAACCAGCGCGATCTCCTTCTCGGTTGAGTGGGAACCGCCGCCTGTGGGGACATCTTCCGGGGGGTCAACTGCTCTTTCCCTGAAGCCGATGGCTCCCACGATCGACGTCTGCACGGACTACGGGATCGACACCGTAACGATGAGGGTCCTCAAGGGAACGGCTGTCCTGACGGAGCAGGCGTTCCCATGCGGGAACCATTCGGGAATGCTCTCCGGTGTTCCCACGGGGGACAACCTGATTCTGGCCATCCGGGGCAGCATCGGCGGGACCCAGTTTTGGAACGGTGAATCGGGAATCTTCAACCTGGCTGTAGGTGAAACGCACAACGCCGGAAAGGTCTCGATGATCTATACAGGATTGGACAAGACCGCACCGTATGTTAACGTCGTGAATCCCGCCGATAATTCTTTCAATGTTCCAGAAACGGGGAATATCCAGATCCGGTTCAGCGAGCGGATGGCGAAAAACACGGTGATCGACAACGATTCCATCGTGGTGGTCGACAACACCGGGACGCGTGTTTCCGGCAGCAGGGACTGTTGCCTGCCGGACAACTCCGCAACATTCATCCCCACCAATCCCCTGGCCTTGGGGGGCAAGTACACGGTGACGGTCAACACATCGGTGACGGACATGGCGGGAAATCCGATGGGATCCCCCTATTCATCCGGATTTCATACCCGGTTCCGGGGTAAGTGGGGAATTCCGATCATAATTGAAACCAAGGAGTTTACAACTGGGAACGGCAATCCACCCTACCTTGATGTCGCTCTTAGCGACCAGGGGGATGCGTTTACGGCATGGGAAGAAACGATCATCGGCCCCATGTACATCTATGCTACGCGTTACAACAGTTCCAAATACCAGTGGGAGACACCGCAAAACATTTACCCGGTAAGTAGCTCTAGCTCAAGCTCAAGGGTGGCGGTGGACAACGCCGGAAACGCGATCGCCGTGTTTGTAGGTAGTACGGGAACTAAGCAGATCTTTGCAAACAGATATTCCGCCGGAAACTGGACCGGGGCGGTTCCCATCGACCTGGTCCAGGGATTCGGAGATTTCCCCGTAATCGCGATGGACAGCAGCGGTAACGCCCTTGTCTCGTATGTGGGGAAAGACACAAACAATAACGATGGAATTTACATTAATCAGTATTCACCCGGCACAGGATCATGGACGAATGCCTACGGCAGCCCAAGGGGAGATAACTGCGTTGGTAGTATCACGAGCAACAAAATCGGGAATATAAGAGATTATTACGGATACAACACCAGTATGAGCGTATACTCCTGCGATAATGTAATTTATGCAAACAAATCTTATAGAAACCCCATCATAATCGGAGTTAGTGAGCCCTATTATTATGGTAAAGTTGACATTTCGATCAGAAATAATAAGGCCGTTGTTGTTTGGGACAACAGCAGTGGCCTCTGGTCATCATTTTACGATGGAAGTACGTATAGTGGTACGTGGTCGGGTCCAGTTAAAGTTTCCAATTATGGTTCGTCCCCATCTGTAGCGATGAACGAGAACGGAGACATCATCGTCGTCTGGGGTGGAAATGACAATGTCTATGCCAGTCATGCCACCTTCTCAGGAAAACTATGGGGTACTCCTCCAATAAACCTTTCTGGAGGGGCACCTTATGGCAGTGAAGGCACGAAATTGGGAATGGACAAGGACGGAAATGCTATTGCGGTTTGGCAAATGAATTTTGGATGGTATAGAACATATATATCAAAAAGATATGATTCCGGAACCAAGAAGTGGGATACGGCCACGGATAATGTCAGCGAGAACAATCCCAACCTTAGCACTAAATACCTGAGTTTTTCCATGAACGAAAGCGGGAACGCCGTCGCCATGTGGTTCTCCTCTAATGTAATCACCGGCTCCCCAACAAATGTCCATGCAAATTTCAGGTACAAGTGATCTCCGCAAGCGCGCGAAACAGGCGGACCTTCCACCGGGTGAGGCTGACCTGCCCCCCTGAAAGATGACCAACTACACGCGGGGACTGTTGTTGGCCCAAAAATTCTCGATGGAGGATCAGATGGGAAAAAAGCAAAAGCTCATTTGCACTCTTATCGCAGCGTTCCTGGTGGTTGTAGTAAACGGGGGAGTATCGGCGGACGTCCTGCTCATTCAGGTTACGGGGGAAGCTCCTCAGAGCGGGCCTGGGACCGAGACCAAGGGAAGTATTGCCATAAAGAATTTCCCCGGCCCTTCGGGAGCGACAGCTCCGCCAGTACCAAAAACACCGGATCTCTCAGGCCAATGGAAGAGCAGCATCGGTCTTGTCTATGACATAACACAGAAGGGAGATCAATTCAGATGGACGGTTAGTAAAACGAACGAGAAGGGTGAAGGCATACTGAAGGGTGCTACTCTATCCGATTCATGGCAAGGACCGCCAGGGTCCGGCTCATCCCAAGGCCAGGTCCACCGCTATCGATGCAACCGGCAGAGCAACCTAGATCGACTGGAAGAACGGCGTGCGGTTCTACAGGTAAGGTGAACTTTCCCAAGGAAGTGGAGGAACCCGTTTCGTTTTAAAACGGTAAAACAGATTTTTTGGAGGAGGGCAAAATGAAAGCCATTCAATACCTCACCGTGATATTTGTCATCTTTTTTGTTGGCGTGGCCTTAGGAGACCTTCCGCTCCCAATAGCCGAACCTGTAGGTATCATTAACAAGATCGAGGGTAATCGGGTTACTCTAACCCCGGAGAATGACCGGACAAAGACGATTGTCATAGAGGTAAAAGACACCATAGGCTTCAAGGTTGGAGAGAGGGTAGGAATACACGAAGGCAAGTTAACGAGAGTGGGGATGCCTCCCACAAAACCGGGTGATACCAGGGCACTCACGCCGATTCAAATCCCGAATGTCCCTGAGGGAGGCACTCCCCCCTCAGGACCACCTGCCAACCCTCGAGTCAAGGCCGCGCCGACAAAACCGGGGGATACGAGGGCAGTCACTCCGATCCAACTACCGTGACCGTGACCAGCCCCCCACGATCGGTGGGGGGCTGGTCAAACGTGGAGTCTTTTATCCTTATACCCCCAGATCCGACTACGAGAGACGAGATCGTCTTCGTGGCTGTCGTTAAGAATATCGGGAATGGGGCGGCAGAGCCCTCTAAACTTTCCGTTCGTGTGGGCGGTGAGAGTGCCCCACCCAAATATAATGTCCCGGGGCTCGGACCAGGCGAACGCTTTTCGGTGCAGCGAAGCCTGAAGCTTACTTCTGCCTTGAGCTACATAGCCGAGGCACGAGCAGATGCAGAGAATGTCGTCCAAGAATCGAACGAGGGTAGCAATACAAAGACGCTGAGTTTCCCGGTGAAGCCATGAAGGCGATAAGTAGAATCCTATAAACATATATTCCTTCTGGCTCAATGCAGGCAAGGTTCCCCGTCATAAGAACCCGGGCTTATAACCCCGTCTTCGATGACGATGGGGCGAGGGATCGCCCACCCCCGGCGATGACGACCTTCGCCTCGTTGAGGTAGTCGTTGCCGTAGCGGATCGTCTCCCGGATGGCCCGCGCGCCCTCCACCCGGATCAACAGCATGTTCTCTTTGGTGACCTCGGAGACCGCAACCACCAAGGGGTTTTCGCCCAAGCGAGCGTCTTTCAGCGCCTGGTCCACGGAATCCGCGTACCGGGCGACGCCATGGGTCCGTATGACGTCGGGCTTGACGCTCCTGGCGGAAAAGACGGTTTGGAGTTTCCCTCCTTCGCCGCGGGTCACGACAACAGGGAACAGTTCCTTGTCATAGGGGATTCCCTCGACCTTAAGAACGAGGCCCGTGACCGGCCGGCTGGAATCGTAGGAAACCGTGCCAGCCTTCTGTGTTCCCTTGGGTTTGTCTTCCGGTTTTCCGGAATCCGCGACGTCGTCGGAATAGACGGCCGGGATATAGGACGGTTCTTTTCGTTTGCTCACCAAGACATTCATGATGGAAGTGCTCGACCGGCACTCCCGGGCGTCCGGGACGATGCAGATTCGGAGTTCCACCGTGGCCAACGGGACATCGCCTTCCCACGTCACCTCCGTACGGACCTTCTGCGCCCCCCGGATGACCCCCTCCACGCTGCTGCTGACAACGGAATCCTTCATGGCGTCCCGCATCGTCGTGACGCCGTCGACCCGAACGCCGTTGATGGTTTCCGCGAGCGCCCGCTGTGCCTGGACTTCGGCGGCCCGGATTGCCAGGAGCCGGTCACTTACCTTGTTTCCGCTGGGATTGGCAGTCCCGGAGCCGACGCCCCTTACGTATCCCCCGGCCCAGCTGATCCCGTTCTTCCCCGGGTCCGCCGCCCCCGCCGGGGAAGTCGCGGAAAGACAGAAAACGACGCATGCGGCCAGTGGGAAGGCGATCTTCCGCTTCAAGAGGATCCCCTTGAATTACTACGTCATTCTTGACATCGAGGATACCATAGTTGCTCATTCCTTGTGAGGAGCGCCCTTTCCACGCGGGGTCGGAGGATATGCCGGTCCCACGGCCATTCTGGTATATTGTGTGTCAATCGATGGAGGGAAAGGCGGCGGGGACCCCGTCGAGTGAGGAGAAGAACATGCGGATGATGGGATCCGCGCCAACAATAAAGCGGGCCGTCAGGCCGTGGTGGCGGGCATTCATCCTTCTCGTGGTTCCGAGCCTGTCGGGTCTGTTGCCGATCCATGTCTTTCTTCCCGGGAGGGCTTGGGCCGAGGAACCGGCCGGGATCCGCGTCGTGCGGGGCGTGGTTGGAGAGGGGGCGTGCGCCATCTCCGGGATGAGCGCGGAGCAGTCCCAGTTGACTGCACTCCAGAAAGCCCGGGCGGCTTCCATCGAGCAGGCCGCGGGAGTCCGCGTCGCCTCCTCGACGCTCGTCCGGGACGGGATGGTCGCCGTTGACCTCATCCGGACCTACTCCCGCGGGTTCATCGTCCGCGAGAAGGTGGAGTGGCTCCCCATCGCCCAGTACCAGGACTCGCGCGACCGGCCGCCGATCCCGGAGTACCGGGTGCGGATCAAGGCGGACGTGGCGATCCCCGAGAAACTGAGCCGCCCCATGGGGCTTTCGGCGAAGCTCAACAACAAGATCTTCCGCAAGGGGGAAAAGGCCCGGGTCGAGGTCGCAACGGAGAGGGAGGCACGGGTCGCCGTCTTCAACCTCACGGCGGACGACAAGGTGGTGATGATTTTCCCCCATCCTCTGGAGAAGGAAATCTTTGCTTCGTCCGGGAAACCCCTCCGGTTTCCCCCGGATGGTTCGAGGATCGAACTCGTGATGCAGACGCTTCCGGGGCACGCAAGGGACGCCGAAGCGTTCTTCGTCGTGGCCGTCGGGAAAGATGAGCCCATCGATTTCTCGACCGAGTTCGGCGTCGGGGAACAGATCGCCTTCAGCGTCTTCTTCGAGCGGTACGCCGAGATCGCCCCCCACGCCGACGAGGTCATCCTCCCCTACGTAGTCGAGGGGAACGAGTAACGGCCTGACCCAGGTGACCAGCCCCCTATGGTCGCTCCACCCGTATCTTTGTGTAAGAGTCCTCCGCAGGAGCGCGAGCTGTGTCGTCTGAGCCCAGGTATTGGTCCCGACCTGATGGCCGACCAGGATCATCGCGGTGTCCTCGATGTTGAATCCCAGCATGGTGCACCTCCTCTGACGTCTGCCTTACCTTGCGGTCCGGGAGGTGGAGCCGACGCATTCAGCAGCCGGACGCGGAGCCGGTCCACGTCGAGCGGTACAAGCTCTCGCGGTTCCTTGTCGCCGAAGGGGTCCTTCAGGTGGTTCTTATATCGGTTGTCGTCGTTCACTCTGCTCGGCTTGCTTCCGTTCGCCTTCTTCCATTCCTCCCATAACCGGTCGAAGGTCCAGCGCCCCTCCTGCGCCTTCCTGGCCGCTTCCTCCGCGGCGCGGCGGTCCCGGTTCGGGAGCGGGAATATTTCATTGGTATTTCGCAAAGTCTTCGCGATAATGTTTTTATAGGTTTCATCGGCGTTCATCCGCGTAAATCTTCGTCCTATGACATTTTTAAGGAGAAAACATGAGTTCCCAAACCGAAGAGCGGATCAAAGCTTTGGAAATTGCTCTGAACAACGAATCCCAAGCAAGGGATTTTTATCTGCAGCACAGCCAGCGAACCCAGAATTCCATCGGAAAAATGATGTTTGCCTCCATCGCCGCCGATGAGGACGAGCACTACAATCGTATTCTGGATTTGCACAAAAAGTTGATCAGCGACAAAAAATGGCCGGAAACCATTCCGATTAAAGTCAAGGGAACCGAGGTCAAGGCGGTATTCAACAAGATGGGAGAATGGGTGGAAAAATCCGCGAAAGCGGACGCGGATGACATGGCGGCCGTCAAAATCGCGATCGATTTCGAAACCGTTGGGGAATTGTTCTACAAAAAATTGGCCCAAGAGGTGGACAACCCCATGGAGAAGGAATTCTATCAATTCTTGGCCGGCATCGAAAGGGAGCATCGGCTTTCCCTTGAAGATACCTATGAGTACTTCAGAGATCCGGCCAGCTGGATGCGCATAAAAGAAAGACACCACCTTGACGGCGCCTAAAAACCGGGGGTGGAATGGTTTCCGCTACGCTCGCCTCGGGACCGCCCCGGTTATATCCTGTCGAGTGCCTGTTCGAGGTCGGTAATGAGATCCTCCACATCCTCCAGCCCGAGCGCGATCCGGACGAGATTGTCCACAATGCCGATGTTGAGGCGGTACTCCTCGGTATAATCGAAGAACGACATCATCGACATCTGCGTCACCAGGCTTTCGCTTCCGCCGAGGCTCGGCGTGATCAGGAAAAGTTCGAGGGAATCGATGAACTTTCTTGTTTCCCGGTCGCCGCCCTTGACCAGGAACGTGATCACGCTCCCGAAACCCTTCATCTGCTTTTTGGCGATGGCGTGATCCGGATGCGACGCAAGGGCCGGATACCAGACCTTTTCGATCTTCGGATGGGACTCCAGCATGCGCGCGACGGTCAGCCCCGAGCTGTTGTGCTGCTTCATGCGCAGCCCGAACGTCTTCAGTCCCCGTTCGAGCAGGAAACAGGTGAAGGGCCCCGGCATGGCGCCGATCATCCGCTGCATGCGGTACAGATCATTCAGGAGGTCGTGCTTGCCGAGCGTGACGCCGGCGAGCAGGTCGTTGTGGCCGCCGAAATACTTCGTGGCGGAATGGATGACGATGTCGATGCCCATATCCAGTGGCTTGATGTTGTAGGGCGTGGCGAGCGTGGCGTCGATGATGGTCAACGCTTGGTGCCTTTTCGCGACCTTCACGATGGCGGGGAGGTCAAGCACGCGCAGATACGGGTTCGTGGGTGATTCGGTGAAGATGACGTGGGTATTGGGCCGGATCGCCTTCTCGATGGCCACGGCGGTCGGATCAACCAGGGAGACCTCGACGCCGAACCGGGAAAGCATGTTCGTGGCGAAGTCCCGCGTCTGCCGGTAGCAGTCGCTGGTGAATATGATGTGGCATTTCGGCTGCATGTAGGTCATCAGGGTCAGGATCACGGCGCTCATGCCCGTGGAGAAGAGCAGAGCCCGCTCGGCGCCCTCGACCGCCGCGAGTTTGCGTTCGCACTCCTGTTGGGTCGGGTTTCCATAGCGGCCATATTCGTGCTCGCGGATCGTCCGGCCTTCCTGCTTGGCTTTCATGAATTCGTAGACATCCGACGTGTTTTCGAAATAGTAGTTCGAGGTCTGCACGATCGGGGTGGAGACCGCGAAGTGCGCGTGCTTCATGCGGCCATCGCCGTGAATGCCGAGGGTGGCATGCTTCCAGTCGTGCTTGCGTTTCGCGGGCTTAGGCATTCGGGATTCTCCTGTTCTTCAAGGTATGTCGCAGAGCGTCCTTGACGGCGTCGACGTTCGCCGGCACCTCGACGGGCCTGTCCGAATACCGGCTGGGGAACTCCAGTTTCCCTTCGTGGTAATTCACCTTGAAGTCGGCGAATTTCAGGCCGTGCGCCGTGGAGATGACCACGACCCGCTCGGACCGGTCGATCTTTCCGGCCTTGACCAGCTTGATCAGCGCGGCCAGGGCGACCCCGGTGTGCGGGCAGTTGAACATCCCCGTGGTGTCCCCGAGCGCGGCGGCGTCGGCCAATTCCTGCTCCGTCGCGTCCATGACGATGCCGTCGAACCGCTTCAACGTGCGGATCGCCTTCTCCACGCTCACCGGGTTGCCGATCTGGATGGCACTCGCCAGCGTTTTCTCCGCCTGCATGGGCTCGAAGGTCTTGAACTGTTTCCGATAGGAGCGGTAGAGCGGGTTGGCGCGTTCCGCCTGCGCCACGACGATCCGCGGCAGTTTGTCGGTCATTCCCAGGTCCCGCATCATGAGCAGCCCGCTTCCCAGCGCGGAAACGTTGCCCAGGTTCCCGCCGGGGATGATGACGACGTCTGGCACCTGCCAATCGAACTGCTGGACGATCTCGACGCCGACGGTCTTCTGCCCCTCGATCCGGAGGGAGTTCATGGAATTGGCCAGGTAGAGGGTTTCGTCCTTCGTGATCTCCTGCACCACGCGCATGCAGCCGTCGAAGTCCGTGTCGAGCGACAGCACGAGGGAGCCGTTCGCGATGGGCTGGACGAGCTGGGCGATAGAGATCTTCCCCTTGGGCAGCAGCACGATGGAAGGGATGCCGGCCGCGGCGCAATAGACCGAGAGAGCCGCCGAGGTGTCGCCGGTCGATGCGCAGGCGACGGCCTGGATCGGCGCGCCCTCGCTGATCATCTGCTTGACCTGCGATACGAGCACGGTCATCCCGAGGTCCTTGAACGAACCGCTGTGGGAGTTGCCGCAGAGCTTGATCCAGATATTGTCCAGGCCGATGATCTTTCCGAACCGTTCGGCCCAGAAGAGGTTGGTACCACCTTCGTACAGGGAGACGATGTTGTCGTCCGAAATCTGGGGAAGGATCCACTCTTTCTTGCCCCAGACGCCCGAACCGAAAGGCCACTGGGTGGACTTGTAGCGGCCCTCGAACAATTTTTTCCACGCCTTGGCGTCCCGCCGGGCCAGTGCGTTCATGTCGTGCTGCACCTCGAGCAGCGAGCCGCACGACCCGCAGCGGTATATGATCTTGTTCAGCGGATATGTGGTCTTGCACTCCGGGTTGATGCATTGGAACCAGGCTTTGTACGTCATTGGATTCACCCCCGGGTAGTGGCTGCTCGAATTATTCCAAGGGATTTCGAGCATCGCCGCAAGAGTGGAATGTATCACAATGGAAACGCGCCAGGCATGGCAAGGCTGCGCCGTGACAGGCGTTATCCGGGGGAATGGTCTTGCTCGCGAATGTGGGAGGGGTGAGTGCGCTGGAAGAGAACAAGAGCCGGCTGAAGTTGAAGAGCGAGAGCTGAAAATCCTTCCATTTCCGCCCGGGGAGGGCACCGGGAAATGCACAGACTGCAAACCCCGTGCAAACAACTCCCTATTACGGACTGCAG
>Ga0315295_10005908_pt1 | contig 10461 bp, 4 predicted proteins | sample YL17G14_0_MG_FD_204453 | JGI IMG/M metagenome (GOLD analysis project Ga0315295, IMG submission 204453) | Sediment microbial communities from Yellowstone Lake, YNP, Wyoming, USA - YL17G14_0 | ecosystem: Environmental > Aquatic > Freshwater > Lake > Sediment | place: USA: Wyoming | collected... | reverse complement strand
ACGCCAACTTCTGGAAGGACATCAACCCCAAGTTCCCGCTCCGGGCCTACCGGGATTTCCTGGCGACGGGCGCCCGGGATATCGGTTTTCTCATGAAGATGTTCGAGGCCTCGGTCGTCGCCCTGGACACGCTGGAAGCGCGCTTCGGCGATAAGGTGACCCACGTCCCGCTCAACGAGGGGATCCCCGACCAGACTTACGACACCTGGCGGATGAAAGGGGAGAGCGCCTACGTCGGGCTCCTCTGGCTGGCCGGCCTCAAGGCGACGGTCCGGATGGGGGAGACGCTCTATGGCCGCGGCCTGGTCCGGGCCGGCAATGCCGATATCCTCGAGGTCGTCGGGAAATACCGGAGGTGGTTCGAGTCGGGCCGGGCCTCCCTGCGAAAGCTCTGGGACGAGCGGGGCGGCTATTTCCACATCGACGCGCACACGGACGACATCATGACCGACCAGCTCTTCGGCGTCTGGTACGCCGGCATGCTCGGCCTCGACGCAGACGGCCGGGACCCGATCGTCCCGCCCACCGAGGTCGAGCGGACCCTGCGGACGATCTACGAAAAGAACGTCCTCGGCTTCGGCGGCGGCCTGATGGGCGCGGTCAACGGCCGCAAGGCCGACGGACGCCAGCTCCTGAGCCAGCAGGGTGACGAGGTGTGGGTCGGCACGGCCTACGCGTTCGCCGCCAACTGCCTCCTCAACGGCCTCACCGCCGAAGGGATGCATACGGCCTACGGACTTTACCACGTCGTCTACAGTCCCTTCGGCCAGGGCTATTTCTTCAAGACCCCCGAGGCCTACTTGAACCCGGACGAGGTTCTGTGGAACAATCCCGCCGCCAAGTACGGCGAGAGGACGTTCCGGGCCATGAAATACATGCGGCCCGGCGCCGTCTGGGCCCTTTACGAGGCGTTGTTGAAAAGCAGGCCGTAACGCGCTATCTTAGTTTGTTAGGGATGAAGAACAAGAACGATCATAAAAAGACGGCCCTCTGGCCTTTCCTCGTGGCCGGCGCGGTCGTCGTCGCGGCGATCTTGATCTGGATCTCTTTCGGACCGCATCAAACCCCGGCCGGGAAGGTCGGCCGCCTCTGGGCGCGCCAGGGGGTTGAGAAGCCCAACGTCATCTTGGTGACCATGGACACGACCCGGGCCGACCATCTGGCCTGCTACGGGTACCCGAACGTCCGGACTCCGAACCTGGACGCGCTCGCCCAAAACGGCATACTTTTCGAACAGTGCACTTCCACTAACCCGCTCACTCTTCCCGCTCACTGTTCCATCTTGACCGGTTTCAATCCAACGTATCACGGCGTCCGCATAAACGGGAATACCGCCCTCTCGAGTGAACAGACCACGCTGGCCGAAGTCCTTTCGGCAAACGGATACACCTGCGGCGCATTCCTGGGAGCATTCGTTCTGGACGGACGCTGGGGTCTGAATCAGGGTTTTGCCCACTATGATGATGAATTTGACCTGAAGAAATACAAGCACTTGGACCTCGGCGGCGTCCAACGGCCGGGTAACGAAGTTGTCGATGCGGCTCTTGCCTGGCTCACGGATAATAAAACCAAGCCGTTTTTCGCCTGGGTTCATCTCTATGACCCCCATCATCCCTATGAACCGCCCGAGCCTTATTTCTCCCAATATAACGGCGGAGCGATCTCCCTTTACGACGGCGAAATCGCCTTTGTGGATTCGCAGGTCGGGCGCTTAACGGAATGGCTGGCCGCCAACGGGTTGGATCGCCGGACGCTCGTCGTCGCGGTCGGCGACCATGGCGAAGGGCTCGGCGATCACGGTGAAATGACGCATGGATACTTCATTTACGATTCTACGACCCGAGTTCCCTTGATCCTCGCAACGCCCATCGAGGCGCTCCGCGGCCGCCGAGTCACTTCCCAGGTTGCGACGGTCGACATCTTTCCCACGGTCCTTGAGATCGCCGGAATCCCCGGTACTCCATCCGTCCAGGGCCGGTCTCTCCTCCCCTTGGGTTTCGACCCGTCCCGGGGGCGTGAGGTTCCAGCCTATAGCGAGTCCATGGCGCCGAACCTTCAATTTGGCTGGGCACCGCTCCACGGGCTTCACACGTCACGTTTCAAGCTTATCGATGCACCGCGGCCTGAGCTCTATGACATCTCAACTGATCGAGAGGAGGTTTTCGACCTCAGCGATCAGTCCCCGGACGTCCTTGCAAGAATGAAGCGCGACCTGGTGGTTCTCATGGCCGAGTCAAGCATAGGAGCCCCCGATCCCCAGGCCGCAGACCTCGACAAGGAAACGGTCGAGAGGTTGGCCGCCCTTGGCTATATCGGGGCCCCCGTTTCGAAAAAACAAGCGTCTCCAGGGAGCGATGGCCCTTTGGCCGATCCCAAGGACAAGCATCAGGTCTTCGAGGGTGTTCAGCGGGCCGGCGAACTCATTACCAGGGAAAAGTATGCCGAAGCGGTCGAGATCCTCAATACGGTCTTGATGGAGGACCCGGCCATCCCACAGGCCCTGCTTCTCCTCGCCAACGGCTATGTGGAATTAGGCCGGACAGAAGAAGCCAAAGCAAAGCTCGATCTCCTCCTCAGGTCCGACCCGGAGAACGTCCAGGCACTGATTGGACTGGCCAATATCCTCCTCAAAGAAGGGAAAAACGATGACGTCATCGCCCTCTGCAAACGAACTCTCTCCGTGGACGAGCGCAACACGCAGGCCTATACTCTGATGGGAGAGGTTTATATGCGGATGGCGGATAACGCTGCAGCGCTTCCCTACCTCGAGAAGGCCGTGGACATCCAGCCCAAGCTCACTCAAAATCGTCTGAGTTTAGCCGCCTGCCTCATCGGAGTAAAACAATACGCCCGGGCAGAGTCCTTGCTGAAGGATATTATCAAAGCTAATCCGAAATTCCCCCTGGCCCATTTCAATCTGGGACTCCTCTATGAAGAACAGGGCCAAATTGAGCAGGCCCGGGCTTCCTACGCGGAAGAGATCTCCAACTTTCCAAACCATTTTCGTGCCCATTTCAATTTTGGGAAGATCCTCTTCAAGCTCGGCGACCTCGATGCCTATCTAGAAGAAATGCGAACGGTTGTCAGGATTGCCCCCGATATCCCGGAAGGGTATTTGTTCCTAGCCCGGGGGCTCATGCATGGAACCGACGATCCGCGGGACATCCTCGCTCTCGTCGAAAAGGGGATCAAGCTGGCCAAAACCGCCGAACTCAAAGCCCTGGGGTATTTTCTCATGGCAGACGTTTACACCCGCCTCCGCGAACCGGAGAAGGTCCGAATTGCACTCAAGCAGGCCGAGTCTTATCAAAAGGTCAAGGGGTGACTCTTGGGAATCGCTTTCCGAAGGAGAAAATCCATGTGGCTCCGAGGATCCGCTCTCTTGATGATGTCGATGTGCCTCCTTCTTGTTTCCTGCCCATCCCCCCTAAAGGCCCAGTACCGCGAGTACTTTATTTTCGGAAAGGTTGTCGACACGAAAAACGAACCGATCGCCGGAGTGGAATTCTCCATCCGGGACAGGGCCACGAGCCGCGGCTACAAGTTCTTGACTTCCAAAGACGGAACCTACAAGTTCGCCGGTCTTCCTCATGGCGTCTATGAAGTCACGGTTAGAAAAGAGGGCTACGCCGTCAAAACAGACGAATGGAATTTCTCCACCCCTCAAGATCGCATGCAAAAGGTAGAAGTCCCCACAATGACCTTGGTTTCCGAGGTTCTCGTTGAACGGACGCGGCGCGGTGAACGTGCCCGGGCCGAGTTTAAAGAGGCCACGGACAGGGTCAACCGAGAGGATTACGATGGAGCAATCGCCGGCCTGATACAAATGCTCCGGGAGGAGCCTACAGACGCGAATGCGTTGTATCTTCTCGGTATCTGTTACATTAAGAAAAAAATGTGGCCCGAAGCGGCGGAAGCCCTCACGAAAATCACGATGCTCGTCCCCAACTTCGCCGGGGCTTACTTTCAACTCGGGATTATCGCTGAGCAGGAGAATGATCCCAACAAGGTTCTTGGCTATTATACCAAGGCGTCAGAGTTGGATCTGGAGAACGCAGATATTCTGTACAACATTGGGCGTGTCCTTTTTGAACAAAACCGAGTGCCGGAGGCCACCGGCTATTTTGAAAAGGCCTTGACCCTGAAGTCCGATGATCCCGAGTTCTTGGAGATGGCCGGCCGCTGTTATGTCCACGCGGCTGATTACGCCAGAGCGATCGTCTACTTGGAAAAGGCCAGGAACGGCACGACGGACCCGGAAAAGGTCAAGTTCCTCGGAGATTTGATTACAAAATTGAAAGACCTGGTCAAGAAAGCAGCTCCTCCGTTGCCTGAGCACAATTTGCTTGACATGAACAGCAAATTTGATATAAACACCTTACTAGATCGGGAATGAATCAAATTCTATGATCGGAGTAGGAGGTTCAATAGAGAAAGGATAAAGGGAAGGAGTCTAGCCGTTTTCTTCCGGTTTTTCCGGTAGAATCTTGGTGACGCATTTCTCAAAGAACATGAGGAGGGTCGGTGAATAAACGCAAAAAACTTCTTGAAATTGCCTGCCTTGTTGTGATCGGAGCGATCTTGATCAACGTAGGCTATGTCCGTGCCCAGTCGATCCTCGAAGGTAAGCTGACGGGCACGATTGCCGACGACAAAGGCGAGTTGTTGCCGGGGGCGAGCGTTGAGATCACGAGCCCCGCCTTGATGGGCAAACGAACCGCAGTCACTTCTGCGAAGGGATTATACGTCTTTCTTAGCTTGCCCGGTGGAAAATACAAGGTCACTGTCTCTATGCCCGGCTTCAAGACCACTATGCAGGAAAATATCGAAATATCGGCAGGGAGAGTCGTGACCGTCGATTTGGCCCTCCAGGCTGGCGCTATCGAGGAGCAGGTCACGGTTATTGCCGAATCGCCGGTCGTCGACAGTAAGACGTCGACGGTCTTCACCAAACTCGAACGCCAGATGCTCGACAAGCTCCCCACGAGCCGGGACGCTTTTTATGACCTGTCGCTGACAACTCCCGGGATGTTCGATGTCGGTAGTCAAGCGGGCTGGATGCCGAGTCCGACCGCCTACGGCAGCACTCAGAATGAAAACGTTTTCCTGGTGAACGGGGTCAATACGACGAATCCCCGGGGCGCAAATTTTGGGTCTATGGTCAGAGTGAACTATAATGCAGTTGAGGAAGTCCGGATCGTCGCCCTCGGCACCAAAGCGGAATACGGGAATTTCTCCGGCGCCGCCATTGATGTCCTGACGAAATCCGGCAGCAACACCTTCCACGGGAGCCTGGGCTTTTATTCCCAGTTGAAAAAGCCCGAGAACAACCAGCCGGCCGTGAACGCCGAATTGGGCCGGGATTGGCTATTTATGGCCCCGGGCGATGAACTCATCAACCAGACCCATCAAGACCTTGAAGTCAACCTAACATTCGGAGGGCCGATCGTTAAGGACAAAGTTTGGTTTTATGGCGGCTTCGACTACATCAATGCAAAGACGAAGACTCCAGTCTGGCAACCCCTCCAGGGCGACGGGGGCCGATTCGGAGACCTGAAGATCTCTGCCGAGCCATTGTCCATGCACCGGGCGTGGTTTGCCTATCACTACGAATCGAATAAAATGGATGGGCAGAACTGGGGCGCATGGTCCGATCCCACCGTGACCAATAACCTCAACACTATGGTTCAGTCAATTTCTTCCCAATGGCAGTGGCTTCCGAACAGCAAGACGATCTTCACAGCCAAGTACCTTGGATTCTGGACAAAAGACGAACCGTGGCTCCCCGAACCCGCCGCGGGAGCTCCCACATGGCCCGCTTACATCAATTGGTGGAAGCTGGGAAAATATGAAGTCAATGGCGTATTTCCTTGGATCGAAGCCATGGACTCCAACCGCCATACCGTCCAGGCCGATGTTTCCTATTTCGCGGAAAATTTTCTTGGAGAGCATGACATCAAGTTCGGAGCCCAGTACACCGTTGGGAAGGGCAGCTATCTCGGAGGATATTTCCAGGGGTATGTGAACTACGCTTATCCTAACGGCTATGCCGGCTACTACATTCCCAACCTGATCAACTATCCCTGGTACTATGGCGCCTATGATGATGGCGCGATTTTCCGAAACGATAAAACCTATAAGGATCCATTCCTCACGGTTCGCAAGGGGATCCAACTCGGTTTCTTCCTGGATGACCAGTGGACTCCGACGAAGAGATTGACCATTAATCTCGGGTTGCGCTTGGACAAGACGACCGCCCGTTACGGAGAAGGGAAGATCTACGAAGTCCCGACGACCCCGGACCTCCGGAATCCGCTGACGGAGGTCTCTACCCGGGCAGCGACGGACAACATCTACGACTTCTCAAACATCTCGCCGAGGATTGGACTCACCTACGCGCTAAGCCGCGATAGAAAGACCGTTGCCCGGGCAAGCTTCGGCCGCTACTACATGCCCCTCACCCTGGAGAACCTGAACCGGTTCGGTCCGCACGCCCCGCAGACATCAGTCCATCGACTGCTTTACAGAATTCCCTGGGACGAATTCGATACGAATCCCCACAACAACTACATGGATCCTGCGGAAGTGGAATATTGGACGAGACAGCTCCACGATATGACGTCGTATTCCGATACATGGATCTATGACGATCAATCCTGGCAGCTCCAAGTATCGCCGGACCTCAAGAACCAGTTCACAGACCAGCTCACCTTCAACCTGGAACGGGAGTTGTTTAAAGATCTCTCCCTCAGCGCTTCGTACATCTTCCGTCATACCGGCAACCTGATGGCCCAGATTCCCATTAATGAGGCGACCGGAGAGGAATGGGTTTACGAGACAAAGCCCTATACCACCTCGAAGGGCGTCGATGTCATGCTGTACAGTATCGTCAAAGGCGACTATGACGGAGTCGGCGGGGCAACGATGACCGGGGCTGACCTCCAGTGGATCTCCGATCACAACAACTTTGAGGTCCGGAATGTCGGCGAATATTTCGGGGTAAAGGCCAAGCGGGACTATCATGGTCTCCAATTGGTCCTCAACAAGAGGTATTCGGAGAGGTGGCAGGCTTTGGCCTCCGTCGTCTATTCGATTTCGACGGGCACCGCGGCCCGGTCCATTCACCAGGATTTCAATGTCGAAGGCGTGATGGTCACGAACGATTACTGGATGTCCAACCTGAACAACCTGGTCAATAATATGGATGGGCCTCTGCCGTTCACCCCGAAGTTCGAATTCAAGCTCTCCGGATCCTACCTGGTTCCCGTGGTCGATCTTGACCTGGGAATCCGTTTCCGGATGCATACGGGCCGGCCGGTTTGGGCTATCGAAAGCTATGGCAATGTTGCCGCCACCTGGATGGGAACCATCAACGACGAGATGATCGTTCAACCTTCATCAGGCGGTTATAGCTCAAGCATCGTCTCGGTCGATCCGAAGGAGCCGGATTATCTTCCTGGCCAGGCGATCCTCGACCTGCACGTTGAAAAAGCTTTCCCCCTGAAAAACTTCGGGAGAATACGTCTCATCATTGACGCGTTCAATGTGTTCAACTCCGGAACAGTCACCAACGTCTTCTATGATCAGTGGGGATACGGCCAGGTGACAGGCCTCATCTCTCCCCCGCGGAAGTTCAGGGGCAGCATCGTGTTCGAATTCTAAGCTCTCAAGCAGTAGACGCACGAAGAGCCTGGAGGGGCTTTCCCCTCCAGGCTCTTTTCCTTGTTTTCAAAGTCAACGATATAAGATACATTAAAAGGTGATGGAGTTTATGAGGATCCGACGACTCCTTTTGTGCGGAACTCTCTCGGCCCTAGTTCTGCCGAGTTTGGCCCTCTTCGTCTCCGCACAGTCCCTCGACCCCTACAAGAAGTGGATTGACGAGGAGGTCGTTTACATCATCACCGCCAAGGAACGTGATGTTTACAGACAGCTGATGTCCGATAAGGAACGGAGTATATTCATCGAAGCCTTCTGGAAGCAGAGAGACCATACGCCCGGTACGCCGCGAAACGAATTCCGGGATGAACACTACCAGAGGCTTCAATACGCCAATCAGATGTTCGGACGGGGAACTTCCTTGCCTGGTTGGAGGACGGATAGGGGCCGCGTCTATATCATCCTCGGCCCGCCGAAGAACATTGAATCCTACGAAAACGTCCAGAACGTCTATCCTACTCAAATTTGGTTTTACCTTGGCGATCCCGCCGTCGGGTTACCGACGGGCTTCAACGTCATCTTCTTCAAACGGGACGGGACGGGCGACTTCATCCTGTATTCCCCGACCAACGACGGCCCGAGGAGCCTCATCGCCGATGCCATGGGGGGATACCGGGACACGACCCGGATTTCCGGCTCCTTGAGCGACGACCAGGCGGCCTATAAGGCCCTTCAGAAGCTCGAGCCTAATCTGGCCCGGCAGACGCTGAGCCTCATCCCCAGCGAGGCGGTCCGGCCGGGCTACGAATCGCTGGCTTCAATCCGGCTGATGGCAACGATCTTCGCCTCGACCCAGAAAAAGGTCGAGGTCGACTACGCCGACGCCATCCTGAAATACAAGGATTTCGTCGAGGTGGAGTACACGGCCAACTACATCTCGAGCGAGGTCCTCGTCCAGGTCATCCGGGACGAGACGGGCATGAGTCTCGTCCACTACACGATCGAGCCGGCCAAGATTTCCGCGGAAGAGGCTGGGGGAAAGTACGATATCCGCTTCCGGCTGACGGGACGGGTCTCTGACGCGGAGGGCCGGACCGTCTACCAGTTCGACAAGGATTTCCCCTTTTCTCTGACGGCCGACGAGCTCGAGGAGGTGCGTTCGAAGTCCATTTCCATTCAGGACGTCTTCCCCCTCGTCCCGGGGACGTACACGTTCGACATCCTCCTGAAGAACGTCCTGTCCAAAGAGTTCGCCGGCGCCGGTAAAACGGTCGTCGTACCAGGGCACGGCGGGGCAGTCCGGATGAGCTCCCTCCTCTTGGCCTACGGAGCCGAAAAAAGGCTATCGCCGCCGGGGGAGCGCGTCCCCTTCAAGGCCGGTGACGACCAGCTCCTTTGCCAGACGCGGAAGGCGTTCAGCGCCAAAGACTCGCTCGTCCTTTTCTTCCAGCTCTACGGCCTGACGGAGGACCTCCGGACGTCCGGCACGCTACGCACCACGTTCTACCGGGAAGACAAGGAGTTCCTCTCGAGAATGGGCAGGGTCGCGGCTGATAAAGCCGAGACGAGCGTCGTCGACGCTCAGCCGCTTGCGGATTTCCCCCCGGGCTATTACCAGGTCCGGGTGGCCCTCCTCGACGGGCAGGGCCGGGAGGCCGCCGGCGTCAAGGAGAATTTCGAGGTCTCGCTCGCCTCGGCCATCCCGCGGCCCCTGGTCATCTCCAAGGTCGTCCCGTCGGTCAAAAGGCAGGACGACTTGTACACGACGGGGGTCCAGAACATGAACACGGGAGACCTCGAGGCGGCAACGGCCCGTCTCGCTGAGGCCCATGCCTTGGACCCCGGCCGGCGCGAATACGCAGTGGCATACGCCCAAACCCTCTTTCGGTTGAATGATTTCCGGCGCGTCAAGGAGATCCTGGCCCCGTTCGCCGGGGAGCCGGAACCGGCGGCCGAGGTTTTGGCCCTGCTCGGCCAGGCCTGCCACGCCTTGGGCGAATTCCAGGAAGCCGTGACCCATTACGCCGCTTATTTATCCAGGTTCGGGGCGAACATCGACATCTTGAACTACCTGGGGACCTGCTATTTCCAGCTCGGGAACAGGGAAGAGGCGGTCAGGGCCTGGACGAAATCCCTCGAGCTCAGCCCCAATCAGGACAAGATCCGGGCCCTCATCGAATCACTCAAGAAAAAATAGGTTCTTCTCGCGATATCCATAAGCCGCTCGAAGCGCTTTTGGCGCTAGATATCACCCCTAGCCCCCCGGCCCCCCAGGGAACCAGTCCTCCGGTTCCTACGCCGCGTAAGCGGCGAGCCCCCTCCGCTACGGGGGTCGTCGGGGTGATACCAAGCGCCACGCTTCGAGCGGTATCCCGGGCGTCAGTGATCAGACCTGGCTTTTTGGACTAGGGCAGGCGGAGCAACTCGTCGATGCGGACCAGAGAATAGCTTTTTGCCTTGAGGTCCCGGATCAAGTTCCCGAGCATCAGGTAGAACTTGTCGGTCCGCTCGGGGTCCGTCCCGATGTGGATGAGGAGGATGAAGCCGTTGAGGCCGTTCGGGTCTTTTTCTTCGTAGGCCAGGATCCGGTCGTAGATCTCCCGGGAGGATTTGTATTCCGGCATCGAAGGGGTCGTGTAGTCGGCGTTGGAGGACGTGCCCGGGGTGAAGTTGAAGAGGACGAGGCCGAGTTCCCGGGACCACGCCGCGACGTCGCGGTTATACCACTCGTAGGGCGGGATGAAGAAGGGCGCGTCCTTCCGGGCGACCCCGAACCGCTCCATTTCCCTGTAGTTGGCCAGA
>Ga0315295_10005907_pt1 | contig 10462 bp, 9 predicted proteins | sample YL17G14_0_MG_FD_204453 | JGI IMG/M metagenome (GOLD analysis project Ga0315295, IMG submission 204453) | Sediment microbial communities from Yellowstone Lake, YNP, Wyoming, USA - YL17G14_0 | ecosystem: Environmental > Aquatic > Freshwater > Lake > Sediment | place: USA: Wyoming | collected... | reverse complement strand
GGTCGACGCGGCCGTCAAGCGGGCCAGCGGCCAGGACCAGCAGGCCTACGAGGTGGTGCTCTACGAGGGCTACGGGCCGCACGGGATCGCGGTGGTGGTCGAGACGGCCACCGACAACGTGGTCCGAACCGTGGCCAACGTAAGGGTGAACTTCAAGAACCACGGTGGCAACCTGGGCACCACCGGCAGCGTGGCCTACCAGTTCCAGAAGATGGGCGTGTTCCGGCTGGCGCCGGAGGGGCTCGACCAGGACGCCCTCGAGCTCGAGCTCATCGACCACGGCCTCGAGGAGATGGGCGAGGGCACGGGCGAGAAGGGGGAGAAGCAGCTGGTCATCCGCTGCGCCTTCGCCAGCTTCGGGCAGATGGGGGCGGCGCTCGAGGAGCGCAAGCTGCCCGTGCTCTCCGCCGAGCTGGAGTACGTCGCACAGAACCCCGTGGAGCTGCCCGAGGATCAGGCCAAGGAGGTCCTCGAGATGGTGGATGCGCTCGAGCAGGACGACGACGTCCAGCGGGTGTTCCACAACCTCGCCTGATCGGGCGCCGTCCGTTCAGGCGCCGAGCAGCCGCCGGAAGGCGGGCGTCTCGATGTCCCAGCCCCGCGGCCAGTCGTCGGCTCGCCAGGCCGCCTCGTTGCCGCCGTCGATGCAGATGAGCTGCCCGACCAGGAAGCGCGACCGCTCGCCGAGCAGGAACTCGAAGAGCTCGGCCACGGCCCGGGGCGGCGTGAACTCGCCGAGGGGTCGCGGGAGCTTGCGGATCATGGGCCCCTTGCGCGGGTCGGCGAGGTCCCGCTCGAGCAGGGGCGTCATCACCGGGCCGGGGCAGACGCCGTTCATGGAGATCCCGGAGCCGGCCCAGTCGGCGGTGGGCGACACCTCCCGGATCCAGCGGGCCACGGCCATCTTGCTCACCGCGTAGGCGAGCGCCGGCTGCGCCTCGAGGAGGCGAACCGCGCGGATGGGATTTCCGTCGAGGAGTGCCTGCACGGCCGTGGCCGGGATCCCCGGCGTGACGAAGATGGCGTTGGAGAGGTTCACCGCGACGCGAGCCTGCCCGGCGGCGGCAAGCGCCGGGCGAAGACGGCCGAGCAGGTCGACCACGCCGAAGTAGTTGAGCCCGAAGACCGGTTCCGGCTTGGGCAGGTCCACCCCCGCGTTGGCCGCGACCGCGTCGAGCCGTCCGTCCGAGGCGGCGAGGATGGCGCTGGCGGCCGCGGATCGCCCGGCCTCGTTCGACAGATCGGCGGTCACCTCGGCGCCCTTGCCCGGGAGGTCCACGCCCAGCACGCGCCAGCCCTTCGCCTCCAGCTCTTGCCGGATGGCGAGCCCCATCCCGGACTGGGATCCGGTGATGACGGCGGTTCGCATGGAGTCAGGTTAGCGGCGCGTGCGGGAAGAGGAAGCTCCCGGTCGGGTAACGCCCCCGATCAGCTAGACTGTCGGTCCCCTCCGGGAGGTGACCGATGAAGGCGACGAAGCGGCTCCACGACGTGGGCCAGAGCATCTGGCTCGACAACATCACCCGGGACCTCCTCTCGTCCGGCACCCTGAAGCGCTACATCGACGAGTTGTCGGTCACCGGGCTCACGTCCAACCCGACCATCTTCGACCAGGCCCTGAAGAAGAGCGCGGCATACGACGAGGCGATCCGGGAAGGCGTGAAGGCCGGACGCAGCGGCGAGGCCCTCTTCTTCGACCTCGCGCTCGACGACCTGACGCGCGCCGCCGACCTCTTCCGGCCCGTGTACGATCGGACGGGTGGGGTCGACGGCTTCGTCTCCCTGGAGGTGTCCCCGCTCCTGGCCTACGACACGGCCAGCACCCTCGCTGCCGCCAAGGAACTCTTCGCCCGCGCCGGCCGGAAGAACCTCCACATCAAGATCCCCGGGACGAAGGAAGGGCTGCCGGCCATCGAGGAGGCCACCTTCGCCGGCATTCCCGTGAACGTGACGCTGCTCTTCTCCCGCGAGCACTACCTGGCCGCGGCCGAGGCCTGGCTCCGGGGCGTCGAGCGGCGCATCGCGGCAGGGCTCGACCCGGACGTCCGGTCGGTCGCCTCGCTCTTCGTCAGCCGCTGGGACGGCGCGGTCGCGTCGAAGGTGCCGGCCGACCTGAAGAACCAGCTCGGGATCGCCATCTCCCGGCGCGCCTACGCGTCGGCCCGGGCCCTCCAGGCCTCGCCCCGGTGGCAGCGAATCCAGAACGAGGGTGCGCGACCGCAGCGCCTGCTCTGGGCCAGCACCGGCACGAAGGATCCCGCCGCCTCCGACGTGCTCTACGTGGAGGCGCTTTCCGCGCCCTTCACGGTGAACACCATCCCGGAGAGCACCTTGCTGGCCTTCGCCGACCACGGGAAGCCGGGGCCGCTGCTCGGCGCCGACGGCGGCGACGCGGAGGAGGTCATCGGACGCCACGCCCGGGCCGGCGTCGACGTCGACGCGCTCGCCGCGCAGCTCCAGGAGGACGGCGCGAAGGCCTTCGTGAAGTCGTGGAACGAGCTCCTGGAGGGCATCGCCCGGAAGACCGCCGCCGCGGCCCACCTCCCGAGCCCCGCATGATCGAGCCCCGCACGCCGTCCCCGACCGGCCGGACCGTCTCCGGGTAAGCTTCCGGCCTCTGGAACGTCGCACCCGGCCGGTCCACCAGGACCGGAGCCAAGGAGGATCGAGTGGCGCTCTCACCGCTGGCGGGCAAGCCCGCACCCGCCGAACTGCTGGTCGACCTCGCGCGGCTCGAGCGCGCCTACTTCGAGGACAGGCCCGACCTCTCCGATCCGGCCCAGCTGGTGGCCTTCGGGACGAGCGGCCACCGCGGGTCGGCGCTCCGCGGCTCATTCAACGAGCCCCACATCCTGGCCATGACCCAGGCCATCTGCGACTGGCGGCGGCAGGCGGCCATCGATGGTCCGCTCTACATGGGGAAGGACACCCACGCCCTCTCCGGCCCGGCCCAGCGGACCGCGCTGGAGGTGCTGGCGGCGAACGGGGTCGAGACGGTCGTCCAGGAGAAGGACGGCTTCACGCCCACGCCGGTCGTGTCCCGCGCCATCCTGGTCCACAACCGCGGGCGGAAGGAGCGGCTGGCCGACGGCATCGTGGTCACGCCGTCGCACAACCCGCCCGAGGACGGCGGCTTCAAGTACAACCCCCCGAACGGCGGCCCGGCGGACACCGACGTGACCGGATGGGTGCAGGACCGCGCCAACCAGCTGCTCCGGGCCGGAAACGCCGGGGTCCGGCGCGTGCCGTACGAGGCGGCGCTTCGGGCCGGCACCACCCGTCGGGAGGACCTCGTCCTCCCCTACGTGAGAGATCTGAAGAACGTGGTCGACATGGAGGTCATCCGGGACGCCCGCCTGTCACTAGGAGTGGACCCTCTGGGCGGCGCCGCACGCCACTACTGGGAGCCCATCAACGCCGAGTACGGGATCGACGTGAAGGTGGTGAACCCGGTCGTCGATCCCCGGTTCGCGTTCATGACCGTCGATCACGACGGGAAGATCCGGATGGACTGCTCCAGCCCGTGGGCCATGGCCGGCCTGGTGGGGCTCAAGGACAGGTTCCGCGTGGCCTTCGCGAACGACCCGGATTCGGACCGGCACGGGATCGTCACGCCGTCGGCCGGGCTCATGAACCCGAACCACTTCCTGGCAGTGGCCATCCGCTACCTGCTCGGCCACCGTCCCCGCTGGCGGGCCGACGCCGCGGTCGGGAAGACCCTCGTCTCCTCCAGCATGATCGACCGGGTCGTGTCCAGCCTCGCTCGCCGGCTCTCCGAGGTCCCGGTGGGCTTCAAGTGGTTCGTCCCCGGCCTCTTCGACGGGTCCCTGTGCTTCGGGGGGGAGGAGAGCGCAGGCGCGAGCTTCCTCCGGCTCGACGGGACGGTCTGGACCACCGACAAGGACGGCCCGATCATGAACCTGCTCGCCGCCGAGATGACGGCGCGAACCGGCAAGGAGCCGGGCGAGCACTACCGGGAGCTGACCGCCGAGTTCGGCTCGCCGCTCTACACGCGCATCGACGCCGAGGCGACGCCGGCCGAGAAGGCACGGCTCGGGAAGCTGTCGCCCGACGCGGTCAAGGACGCCGAGCTGGCGGGCGAGCCCATCACGGCCAGGCTCACCCGGGCGCCGGGGAACGGCGCCTCCATCGGCGGCCTCAAGGTGGTGGCGCGGAACGGCTGGTTCGCCGCGCGCCCCTCCGGCACCGAGAACATCTACAAGATCTACGCGGAGAGCTTCCGGGACGAGGGCCACCTCGCCGCCATCGTCGCCGAGGCCCGGCAGATCGTGGCGCGGGCGCTGGCCGGAGGTTCCTAGTCCCTGTCCCAGAGCTTCACGCCGCCGAGCAGGCCCGCGACGTTCTCCACCACCTGCACGTTCCTCGGCAGCGGGATGGAGATCTTCCTGGCGTTGCCGCCGCCGACGTAGAGCACCCGGAAGTTGAAGGTCTGCTGGAGCTGCTCGATGGCGCGCTCGAGCATCCGGTTCCACTTCTTCCTTCCGAGCCGCTTGAGCGCCCGGCCGCCCAGCACTCCCTCGTAGGTCTCGTCCTTGCGGAACGGATGGTGGCCCAGCTCGACGTTGGGGACGTAGTGGCCGTTCACGAAGATCGAGAAGCCCAGGCCCGTGCCGAGCGTGATGCACGCCTCCACGCCGCGCCCCTTGATGACCCCGTGCCCCTGGATCCCCGCGTCGTTGAGGGCGCGGGTGGGTCGCCCGCTCACCTTGAGGATCGCCGTGGCCAGGTCGAACCCGGTCCATGAGGGGTGCAGGTTGGGCGCCGACTTCACCACCCCGTCGATGACCACCCCCGGGAACCCCACCGAGACCCGGTCGTACTCGGTGCGTGGAGGGATCATCTTCTGGACCGCGGCGCCGATGGCCCTCGGCGTGGCCGGCCGCGGGGTCTCGACCCGGGCACGTTCGTTGAGGGGCCTTCCGTGCGCCGAGACGATCATCGCCTTCAGCCCGGTGCCGCCGATGTCGATGCAGAGGGTGCGGGGGGGCGAGACGCCTCGCCTCACGCTGGGTGTCACGGGGTCTCCTTGGCAGACAGCGCTCACGAAAGGGCGCCATCATCCCACGGTCCCTCGCGGTGCCCTCCGGGACTCCGGGTCCTGCTACCCAAATGGGTCGGTGCCGGGATCAGCGCCGTCCGCCGCCGCCGTGCCCGCCGCCACCGCCATGACCACCGCCACCGCCGTATCCGCCGCCGCCCCGCGACACGCCACCGCCAGCGAAGCCGCCACCGTTGCCGCCGGCGTGGCCTCCGCTGAATCCTCCGCGTGGCGCGGCCGAGGCGTAGCTCCGGGGCGCGAAGCCCTGCCCACCCGAGGTGAACGTCCGGGACGGAGGTGTCGCATACGCCCGGGCTGGTGTCGCATACGTCCGGCCGGGTGCCGCATACGTCCGGCCGGGTGTCGCGTACGCCCGCGCTGGCGCGACCGCCGGCCGGCCTGGCGAGGCGGAGCCGACGCGCGAAGGCGCTCCCGGACCGGAGCGCGGTGGAGGTGCGCCCCCGGCGCGCGGCCCGGGAGGAACGGCTCCGCCGGGGCGCGGCGGGACCGGGTGGCCGGGTCCAACGGCGTTCCAGCGTCCGCCATGCCAGTACCTGCCACTGTTCCATCCAGCGTGCGCCCACGGTCCCGCGAAACCGTACCAGCGCCCGAATCCGGACCCGTACCAGGGGAATCCTACCCAGCCAGCGGGTCCAAACCAGGGCATGGCTCCCCACCCCCAGATCCAGGGTGCAACGACCCAGGACCAGCCCACGGCCGGGAGGAAGACGAACATGTTGGGCGCGGCGCCGCTCGCCGGCAGGAAGGTGAACGAACTACCGAAGGGCATCCACACCCAGCCGTACTGGCTCGTGAAGACCCACTGGCCGGAGGGAGCCGCCTGCTGCACCACGGCCGTCTGCTCGCTCGTCACGTCGACCTCGGTCGGCGGGGGCGGGAGCCATGTGGGAGCGGGCTCCGTCGGCTGGACCGCCTGGGGCGAAGGGTCCGTGGCGACGGCCACGATCGGGAGCAGCGAGAGCGATGCGATCAGCGCGACGAACCGGAGAGGGGTCTTCATGGCGTCACCTCGCAAGCCAGGACGCGACGAACCAGGCCTTTCTTCAGTCTACTCCTGATCGTGGAGGGGGTCCTCCCCGGCCGACCAGGATGGAAGTACCCGATCTGACAGCTGAAAATTCTCCCCGTCGTGCTCGGTGAAGATGACGTAGACCGCCTCCCGGACCACCCCCCAGGTTCGCGAGAGCTCATCGATGTAAGCGAGGGCGAGCCGCCGCTTCTGGTCCTTGGTCCGGCCGAGGCGGATGTCGGCGTTCACGAAGGCCGTACGGCCGCCGCTCGGCGCGGCGCGTCCAAACGTCAGGTCCTCGGGGCCGAAGCAGCGCAGCGTGACCGCGATGTGGTCGGTCCCGGTGTCCATGATCTCGGAGAAGTGCCGGGTCGCCGCGGAGGCGAAGCGGGCCTTCTCCTCCTTCGTCGCCGGGAAGTTCATCTCGAACTGCAGATGGGGCATGCGTCACCTCACAGGTTCACGTGTACCACCTTGGCCGGCGGGAAGCCGTTGAAGGAGGTCGAGGAGGCGTGGCTGTAGGCCCCGATGTTCTGGCTGTAGATCATGTCGCCCAGCTTCAAGGTCGACGGCAACCGCTCGCTCATCGAGACCACGTCGAGGGCGTCGCAGGTGGGGCCGAAGACCGAGCTGGTCTCCTCCGGCCCCTTCTTGAATGCCCGGAAGTGGTAGTGGCAGTGGTCGAAGATCACGCCCGAGAAGGTGTGGTAGACGCCGTCGTCGACGTAGAAGCAGAGCTTCCCGTCGCGAACCGCCTTCCCGATGATCGTGCAGACCACGGTGCCCGCGCTGGCCACCAGGAAGCGCCCCGGCTCCGCCAGGATCTGGATCTCCTTCGGGAAGAGCCGATCGATCTCGCGCTTCAGGATTTTCGCCAGCTCGCGGAAGGGGCGCACCGAGTCGTCGTAGGGCGCGGGGAAGCCGCCGCCGATGTCCACCAGGAACATCTTGTCGTAGCCGCGCGACCTCGCCTCGCGGAAGACGTTGGCGGCGAGGTTCAGCGCCTGGACGTAGTTGTCGAAGTTGGTGGTCTGGCTGCCCACGTGGAAGGAGATGCCCTCCACGGTGAGCCCTTCCTTCGCCGCGGCCAGGATGAGATCGACCGCCTCGCCGGACGAGGCGCCGAACTTCGAGGAGAGCTCGACCATGGCGCCGGTGTTGGGAACGCGCAGCCGCAGGGCCAGCCCGGCCCTGGGCGCGTACTTCTTGATCTTCGCGATCTCTTCGAGGTTGTCGTAGGTCACGAGCGGCTTGTAGCGGTCGAGCTGCCGGAGCGTGCCGTTCGCCTTGATGGGGTTCGCGTAGATGATCTTGTCCCAGATCCAGGCCTGCCGCTCCTTCTCCGGCATCTCCCGGATCAGCTCGTGGACGATCATGAACTCGGGCATGGAGGCCACGTCGAAGCTGGCCCCGGCATCGAAGAGCGTCTTCACGATGGCCGGGTCCGGGTTGGCCTTCACCGCGTAGTAGGCCTGCACCCGCGGCAAATACTTCCTGAAGGTGGCGTAGTTCTTCCGCAGCTCGTCGTGGTCGACGACGAAGAGCGGCGTGCCGTGCTGCCGGGCCAGCTGCTGGAGGCGCTTCGCGGAGACCATGTGTTCCTCCCGGTCGTTCCGGCTAGTCGCCGTCCGTCACGAGGAAGTTCTTGAACTGCCAGGGGTCGCCGGGGTCGATCTGCGGGTTGTTGTGCCCCTGGAAGGCGTTCGTGTAGTGCTTGAGCGGCGTCCAGTCGGAGGACCGGGAGATCCACTTGCCCAGGTAGGGCCTGGCGATCTTCAGCACGAACTCGTGAGGCAGGTCGTCGGGGACCACCACGCCGCGGTCCGGGTTCTGGATCATCCACAGCGTCGCCGCGACCACCGAGATGGCCACCTGCATGGTCGTGGCGTTCTGGTGCGGGACCAGGCGGCGGGACTCCTCGATGGAGAGGTCGCTGCCCACCCACCAGGAGTTGTAGGCGTGCCCCATGATCAGGGCGCCCAGGATGTCGGATCCACCGGTGATCTCGTCGTTGAGGATGCGGTAGCTGGGCTGCAGCTCGTAGTCGTAGCCGCGCAGCTCGTTCAGCGACGCGATGGCCGAGTCGGTCGGGCAGTAGGCGTAGTGGACGGTGGGGCGGTAGACCGCCTTGCCGTCCTCCCACACCGTCAGCTTGTCGCTGATGGTGAAGGCCTCGCCGTGGCGCACCACCATGCCGTGGATGCAGTAGTCCGGAACCCAGGAGACCACCCAGGTGTTCATGCCCATCCGCGCCAGGCAGATCTGGTTCCTCGGACCGTCCTGGTGCTCGACGGCGTAGGCCGGCAGCTCCTTCTCGTGGGTGCCCCAGCCCATCTCGGCCGTGGTGGTGCCCTCCTCGCGGAAGCCCTCCACGCTCCAGGTGTTCACGAACTCGTCGACCTTCTTGGGCACGTCGGTGATCTGGGTGTCGCGCTCGCTGCAGTGGATGACCTTCACGCCCAGCTTCCGGGCCAGCTTGTTCCAGGCCTGGTCCTTCGCGAGCTGCTGGATCTCCTCCGCGTCGCGCCCCCTGGCCTTGCCGTCCTTCTGCATCTTCCTGGCGATGTCGAGGAGCCCCTGCTTCGTGAAGTGGGAGATCAGGCCGGGGTTGGCGCCGTGCTCGATCACCGCGGTGGCGCCCTTCTCCTGCCAGCCGGCCATCATCCGGCGCAGGTTCATGTGGCGCCAGTAGAGGGTGCGCTCGGTGGGGTGCTTGTCCTCGGCTCCCTCGTAGGGATCCCAGACCTCGACCGACGTGTTCACGTAGAGCACGCCGTGGTCGTGGCACCACTGGAGGATCTCGCAGGCGTCGATGTTCCAGGCCAGGTCGATGATCACGTCGCCGGGGCCGACGTGCTTCTTCAGTACCGCGGCCATGTTCGAGCGGGTGACCTTCTTCTGCACGAACTGGACGCCCTTCCTCGTCCACGGGGCCAGCACCTTGCGCCGGTCCTCGAAGTCCATCACCGTGACGTTCTTCGGGCTCACCTTCATGTGCTTCATGAGGATGGGCAGCGTGCACTGCGCCACCGCGCCGTAACCGACGAACAGGATCCGCTTTCCGAACTCGACCATGTGGGATTCACCTCTGCTGGGGATGATCCGAAGGCGCGCATTCTACCGATGCGGGCGGGGGGCTTGTAGCCCAAAACGGGACCGGCGGGAACTGCCCCGCCGCGCTCAGTCCGGGACGACCACCGGCAGCGAGACGAAGCTCGCCTGGCCCGGGGCGTGGAAGACCCGCTGCGTGGCCTTCCGGTAGTCCTCCGGCCTCGCCCAGAAGACGTTCTCGACGAAGGTCTGTGGATTCCGGTCGTAGAGGGGGAACCAGCTCGACTGGACCTGGACCATGATGCGGTGGCCCGGGCGGAAGACGTGATTCACGGTGGGGAGGTCGAAGCGGTAGACGAGCGGCTTTCCGGCCGGAATGGCGGCAGGCTTCTCGCGGCTCTCACGGTAGCGGCCCCGGAAGATGTCGCCGGAGATCATGAGCTGGTAGCCGCCCATGCCGGGGTCGGCCGCCACCTCGTCCGGGTAGACGTCGATGAGCTTCACCACCCAGTCGGCGTCGGTGCCGCTGGTGGAGGCCACCAGGTTCGCCACCGGCGTGCCGGCGACCTTCACCGGCGAGGTCAGCACGTCGGAGACGAAGGTGACGACGTCCGTCCGCCCGGACGCCTCGCGCTGATCGTCCACCAGCCAGCGGGCCCAGCTCTCCCAGTAACCGTCGTCGATGGAGCGGATGGGACGGGCACGGTAGGGGACCGGCTTGGCCGGGTCGGAGATCCACTCGGCGAAGGCCGGTTCGATCCTGGCTGGCGCCGCGAACCCTGCCCGCTGGCCGGCGCTCAGGTAGAGCGGGGTAGGATGGATGGTGCCATGGGCCGCGCAGCCGGCCGGCCAGGCGGGAAGGCGCCGCCAGGCGTTGGTCCCGGTCTCGAAGGCGGTCACCGGCGCCACGTCGGCTCTGGGCGTGGCGGGTGAGCAGCATGGGCGCACCCTTGGCGCCCTTCGGGACCAGGAGGACGGTGTGGAGCTTCACGCCGTCCCGCATCGGGATCATCACCTCTCGCCGCTCGTGGTCGAAGCCGTGGTCCGTCGGCTTGAAGTCGACCGGGATCTCGGAGGGGAGGCCCAGCAACATCGAGCCGAGGAGGGCCAGGGCGGGTGCGTTCATGGGGGGCTATCTTTCCAAGCCCCAGCCCCTCGCCGCACTGCGACGCACCGGCTCGCCTCGGGCAGGGCTCCCCCGTCAGGGTCAGCATGTCGCGAAGCCTGGCGAGAGACCGATCCGTGCGCCCCGCGTCATGCTAGGCAAAGGGGTGGCCTTCTAGCCCAAAGAACTCAAGCACCCCCCACTGGAGGAAGCTCGA
>Ga0315295_10005906_pt1 | contig 10462 bp, 8 predicted proteins | sample YL17G14_0_MG_FD_204453 | JGI IMG/M metagenome (GOLD analysis project Ga0315295, IMG submission 204453) | Sediment microbial communities from Yellowstone Lake, YNP, Wyoming, USA - YL17G14_0 | ecosystem: Environmental > Aquatic > Freshwater > Lake > Sediment | place: USA: Wyoming | collected... | reverse complement strand
GGCCGCCCGCGTCGTGCCGTTCATGTCACCGTACGGCGGCCGGCAGTACGGCACCGGCGAGTAGCCGGTCGCGTTCCACCACGGGCTGACGCTGCGCAGCCACTCGCCCTGCACCGCAGCCGCACTCTGCCTCGTCATCGCCGCGTGCGTCCATCCGTGCGAGCCGATCGCATGGCCTTCCCGCACCGTCCGGCGCATCAGACTCGGGCTGGCCGCCGCGTATGAGCCCAAGGGGAAGAACGTCGCGTGCGCGTCGTGGCGCCGGAGCGTGTTGAGGATGCTCTGCCACGGCCCGGCCCCGCCATCGTCGAAGGTGAGCGCAACACGCCGACCCGCCCCGCTCACCCGCCGCCATACGCCTCCCGCCATCGGCCTGGAGTTGCGGAAGGAGCGCTGAGCGCTGAGCGTCGTGTTGCCCGCCTCGTCCGTGAGCGTGAGGCGTACGCGGTAGACGCCCGGCACGAAGCCACCGTGGTTCTTGTAGCGCGGCACAAGGTCGAGCGACCGCGCCCCACTGGCGCGCACGAAGCCGGCCTGCCGGGACGCCGAGTGCCCATACTGGTCGTCCACCGCGCAGGAGAGGTGGACCGGTCCGCTCGGCTCGGCGAGCGTGAAGCGAAAGTGCACCGGGCGAATGCTGTAGAGGATGCCGGGCGAGACTGATGTCCAGGCGAACCGCGGCGGACGCGTGTCGATCTTCACGATGGTCGTCTTGGGCTCCTCCTGGTTGAGCGCGTTGTCGACCGAGTAGAAGGTGATGACGTGCTCGCCGTCGTTGCCGTGGTCCTTGGGCGCCGCGACGACGATCTCGCTGCCGATCGCCCAGGCGCCATCGTCAACGCGATAGACGGTGGCGGCCACGCCGGACGCGTCGTCGGTCGCCGTCAGACGAACCGTGGCCGCCGTGCGGCGCCAGCGCGGTCCGGCACCGGTAGCGGTGGTGACCGGTGGCGTCACGTCGCCGGGTGACGGGGACGCGCTCGGGACGATCGTCGGCGTCGGTTGCGGCGACGCCACAGCAGGAGGCGGTGCGGAGTCCGGTGGCGCGAGCGGCGCGCCATAGGCGGTGCTCGCCACGCTGACGACCCCGGGCGCGGCAAGACCGAGAGCAGCGACGACGATGAGGAGATGGCGAAGCAACGAATGGCCTCCCCAGCCCGCTCGACGCCGCCGACATCCTCAGGGCGCCAACGTGGCTGCCTGCTGTGTCGTCGATTCTAGCCTGAGGCCCGAAGGCCTTCGCAGGCACGGCCGTTGGGCACAAGAATCGCGGCCTGGCAACGCGAGGCCGGTCCCGCGCACGCGGCGTGGTAGCCTAGGACGATGGTCGATCTCTCCCTCTTCGTCGCAGTCCCGCGCGGGCTCGAGTCGCTGCTTGCCGGCGAGCTCCGCGGCCTCGGCGCATCACACGTGAAGCAGGTACGCGCCGGCGCCACGTTCACCGGATCGCTGCAGACCGCCTACCGCATCTGCTTGTGGTCGCGGCTCGCCGGCCGCGTCCTTCTGCCCTTGACGACCGGGCCCGCGAACGACGGCGAGCAGCTCTACGAGACCGCCGGGCGCATCGCCTGGGACGAGCACCTCGGCATCGGCGACACGCTGGCGGTCGACTTCACGGGTGTGAGCGATACCATCCGCGACACGCGCTACGGTGCCGTGCGTATCAAGGACGCGATCGTGGACCAGTTCCGCGCCAGCCACGACGGCAAGCGGCCGTCGGTCGATCCGCATGCGCCAGACGTGCGCGTCAATGCGCACCTCGCCGCCGGACGGGCGACGATCTCGTTGGATCTGAGCGGGGACAGCCTGCATCGGCGCGGCTACCGCGCCGACCGCGTGCAGGTCGAGGCGCCGCTCAAGGAGAACCTCGCCGCCGCCGTCCTGCTGTATGCGGCGTGGCCCGCCGCCGCTTCGAGCGGCAGCAGCTTCCTCGACCCGCTCTGCGGGTCGGGAACGCTGCCGATCGAAGCGGCGCTGATCGCCGCCGATGTCGCCCCCGGACTGCTCCGCGCCGAGACGAGCGATGCGCCAGCCGGACCGCCCGGCACACGCAAGCCGGCCTTTGGCTTCACGCGTTGGCGCGGCCACAACGCCGCCATCTGGCGCGACCTGGTAACCGAGGCGCGCGAACGGCGAAGCGCCGGCCTACGCCGCTTGGCAGCGGCTAAAGGCGTTGTCATCCGCGGCAGCGACCGTGACTCGGGCGCGGTGCGCGTTGCCAACGACTGCGTGCGGCGCGCGGGCCTGAGCGGCATCGTCACTCTGGAGCGCGCCGAGCTCGACGAGGCCGTGCCGCCCGCCGCTCACGGCCTCCTCGCCACCAACGCGCCCTACGGCGAGCGACTCGCCGGAGAGGCCGACATCGAGGCCATCTACCGGCTGCTTGGCACGCGCCTGCGCGCCGCTTTCGACGGATGGAACGCCGCCATTCTCTCCGGCAGCGAGCAGCAGGCGGCGGCCGTCGGCGTGGCCATCAAGCGCCAGACCGAGCTGCGCAACGGCCCACTCACCTGCACGCTGGCGTACTACGAGATAGGAGCCGCAGCGGCCATCGAGGCGCCGCGCAGCCCGCGCGCCGCGGTGCGTTCTGCGGCAAGCTCGGCGGCCTCTCGGGAAGTCGCGGCCGCCCACGCGGAAGCGTCGGGGCCAGCGGCCGACTGGGGACAAGCGACTGCCGGCGAGGCAGCGCCGGCCGGCGCTGCCGCTACCGGCCCAGCCGCCGCGGAGCCAGCGGCCGCCGGCCAACCCGCGGCCGCCGCCACCGCGGCCGCCGGTCCCACCCGACGCGGCATGCTCGGCGGCGGCGGTGAGTACCTCGCCAACCGCCTACGCAAGAACCAGCGTCGGCTCGCCCGCCGTCTGCAGCGCGAGGGCATCACCTGCTACCGGCTCTACGACGCCGACCTGCCCGAGTACAACCTGGTCATCGACGTCTACGGCGACTGGGTCAACGTGCAGGAGTACGCGGCGCCGCCCGAGATCGACCCGACGAAGACCCAGCGCCGCTTGGCCGAGGCGCTCGACGTCATCGGCGCCGTGCTGCGTCTCCCGTCGGAACGCATCGTGCTCAAGCAGCGTCGTCGTCAGCGCGGCGCGGCGCAGTACGAACGCCGCTCGGGGGAACGCTCGCTGCTGCCCGTCAAGGAAGACGACCTCACCTTCCTCGTCGATTTGGGCTCCTACCTCGACACGGGCTTCTTCATCGACCAACGCATGACCAGGCGTCTGGTGCGCCGGCTGGCAGGGGGACGCCGCTTTCTGAACCTCTTCGCCTACACCGGTACCATGACCGTCAACGCGCTGGCCGCGGGTGCGCCACTCTCCACGACGGTGGACATGTCGACCACGTACCTCGACTGGGCGCGTCGCAACTTCGCCGCCAACGGTTTCGAGGTGTCGCAGCCCCACACCCTGATCCAGGCCGATTGCCTTAGCTGGCTCGCTGAGGCGGATGGCCAGTACGATTTGATCTGGCTCGACCCGCCCACGTTCAGCAACTCCAAGCGGATGGGTCGCGCGACCTTCTCCGTGGAGCGCGACCACGTCGACCTCATCCGGATGGTCGCCCGCCGCCTTCTGGCACCGAGCGGCATCCTGCTCTTCGCCACCAACTGCCGCAACTTCCGCCTCGACCATCAGAACCTCGGCGGCCTGAGCATCAAAGACCTCTCGCGGGCGACGCTCGCCTTCGACTGCGAGCGCGGCGCCAGCCGTCACCACCTCTTCCGCCTCGAGCGAGCACCCGGCGCCTGAGCGCTGAGGCCGTTCCCGCAGGCTGTCGTGCCGTCGGAGCGTCCGCCTCGCCTGAGCGGCGAGCCGCCACTCGCGCGCGTGATCGACAAGACAACTCCGCGGGTATGCTGAGGACCACTGTGAGCGAGCCTGCGGACAATCGAGCGGCGAGCGAGGCCTCCGACGCGGCGACCGGCCCGGCAGCGGTGGCCCCGTATGGCTCCTGGCGCTCTCCGGTCACAGCCAAGCTCTTGGCCGAAGGCGGCGTCGGGACGATGTGGCCGCAGAGCGTCGGGCAGTCCCTCTACTGGGCTGAGATGCGCCCGCTGGAGGAAGGCCGCTACGCCGTCGTCCGCCGCGGACCGGGCGGCGACAACGCCGAGGTCACGCCGCCGGGGATGAGTGCCCGCACGCTCGTCCACGAGTATGGCGGCGGAGCCTACGTCGCCTTCCGCAACGAGCGCGGCGGCGAGAGCGTGATCTTCAGCGGCTTCGCCGACCAGCGCCTCTACCGCCAGGATCTGGCGCCCGGCGGCGCGGCTGGCGAGCCGGGCGGCGCGCCAGCAGAGCCTCGCTGGAGCGCGCCGCACCCGATCACTCCCGCGCCGCCCGCCGTGCGCGCCTGGCGCTACGCCGACGGGCGCGTGACCCACGGCGGCGAGCTGCTCGTCTGCATCCGCGAGCGGCACGAGGCCGACGGCTCGGTGGTCAACGAGCTCGTCTCGTTGCCCCCCGATGGGTCGGCCCCGCCGCGCATCGTCGCCCAGGGACACGACTTCTACGCCGCGCCAAGGCCCAGCCCAGACGGCGCGTCACTGGCCTGGCTCTGCTGGGACCACCCGCTCATGCCGTGGGACGGCACAGAGCTGTGCGTGGCGGCGCTTGCCGCCGACGGCACACTCAGCGGTGAGCGCGTGGTCGCCGGCGCTCGGCAGGAATCGGTGCTCCAGCCGGCGTGGAGCCCGACCGGCAGGCTGCACTTCGCCAGCGACCGCAGCGGCTGGTGGAACCTGTACGTGGCCGAGCCAGCCGCCGCGACAGACGGCGGGCCGCCGCAGGCCCGCCCGCTGGCCCCACGAGCGGCCGAGTTCGCCAAGGCTCCGTGGGTCTTCGGCCTGCAGCACTACGCCTTCCTCGGCGACGGCACCATCGTCACCAGTTACACCGAGAACGGCAGCGACCACCTCGCGCTCATCGGTCCCGCCGCCGATGAGCCCGCCGCGGACCGCACCGCGGACCGCACCGCCCGCTCGCGGCACACCGGTAGCGCTACGGTCGTCTTGCGCGCGATCCCGACCGCCTACGCGTCGATCGCCTCGCTGACAGCGCTGGGCGACCACATCGGCATGGTCGCGGCCAGCCACACGGAGAGCGCCCACGTCGTCGACCTCGAGCCGCGCAGCGGCGCGTGCATCGTCGTGCGCCGAGGCCGGCCAGCGCCCGTCGACCCCGGCTACGTGAGCCGCGCCGAACCGATCGCGTTTCCGACCGAGGGCGGCCTCACGGCGCACGCCAACTACTACGCGCCGACCAACCCCGCCTTCGTGCCGCCCACCGACGAACGGCCGCCGCTCCTCGTCGTCAGCCACGGCGGCCCAACCTCGGCCCATGAGGCTGCGCTCAGCCTCGACGTGCAGTACTGGACGTCGCGCGGCTTCGCCGTCGTCGACGTCAACTACGGCGGTTCCACCGGCTACGGCCGCGCCTATCGCGAGCGCCTGCGCGGCCAATGGGGCGTCGTGGACACGGTCGACTGCATCGAGGCCGCCCGGTACCTGATCGCACGCGGCGATGCCGACCCGGCCCGCGTCGCCGTTCGCGGCGCCAGCGCCGGCGGCTACACGACCCTCAATGCCCTCACACGCTTCCGCTTCTTCACCGCCGGCGCAAGCTACTTCGGCCTCGCCGATCTCGAGGCGTTCGCCCACGGCGGCACGCACAAGTTCGAGTCGCGGTACCTCGACAGCCTGGTCGGACCGTATCCGGAAACCCTCGACACCTACCGAGAGCGTTCGCCGATCAACCATGTCGACAGCCTGAGCTGCCCCGTCATCGTCCTCCAGGGACTCGAGGACGCCATCGTCCCGCCGGCGCAGGCGGAGATGATCGTCGCGGCGCTGAGCCGCAAGGGTCTGCCGCACGCCTACCTGCCGTTCGCCGGTGAGCAGCACGGATTCCGCAAGGCGGCGAATATCGTCCGCGCACAAGAGGCCGAGCTCTTCTTCTACGGTCGCGTCTTCGGTTTCGCGCCGGACGACGAGATCGAGCCGCTCGCGATCGCCAACCTGGACTGAGCGCACCGCCGCGCCGTCTCCGCCGCTGCGCAACGCCGTCCTCACAGGCGCGCGTCGCCCCGGTTTGGCCACGGGAACAAGTCCCTCAGAGATCGATCCCCGAATCGACGGAGTGGCTCTCATGACCGCTCACCCAACGCCTCGCGTTCCCGGCCAGGCAGACACCTTTCGCGTCTCCGGAGCCGAGACCGCGGACGGCATCACGCTCAGCGACGAGCCGCTCGCCGGCACCATCCAAAGGCCCGCCTGCACGCCCGACGAGAGCGAGGCGCTCCTCGACGCCTACTCGCGTGCCGTCACGAGAGCCGTCGAGGCGGTGGGTCCCTCGGTGGTCAACATCGAGGTGCGGCGCCGCGAGTTGCGCAGGAGGAGGCGGCGGCGCGAGCGCGCCCGCGAGGATCAAACGCTGCCGGACGACGGCCTGCCCGAACCCAGCTACGCCGGCTCGGGCTCCGGCTTCGTGATCACCGGCGACGGCTTCGTCCTCACGAACAGCCACGTCGCCCACGCTGCCGACGAGCTCCGCGTGACGCTGGGTGACGGCCGCGAGGTCAAGGGCCAGCTCGTTGGCGACGATCCCGAAACCGACCTCGCGGTGCTGCGCATCGACGCGCCCGAGCTCGTACCGGCGCGCCTGGGCAGGTCGCGCGACCTGCGTGTCGGCCAGTTGGTCATCGCCATCGGCAATCCCTTCGGCTTCCAGGCAACCGTGACGACCGGTGTCGTCAGCGCCCTCGGGAGGTCGCTCCGCTCAGAGACCGGCCACCTGATCGACAACCTCGTGCAGACCGACGCCGCCCTCAACCCGGGCAACTCAGGCGGGCCGCTGGTCGCCGGCAGCGGCGACGTGATCGGCGTCAACACGGCGATCATCGCGCCGGCGCAGGGCCTGTGTTTCGCGATCGCCATCGACACCGCCATTTACGTCGCCGGCAAGCTGATCCGTGACGGCCACATCACGCGCGGGCGGATCGGCGTGGCAGGAGAGACAGCGCCGATCCGCCGCCGACTCGTGCGCCACTTCGGCCTGCCGCTGGAAACGGGGGTCCTCGTCGCCGGCGTCGAGCCCGGCAGCCCGGCGCAACGTGCCGGGCTCCTGACCGGCGACCTCATCGTGGCCGCCAGCGGCGTGCCGGTGCCCGACGTCGATACCCTGCACCGCGCGCTCACGGAGGCGACCATCGGCCGCGCCTTGACCCTGCGCGTCGTGCGGCTCACTAGCCTGCGCGAGCTCGACGTGACGCCGGAGCGAGCAGGCGGCTGACGAACTGCTCGGCGGGCGGGCCGCCGCAGGCCCGCCCGCCTTACCCGTCGTATACTCGAGCCATGACGAGCAGGCGACAAACGAGCGCTGCCGGAGGGCGGCGCGCTACGCTGGCCTGCGCGGCGTTCGCCGCCCTTCTGGCCGCCGCAGCAGTCGCCGCCGTCGCGGCGCCGGCGCCGGCCGTTGCCGCGTCCGCCGCCGACATCAAGCCGCCGATCACCCAGAAGTACGTCCCCTTCGGCGCCTCGCGCCGTGCTCAGATGGCTGACTACTGCCAGCGCCATTACCACCAGCACACCTACTGGCTCACCAAGCCCAAGGCCGTCGTGCTGCACCACACCGCGGGGCCCGACTGGCAGAGCGCCTGGTACACGTTCGCCAGCAACACCGCCTACAACAACGAGAAGCCCGGCGTCTCGGCGCACTTCATCATCCACAAGGACGGCACCATCTATCAGTGCGTCCCCCTCTCGCTGCGCGCCCGCCACTGCATCGGCATGAACTGGAAGTCGATCGGCATCGAGTTCGTGCAGGAGCCCCAAGCCGGCAAGGACGGCCACTGGATGGACCGTCAGATCCTGAGCCGCGACAGGCAGATCCGCGCCGGTGTGCGCCTCGTGCGCTACCTCGAGCTGCGCTTCGGCATCAAGAACCGCGATGTGGTCGGCCACGCCACCGCCAACGATTCACGCTTCTTCAAGGACGACACCGGGATCAAGAACGGCGCCGGCGACTGGTTCAGCGCCGAGGTCAAAGCGTTTCGCTCGCGACTCTGAGCGGCGCGCGTCCCTGACGGATCCGCGCGCCGCTCAGGCGCCCGCGGCTCAGTCCGGCGACGGCTCAGGCCGTCTCTCTCTACAGCCGGAGCAGGTTGTAGATGTAGGAGCCGGCGAACGCCCCCCAGAAGGCCACCAGCAGCCAGAAGGCGTCATCGCCGGCGTTGCCTTGAACGGCGAAGTGCAAGGCCCAGTACGCCTGGATCGCCACCCCGGTCGCGAAACAGGTGAAGGTCGCCGTTCTGTGCAGGACCAGCCGCGCTCGCTCGTCCTGCTCGCGATCGAGGCGAGCGCCTCGCCGCCACATCCACACCGCGGCGGCACCGACGAGCACCAGCAAGACGATGCCGCCCTGCAGGACCCGCCCGGCGAACTCGCCGTCGGAGAACACGCCCACCAGCAGATAGGGCGCCGCCAACGCCACCCCGAGTAGCATCGTGTTGCGCGCCGTGCGCATCTACTCCACCCCCTCGAAATCGAACAGATCCTCGATCGTCGTCCCCAGCGCCTTGGAAAGCCGCCAGGCCAACTCGAGCGATGGGTTGTAGCGGCCGCCCTCGATCGAGATGATCGTCTGGCGGCTCACGCTCACCCGCTCGGCCAAGTCCTCCTGGCGGAGACCCGCGGCCGTGCGCAGCTCTCGCACCCGGTTCTCCATCGCCTCACCCCGCTGTGTAAAGGTACCTTGACACAAGGATACGGCGGTGCTGCTGCCGTGTCAAGTCACCTTTACATCACGCCCGCGCACCCGGGTGAGGTGGCTGGTGACGACATTGCGCCGTTGACGACGCCAGGTCGCTGGCGCGACGCTTCAGGCCCGCGCCGACGAGGACGTCACCGAGTAGCGCAGATGCACGCGGCCGCTTGGCTCGTGGTCGACGGACAGCAGCTCGAGCCGCGCTGGCCAGTCCTCCGGCCCGAGGTCCGGGCAGCGGAACAGCTCCGGCGTGCACGACCCACCGATCAGCGCCGGCAGCAGTACCAGGCTGAGCTCGTCAACCAGGCCCGCCCGCAGCAGCGCGCCATTCAGCCTGCTCCCGGCGGTGCACACAACCTGGCTGACGCCCAACAACGAGAGCATCTTGGCCATCACCTGGGCAAGGTCGACTCGATCATGCCCTGCCACCAGGTACGGGATCTCGCCGCGCCGCAGGAACGCCAGGTACTCCGGCGGCGTCGTCGCAGCGACGAGATGCAGCGTGTGCCATCCCTCCCAGCCGGGGAACTCCTTGATGCCGGCGCGCACGCGGCCGCGTCCGTCCACCACCGCGAACCATCCCCGATGCCGGGGCCTGCCCACCACCGCCTCGGGCAGGTAGTCGGCGCGCAGCAGCGAGTCGTCATGCTCGGATGGAGGAAGTGGTGACAGCTCCTGCCCTTCGGCCACGAACGAACCGCTGCCCTCTAGCAAGACCTGGGGCGAGTAGCGGGCGACCAGCGCGCGGACGCTCTCCTCCAGGCTCGTGTCCGAGGCCCAGATCGCCTGCCAGCGCTCGTCGCCGGCGTCTTCGAAACCGGTGCGGTCGGCGCCGAGCGACACTCTTCCGTCGACCGAAGCGACCGTGTGGACCACGACATGTGGGCGCTCCATCTGCTCCTCCTCATCTCCCTCGTGGCTCGCGCGCGCCGGTGGCGACGCTTCCGTCCGCCCACTCCTGGGTATCTTCATCGCACAACTCGGCTACAACACCTCATCACCGCCATGCCGATCTTCGATGCCGCCAAGCTTACTGTGAAGTTCGGGGACGGGACATTGACGGATGGCCCGCTGACCTCGCGGTGCTACACGCTCACGCACTCGGACAGGACCGGTGACCTCTTCCTCACCGTCGACGCCGAGTACGACCGCCGCGCCCTCCGTGCCCTTCAGGTGCGCCTCGAGCGCGACGAGGTGCGCGGCGAATGGGTCATTACCGCGGAGGAGCCGCGCCTCGATCTCCACATGATGGCTCAGGGAGGACTGCCGCTGTTCGGAAGCGGCGCCATGCGCTGCCGCATTTTCCGTCACTACCGTCCGATGGTGCTGGCAGCCCTGCGCCACGGCGACAGAGCGTTCGCGGCAGCGCACCCAGAGCTTGACCGCGCCCCGGTGACGGCGCGGTTCCACTGGCGGCGTGGACGCGAGGAAACAGAGTCGTGGGGCACCTGGGGCGATCCGCAGTGACGCAGCCGCCCGGCGCATGGCCCGCCGCTCCGTTTGGTCTGCTCCAACTGCCATGGCCAACCAGATCGGGCGTAGACTCAAAGCATGAGCATCCGTCTCGGCGGCATCCACTTCCTCGTCACGTACCGCTGCACGTACGCGTGCGACCACTGCTTCGTCTGGGGGTCGCCCGACGCCGCAGCGACGATGACGCTGGCGCAGCTCGCGCGCGTCATCGACGAGGCGGTGGAGT
>Ga0315295_10005901_pt1 | contig 10468 bp, 2 predicted proteins | sample YL17G14_0_MG_FD_204453 | JGI IMG/M metagenome (GOLD analysis project Ga0315295, IMG submission 204453) | Sediment microbial communities from Yellowstone Lake, YNP, Wyoming, USA - YL17G14_0 | ecosystem: Environmental > Aquatic > Freshwater > Lake > Sediment | place: USA: Wyoming | collected... | reverse complement strand
CCTGATGCATTACTTCCATCTCCATTGAATGCATACAGACGTCCATCGCCATATAGAGATCCTATAATTATTTCTGGCTTGTTGTCATTGTCAATGTCTCCAGCAGCAGATTTTACAAATTCTCCAGCCCCAATTTCTATTGGAACCGGCCAACCGGAAACAATTGAGCCGTCTAAATTGAACATATAAAGAGCCCGTTCTTTTGTTATAAATATTTCAAATTCATCATCCGCGTCAAAGTCTGCCACAACTATACCATCTGTTATGCTTCCACCTGTTGGAGTTTGCTGTGGCCAATTAGAAAAATTCGTTCCATCATGATGCCAAATATAAACTTTTCCGTCAGGTGCACCCCAAACAATCTCTAAATCCCCATCTCCATCCAAATTGACAGTTACGGGAAAAGGACATAAATCAAGACCTTCAATAGAAAAACCCATACCTTGTGATTTTGGCCATCCCCAATCTGATTTGACATTTAAGAATCTATCAAAAACATACAACTTGACATCTTCCGGTACGCCATCGGCATAGGTATCATCTTCTATCGCCGCAATGATTTCTTCTTCACCGTCGTTATCTAAATCAGCTATTACCGGCTTAGACCAATTAAAACCGAAACCTTCAACACGAATTATCGGTGTCCCATTTGAAGAAAAGGTGGCTAAACTACCGTTTGTTGCAATAACAATTTTTTCATCTGATGCATAATTATTTTTAAAAACTGCGATTTTCTTTCCGCCCCACCAACCATAAATTCCATAATTACAAAAGAAATTATAATTGGAATACTCCCACGCAATACCTCCTGAAGGATTGAACGCATATAAAGTAGCTGGCTCGGCAAAAATGAGAATCTCTTTTTGCCCATCGTCATTAATATCATAAACCCATGGCGCAGAGCCTACGCAACTCCACCAAGGCGGTATTTCTCTTACTGTTTGCGGCCATCCTGGTTTTACGACTATATCCATACCAATTGTTATGCTTACCGTCGCAACATTTGAATCAAACTCGCCGTCATTTGCCGTAAATGTAAATGAATCAGAACCGTTATAGTTAGCATTGGGTGTATATATAACATTAGGCGCTGTGCCAGATAATCTGCCATGAGCAGGATTAGTTGCTGCATATGTTAATGTATCGCTATCAGCATCTGTTGCGGTTAATGTAATGAGTTTTGGAGTATCTTCTGCAGTTGCGACTGATTGAGCATTTGCAATTGGTGGCTGGTTTCCTGACGCAGTTACAATTATATAACCTTGCTTTGTTTCAGTATCAGTGCCGGCTGGGCCTGTTACAGTTAAAGATACTGAATACGTTCCTGTATCAATATATATGTGGGAAGGGTTGCGCTGTGTGGATGTTGTGCCATCTCCAAAATTCCAATTCCAGCTTGTTATATCTACGTCGGATTTATCTGTAAAATTAACTGTTACGCCCGGACTGCCGCTTCGAGGAGTAGCCTCAAAATCTACATCTATAAATGGCAGATACCCTGTATTTTGCGCATCGTGCCTGCAAAACGGCCAATCTAATCTGCCAAATCCTCCGCCGAATGCTCTGTTTATTTCCCATACATAAACTTGTCTTGAAGTCTCTGAGTTTGTGCTAGATATTAGTTCAAGAATTCCATCATCATCTAAATCAGCTATTGCAGGAGAGACAGATAAACCATATGGCCCAATATCTCCAAGGTCTATCGAATGCAGTAATATTCCGCTGTCCGAATAAATATAAATTGTCGTTTTGCCGTCCACTGTTCTTTCTGTTACCGATATTATAATCTCTTTATTGCCGTCTCCATCTATATCCCCAATGATTGGCTCTGCTGCTAATGCGACATCTGGATATGTCGTTGGTAGTACCACAGGCCAACCGGGGACATTGCTTCCGTCGTCATTGAAGGCGCTCAAATACGGATCACGATAATGCCCTATAACTATTTCTGGCTTGTTGTCATTGTCAATGTCTCCAGCAGCAGAGTCTATAAATGCCCCGTCCCAACTTTCTGTTGTAACCGGCCAACCTGGAACAATTGAACCATCTAAATTGAACATATAAAGATCCCATTGTTTTGGTATAAATATTTCAAATTCATCATCCGCGTCAAAGTCTGCCACTACTATACCATCTGTTATGCTTCCACCTGTTGGAGTTGGCTGTGGCCAATTAGAAAAATTCGTTCCGTCATGATGCCATATATAGACTTTCCTGTCAGGTCCACCCCAAACAATCTCTAAATCCCTATCTTTATCCAAATCTACAGCGACAGGAAAAGGATGAAAATCATGCCCAATAGGAAAACCTATACCTTGTGATTTTGGCCATCCCCAATCCGATTTGACATTTAAGAATCTATCAAAAACATATAACTTGAAATCATCCCATTCGCCATCGCCATTAGTGTCGTCTCCTACTGCAGCAATAATTTCTTCTTCGCCATCATTATCCAAATCAGCAATTGTTGGTTTAGAGTAGGAAAAACCTCGACCATTAAGATTCCTTATCAGCGTCCCATCAGAAGAAAAGATAGCTATAATACAATCTAACGCAATAAAAATTTTTTCATCGCCTGGGCCTCTTGCATCTGGCTGATAATTATTTTTAAAAATTGCGATTTCCCCTGGGCCGGGCGAGCACCCATATTGACCAAAGAAATCACAATTGAAATATTCCCACACAACGCCTCCTGAAGGATTAAACGCATATAAAGAAGCTGGGTTGTCAAAAATGACTATTTCTTTTTGCCCATTACTATCAATATCATAAACCCGTGGTGTAGAGCTTATGCAACTGATCCAAGATGGCACTTCTCTTGCTGTTTTTGGCCATCCTGGTTTTACGACTATATCCAAGCCGCTTGCTGCGGTAGCGCTTGCTTCATTTGAATAACCAGAATCACCAGCATCATTATAAGCCCTTACTTGATAATAGTAGGTAATGCCTGGGCTTACGCCTGTATCGCTAAAGCTATTTTCAGCAATAAGCGGCGGCGGCGCTATTTCAGCCCAGCCGGTTGCCGCTAGTCTTCTTTCAACTTTAAAACCAGTTTCGACATCGGAATTATCTGTCCAGCTTAAATTAATCTCTGTACTTGATATTGCAGTTGCAGTTAAATTGGTAGGCGCTGTAGGTGGTAAAGAGCCTTCATCAGCTGACGACTCTAAAATATACGGAGTATAAATAAAAGAGGTATAAGCTAATATAATTGTAATAAGCGTTATGAATATTTTTCTTTTTTTCATTTTTTTATCCTATTTAAATCCCCCGCACCCTATTTTTTATTATCCAGTCGCTCGGGATAAATTCGCACTTATGACTTATGTCACTTCGTTCCATAAGTCATGTGCTCATTTAAATAAAAATGCCAGGTTGCGATGTTTATATAACTTCGGCAACCTGGCATTCATGGTAAGTGTCTTTTTTTACCTTTATCGGTAACCGGCTGTCTTTGTAAGGCCAAGCACTTACTTTAGACCCATGGCTTTGCGTCCTACGGTTTCCCGTAGTTTACCTCCCGAATGTAGAAACTTCAATGAAGCCTACCTTCGGGATCCCTAAGCATAACTTCTATTAAGTTTCTGCATTCGGGATTTTCGGTTCTGTAATAGTCAATTTTTTAAAGAACTATTTAAATAGTTTTTAAAATCTATTATTAATAAATAAAAAAAATAATATAAAAGTTTTGTAACCTACGTAAATACAGATGGCCAACACTTTTATACTTCTATAGATAAGTTTACTTTAGTCTAACAATAATTACAATAAAATACAACTTCCTTTTTTATATCTTAATTTTTATATAGTATTCGGCACTATCGCGAACTAGTAAAGCTTGATTTATGTGTTATACTAGAGTTTTAGGAGGTGTTTTTATGATATATTTGTGTTGGTTGTTTTGTTGTTTGGTGTTGTTTGGTGGTTATTTCCGAATCATCTCCAGATTCTAATTAATAGTATGAAACCTGCCGTTCTCTACCCTATCTCCAACCTCAATCTCTGCGGTCACCGTGTCGCCGAATTCCGCGCATATGATTCCGGGCCCAGGGCGCTCGCCATCTTCCTCATCAACTTCAGCTTCCTTATTATTCTCGACATACTTTATTCCCATCCGCGCGGTGAGCATATATCTACCCGGGCGGTTGAAGAATCGTCTGAATATCCCTCGATGTGTATTCAAAACAAAAGTATTCACATCCCCCGGCTGAACAACATCGTGTCCGGGTAAAAATTTTCGGCTCTTTCCATCCATAGACCTCGCATTGCCCCTTACATCCTCACCAAGTCTTTCTATGCTTAAAGAGAGATAAAATCTTTCCGGCCCATTCTTCTCCCAGGTTTTTCTACCCACATTTCTGAAGGTTATGTTGAAATCCTTCTTTTCATCTATCGCGATAGATTCAGGAATTGTGTGGCTGATAAATTTTGAATCGAGCTCAGGCACCGGCGTTACTTTGATTTTAATATTTTCCGAAACAATATCTATCCCGTCCGTTGCGCTGAAGGTTATGGTATAATCCCCTGCCTGAAAAGCCCGCGGCTCCCACTCGAAATGCGCCGTCTGCCACTTCTGGTTCGGGTCCGCTTTTTCAATTACGGTCAGTGTCGCGCCATTCGGCAGCTGCGAATGCGATAGCTGCGCGGCCTGGGCCTCGTCTGACTCCTCGACCCTCACATCGAACTCCATCGTCTCAAACTCTTTTACCGCCTTGTCGCCCTGCGGAGATATCGCTATTGTCGGCGGCGTATTCTCCCTCAAGATGACGCTTACAGGGACGGGGTTCTTGCACGGTTCATGCCGCGCGTCCTTTACGCCAAAACTAAAGGTGATCGGACGGACAACGTTTATCTGCCCGGTAAAAGGTGCCGTTGTCTTAATCGGCTTCCATGTCATCACCCCCGTATTTTCATCAAAGTTGACACCCTCCGGCGGGTAGCGATAAGAGCATGAATACGTTAATGGCACATCGCCATCCCTATCTGTTCCTAAACATCCTACTTTAAGCTCCTGGCCATAATAGAGCAGGATATTTCTCGTCTGCGGAAAAAACTCAAAAAACTCTATCGCCCCCCTATCATAGGATGAAAATCCTATTATACTCTCTCCGTTAGTGACCACGGGGTCTATTAATTTAGGTTCTATATAATATGGCTCCCGGTCGTTAACCTTCACGTCCAATGTCAGTTCTGGAGCATAATTATTGAGAACCTTTATAGTCACATCAACCCACGCACTCGCCGCTCCGCGCGCGTCGATGGCCCTGAAACTAAAAACATGGCTGCGAGGCCCTGATACCTCCCCGCCTCCCTGTTCTTCGGCAGGTGTCCATCTAAATATACCTGTCTCGGGGTCAAACTGCACACCTTGCGGTATGTCTATCGGCGGAAAACGAGGTTTTATAACTGTCGTTCCGGCAGCGAGAGTCACGTCGCCGGCGCCATTACTAATATTAAAAATGGGAATCCAATCGGGGGGTTCAACAACGACGATATATTCGATTTCATAATGATCTATCGCATCATTATCTCTGGGATCATCGTGAGCGGTGAGTTGAAACTCGAGCGTGTTGAGGGTATGGACATCCATGGGGCTTTGTAGAGGGTCGAGTATCGGCGGGAAATTATCCGGCCAGACCTCGAGATCCGCAGATACTTCCGCCGATTTTCCGCCATTGTCAACGACCTTATATGTTATCGTAACTCTAATAATGCGATCGTACGGATTAGAGAGATGCCACGCCCCGTCGTCACCGTAAAGGAGCTGGCCAAATGAACTCTTCCACTCCTCCTTAATGATTTGTCCGTCGGTATCTACCCCGTGCCCGCATAAATAGAACGGTTCGTGAGAACGCACGGGATTTGGGCTGATCGAGTCGATAACGGCCAGGGGCGGATTGTTAAATGGGACGATCTCGAGCTCTCTCGTATCCGGTTCCAACCAATTTCCCATGCTGTCCTTCACCCGAAAAGAGATGGTGTGTCTGCCGCATGACAACAAGGTAGTGGTAAATTGTTTTTCCGCACTCAACTTCCCGTCCCTATCGGAACTCCATTCGTATTCGTCGATAACCACATGTATTGCGTATCCCTTAAAAGTAATCGGAGTGCCTTCCTCGGCGGGCGATGGGGTTATGCTCATTATTCTGGCCTCTGGCGCTATATATTCAGGGACCTTGAATTTAACGGCCGGATCGCCGAATAGAATAAGAAATTTGAGGGATGCCTCCAATAAGCCGTAGCGCGTGTATCCTGATATCTCCGCAGTTATAGCTGACGCGCCGGTAGTGCGAAATCCTTCATCGATCACGGCCTTAAATAATTCCTCTACGAGTTTGGGTCCGTTTCCCATCCAGTCCATCACGGAATATCCTAAAAACGCGATTGCCCCCTTATCGGGATACCTTGTCATCTCTTCGGCAAAGCAGTACGGCATTTGGGGCATCGCGTCGCTAAACATAGCGGTGAGGCAGGACGCGCTGGTAACGAAGGGAAGGCCTTCCGCATTGTTTAATGATGGGATGTCGCTGCTCCCAAGGAGGGCTCCGTTTACCCATCCATTAAGATGGCCGTGGCCATGGTAGAAAGAGAGAACGGCTCCTTGATTAAGAGACGCGATGAGGCTATTCTTTGTGGCGCCTTGCTCCATATACTGCCTGTCCACTGTAAAATCTGACGGTATGTGCTCCTCGCATGCCATGTCAAGTGCGCCGCCAAAAGTGCTGCCGGCTCCAAAATACTCGGCCCTGTCCGCAACCAATAATATCCTTTTGTGCCATTCCGTGGGACTTACCCCATTTTCATATCTTATTATCTTGTTAACCTGCCCCGCCACATCGTTTGAGTTTCTGGCCGTCAATCTGCCTATGAACATATCGGGCAATACATCGTCTCCGTCTACCGCGGCAAACCAGTTATCCGACGCGCCTATGTTCCCCAAATACGAGTCATTAAGTATGGCGGTGGGGACATAATTTCTGCTGCCATAGCCGTAATAATCCTTATTATCCATGCTCGCGTCGCCTATCAATACGACATATAAAGGCCGCGGGGCCTGCCAGTTGAAGTACGCGTAGGTCAAAAAATCTTTTATCGCATAAGGCGTGGATATGCCGCCTGAAAATTCATTATATATCTCGCTCACCTTTACAACCTTGGTCCTCAAGCCCTGAGAGGCCCTATGCTCCGCAAGAGGGATAACCTCATCATAGAAATCGTCATAGACGATAGCTATCCACTCCGCGCTGTTCTCGGTTGAGCGTAATGAGGCGGGCTGGGCCAACTCTATCTTCAAAGGCGGCTTCTTCCTCGATTCTGTCAGGGCCATATACTTATCGCCGGCGCCGGGATTGGATATTTTAAATATTACAGAATTATTTTCGCCGATCTGATTATTCACGACCCTCGACACCCCGTCCGAAGGGGTGATCTTGTAAATGGAGGCGTCGCCCGTTGCAAAACCGTCGATCCGGATCCGCTCCTCTTGAGGAAGGGCCTGCCAGCTGCCTACGCCGAATTTTATCTGATCGTCGAGCGCTATGTACCTCTGGTAATACTCTATCTCAAACCAATTGAGGAGAAGCACATCTCCCCCAAGTTTTTCTATCTTAAGTTCGTTCGCGCCTTCGGTAAGATATGACTGGGGAAATTCCAGCGTAAGCTCAATAAGCCCTACTCGCGTATCCGAAAAGAGCATGTGGTTGTTCACATAGACGGCAAATATCGAGGATCCCGGGCCCAACGCATTATAACCGAGTAATCTCAGCCTCAAAACCGCGTCGCCGTGTTCCTCGCCGGATATATTGTTCAGTGTAAATAAATACGGGTTATTATGCTGGTAAGACCAGAACCACGTATCGGACGGCTCGCCACATCTTACGGCAAACTGGCCAAATACCGTATTCTCCTCAAAATGGGCCGTCGTCTTAAAATCGGACGGCTGCTCGTAGCTTCCGGCAAGGCCGCCGTCTATCTCGGCCATCCTCAAACCATCGCCTATCCCTTCTTCAAGGAAGAATACGTTCGTCTCCGTGTATTCATTTCTTTCTACCGGAAATCCGTAAAATTCTACGTAGTCGTCTTCGTTGAAGACGCCGTCGTCTTCCCCGCGGACATATATGGGTATATCGTTACCTTTATATGTCATCTTAAGAAACCTTGGATTTAGAGTAGGTATATTTAATCCGCCGGCAAAGTCATTATATGTTATCCTATATACGCCCTCTTCCTTTATAGATATCTTAAGGCGTTGGCCTGCCGGCTGGGGTTCGCCTGCGATACCTTGAGTCATATTGTTTACCGCTAACCGAGAATACCTATCGACCGTCGATTCCGATAGGACCGATCTTCCTTCCTGCGCGGCGTCGGTATTAGCCGCCACGGAATTGATGATATCGGCGAACGGGTCGGGTGTCCGCGTTACTCTCGAGAGACCCTCGGCGGTTTTTGGGCTTTCGGCTTGGAGTGAGGCGGAAGATACGCCCGCCTTTGCCGCGGAACGGTTGTATCTAATATTAAGCCGGATATTTTTACGGTATTCTATTTCGCCGCGGGAAGGATTAAAACTTAGAGGATAAAAGATCACCGAAACTATGGCCGTTCCGCGCAAAAATCCCGTTCCTTCCTTGCTTATCTCGGCAACCTTGTCCGGATATGAAATGTCTTTACTATACGCGTCTTTGTCCTTATAAAATTCCTCGCCCGTAGCAATCCTTAAGCCGTTCTCCTCCGAGAATATAAATCTGGGCGCAGGGTAGACGTTGTAATTAGGCCGAAAATCTTTTTCGACGGATACTATCTCAAGCGTCACATCTTCAGGAGAGACATCCTGCGGGAGTTTCAGCATTATCCTTTTAACCGGCAACTGGGCATTGCCCTCTTCCGTTGTGGCGCCGTAACCATCGATGGTTATCTTTTGATAATCGGCTCCATCCGGCCCTGTGATATCTTCCGCCTTAAACTCCGGCACCGAGATACGCGTCTCTATGCCGTCATCCTCATGGATAACCTCAACGCCATTCTCTATGCCATATGCGGACAAAGAAAAAAGACCGAAGGATATCAGAACTATAATAGGTAAGGCAATCCTTGAGATTTTCATGTCCGTTTTTCTTCCTTTTTGAGTTTGTTGCCAAACTCATGATTACAGTGATTTTAAAAAGATTACGGTGATTTCAAGCTTAAAAATTATCACTGTAATCACATTTTAATCTCTGCAATCAAGTCTGTTGCCGTTAGGCAACAGACTCTTTTTCATTTAGTTCTTTTTAAAGCCGTTTAAATTCATGAGCAAATCCTCGGTCTAAAGGCCGAGGCTGCGTCGAAAGGTTATTGTTTCTTCTGTAACAGCAGAACTTCGTTCCTCTCCCCTGCCATCTGTCCGGTGAAGACCGCTTCTTGAGGCGCCGCCTTTATCTCTTCTATGGCCTTTCTCTCATCTAATTCATGCGTGGTCCAGAGATCGCCAATTCTGTGAGATGGTAACACACCCTTGCCCAAAAATTTTACTGGTCGTCTTGGTAAATCCGGATCCATCAACATAATACCCTTTGGCTGTTGATCCAACGCCCGACGGTCGATAAACTTAGGGTTTTCAGGCATAGGCCAGGTAGGAATCACATTGCCGCTATCATGTGGCACATCCAGACGCACGATTCCTTTCGGATCCGGAGGCCTCATCATACCATTGCTCCAGTCCTGCACCCTATTGGGATCGTCTACCGGCTGCTCCTCCAACCCGTCTTGCTGCAGGGCGTGGATTATTTCATACGAGGTTACGGATTTTATTGATGGCCCGCCAAACTCGACTCCTTGTCGAACAGAACCCGTTATCTTGATTCTCAAACCTATGAGTTCGTCCGTTAAAACATCGTTACCGTCTGATATCAGGGCGAAGACGCGCCCATCTTCATCCGCTAAGTAATAAGGGCCTCCTTCCATCCAATATGTAACTGTGCCTTCCGGGAATTTCTGGAGCACTCCCTCTAAGGTCATATTTTCTCCGTCGAAGGGTTTAAGCTCTATGGGCTGTTCCGGCTCCTGATATTGCGATGGAAAAGCTGGGTTGACAACACTTGCCTTTACCCTCTTATTATGCTCCCACGCCAGCTTGACCTTACCCATCCACTTATCATGCCTAGTGACGATATCGTCATCTTCGGCAAAGCCTATACCGCTTAACACAATCGCATATGCCGCAACTACTCCGATAAAAACTATTGTCGTCTTCATTTTATTTTCCTCCTTTTGTTTACTTTTTTAATACCTTTAATAAGTATTGTTTAAAAAACTACTATTTATTTAAGTAGTTTATCGTCGTCTTTTATGCTTCTAATATAAGTTTACACTATCATATAGAATAAATCAAGTTATTATATCTATCTTTTTTATCTATTAACATATTGTTTTTTATATCTATTTTAATAAAGTATTTATGTTGGGGACGTTTCACTATGTCGTAACTATATAA
>Ga0315295_10005900_pt1 | contig 10470 bp, 6 predicted proteins | sample YL17G14_0_MG_FD_204453 | JGI IMG/M metagenome (GOLD analysis project Ga0315295, IMG submission 204453) | Sediment microbial communities from Yellowstone Lake, YNP, Wyoming, USA - YL17G14_0 | ecosystem: Environmental > Aquatic > Freshwater > Lake > Sediment | place: USA: Wyoming | collected... | reverse complement strand
GATCACTGGCAGAGGCACGTTCACCCGCCCCGACGACCCGGCCGCGACGGAGGCGAAGAAGAAGCAGGACCAGGCGTGGGCCGAGCGCGAGAAGGCCGGCGGGGCGCAAGCCGACGAGGCGCGCTGGGGGCCGTGGGAGGACCTCTTCGACGGCAAGTCGCTGGCCGGCTGGCGGGCGCCCGACGCCGGCCTCTTCGCCAAACATGGCGACGTGAGGGTCGAGAACGGCGAGCTTGTCCTTCGCAAGGGGGAGCTGGGAACAGCGGCCACGCGGGCCGGCGAGTTACCGTCTGTGGACTACGAACTGGCCTTTGAGCTGAAGTGGCCTTCCCCTGTGGTGAGCTTCCCCGTCGGCACGTCGCAGTGGGCCTTCTTCCTGGCCAAAGGGCTCACCGGCGAAAGCGGCGCGGCTGTTGGCCCGGTGAAGGTGACGAGGTCCTCGCTGGACTGCAGGCCGCGGGGCGTGTTCAAGGTACCGTCCGAGGAGGGCAAGTGGCATTGCATTCGCCTGCGCGTCACCGCACACAGGATCACTGCCTGGGTGGACAGCCGGGAGAAGTTCGAGTTCGACACGACGCCCCACGAGAAGGATGGCCAGGGGGGCGACGACACGCTCAAGCCCCTGGCGGTCTTCACCTGGCAGGGCGACGGCGCCATCCGCGCCATCCGCCTCCGCCGCCTCAAGGCCGAGGGCGCCGGCGAGAACGTGGATGAGCCCGCGCGCTGGAAGAACGCCATTGACCTGCTGGCGCTGGTGGACCCGCGGAAGGACGCGGTTGCCGGGGCTTGGGAGCGTAGGCCAGACGGTCTCGTTTCGGATCTTGACTTCGGTGCCTCCCTTGAGTTGCCCTACCACGCAGCCAACGAGTACGACTATCGCATCGAGTTCACGCGCCTGAGCGCGCAGAGCAGCCCTGTCAAGAGCGGGTGGGGCGACACCGACCAGGTCATCTCGAAGTCCGGCGTAGCCAGCATCTGGTACATGGGCGCCCACGGGAACAGCCACTTTGGCTTTGGGAGCGTGGGCGGAAAACGGTTCGATGCAAATCCCACTACCGTCAAGAAGGATCCTTGTCTCGAGCTCCAGAGGAAGTATGTGGCCATCGTCTCGGTGCGCGAGCAATCAGTGAGAGCGTTTCTCGATGGCCGACTCGTGTCGGAGTGGAGACCGGAATACGGAGGGCTTAACCTGGAAACGGAACAAAGGTGGGTCAAGGTCCGTGACGAAAAGTGCATTGGCCTCAAGACAGCCAAGGTTCAAACGCAGTTTCACCGTATCCAGGTCCTTGAGATTACCGGCAAAGGCACGTTCAGCCGCCCCGACGACCCCGCTGCGAAGGAGGCGAAGAAGAAGCAGGACGCGGTATGGGCTGAGCGCGAGAAGACGGGTGCCGCGCAACCAGACCCCGGCGCGCTGCCGAAGGAACTCGCCCTCGACCTCGGCGGCGGCGTGAGGATGGACTTCGTCCTCGTCCCGGCGGGCGAGTTCGACATGGGGTCGAACGACGGACCCGGCGAGGAGAAGCCGGTCCACAAGGTGAAGATCACGAAGCCCTTCTACATCGGGAAGTACGAGGTGACCGTGGCCCAGTTTGCCAAGTTCATCGAGGCCACGAAGTACCAGACGGACTGCGAGAAGGCCGGGAACAAGGGCTTTACGGTGAAGGACGGGAAGTGGCAGGGAGACGTGCCGGGGATCAATTGGAAGCAACCGGGCTTCGAGCAGACGCCGGACCATCCGGTGGTGCTGGTGTCGTGGAACGACGCGCAGGCGTTCTGCAAGTGGGCGAGTACTGTAGCGCAAGCCGCTGGCTTGCGCCACACCGTCCGCTTGCCGACGGAGGCCGAATGGGAATACGCGGCGCGTGGGCCGCAAAGCGCGAAGTACCCGTGGGGCGAGAAGTGGGAGGGGACGAAGGCCAACCACGGCGACGTTTCCTTGAAGAACACAGGCTTTACCCAGTGGGACTGCACGGGCGATAGCGACGGCTTCGCGCATACGTCACCGGTGGGCACGTACAAGACGGGGGCAAGTTGGTGCGGCGCCTTCGACCTGTCTGGCAACGTGTGGGAGTGGGTTCAGGACAAGTGGAGCGACAAGTACTACGGGCAATCGCCGGACAGCAATCCTCAAGGCCCGACGGACGGCAATGACCGTGTTCGTCGCGGCGGTGGCTGGTACGATAGCCCAAACGCCTGCCGTTCGGCGCTCCGGCACTGGCGCGGGCCGGACTATCGGGACACGGATATAGGCTTCCGGTTGTTGCTTGCGCCGACGCCCGGTGCTCGGTAGGCCTGTCCTTTGCCCTCGGGCCTCCTCTTGCCTCGTGTGCGGTTCAGTCTCAGCGGCGCTCCTGAGCACGGGCTTTCGCGATCGGGTGCACGTCGCTGAAGGCAGGCTCTTCATAGCGGAGCGCTTGGCTTCCGAGGGACGGGGCGCTTGCCCGGCCCATAGGAGGATTGCAGTCAGCGACGTGCACCCTTCGCGATCTTTCGACCGGGATGGGGTTGGCGTTCCGGGCGACGCCTGCTACACTTCATTCTGAGGAAGGAGATGCGCGTATGGACTGGCGCGAGAGAATCACGGTGGATCCGAAGGTCCTGGTGGGGAAGCCGGTCATCAAAGGCACCCGGATCGCCGTCGAGTTCGTGGTGGACCTCCTGGCCCGCGGTTGGACGGTGGCGCAGATCCTCGAAGAATACGACCATCTGACCCGCGAGGACGTGCTCGCCTGTCTGGCCTATGCCAGCGAAACGCTGAAGACCGAGCGCGTGTACCTGTTGCCTGCCTGAGGAACCGCTTCACGTGCGCCTTCTACTCAACGAGAACATGCCCGGGGCAGCGGTCCGCGCTCTGCGCGAACACGGGCATGACGTGCTGGCCGTCAAGGAGTCGCTGCGGGGCGCAGCGGATGCGGAGATCCTTGCGCGCGCGCAAGTGGAACACCGGCTCGTGGTGACCCAAGATAAGGATTTCGGCGCGTTGGCGTTTCAGGCGAGACTTCCGGCCGGGTGCGGCGTGGTGCTTTTTCGCCTTGGCGGCGCCACTCCTGAACAGGACACTCGCCGCATCCTGGAGGTCCTTGAGTCGGACATCGAGTGGACCGGGCATTTCGCGGTGGTTGACGCAACGCAAGTGCGGCTTCGCCCCCTCCCCCCACCACTCACCTGAACCGCGAACGTACGCCTTCGACGGACCCCCTATCCGGTCCATGAGGGGGCTTGGGTCGGCCCTCCGCCGCAACTCATAACTCGTCACTCGTGACTCGTAACTCATTCCCCTTCCCATCCCGCCCCGCCACGCTATACTGAAATCGAGGCGCAACATGGCCAACGACCCACCCAAGAGCGACGCCCCCGGTCCGCCCAAGGCCGAAAAGACCGACCGCTCCGCCCGCAAGACGGAGACGTCGCCTCCGCGAGAGTTCTCCCGGGCCAAGCTCGTGGCCCTCGCCGCCTGCTTCGCCCTCTACACGGGCTGTGTCATCGTCGCCACGAAGCGCTACTGCGAGCATCAGTACCAGCAGCAGCCCCAGGCTTCTTCCGGAGGCAAGACCTCGGCCGTCATCCGCTACCAGAAGCTCGACGGCACCGTCCTGTATATGACGCCGGAGGAGTTCAACGAGTTCAGACGCAAGGAAGAGGACGCCACGCGCAATCCGCCCAAGGACTCGGAGCCCACCCTCTCCCCGGCGCTCATCCTGCCCGACGCGGGCAAGACCGAGGTCTTCGAGCTGCCCAAGACGCCCACGGTCAAGAGCCTCCGCGAGCAGAACGGGAAGAGAGCGCCGGAAGCCGGCGGCGAAGCGAAGTCCAGGCCGCCGCCCGGCGCCGAGACGGTCATCGAGATCAAAGAGGAGAAGCGCCCGCCCGCTCCCCCGCCGTTGCGGCCGTCGGCGCCCGAGAAGAAGGCGGCCGCCACGCCGCCGCGGAATTCCGCGGACATGAACGACGTTGCTCGTGTCCCCGGAATTCCCCCCAAGCAAGCTCCCGCCGCCACGCCCGCCGACGCCGCGGAACTGGCCTTGCAGATCAAGATGCTCCGCACGAAGGTTCAAGCCTACGCGAGCGAGGTCGAGCGGCTCGGTAAGAATATCGAGATCATCCCGGAGGAGCCGGGGACGTTCGAGATGCGTACCAAGCTCAAGAGCAAGCTCGAAGCGGCCAAGAAGAACCTTCAGGACGCCACGAGCCAGCTCGAAGCCCTGCAAGCCAGGCAGGGCAAGGAGTAGAGCCGCGTGTGTGGCGCAGCCGCCCCCGGCTGCGCGCCGTAGCCGTGGGATGTGGTTGCGGGCGCCGTCGCCGTGTGAGGAGGGTGAACCCATGCAGGCGACCCGGAGCGCCTTGGCTCTGCGTGGCGGGACCCCGGCGGTGACCGGCCCCCACGAGGACCTCTTTCACTGGCCCATCGTCACCGCGGAGGACGAGGAAGCCGTGCTGGCCGTGTTGCGCGCCGGCACGATGAGCGGGACGGAGATCACGAAGCAGTTCGAGAAGGAGTTCGCGGCGTGGCTGGGGGTCCGCCACGGCCTGGGCTGCTGCAACGGGACGGCGGGCCTGCTGGCGGCGATGTGGGCGTGCGGCGTCGGCGCGGGCGACGAGATCGTCTGCCCGAGCATGACGTACTGGGCCAGCGCCGCGCCGGCGTTGACGCTCGGCGCCGCGGTGCACTTCGCCGACATAGATCCCGTGACCCTCTGCCTCGACCCGCGCGACCTCGAACGCCGCATCGGCCCGCGCACCAAGGCCATCGTCGCGGTCCACTACGCCGGGCACCCCTGCGAGATGGACGCCATCCTGGCCATCGCGCGCAAGCACGGCGTGAAGGTGATCGAGGACGTCTCGCACGCTCACGGCAGCCTGTACCGCGGCCGGCTGTGCGGGACGTTCGGCGACATCGCGGCGATGAGCATGATGGCGGGGAAGAGCTTCGCCATCGGCGAGGCCGGCATGATCGCCACGGACGACCGGCTCCTGTACGAACGCTGCGTGGCCTTCGGGCACTACGAGCGCACCGGCGCCCCCAGCCGCTTCAACCCGGCGGACGCCCAGGTCACCGACGAGGCCCTGCGCCGCTACGCCGGCCTGCCACTAGGCGGTGTCAAACACCGGATGAACCAGCTCTGTTCGGCGATGGGCCGCGTGCAGCTTCGCCATTACCCGGACCGCATCGCGGAGATCCAGCGGGCGATGAACCGCTTCTGGGACCTGCTGGAAGGCGTCCCCGGCCTCAAGGCCCACCGCCCGCCGAAGGACTCCGGGACGACGATGGGCGGCTGGTACTCGTCGCGCGGGCTGTACCGCGCCGAGGAACTCGGCGGCCTGCCGTGCGCGCAGTTCTGCGAGGCCGTCCGGGCGGAGGGCGTTCCGTTCGCGCACCCCGGCGCCAACGCGCCGCTGCACCTTCACCCGGTCTTTCACACCGCGGACTTCTTCGGCCAGGGCCGGCCCACGATGGTCGCCTTCGGCCAGCGCGACGTGCGCCAGGGACCGGGGTCGCTCCCCGTCGCGGAACGGATTGGCGAGATCGCCTTCGGCGTGCCGTGGTTCAAGCACGACCGGCCGGATGAGATCGCCGCTTACGCCGCGGCCTACCGCAAGGTGGCCGAACATGCGGATGAACTCCGCCAGGAGTGAGGAAAGCGCGGCGCGACAGCGCCAGGGGATGTCACACCCATGCCCAAGAGGAATGCCTTAAGAAGACGGCCGCCTCGCGTCATTGACTGCCACGGCCACGTGAACTGGTACGGCTACGACGCCGAGCGGCTCGTGGCCAACATGGACGCCCACGGCATTGACCTGATGTGGCTCCTGACCTGGGAGGCGCTCGAACACGAGATGGACCCGCTGCACCGCGAGGTCTTTCCGCCGGGACGGACGCAGATGCCCTTCGCGGACGTCCTCGCCGCGGCGCGCCGCTATCCCACGCGTTTCGTGCCCTTCTACGCTCCCGACCCGCGCCAGCCGGGCGCGCTGGCCCGTCTGCGGGGCGCGGTCAAGCATCTCGGCGTGCGCGGCTGCGGCGAGATGAAGTGCCGGATCATGCTGGACGACCCGCACGCCCTCGAGATGTGGCAATTCTGCGGCGAGCACCGCCTCCCGGTCATCTTCCACATGGACGTGCCTCTGCCCCGCTGGAAGCTCGGCAAGGACCCCGGCTATTGGTACTGCTGCGATTGGGAGAACCTGGCGCGTGCGCTGGAGCGTTGCCCGCGGACCGTCTTTCTCGGCCACGCGCCCGGCTTCTGGCGCGAGATCTCCGGCAACGCGGACCGCGCGAAGGACATGTACCCGGAAGGCCCGGTCACGCCCGGCGGGCGGCTGTGGGCCTACCTGGACCAGTACCCCAACCTGTACTGCGACCTTTCCGCCGCCAGCGCCCTGCGCGCCTTGCGCCGCGACCGGGCGACCGGCAAGCGCTTCCTGCTCCGCTATCAGGACCGCTGCCTCTTCGGGCGGGACTATTTCGACGATGCGCTGTGGAAGTTCCTGAAGTCGTTGAAGCTGCCAAAAGCGGCCTGGAGGAAGATCACGCACGACAACGCGCTGCGCCTGGTGCCGTTTCCTCAATAGCCGGGAGAGGCCCCCGGCGCCTCGAAGTCTGCCGCTGGCCTTTGCCCTCTTCCCTTCGTTACTGCGCCTTCTCGGGCGCCGCCGGCTCGGCCAGCCCGCGCTCCTTGCAGAACACGGCCAGCGCCTTCTGGTCCTCCGGCGTCAGGGGGTCCGGCAGGAAGGCGCGGTAGATCTTGTACTGCTCTTCCGGGGTGAACTCGCCGAACTTCTTCTGGCAGCCCGGCGCCTTGCCCTTGGCCATCGCGTCCAGCTTCAGCGTCTGCTCGTTGTCGCACGGGCCGGCGACGCCCCACTCGTCCACGTCGAACTTGCCGATCTTCATCTTGAACGGCAGCCGCAGGGGCAGCGGGCCTTCGCGGGCCTTCTCGGCTATGGCGGCGACGACCCGCTTGTGCAGGTCGCGCAACTGGACGAGGTCGTCCATGCGCGGCTTGCGGCTGTCCGCCCACTTTGTCCCGGCGAGCCGCTCGCGGAGCTTCCGCAGGTTCGCCGCCGCCGTCGCGAAGTCGAACTGCTTGACCAGATCGGAGACCTTCGCGTCCTCGTCCTGGCACAGCTTCTCCGCCTTGTCGGCCAGTTCCTTCTTCGCCGCCTCGGCCTGGGCCTTGTGCGCCGAATCCGTCACCGACGCGAGATACCCGTCCCACGCCGCGAGGCCCAGGGGGACGGCGTGCGCCGCGTCCTTCGCCGCGCGCTCCGCCTCCTCCTGCGCGCGCTGGAAGAGCCCGTTGGCCTCGTCGTCCAGCGCCTTCGCCTTCGCGTCGGCGTCCGCCTTCACGCTCGTGGCGCCGTGCGCGGCCAGGAACTCCTGCACCGCCTTCCGCGCCGTGTCGTAGTCCTTCGCCCGCGTGGCCTTATCCGCCTCGGCGGCCTTCGCGTCCCACGCCGTCCGCGCCTGCTGGTTCTGGTGCTCCTTTAGCCGCCGTTCCCAGTACGCGGCCCGCTCCTTCGCCCGGTTCGCGATCTCGTCGAAGCCCGCCGCCAGCGGCGCGACCGCCTGGAACTGCTTCGCGATCTCGCCGTACTTCGCCGGGTCGTTCTCGCCGGCCTGCTCGAACTGCGCCGCCTTCTCCAGCGCGTCCACCGCCTTCTTCCGGCTCGCCTCCCGCCGCTTCTCCGTCACCTCCTTCAGCAGCTTCTTCGGCTCGTCCAGCGTCGGGAAGCGCGCCGTTAGGTCCTTGAGGTCCGTCTCCGCCTGCACCGAGAGCGGATCCACGTCGAGCAGCTTCTTGATCTCCTCCAGCTTCTTCAGCGCCTCGCCCTGCTCCTGCGCGCCCTTCTCCTCCCCGCCGCCCGCCTGCGCGCCGCCCTGGCCCTTGTCGTCGGGCGGCGTCCCCGGAACCGTCGGGGGCTTGAGCAAGACCACCACCGCCAGCACCACCGCGACGAAGACCGCGATCAGCACGACGTACGTCAGCACCTTGCGGATCGGCGAGTACACCCCTGTCCCGATCTCGTCCGTCCGTTCCTTCTTCTTCGGCGGGGCGATCTCGCCTTTCACCGCCGGCTGGATGGTGCTGTCGCCCTCCGCCACCCGCTCGATCTCCACCGCCGCGCCCTTCTGGAAACGCTCCAGGTCCTCGATCAGCCGCGTCATGTTCGGGTAGCGCTTCTCGGGCAGCTTCGCCATCATCCGCTCGACCACGAAGCACAGTGCGTCCGGCACGTCCGGGCTGAGCTCCTGGATCGGCGGCAGCGACTCCTGGATGTGCGCCTTGATCACCTCGTGCGCCGTCGAACCGCTGAAGGGGGTGTGCCCCGTGAGCATGTGGTAGAAGGTCGCGCCGAGCGAGTAGACGTCCACCCGGTGGTCTATCTCCTTCCCCAGCGCCTGCTCCGGCGCCATGTAGTGCGGCGTCCCCATCACCCGCCGCTGGTCCTTCGTCAGACCCTCCGCCAGCCCCGCCTCCTCGAAGCTCTTCGCGATCCCCAGGTCCGCGATCTTCACCACGCCGTCCTTGCTCATCATGATGTTGTCCGGCTTGACGTCGCGGTGCACGATCCCGTTCTCGTGCGCGAATTCCAGCGCCTTCGCCGTCTGCAGCGTGATGTCCACGGAGCGCTTCGAGTCCAGCTTCCCATGGATCCGCAGCAGTTCCTTCACCGGGAAGCCGTCCACGTACTCCATCGAGAAGTAGTGCCGGTTGTTCGCCTTCGACACGTCGTGGACGTGGATCACGTTCGGGTGGTTCAGCTTCCCGGCCGCGCGCGCCTCCCGGATGAACCGGTCCACGAACTCCTTGTTGGCCGAGTACTTCTCGTTCAGCACCTTCAGCGCGACGACGCGGTCCATCGAAAGCTGCCGCGCCTTGTAGACCGTGCCCATCCCGCCCGAACCGACCTTCTCTATGATCTTGTAGCCGGGGATCTCGATGCTGATCGGCTCCTTCGACTCGTCCACCACCTCCATGATGGTGTCGCCGATCTGGATCTTGTCCCCGAAGTGCAGCGGCGTCGGACCGTCCCCGTTCTTCGAGGCCGGTTTGCTGTTCACCAGGGTGCCGTTGCGGCTGATGTCCTGCACGAAAAACTGGTCGCCTTTGCGCGTGATGACGGCGTGCTCGCGCGAGGCCTTCGGGTCCAGCACCGGGATCGGCGCCGCCGAACGGCGGCCCATCACCAGCCGATCCGCGTTCAGCCGATACTCCGCGCCGGTGTTCCGGCCCGCCCTGACAACCAGTTTGGCCACGGCTTCCCCCGCGCCTGTTCGCCTAAGGTCCCCGGCTCTAGGATACACGGGGGCCGTCCCAAGCTGCGCGTCTCGTCACTCCGAGGCAAGCACCCATAGATTATCGCCTTAACCCGTTGGACTGTCAACCCATGTGAAACCGTGCCCCACCCCTTTGTTTATTCACCCACAACGACGCGGGGGACATCGCGTAACTCCTTCCTCCTTATCCTTGTCCAAGGTACACGAGGTGGTAGGATACGGTAGTCCGTGGGTTCTTCCGACGGAGATAACTCCGGAAATCACAGACTAGGCATGGCAATCTGGACGGAGAGAACGCGGATGATGAGCATACGCGTCGTTGCCGAAACGCTTGCTATGTGCGTCGCGTTCCTTTGTGCAACCAGTGGACGGGCCGAAGAGAAGCCCGCGGCCCAAGAGAGCGCGGCCGAGAAACTAGGATGGCGGCTGGCTCTCCAGGGCACCGGGCAAGCAGGATCGTTCGATCAGACAGTGGATACAGCGCAGAGACTTGGGTTCAAGTATGTGGCATTGCACGCGCGTCAGCTGCCATTCTCTCCCACCAACGAGAGGCCAGGGGCTATTGAGGCGATCAAGGAGAAACTCCGCCGTGTCGGCGTCAAGCTTGTCTGCTTCGAGGACGACGGAGGAGGTCTTACCATTATCCCAACCGGCCATGGCATGGCAAAGGTTTATGAGCCGTCGCCAGACGCAGACCGCATTCCGAAACTGTTCGAGTTCGCCAACAAGCTGGGCATCGAGATCATCGATGCGCCCTTCGACCTGAAATCAGCGCCCGACATGCTCCCTGGCATAGAGAAGCTATGCGTAAAGTATAACGTCAAGCTGGCCCTGAGAGCGGGTCTCACTTTTGCTGACTGGAGCCCCGAACGAGCCCTCGCCGTGGCTAAGGACTTCTCCAAACACATTGGGGTATCTCTTCGCGCGGACGGTGGGGCCCCTGGCAACCCAAAACCTGCCGAGTGCATTAGCCAACTACAACTGGAGGACCGCCTCCTGCTCCTGAGTTTGCAGGACTGCGCTACTGGCCGCAGTTTGCAGGAGAGCCATAGGCATGGCTCGGGGGTTCCATGGGGTGCGGGCACGCTTGACGTGAAAGGGATACTCACCGAGTTGAAGCGCCAGGGCTTTAGGGGGGTTATTGTCATGCGCGACGTGCGTTCCGTAGAGAAGGAACGCGAAGACAA
>Ga0315295_10005898_pt1 | contig 10471 bp, 8 predicted proteins | sample YL17G14_0_MG_FD_204453 | JGI IMG/M metagenome (GOLD analysis project Ga0315295, IMG submission 204453) | Sediment microbial communities from Yellowstone Lake, YNP, Wyoming, USA - YL17G14_0 | ecosystem: Environmental > Aquatic > Freshwater > Lake > Sediment | place: USA: Wyoming | collected... | reverse complement strand
GCTGCATATTGCCAGATCGACCTTGTCGGATTTGTTGCACCGCACGATTGAGCGTTTACGAGAAGGCCACCGCATACGGGGTTTACGTAGCGTCGGGGTTGACGAGATATCGTAGTGCAAGGGTCGGGGAAATTCGCGACCATCGTGTATGATCTGGATCGTCACTGAACGGGACGGGCATAATAGGGACGGGAACATTTTCTGAGGTAAGCGGGCTGGAGATTGGAAGTGAAGAAAGGGAAGAAATGAAACCCGCTCAAAATGGCTTTCCGATTCGAAATCATGCCGAAAGAGATTGCGATTGTGGAGGGAAAGGGATGGCGGGGAATAGTATAAGCGGCATCTGGGTATGTATAATTTGACGAAAGAAAGGAGGCGCCATGATGCCCTTATTGCAGCCCGTAATTACTGAACTGAAAGAAAGACTGAAAGAGCTTTATGGAGAAAGTCTTGAGCGAGTTGTCCTCTTCGGCTCTCAGGCCAAGAGAATATAAGGGGACGGGTATATTATCTGACATATTCTTAGGTATTGAGAAACCGGATAATAAATTTCAAATGTAGGACCAGGCAAGGAAAGGAGTAATGGATGCAGGAAAAAGACCTTAGAGTAATAGAAAAATTCAAGCAACTGGTATCGCAAAAAGTAAAAGTCCTTGAACTGAGAGTCTTTGGTTCAAGGGCAAGAGGAGACGCTACCGGGGAATCGGACCTTGACGTGCTTGTTGTTGTGGAACGCCTCGACTACTCAATCGAAAAACATATCAGCGAATGCGCATGGGAGGCGGGGTTCTATGAAGATGTGCTCATCATGCCTATTGCTGTCAGCATGAATGCTGTTAAGAACAGCCCGCTCGGCGAATCCGCCTTTATAAAAAATGTTTACCGTGAAGGCGTTGCTGTATGAAAAAAGAAGTTCTTGAGCTAATAAAATACAGACTTGAAGAAGCCGAAGATTCCATAAAAGAAGCAGAAGTTCTTCTCAAGGAAGGCATGAGCATGCGCGCAGTGATGAACCGCCTGTATTATGCAATGTTCTATGCTGTCTTAGCCCTTCTTCAGGAAAAAGAAATGGGGACATCAAAACATGCGGGAGCAATTTCTCTATTTGATAGGGAATTTATCAAGAAGGGGATCTTTGATGAAGAACTATCAAAAACATTGCATCGCGCTTTTGAACTCAGGCAAAAGGGCGACTATATGGAACAGGCAGAAGTTACAAGAAACGATGTAGATGAGATATCGCCCAAGACAAAAGAATTTGTTAAGAGGGTGAAAACATATCTGCTGAAATAGTCCTTTGGGCGGTGAGTAAAAAAGGGACGGGAATATTTTCTGAGGTCAGCGGGCGGGAGATTGTGAAGGGAAGATATGAGACTCGACCAAATCGGCTTTTGATCTGAAATAAGGCTTGAGATTATTAAGAAATTTACCAGGGCATATACGAGCATCATGACAAACAGGACTGGTAAAAAGAAAGATTACATGAAAAAGAGCATGAAGATTAAGCCTATAGACACCACATATCAAAGCGTCAAGCATATCCTTGAAGAGGCGCGGAAGAAAGCTTACTCGATCGTCAACTTCGCATTCCCCCTCCGCTCCGCTGCGGGAGAACCAGGAGTTCGAAACAGATGCCCTTCCGGGGCACTGCTCAACTCGCGCAATGGTGCAGGCGTACTGGAACATCGGAATGATTATTGTTGAGGAAGAACAGAAAGGGAAAGCAACTGCGGGTTATGAAGAATATCTTATCAGTGAGCTTGCAGCCCGCTTGACCGCTGAATTCGGCAAAGGCTTTACCCAGACCAACCTGCGCTATATGCGTCTGTTTTATCTCTCTTTTGAAATAATGAACGCATCGGCTTCACAATCTCCGCCGGAACAGATTCATCACGCACTGCGTGACGAATTACCCGTTATTCGTCCTGAACTCTCGTGGACACACTACCGACTGCTTTTGAAGGTAGAACGTTCTGATGTGCGAGAGTTTTACCTTGATGAGTGCATCGTTGCCAACTGGTCTACCCGCCAGCTTGAGCTTGAAATGAAAAGCCGAAAGCAATAGGGATGCTGTAATGTAAAAAGGTACAAGTACATTATCCGGCTGGCAGAGGGAAGATTGAGATAAAGATAATAGAGGGAGATAGAGAATAATGATAAGAAGTCTGGAAAATAAACTTTGATGGACTCGTAAAAAGTCTGAAAAAGTTCTTTTTTGTCATTCCCGTGGAAACGGGAATCCAGTCTTTTCAACTAGTTGCATGCTCTCTGGATACCCGCTTTCGCGGGTATGACGACTTTTTACGAGTCCATCAAACTTAGGAAAGAAAAAAGCGCGAGACGCTCATATGCTTTCTCTAATGCTACACAAATGGCTGTTGCCATCGCATTTTGGTGAATGTGCCCTTTTCTGTTATAGTATCTTCTGCTGAGAAATGCGCTCGACCGCCATATCGGGTGAGTTCATGGTGGAGCCTCCGGGAAATTGAAGGATGAAAATCGATAGGGGAACATCACGTGATAAAAAAGCATATCTCTCATTGCTCCCGATAGTGTGGATAATGACGGGCATCCTCATCTTTACTCCTTCTCCATCCTTCCCTGAGAACATCCCGACCATCATCATGGACATCTCCTTTGATATGAGTCAAAAGGTGATGAAAGGGAAATCGATAATCACCTTCCCGGGGGGAGAGAGATATATCCGTTCAAAAGGGCTTCGCATACTCACGATAAAGCTCGACGGCGATCCAATAGCGCCGGCAGTAAAGGACGGGGCATTTAGAATAGACGCCAGAGAAGGCAGTGTCTTAGAGATGGGCTATGAGTGCTCCCATGGAGAGGGAAGCCAATGCATGATCGGTGAAAAAGGCATCGTACTGCTTGACGATTGGTATCCATCCGTAGAGGGACTCGCTTTCTACAAACTCAGCACCTCCGTCCCCGGGGATTTTCAAGCGATCTCGGAGGCAGAGGAGATCGCGACTGGAAAGGACCAGGATGGGAGGCGTGTTACCTTCACATTTCCTCATCCCCTCGAAGGGATACATCTCGTTGCCGGCGATTATAACGTCAAGAGCGAGTCCTATCGTGGAGTGGCCCTCTCCACCTATTTCTTCCCGGAGGATGCAGGCCTTGCCGATATCTATATGGAGCACACGAAAAAATACATCGACCTTTACACAGGCCTGATAGGGCGGTTTCCCTTCAGGAGGTTTTCTGTGGTAGAAAACATCCTTCCTACCGGCTATTCAATGCCCACCTTCACACTCCTTGGCCGGGATGTGGTTCGCCTCCCTTTCATCGTCAGGACATCGCTGGGGCATGAGTTACTCCACCAGTGGTTCGGGAATCTCGTGTATGTGGATTATGAAAGCGGAAACTGGGTGGAAGGGCTGACCACCTATCTTTCAGACCACCTCTACGAAGAGATGGAAGGGAGGGGATGGGAGTACAGGAAACAGATGCTCCTCGATTACGATAGTTATGTGACCCCCGAGAGGGACTTCCCACTCAGGGAATTCAGGTCGAGGACCGATTTTGCCTCGAAGGCCGTAGGGTACGGGAAATCGGCCATGATCTTCCATATGCTCAAGACCTCCCTGGGAGACAAGGTATTCTTCAAGGCGATTACGGATCTCATCGAGAGGGAGAGATTCAGGAAGGCCTCGTGGGACGATATCAGGATGGCCTTCGAGGGGGCCTCCGGGAAAGACCTCAAATGGTTCTTCAGGCAGTGGATAGAGGAAAAGGGAGTGCCATCGATAGAGGTCATACGGTGGAACATATCACCGAAGGATTTTCACTCTGCCGTTTCCCTTGAGATTACACAGGGAGAGAAGAGGTACATCATCGATACCCCTGCCGCTGTAAAGACTGACCAGGGGGAAACCCCTGTGTCCCTTAGGATCTCTGATGCAACACAGCGCGTTGAGATCATTGCCGAGGGGAGTCCCGAAAGGCTCGTGATCGATAAGGGCTACGACACCATGAGGAGACTCTCGAATAAGGAGATCCCACCACGTATTGCACAGGTTCTCAGTGAGGAGAAAGGAATCCTGATCCTCCCCGCCGGAGGGAGAGAAAATCCTCTCTATGCAGATGCAGTATCATTCTTCGAGGATCGGAATTTTACTGTCAGGGATCCGGCTAAAGTAAAAGAGAAGGAGTTGGGGGGAGCTACAGTGGTCATCCTCGGTTTTGATAACCGGATCGCCAGGAGGTTCTTCGGGAAGATCGATAAAGAGTCTCCCGGTCTCGTATTCATGGTGAAGAAGAATCCCATGAATCCCCTGAAGGCAATCGCCCTCCTCCATACCGATTTGAGAGAAGAGATCGAGGCTTCCCTGGGAAAGATCATCCACTACGGAAAATACAGCATCGTCTCCTTCAGGGGAGGGAAAAATACGGAGAAGAAGATTGATGAGAGCGAGAGGGGATTAGGACTGCTCCTGACAGAACCCGTGTACGGGGTCGAGGTATCGAGGGCATTGTCATTGAACGAAATCATAGAGCGGGTGTCTGGGAAAAAGGTCATCTATATCGGTGAGCAGCATGACCAGTATTCACACCACCTCATCCAGCTCGAGGTCATCAGGGGGCTCTTCAGGAAGAACGGCCGTATCGCCATAGGCATGGAGATGTTCCAGAGGCACTTCCAGAAGGTATTGGATGACTATATCAGAGGGACGATCGAGGAAAGGGAATTTCTCAGATCATCCGAGTATTTCAAGCAATGGGGCTTCGATTACAACCTTTATAAGGATATCCTCAGGTTTGCACGGGAAGAAAAAATCCCGGTCGTTGCCCTGAACATCAGGAAGGAGATCGTGGGTAAGGTCGCAAAGGGTGGAATTGATTTCCTCACAGAGGAGGAAAAAAAGGAATTGCCGGAGAGTATGGATCTGACAGACGGCGAATACAAGGAACGGTTAAAAGAGGTGTTCGAGATGCATAAGGGCTCCGGCGAGAGGCCCTTTACCTATTTCTACCAGTCCCAGATCATATGGGATGAGATTATGGCCCAGACCATCTATGAATTCCTGAAAGAACACCCTGAACACCAGATGGTGGTGCTATCCGGCGGCGGCCACATCGCATATGGTTCGGGCATCCCGAAAAGGACATACAGGAGAAACAGCCTCGACTTTGCGATCGTCCTCAATGAAGGCTCGATGGAAAAAGGAGTCGCCGATTACATCCTCTTTCCCGAACCTGTCTTTACCGTCACCCCCCCCAAACTCATGGTAATGCTCAGGGAAGAGATGTATGGTCTCACAATTACCGGCTTCCCCCCTCACAGTATATCTGATAAGGCAGGGTTGAGAAAGGGTGATAGAATCGTCGCCCTCGATGGCGAAAAGGTCAAGGAGATGCAGGATATCCAGATCGCCCTCTTTTACAAGAAAAAGGGGGATACCGTCAAGGTGACGGTTGTCAGGAAGAGGTTTCTCTCAGGCGAGAGGGAGCTCGATGTTGAGGTAACGCTCTAAGACCAGGAGTGCCCTGTCAACCGCGCCGGCCTTCTCGTCATAGAGTGCTTTCGCCTTTCTGCCCATCTCAGTTCTCCTCTCATGTGACAGGAGGAATTCCCGGAGGACGTGGAGGAGTTCCTCCTGCCCGGTCTCCACTGCAGCCCCTTCGTTGTAGAATTCCCAGATAAAGGGGAAGTTTTCCATATGCGGACCACAGACCACAGGTTTTGACCAGAAGGCAGGCTCGAGGGGATTCTGACCGCCATGCCTGATAAAACTCCCTCCTATCACCGCGATATCACAGAGTGAATAGGCTGATGCCAGTTCCCCGACCGTATCGAGAATAACGATCTCACCGGAAACCGCGCTGAAGCGTTCTGCTGATTCTCTCCCTTCCCCCGTCACACATCCCCTATACCGAATTCGATCGTTCATTGAAGATGAAGACAAACCACCGAATTCGGATCTCTTAATGTAAGATAGCCCCTTTCCCCTCACCATTTCCTCGACCTTCGTGAATCTCCCGGGATGTCTCGGGGCCAGGATGAGGATGAGTCCGGGGAATTCATTTCTCAGTACTCCATAGACCGATATGATGAGCTCTTCCTCTCCCTCATGGGTGCTCCCTGCCAGGATGACCGGGCCCTTGAGATACCTGGCCCAAAATAGCGGCGTTTCCGCCGGTCTCGTATCGAACTTAAAATTTCCTGTTACCATGACCCGTTCCGGGGGAGCACCGATCATCTTTATTCTTTCCGCATATGCCTCACTCTGCATGCAGATCATTGCAACACCCTTGAGCACATCCCTCATGAAAAACCGTATCTTGTGATATCCCCTGAATGACCGGTCGGAGATCCGCCCATTCATCACAAAGACAGGTATTCCCTCTTTTCTGAAGACCATGAAGGTATTCGGCCAGAGTTCCGTTTCGATCGTAATGAAAAGGGAAGGCCTCATCCTCCTGAGGAACCTCTTCACCACTGAAGCGAGATCAAAGGGGGCATAGCAGATACGGGCGATACCCGAAAGCCTCTCTTTCGCGACCTTCTGGCCGGTGTCGGTGACGGTCGTAAGTACAATCCCCAAGGAAGGGTGCCTCTCCTTAAGCCTCTTCACAAAAGGGACAGCCGCCAGTACCTCTCCCATCGACACGGTATGGACCCATACGATTGAGGCATATTGACCACTGTTGCATGCATCGATGTAACCAAACCTTTCCTTCAACCACCTCTCTCTCAAACCTTTCGGCCTTTTCTTGTATTCGAGAGGGAGAAGGGCTGCAACGATGAGTCGGTAGAGAAGGCTATAGAGGAGATACATCTCCAGCCATCGTCTCATCAAACTGCAGGGTGTAAAGCTTTTTGTATCTTCCCTCTGCCGCCATCAACTCCCTGTGCGTCCCGGACTCGACGATCCGCCCCTTCTCGAGGACAACTATTCTGTCGGCCTTCCTGATGGTTGAGAGCCTGTGGGCAATCACAATCGTCGTCCTTTCGCGCATGAGGTTCTCGAGTGCCTTCTGGACCATTGCCTCTGATGCGGAATCGAGTGCGGAAGTGGCCTCATCGAGGACAAGGATGGGAGGGTTCTTGAGGATCGCCCGGGCAATCGAAAGCCTCTGCTTTTCACCGCCTGAGAGTCTTACCCCCCGTTCTCCTATCACGGTATCATAGCCCTGGGGAAGCTGGAGTATGAAGTCATGGGCATAGGCTGCCTTCGCAGCGTTCACAATCTCATCCTCTGTGGCACTTTCCCTGCCATATGCGACGTTCGCCCTCACGGTGTCATTGAAGAGTATGATGTCCTGGCTTACGATGCCAACCTGATTTCGGAGAGACCTGAGCGTTACGGTGGAGATGTCGATATCGTCAATCGTGATCCTGCCCTCTGTGGGCTTGTAGAAACGGGAGATGAGGTCTGCGAGGGTAGTCTTGCCTGAACCGCTTTTCCCCGCAAGGGCGAGGATCTCCCCCTTACACACCCTCAGGGAGACATCGAAGAGGGCATCTTCCTCCTTCCTGCTATATCTGAAGGAGACATGGTCAAAGGAGATATCCTCTTTGAACCCTTCAAGTATCACACGCCCGTCGGCCTCTCCCTCTTCCTGAAGGAACCGCTCAAGCCGGTCAAGGGGCGCCTTGGCCTGCTGGAGTGAGTTGTGCACATTGGCAAGCCTCTTAGCAGGTGTGTAGATCATAAAGATGGCGGTGAGAAAGGAGAAGAAATCCCCGGTGGTGATGGCCCCTTCGACCACAAGATTCCCGCCATACCAGACAACAAAGGCGATACCGATCCCGCCCACAAACTCCATCATTAGCTTTGTCGCCTCTATGATCCTTATGGACCGCATCACCTCCCTGTAGTAATCCTGGTTCCTGCCCCTGAACCTCCCGATCTCATCACCTTCACGGCAAAAGGACTTTATGATCTTGCTTCCCGAAACGCTCTCGACAATTATCTCGGTAAGGGTGGATATCTTTTCCTGGGCCCTTTTGCTCACATTCTTTAAACGCTTTCCAAGACGGGAAACCATGTAGAGGGCAGCGGGCAGGATCACAATAGAGAGCAGTGTGAGGTCCCATCGTCTCACCATGGCTACGCAGATGAGTACGGTTACTGTAGCGCTCTCGACGATGATGTCCTTCACGACATAGGCGAGGATCTCCTGGATCACATTGGTGTCATTGATCATCCTCGAAACCATTGCTCCCGTCGAGTCTCGGTGGATAAAGCTCATGGGGAGTGAGAGCATATGATGATAGAGCCGTTCACGTATGTCCCTCACCACCTTTGCTCCGACCGATCTCATGAGATAGGAATGGAAGAAGAAGAAGAGCCCCTTGCCGAGGAAGGCCAGCATGATTCCCAGGCTGAGGAGGATCAGGGTCAGGGCATCCCTCTGTATGAAGACCTTGTCGACCGCGGGCTTAACAAGCCAGGAGAGAGAACCGTTCAGGCCCGAGATCCCCAGGCTGCAGATCCCTGCGACGAGGATCCTGCCCCAGTAAGGCCTCACATAGGAAAATATCTTTTTTAATACTTCCATTCTGCGATCTCGCCGACCATTTCAGCCACTCTCTGTGAGGGTTGCTTCCCCAGAAAGGGCTTCCTTATCTCCTCGAAGGCAGAGAGCATGTGTGTCCTGTATTCACCGTCATGGAGGATCCTCCTCATCTCCTCCATGATCCCCTCGGTGCAGGCCCGGTGCTGGATGAGTTCGGAGACGACTTCCTTTCCGGCAAGGATGTTCACGAGGGAGATGTACTTCACCTTCACAAGCGCCTTCCCGAGGAAGTAGGTGAACGGGGAGAGCTTATACACAATGACCATGGGTGTTCCGAGGAGCGCAGCCTGGAGCGTGGCTGTTCCAGAGGCGATCACCGCGGCATCCGAGGAGGCGAGGGCTTTTATGGCTTCGCCTTCCATGACCTTCACTCCTTCACCGGAGAGAATCCCGAGGATTACCTCGAACCTCTTCCTCTCGATGTTTGGCGCCAGGGGGAGGATAAACCGTGCATCACTGTATTCACTCTTAAAAGCCCTCACGAATTCTACAAAAATGGGAAGGAGGGATTCCAGTTCATGGGGCCTGCTGCCCGGGAGAAGGGAAAGAACAGGGTTCCCTTGGACGATGCGTAAACACCTCCTTATCCCTCCCTGGAAAGGAATGGGGATATCTCCTGTGTTGTACACCCTCTCGATCTCTTCCATAACCGGATGGCCTACAAATTCACAGAGGATCTCCTCCTTTCTGTAAATATCCTCTTCAAACGGGAGGATGACGGCCATGCGCTCTACGAATTCCTTCATCTTTCTTGCTCTTCTCTTCCGCCAGGCCCAAACCTGAGGGCTCACAAAATAGCACACCTTTACCCCGTATCTTTTCGCAACCCTCCCAAGCCTCAGATTAAATTCCGGGTAGTCTATCAGGACCACGACGGAGGGACAGAACTCGACCATTGCCCTCTTCGCCCTCCTGAAGGTCTTGAGATTCCTCATGAGTGAGGGCAGCATTTCCTGGAGGCCGAAGCTGCTCGATATCCCCGAGAGCAACTCCACTCCAGCCTCCCGCATCCTTTCACCCCCTATGCCTATTATTCTCAGATCAGACCAGATCCCTTTCAGTGACGCTGCCAGGAGGGAACCGTAGAACTCTCCTGAACTCTCGCCGGCAACGATCATCACCGTCTTCATGTTATCCGATCATTCAGTCAACAATTGCAAAAATAATCTCTGTGGACATGGCTGATGTCCCGAAAAGCCTTTATCGGCGATACCTTGAAGTATCGGAAGCCACGTTTCAAGCTCTACTGAAAAACCACTCTGCAGGTGATGTACACTATTACAAGTCGATTCTCAATTTCTCATCGACTCATAAAGGCTTTGAGGGATGTCTGTCATGCCATCTTTTGTAACATTCAGGTTCAGTCTATGTGTAAAGAAGTCCAGAAAATAAAGACGACATCTCAAGAGATCGCTGCCTTTACTGTTTCGGCAATCTTCTCGATAAGCTGCTCTTCGAGTTCCGGATACATCGGCAGGGAGAGGACTTCGCTGGATACCTTTTCTGCTGTCGGGAAATCGCCTTCTCTATACCCGAGGAAACTGAGGGCATGTTGCAGATGGAGCGGCTTCGGATAGTAGATGACTGAAGATATCCCCTCTTCATTCAGTCTGCTCTGGATAAGGTCTCTCTTCGGGGATATAATGGTGTACTGGTTGTAAACATTGATGAACCCTTCTCTTTCAGATGGGCACTGCACATATCCTTTGAGCAGGCTGCTATACGCTGCAGCCCTCTCTCTCCTTTTCCTGTTGAACTCCTCTAACCTTTTCAGCTTCACGAGCAGTACGCCCGCCTGTATCTCATCGAGCCTGCTGTTGAAACCAACTGAGTCGTGAATGTACGAACCCTTCGAGCCGTGATTCCTGAGGCTCCTCACCATCTCGGAGAGGTTTCCTTCACGAAGGGTAATCATCCCACCATCTCCATA
>Ga0315295_10005897_pt1 | contig 10471 bp, 9 predicted proteins | sample YL17G14_0_MG_FD_204453 | JGI IMG/M metagenome (GOLD analysis project Ga0315295, IMG submission 204453) | Sediment microbial communities from Yellowstone Lake, YNP, Wyoming, USA - YL17G14_0 | ecosystem: Environmental > Aquatic > Freshwater > Lake > Sediment | place: USA: Wyoming | collected... | reverse complement strand
ATTTACATATTATACCAGATTTACCTGCAAAATCAAACAAATTTCACCAGAATTTCACCCCAAGCCCATACCTCCGCCACCGCTGCTCATAGACATCATCCATTGCGTATCGCTCCAAGGGGCTTCCCACAGCCAGTCCTGGCAGAAAAGCGAGAGGTCATATATGTCAACATCGTTATCATCGTCATAAGAAGCGGAGCCATCGAGGTTGACATCAGCGAAGCCGTCGAGCCAGGCGTAGGCAGTCTGGTTCGGCCCGGCAGCCGCAACCGGCAGCGTATTCTGAGACTCATAAGCACCCATATCAATGGCGGCCCCAGTGATTCTTGGGTTACCAGATAAGTCCTTGTTGTCCATCAGGAAAACAAATCCACCGGAATCAATACAAGGTGAAACCGCAGTCAGGCGATAATCGCCATCGACCCAGAAATCGTCATATGATGAGGGCGTGCCGTTCGTATCCCAGTGTCCGGGTTGGGCAAAACAGGGATCGGCATCGATGTTGCCTATGCCAGCATAGCCGCCCTGAATATCGCTGTAAGAAACAGAAATGTTTGGGGGGATTTGCCAATTGCACATAAAGGGGTACTGGCAGTTACTGTAGATTATTGAATTCGTGATTGAAGACGGAGGATTTGTCGGGTAAATCGATGATATAACAGGGTAGTTATTGCCAACTACTGTGCAATTTGAAATTTTTAAGATAGTGCTCTGGCCACACTGTAGGGCGAAACGATCCTTATACAGCAAGCCACGATTAGCCGATATGACACAGTTCTCGATAGTTACTTCGCCGGTGTTGCATACCGTCGCACTTCCTTCATTGGCGGCATTTCCACTTATTTGGCATCTACTCACATTGAGAGCAGGGCCATCGCTATAGATACCGCCACCCCTGACCGCCGAGTTTTCTTTGACCTCGGTCTCAGATAACAAGACTCGGCCGGCGCAGTAAAGACCTCCTCCGTAACTAAATCCCCGGTGAGGCGGTACCTCCTGAGCGGAGTTGCGTGCGACCACACAACCGGTGAGCAGAATGTTAACGTTCTGCTGGCTTGGGGTAGCCGTTTTGATATACAGACCTCCGCCTTTACTATCTGTGCTTTTGACTATATTGTCTGTGATAGAACTGTTAATCACCGTGAATGTCGCGCCGTACATAGAAGAGGAGGTAGTTTTATAATAGATACCCCCTCCCGCTAAGCCGCCCCCTACACCTTCAGCGACATTGTCGTGGATATTACAATCGGAAACGAAAACGGATGTTGCTTCATTGCAATATATAGCTGCACCGTTGATTGAGGAGTTCCGGCTTATATCTGAACCGATAACGGTTATAGAGCCGCGCTCGCAGTAAACGCCGCCACCACCCATCAAATATGAAGTAGCATAGGCGAAATTGTTGCTAATTACACAATCCTTGATAGTGATGTTGCTATACTCTGCGCCATAAATGCCCCCGCCCGATGCTGCTGAATTGCCGGAGATAGTACAATTGGAAACCAGAACAAGGCCATTTTCGCAAAAAATCGCTCCTCCACGGCCGCGGTTAACATCAACAACCGAGTTGTTCGTAAGGGAGCAGTTAATTATTTCCAGATTGCCTCTGCATAAGACGGCCCCTCCATCCATTCCGCGGTTCCCCGTCAGAATGCAGTTAATGAGTTTTGCCCTGCCGTCGCAAAGTACCGCACTTCGATGCGCTCCGGTTATCGTTAGTCCAGCCAAAGTGCCGCTGGACATATAAAACCCCGGAGGCTGTTTGGGATTATTGCAATCAATGATGCAGGTTTCGGGGCCTTCTTCGCTACGAACAGTTATGGTTTTTGCGAGTCTAATATTGCAGTTGCCGTCGCCGGTGTATGTGCCGGGGGCGATGATGACGGTGTCGCCGTTGGCGGCAGCGTCAACGGCGGCCTGAATCGTTGGATACTGGCTCGGCACAAGCAGCTCTGCGCCATAGGCCCAGGTTGCCGACGCAACGACCATTAAACAGATTGTAATGATTACGTTTTTCATATTCCTGCCCTTTCAAAAATTTATGATGGATGAATTTATTACGGCACAGGCGCTCACCTGTGCCCAGACGATTGTTTCGCTTTCCAATTAAGATGTGCAAAGGCGGCTATGTGTTTCATTAATTCCATTTTTTTCTTCAGCCGGTGCAATAGAAGCAACAGGTTTTAATAATGGTAACTGCCGCGTTTGGAAGGCGGGGTCGGTATGAAAGGGGTACGAATTATGATGGCGAAGACAAAAATATAATATTACGACTTTTTTGGCCCAGCTTTCACATCTTAGTTAAACGCACTTTCTTCTAACACAAAGCAGCCGATTTTGCAAGCAATTTCTAGAAATTTTTTGTGGGGATTTCACAAAAATGTGGGTCGGGACCTCTTTTTGGCCTGCAATCGCTGTTTATCTGTGTCCCGGATAACGACATTCAGGGATCTTCGCTGCGCTACGAGGGGCGGATGACAGATGACGGAAGACAGACGACGGAAGACGGACGACGGAAGACGGACGACGGATGACGGAGGCCTTCAAATTTACTATTTTCTATTTACGATTTTCGATTGCACGTAGTGTAGAAGAGCACAAGTGCATAAGGCATAAATGCGGGTAGTGTGGCGGATAATTTTGCGATTTTTATGCAATAAATAGGGGGTAGCGGTTCGTCTATACTAAGTTAAAACTTGATTTGGAGGTCGGTTTTTGGTATAATGATGCAATATGGCTATGCCACAGGTAGGTTTGTTTTGCATAAGCTTGAATATTTCAAAGCCACAGAACTCACAGAGATATAAGTGTTTGTCATCCCTGAAGACAAGCTTCGTGGCTAAACGAAACGACAAACCCCGCCATTGTGATGGCGGGGCTAAACGTCTTAAAAGGTTGATGAAAAGGATATGGCGGTGGTATCGGCTGCGGGAAGTTGATAATGGAAAATAGCTCGAAGATGCGTTTTTTACGGCCTAAACTTTTAGCAGTGATAGGGATTATTGCATTGCTGCTGATAGGGATTGCAGTTGTAGCTTTTAATCATTCCGGCACGAAGGCCGTGTTGACAGGTGATATGCCAAGTTTTGCAGTCGAACGCGGGCCTTTGAGGATAAGTGTAACTGAATCGGGGACCATCCAGGCACGTGAACAAATAATTCTCAAGTGCGAGGTTGAAGGGAGAACCACAATTCTTTCTCTGGTAGAAGAAGGCACACGCGTCAAGAAAGGGGATTTGCTGGTTGAATTGGATGCAAGCGGATTGCTGGATGCAAAAATTGACCAGCAAATTCGGGTTCAGAATACTGAGGCATCTTTTATTGGGGCGCGTGAGAATCTGGCTGTGGTTGAAAACCAGGCAAAGAGTGACGTTGATAAGGCGGAGCTGGCGCTTGACTTCGCCAAGCAGGATTTGAAGAAATATACGGAGGGTGAATATCTGAATGAACGTAAGGAGACGGAGTCGCAGATTACGTTAGCGAGGGAAGAGCTTCAGACAGCAGAAGATAAGTTAAAATGGTCACAAAAACTTTTCGAGAAGGAATATATTTCACAAACAGAATTACAAGTTGATGAACTGTCTGCGCACAGGAAAAAGCTGGACCTGGAGCTGGCCGAGAGCAATTTGCGTTTGCTGGAAGATTTTACTCATCCGAGGAGGCTAGCGGAACTTGAAAGCGATGTTAAACAGGCAGAGATGGCGATGGAGCGAACAAATCGCAAGGCCAAAGCAGATGTGGTGCAGGCCGAAGCGGAGCTTAAGGCAAAAGAGTCTGAATTTGAGCGGCAGAAGGACAAGCTGAAAAAGAATGAAGAGCAAATTGCCAAGACAAAGATTTATGCACCTGCTGATGGGTTGGTAATCTATGCGACCAGCGCCAGGAGTCGTGGCTTTCGCGGCAGTGAAGAGCCGCTGACTGAAGGTAGTGAAGTTAACGAGCGGCAGGAGCTTATTTATCTACCGACGGCGTCGGCGGTGAAGGCAACGGTCAAAATCCATGAAACCAGTCTGCAAAAGGTGAGGGCGGGTTTGCCTGTAGTGGTTACGGTTGATGCTCTGCCGGGCAAGACATTTACCGGCCGAGTTGAGAAAATTGCACCCTTACCTGATGCTCAAATGGTTTGGCTAAACCCTGACCTGAAGGTCTACAATGCTGAAGTTTATCTTGAAGGCGAGGGTGATTATCTTCGCACAGGGATGAGCTGCAAGGCAGAAATCATTATAGAAGAGTATGATGATGCAATATACATACCTGTTCAGGCAGTTCTTCGTGTTGGCGGCAAACATACGGTTTACGTGCAGAGCGGCAAGGGATTTGAGCCACGTGAAGTTGAAATTGGTCTTGACAATAACCGGATGATAAGAATTATTCGAGGTTTACAGGTTGGTGAGGTTGTGTTGCTTACGCCGCCGCTGGCGCCTGCTACGGTTGAACAAGGTGCAGAGAGAGCTATCAGCGAGACCTCTGCCGGCGAAGCCGATACAAAGCAGAAAACACGGCCGATTGATAAGGAAGGCGGGAAGGAGGCGGGTACGGAGAAGGTTGAGCAGGAACGTCCGAAGGGTGAAAAGGAGCTTACAGCGGAGCAGAGGCAGAAGATGCGAGAGAAGTTTGAAAAGATGTCCGATGAAGAGAAGGAGGAGATGCGTAAAAAATGGGTGGGGAAACGCCAACAGCAAACCGGGGCAGGTGAATGATACGTGAGGCGGAGTCCAATTCCAACGCCAAGATAATCCAGCTGGAAAATGCTCAGAAGATTTACCAGATGGGCAGCAGCGAAGTGAAGGCCCTTGCAGGGGTGACGATATCGTTCGAACGCGGCAGTTTCTGGGCGATTATGGGGCCGAGCGGTTCGGGTAAAAGCACAATGATGAATGTGCTGGGGTGCTTAGACCGTTTAAGCTCGGGTCGATATATTCTTGAAGGCCGGGATGTGAGCACTCTTGACGATGATTCGCTCAGTGAGCTTCGGCTGCGGCATCTTGGTTTTGTTTTTCAAAGTTTTAATCTCATACCACAACTGACAGTTCAAAGGAATATCGAGCTTCCCCTTTATTACCTGGGCTGGGAAGCAAGCAGCAGCGCTGAGCGTGCGAGAGAGCTTGCCGAAAAAGTAGGGCTCAAAGAGCGACTGCACCATCGTCCGGCAGAGCTGTCCGGAGGTGAGATGCAGCGTGTGGCAATCGCGAGGGCGCTGGCGAACGACCCTCAGATTATTTTTGCCGACGAGCCTACAGGTAACCTTGATACAGCGACAGGAAAAGAGATTCTTCAACTGCTGGATGAGCTTAATAAGCAGGGCAGGACGATAATTATGGTAACGCATGAGCCGCATGTTGCGGTATACGCCAAGCGGCGGCTCCATATGCTCGATGGCTTGGTCGAGGGTGTCGAGGGAAGAGACTAATGAGACAAATTAAGCTCGTCCGTAACATTCTGCTTGGTATTGAAGACCTGCTTTTGCACAAGCTGCGGTCTTTTCTTACGACGCTGGGTATTGTCTTTGGGGTCGGCAGCGTGGTAGCGATGCTGTCGGTAGGGGAAGGGGCGAGTAAAGAGGCGATGGACCAGATTCGTAAACTTGGCAGCAATAATATAATTATCAGCTCGATTAAATCGATTGAGGAGGAATCGACGAGCACGACCCATTCTCATATGGGCATCTATGGGCTGACATACGAGGACGGTGTCAGAGTAGCTGACACTTTTAAGACAATAAGGCAAGTAGCTCCTGTGAAGCTGATACGTAAAGAAGGGCGTTTAGGTGAGAGAGCACTGGAACTGCGTATAGTGGGGACAACGCCGATATGGTTTGAGCTGGTGCAGAGGCCTGTTGTGGCCGGCCGGGTCATGGTAGCTTCTGATGATGATGAGCGTGCACCTGCAGCGGTCCTGACAGAATTCGGCGCCAGAAAACTTCTGGCTGCTGAAAACACAATCGGTCAATCTCTTAAAATAGGCGGCGACCGTTTTGAAATCGTCGGGATTGTCAAAAGCGAAAGCGGTCAGGCCGGTAACATTCAAATACCCGACCAGGAAGTGGATGTTTATATTCCCATCAATGTTGCGCGTACGTATTTCGGCGATATAACTGCGAGAATGACATCCGGCACACAGGAACGGGAATTGGTGGAACTACATCAGATGATTGTGCAGGTCAATTCGATTGAGGATGTCGAACCTACCGCGAAGGGTATTGAGGACATGCTAAAGCGATTCCACAAGAAGAAAGATTACCTTGTAAGCGTGCCATTGGCATTGCTGCGTCAGGCGGAAGCAACGAAGCGGACGTTTAATGTTGTGCTAGGTTCGATTGCGGGTATCAGCCTGCTGGTGGGCGGGATAGGGATTATGAATATTATGCTGGCATCTGTAACGGAGCGGACGCGAGAGATAGGGATTCGGCGAGCCATCGGCGCCAAGAGAAGACAGATTATCAGCCAGTTTTTGATAGAAACGGTTGTTCTTTCAATAATCGGGGGCCTTATTGGTATCGGGATGGGGGTGCTGGTGCCATCTTTAATAACATATTTTGCCGGCATGCCGACGGTCATTACGGTGGCAAGCATTGTGCTGCCACTGGTGATAAGTTTTGGTGTCGGGATTATCTTCGGTTTGTATCCGGCGGTGCGAGCCGCTAAAGTGGACCCTATAGTTGCACTTCGACACGAGTAGCAAAACCGCAAGCTGTCGCCCGTCGCTCGAAATTCGTATCTTGTATGTCACCGAAGTGTATATTGTGAGCGGGTAAGGTCAAGAATGACCGATTGTAGGCCGGAGGTTACTATGGCGAGAGAGTCGTAATCTATTTTGTCTGGGGTGTCTTCGGGGGAGTGGTAGTAGGGGTACCGGAATGGGGCGGTATCGGTTACCATAATAGCGGGATAGCCCTGCCGCCAGAAAGAGGCGTGGTCCGACCAGCTGATGCCTGGGATAATTTCGGGGACGGCTCCACCTTCCGATGGGAATTTGCAGTTTTTGCGAAATGAGGCGATTGTCTTATGCAAAAGTTTGCGGTTGGAGAGGTTGCTGACGAAGGCGATGAAATTTCCAGTTGAGGGGTAGAAGAGACTAAAAGGCGAGGGGTATTTTTGACTTTTGGGCTGGTTGGTGTAGCAGCCGATGGTTTCGATGGAGAGCATAGCGATGATGTTCTCATTTTTTTCTCGGCAGTTTTTGGCGTAAAACATACTTCCCATCCGGCCGGTCTGGAAGAATGGCGGCTCTTCGTTGGCAAAGAAGACAAAGCGCAATGTTTTGTCGATTTTTTGGCCGGCGAATCGGCGAGCGAGGGCAAGCGCTGCTGCGACGGCTGAGGCGTTGTCATTTGCGCCGGGGCTGTCGAGGACGGAATCGTAATGGGCGCCGATGATTACAATCTGCCGGGGTTGTTTTGTTCCGGTGATTTCGACTTCGATATTGCAGCAGGTTTTGCCCTCTACGAGATAATTTTGTCTGTGGACCTTGTAGTCGGCATCGGCGAGAGAGGTTTCCAAAAAGTCGGCAGCGGCAGTGAGGTTGTGGTAGTTCCAGATGTTTCGCCGGCCGATTCGGCCTGCAAGAGTTTCTACGTCACAGAGCAGCTCATTCCGCAGCAAAAGTTGCGCAGGAGTGAGGGGTGGCAGGGGGCCGGTGTAAGTTTTTCCGGGCATTTTGAGCATTGTAAAATACGCCCACAAGCAGAATATTGCAAGGATTGCCGCCAGGGCGGCAAGTCTGAGAACTGTGCGGCGAGTTGTAATTTTCAGGGCAGATGTCCTTTTACATCCTGACTTTATGGCAGCGGCCTTGGCCGTCCTGGCGACTGGTTCTTGTCTTCGGTTCGGCACGGTTCTATTATCCTGAAGAAGGCCTTGTGGTCAAGAGATTCCCTCCGCTTCGGTCGTGGTGGGGTTTTTAGTTTGTTCTTTTCTTGCTAAGTTGCTATAATAACACTATCTTGCTACTGAATGGATAACGATTAGGGTATTGCAGATAGTGTCAGATGGGTGATAAATCGCAATTAGCAAAATTATTTGTCAAGGAAAAGTTTGAAGAAATCGAGCGTGTTTTCCGCAAACATTTCCAGCTTGGCCTTGAAACAACGAGCGTCAGGGGTAAAGAAATAAAAAGGATGTGCAGCGGAGATTGCCATCCGGAGTTTTGCCAGGTTGTTCGCAGCAGCACGGCGGGCCTTAGAAGGTGTAATAAAGAGCGAAAGCAGAGCCTTAAGATTGCGATAGAGACAGGGCAATCTTATATATCACTTTGCCATGCGGGTATAGTTTTGGTTTGTGTGCCGGTTATGGATAAGGACAAGGCATTGGGAGGGATGTTTTTCGGCAAGTGCCTTTGGGAGCCCGTAACGCCAATTCTGGTGGAGGATATCAAAAGGCGATTGAAGGGTGTTCGTACAGAGGCGAGAAAGTTAACAGCGGCGATAAGGGGGCTGCCGGTTATACAGGGGCGACAAATCCAGAGGAGCGCGGAGTTTTTGTTTGATTTGCTTTACGAGATTGGAGGATTCGACCCGCGTGTAGTACGATGGCGGCAACAGCGGTCGGAGCAGCAGTCGCAGATAGGCGAGTTTATCCAGGAGAGGAAGAAATTAGGAACCGAGTGGGAATATCCGCTGGAAAGCGAACGCGAGCTGATAGGGAAGGTGAAAATCGGCGACAGGACGGGAGCCAAGGAGATTCTGAATTCCATATTGGGGACGATATTGTTTCATAACCCCGGCGACCTCGGCGTTCTTAAGGCGAGATTGCTGGAGCTGTTAAGTGTGCTGAGCCGCTCGGCTGTAGAAGGCGGGGTGGATATTGACGTTATGCTTAAAAAGAACCTGACGTTTGTAAATAAAGTGATGCAAATCAACGACCAGGGCGATTTGTGTGCGTGGATTAGCACTGCGCTGAACGAGTTTATCGAACTGGTATATTCATCGCAAGATGCCAAAAAGGTAACACAAATCAGGCCGGCAATAAACTATATCGATGCCAACTATGATAAGCCGATAGGTCTTGTGGATATTGCCAGAGCTTCATATATGAGCGTTTCCCGATTGGCTCATGTATTCAAAGAGCAGATGGGTATCACTCTTATAGATTACCTGACCAGCGTTCGGATAGAGCGAGCGAAGCAGCTATTGCTGGCGACGGCGCAGAACTGCACGGAAATTTGTTTTCAGGTCGGCTATAATAATCAAAGCTATTTTACGCGAACATTCAAGAGACTTGTAGGGGTGACGCCACGTCAATTCAGGGTCAAAAACCTGCGAAGAGAGAAGCTGTCGGCGCCTCTGTAAAAGAGGCGTAAAAAATTAACCACGAATGAACACGAATTTTTTAATCACTGATTACGCTGATTTCACCGATTTTTAATCAACGACGGATTAACACGGTTTTATTTTTTAGCCACGATTCGACTGAGCCTGTCGAAGGGTCGAGATTAGAATTTCGGATTTCTCTGCCTTAGGTGGAGCAAAGTGTTGTTTTGGTTAAAGTAGCTTTAAAAATTCTTCGATGCTAAGTTCGGCGTCTCGCAGTAATTTACGCAAGAGGCCTTTACCCAATGTTCTATGACGAGGTATGGTTAAGGGTTTTTTGGTACTATCGCTTTTGTGGTGCATTCGTATGTGGCTGCCTCGTTGACGAACGACTTGATAACCTATCTTTTCGAAGCATTTTATGGCCTGAGTGCCGGAAATGACAGGTAATTTAGGCATAAGATAGTGTGCAGAAACTTAATTCCTGAGGATGGAAATTTTTCAGGGCTTGTCTATTTTCTTTTTCTTCGAGACACAGGTCGATTACTTCCCGGATGTTTTTCAAGGCCTGGTCTATGGTCTTTCCCTGGCTGTAGCATCCCGAAAAGACAGGACATTCAACCACATAAAAGCCATCTTCGTCTTTTTCTATGAATATAGGCAACTGATAGCGTTTTTTCATTTCTGATTACCTCTGCTATAACAATACCATATAAGGTTTCAAAAATCAAGTATTTGTCATATCTACCCTTCCTTAATCTTGTCAGAGAAGTGTTTCTTCACGGTATCGACCGACAAATAACGAGTCGCCCAATCCAAAGCCTCATCATTAGTCAGAACTTTTACGTCAATGGGACAAGAAGGCGAACGGCCGCTCGTAACAAGAAGATAGTACCGCTTTTTTTTGGATAGATAGAGGGTTTTGTAGTCATCAACCCACGGCTCTTCCCATGATGGCTCAAAATGTATCGGCTCACCTATTCTCGTTGAAGTTTCTGTGTTGTATAGTACGCCGTCTTTCAAGAACTCCATAACCAGTCTCCCTTGCCTTTCCGCCCAACTATGTATTATAGGGTTTCCGTATAAGAACACATAACAGCTTCCACTGCACACTCTGATACCATTATTAGAAAAATGACATCAGTCGTCAAGATAATAAATGCGCATCCCAGCGTAATTTAACTCATTTCCGCCCCGCCTGCGGCGGGCAAGCACAGGCGGACAA
>Ga0315295_10005896_pt1 | contig 10472 bp, 10 predicted proteins | sample YL17G14_0_MG_FD_204453 | JGI IMG/M metagenome (GOLD analysis project Ga0315295, IMG submission 204453) | Sediment microbial communities from Yellowstone Lake, YNP, Wyoming, USA - YL17G14_0 | ecosystem: Environmental > Aquatic > Freshwater > Lake > Sediment | place: USA: Wyoming | collected... | reverse complement strand
ATTTTCCATGCCCGTAATAGTGATCACGGCAAAAGGGGATGCGGGAACAAGAATGGCCGCGGAGAAGCTGGGCGTATCCGGATATTTTGTGAAACCGGTGGACATGCCAAAGCTGCTGGAGAAAATAAAGGAAATATTGGCAAAGGAATAATACAGACATATGGCGACCGCAGAAGAATTAAAAGAAAGACTGAAGCACATCGAAACAAGGGAGGACCGGCTGGATAAGCTGGAAAGCGAATTCATCGCGCTGGCTTCCCATGAATTCAAGAATCCCCTCACCGTAATTAAAGGAGCTGTCTGCCTTGTGAAGGAGGGGGACCTGGGGGAAGTTAACCCGAAACAATACGACATGCTGAGGCAGGCGGATGAACAGGTGGGGGTGCTAGACGGCCTTATCACGAAATTCCTTGATATTTACAGGATCGAAACGGGGAAGCTGTATATATCGAAAAAAGATATCTCTATTTTGCAGATCGCGCATGAGGCGGCAAATGAACTTACCGGCAAAGCAATGGAAAAGGATGTCACCATCGAGATCTCTTCTCTCGGCGGACCGGACAATGTCCTTGGGGACGCAGCAAGGATAAAGGAGGTCATCTTCAGCCTTCTTTTGAATGCCGTTGATTTCTCCCGTCCCGGAGGCAGGGTCCGGGTGAAGGTAACGGGGGAAGGCGGACGCGTAAGGACAGAGGTCATTGATAACGGGGAGGGGATAGAGGATGATCTTTTGGACCGTTTGTTCCGGAAATTCGCGACAACATGCACCACTAATCCCAAAAAAGGGAGCGGGCTCGGGTTAAGTCTCGCGGTTTCAAAAGGCATTGTAGAAGCCCACGGCGGCAAAATTTGGGCCGAGTCGGAAGGGCCGGGCAAAGGCAGCAAATTCATGTTCACCCTCCCGAAATCCTCTCAAAATTAATCTTATCCTGACTGTTCGATGATGATACATCCGTTCCATTTTTGATACACTTTTGTTCTGAATTGATACACTTCTAAATATCAGCTCCGTCCGCACGGGGCTATCTTTTTGCCCATGATACAATAAAAACCACGGTTTTCACCTTCCGGGCTTATTTCTTGCTGCTTACTATGGCAGGAGAATAAAAGGAGGTGAATAAAATGAGATATCTTTCATTCATATTGATCGTTTCATTGCTTTTAACCATCAGTGTTCCAGCATACGCAGTGGCAAGCATTTTCACCGCAATTCCGGATGATTATTACATACATTTCTTTGCGGGAGCCGCTATTCAGGGATTGCTTTTTAAGCATGACGTGGCTCCAATGGAAAGCTTTTACATAACGATAGGGATCGCGGTCGCGAAAGAGCTTGTGGACAGCGCGGTCCTGGGCGGCCAGTTCGACTGGACGGAAGCAGCGGTAATGGTACTGGGATCAAGCTTCATGTATTACTTTTAATGTGTGAAAACCCGGAAGTAATGCTTACAGCATACTTCAGGGTAAAGGAGGGGATTTAAATGACTGCAAATGAGAAAAAGGTTTTAATAGTTGACGATTCGAAGAACATAAGGAAGTTAATATCCGTGGTTTTAGGCAAGATCGGGTACACATACGTGGAAGCGGGGAACGGCCTGGATGCCCTTGAAAAGGTAAGTATTGAACGCCCGGATCTGGTGATCCTGGATATCATAATCCCGGGAGTGAACGGGTTAAAGGTCTGCGGGGACATAAGGAAAAATCCGCTCACCAAAGATACCGGCATAATAATCCTGACATCGGAAGCGACATATGAGGCGAGGGAGGAGGCTCACAAAGCAGGCGCGGACGTGTTCATGATAAAACCATTTGAGCCCAATGACCTGAGAGCGGCGGCAAAAGAGGTCCTTGAGCGGAGGAAACATTAGGATATTTAAAATTTTAAGGAGAGAATATGGCGGGTTATGGGGAAACCAAGCCCGCCGAAGTCTTGACGAAGGCAGGCAAGCCCGCCTTTTCTTTTTTACTGGTAAACTATCACGGTCCCCGAAGGCACTCCCTGGTAATATTGACTTTTCAAATACCCCGATGCGATCACGGCATCAATGAGATCGTTGAATGAAGCCAGCTTGTCCTTGTTCATTTTCCCGAGGTATTGCCACATCAGGACCCTTGTCTCCTTGTTGTCTTCACTGTCCGACATGACGGAAATGAGGCTTGCGAGAGAGAGAGAGTTCTCCGGCCTGAATGTCCCGTCCTCGAACCCGAACATGGCTTTATACTCATAACTGGCTTCGATGTACCTTGCTTCTTTTGAATTAGGGTCAACATCCCTGAACCGCTTTGGCAATGCCTCGAGTGTGGATATCAATTCGTAGCCTTTTGTGCGCGCGATAATAACTGCCATTTCTTTCCTCTTTATCATGGTGCCGGGGTCGATCTTTCTTCCCAGGAACCTCTCAATAAGGGCCTTTACAGCGTCACGCTCGGATATCTTGGGCGCTTCAGGCTTCTTCTGCACGTGGAAATCGTTGGTCAAGGTCGTTTCTTTCTTGCCCTGCAGGTCAAGCACCGTCACATTGAAAACGTATGCTTCCGGCCTGAAATCTTTCGGGATGCGCCATTTGCCCACCCATGCCCTTGAAGGGAAGTCATAGTTCAGGATGACCTTTTCCTGGTTCGGCGCTTCGGCAATGACCGTGCTCGCTTCAAAAGGAACTTTGACGGAAACAGGAACTTCTTCTTCCTGGGGGTATGTATTTTTATCCTCGATTCCCGCAGAGGCCCTTACAACGCTTTCGTATCCGCCGTTGAAAGACAGGGAGATAAAGTGGGACGCGGAACCAGAATCTTCATAATAGGTATGGTAAGTGTAATCGATGGTTATGCCCGTAAGTATGAATCCGACGCCTACCGCGGGATTCCAGACGACCTTATCGGCACCCGAATCGTATTGCTGGTCCAATCCGGCCCTCAAGAGAAAATAATCTTCGACAGGGTGTTCCAATCCTATGTGAAAAAGGGACGGTTCCATCGGCGCCGACGGAAATTCCGCGTCAAAGCTGTAAGTTTCCATGGCCTTTTCATTCTTGAATGCCACGCCCAGGAAAAGCGGCGACGGGTATGTCTCGCGAACGCCTGTATTCCATATCAATTCTCCTGCAAAAATATTCTGCTTGCATGCCCCGAAAGCAAGCCACCAGTATGGGATATACTTTATGCCAAGATCAAGGTTGTACCCGGTCGTGCTGTAATTAATGGAACCGGTGGTCCCTTTGCTGAAAAATTTCAGGTTAGTGCCGATGAAAACGTTCTGCAGCGCCGGATCTATGTCCCTGAGTGAATTCGCGTAGGAAGCGAAGATGAGATTATCCGCATATTCCGCGTAAGCGGCATCCGTTCCCGTGGTCGTGACAGGGATCCCGCCTATACCTGAATTGATGAATCCCAGGCCGACCACGCCCCATTCGGTCCTTGTGCCGCCAGCCGATACAAAATAATGGTAATTGTCGTAGACCTTTGTGTAGTACATTCCCATGAACTGGGCGGATTTAAGGCCTACCAGGCCGGCGGGATTGTAAAAAGCCGAGTTTATGTCATCCAGGACCGCGGTGACGGCCCTGCCCAGTCCGAGCGGCCGCGCTCCTCCGCCGTTCCTTATTGGATCTTCAGTTTCGACGCAGAAAGAGGATGAATTCATCAATAGAATCCATACAAGAAGAAAATAAAATAATCTATTTAAATACAGCGATCTTTCCAGTCGCAAGCGTTCGACCTCCTGACGATATCTGATAAACATAGATCCCGTTCGGCACTTCGCCGGAGAATGCGTTATAGCCGTCCCATAACACCTGGTTCGCTCCCGTGGCCCCTCCCGCCGCTCCGGGCGGGTAGTGCTCTTCCCATATCCTTGTGCCGGAAATATTATACAGGTAAAGGTCGACCGGCGCATCCTCAGTAAGTGTATATTTTATTGTGGCGGGGCCCTGCGCCGGGTTCATCGGGCTTGGATATGCAGTGGGCTTGCCGATCAACTCAACGGGCTTTGCGGTGGAGCCGACGGTGAATCCTCTTTGTAGCACAGCGGTCTCGCCTCCCGGATTTTCCACTTCAACGTTCCATATCCCGGTGTGTTTTCCCGTTATGTTGAAAGTGCAGTCAATGCGGCCGGAATTTATCAAAGTGACGCTCTCCCCGGAAATGGGCAGCTGGCCGGCTTTGGTAAGCCATACAGCCACTCCCGTCATGAAGTTCGAGCCGAATATCGAGACAGAAGCAGCGGATACATTGATCGCGCCGACAGGAGAGACGGAAGTTATCGTTATCCCGAGCGGAAGGCTGTAGCTTCCATAGATAAAACCATCGCCCATCCTGAAGGAAGAACTGGAATGTATCCCGTAACCCATGCCTCTGGCCTTGCCGTGAAGTTCATGGTTTGTTGACGTGGCGTCGCCGCCCCCGCCGCCGAAAACCTCAAGCGATATCACATAGCTCTCGCTTGTCGCCGCGAAAGAGCCGAGGCAAAAAGCCGCCAATAATATTGCTATTAAAAATATTCTCTTTGCCATTTTAAATATCACCGTTTAATCCGTCACGGCAACGCTTGGAAATTGAATGTCCCGGCTGAATTCAACCCATGGATTATTAGCTGTCGCTTCATTAAGCGCCGTTAAGTCCGCTGCGCTGCTATCACCGAAACTGTGCCAAACATCTGAAGTATTTGAGTATGCATATGCGCCTATCTCAATAACTATTCTGTCGCCGCTTTCTGATGTTACAACATTAAGAGTAGTCGATATCGGAGTATATCTGCTGGCCAATGCAGTGCCATATTCCGGAGGAGTACCGGTGTTCGCTTCATACGTAATATTAAGCAATGTGCCTCTAACAGTTGTTCCACGATTTGAGACAACTCTAATACTAATTGCCGAAACCATATTATCATTGGTCTGCCCTTCATACCCCCGTATCAAACCCTGGACAGTTCCATTTAATGTTTGCGGGGCAATAGGATCAGATACATACTGCCTATTTAATACACTTCTATTAGCGGCTGTCTGGTCGGTCGCCGTTTTAGTGTCAACTACCGCTGAATAGATCTTTTTTGTAACACATCTGACACTATCAGCTCCAGCGGTTAAATCCCAATTCGTATCATAAGCAACGGTTACCTCCGCCGCTCCGCTTGAAGGCAGATAGACCCGCGTGGCGCCGAATGCGGGAACCTCCGTAAGCAAAACCATTAAGATGATAATTAAATAAATTATTTTATTCATATCTTCCTTAATTGGTCATTGTGTCATGGTTCATTATTTAATTGTTCCTACGGATTTCGTTTATAATGTAGCTGTATCGTCGCGCTGTTCACCGCACCCGTTACTGTCGGCGTAGTGCATTTAATATCCGTGTAAGCCGTATATGTCCAGGGGAATGCGGAACTAGGCGTTGTCGTCATCCATCCCGTACCCGCCGTGTTCTGGGCGTTAAGAGCCCCTATATCAATCCTGCCTACAGCACTTGTTCCGCCAAGAACATAAACTTCCACTGATGTTATGCTGGCGTTATTCGGAAGCCGGACATGCGCTTCGCTTGTAGCATAAGGATACAGGAAGGCAACGCCCTTTTGGGTTAAGCCGGTGTATGTGCCCTCGAAAGTGCCGTACAATGTCGTTGCCCTGATCACGTCAGCCGTGACCGTCCCGGTAACTATCAATCCTGCCTGAGCATCTACTTCAACAGTTGAAGTTACTTTGCTGGCTCCATCCTGCCAGTAATTTGTTCCTTTCGGTCCGGTTGGGCCGGTTGTTCCCTGAGGCCCTGTTTGACCTGTCGGACCTGCTACTGTTGAAGCAGCTCCCGTAGGCCCTGTTGGCCCTGTTGGACCTGTCGGACCTGCTACTGTTGAAGCAGCTCCCGTAGGTCCGGTTGGGCCTGTCGGACCTGCTACTGTTGAAGCCGCTCCTGTAGGTCCTGTCGGGCCTGTTGAACCATCTGCTCCTGCAGAACCCCCGGGTCCCGTAGGTCCGGTTGGACCTGTTGAACCATTTGATCCGGCTGAACCTCCGGGTCCCTGTGGTCCGGTTTGACCTGTCGGGCCGGCAGGGCCTGAAGCTGCATCCCATGTCAAGCTTGTTCCGGTGGATCTTATGAATAGATTATTGGCTCCAAGACCAAGTCGTACCCATTTTGTGCCGTCATAATACAAAGTATCGCCTTGACTCCCGGCTGCTTCCGCGGTTACGACAGTCGGCAATAATGGACCTGCTTCTCCGGTGGGACCAGTAGGACCTGTCGGACCTGCTACTGTTGAAGCAGCTCCCGTAGGTCCGGTTGGGCCTGTCGGACCTGCTACTGTTGAAGCCGCTCCTGTAGGTCCTGTCGGGCCTGTTGAACCATCTGCTCCTGCAGAACCCCCGGGTCCCGTAGGTCCGGTTGGACCTGTTGAACCATTTGATCCGGCTGAACCTCCGGGTCCCTGAGGTCCAGTTGGGCCGGTCGATCCATTTGATCCTGCTGATCCTGCGGTTCCCGTATCACCTTTTACGCCTGCAGTTCCTGTGTCGCCTTTATTTCCCTGACCACCCTGGGAACCTGTATCACCTTTTGCGCCGGTAGTTCCCTGAGATCCAGTATCGCCCTTTGCACTCGATGCTCCCGCAGCCCCCGTATCACCTTTTGGCCCTGTCGCTCCGGTTGGTCCTGTCGATCCGCTACCGACTCCGCCGCCGGTGGACGCTATCTCGATCGTCTGTCCGCTTTGAGTAAGCGTGACATTTGAGCCGGCCTTCAGATCAACATGGCCGGTCAATCTGCCGGCTTCCGAGCTTGCGATGCTTGAGACCACGTTCGATGCTGCAGCATAATATGAAGAAGAGTTGCCGCCCAGGTTATCCGAATCAGCCGCTTTCAGGGCATAACCGACGGATACTATCCTTGTCCTTGGCGAAAGCGTTTCCCCGCCGATGGATATTTCAAGGTATCTTGTGTCGGTCGAGAAAACGGATGAAGCTATCGAAAAAGATTCGCCCAGGATGACATTGAATATGCCTTCGTTCACGGTCACCGAATGGCTTTCGGGAGCTCCGGAAGGCCATATCTTGTTTCCGCCGGCATCGTAAATCGCGAAGGTCATTGCTTTTGCGCCGCTTTCCGGCGTGCCGTACTGGTTCGTGACGCGCCCTTCATAATTCATCAATCCGGGGACTGCCGCGTAGGAAACACTTGAAAGGAATAAGGCGATTAGGACGAAAAATATCGATTTTTTCATGATACCTCCTCCAAAAACTTTATTTATTATTACCCCGCTTAATTATACGCTTTAAAAATCATAAAAAGCAAGCAAAATTATAGTCAATCCGCCAAGAACAGCAGGAACTTCCCCAAATCCTGATATTCTGATATACTGCTGCCTTGGTGATCTGCCGTGGCCCTATCGTCTAGTGGTTAGGACAGCGCCCTCTCAAGGCGTAAACACGGGTTCGACTCCCGTTAGGGCTACCAAGTTATAGCTGCGAACCGTCGGTTTTTTTGAATCGGCGGTTTTTTGTTTTTGGGAGGGTGTTCGGCGGCCGGCGCTAACATGCCGTCGGTAAGCTGGAGGTTTTTAATACAGAAAGACAAAAGGCATTTCTCTTCTTACTTTCTTTTGCTTGCCTGCCCTGGTCTCTCGACAGAGCAGGCCAGGGACCAAAAGAAAGTAACAAAGAAAACTCAAGCGTTTCTGACGGGCTTATTGCTCCGCCTTATCATCTCTGGAACCCAGAAACGCATTTGAGCTGGTCATATAAGCAAGATCTTATTAAGTGCATAGGGATAAAGGCAACCTGAATATACGGGTCGGGACAAAATCGACGGCGTTGGATCTCTTTTATTAAATTGTATTTAATGTTTTGTGTTTTTTACCTTGCGAGCATGGGGTGCAGGGGCTTGCCCCTGCCGGCATTCTTTTTCCCATTTTCTTTTGCTGGAGAAAGAAAATGGGTGGGATAGGAGAGGAGAACTAATATAACCGACAAACTGCCCATGGTAGGGCAAAGCCCATCATTATGAAAATCTTAGTTGAAGATTTGCGTGAATATACGAACAATCCCTTGAATAGAAACCATATATATGTATAATAACGCCGGTTTGAATTAAGGAGGTCAAATATGTTAAAGAAAATATTGATAATTCTGGTGATCCTGGCGGTAGTCATTGTTGTTTCCGCGGCGGCATGGCTTTCCTATATGGGTTTCTTTGCGAAGGTAACAGTAATTGAAAGGAAGATGGGGCCTCTCACTTTTGTCTACATGCCGTTCAAAGGCGACTACGCGAAAACAGTCCCGGTTTTTGAGGCGGTCCGCAACAAGCTCGCAAAAGAATTCAACGTCAGGAACGTCGAAGGCATGGGCATATATTACAGCGACCCCAAGGCCACGAAAAAGGAAGCCCTGAGGAGCGATATCGGATGCCTCCTCGAGAGGGCCGACGCGTTAAGGGCGGACGAGATAATGAAGAGAATGAAGGTCAGGATAATGTTCCCGAAAAAATATTGCACCGCCGAGTTCCCGATAAAGAACCAGATGTCGATAATACTCGGCATAATAAAGGTCTACCCCGAGATCACCAAGTACATGAAGACCAAAGGTTACAGAATGACCCCGGCAATGGAAATATACGAGAAGGGCAAGATCATTTACGCTTTCGAGATAAAGAAATAATATTGTTATGGCTAAAGCAATAAAATTGATAATTTCCGTTCTCGCTTGCCTGCTTGCCGGATTTGTCGGCTCTGCCGCCACTATGCCTTCCATACCGACATGGTACGCCTCTCTTCAGAAGCCGGCCTTTAATCCCCCCAACTGGATATTCGCCCCCGTCTGGACAACATTGTTCATAATGATGGGCGTTGCCGCGTTCCTGGTATGGGACAAAGGCCTGGAAAATAAAAAGGTCAGGATCTCCCTTGCGATATTCTGCCTCCAGCTTTTATTGAACGTTCTCTGGTCCGTACTGTTCTTCGGCATGCATTCGCCGCTTTACGCGTTCATCGACATAATGATGTTGTGGGCATCGATACTGGCGACCATTATTTATTTTCACAGGATATCAGCGGCAGCGGCTTACCTGCTTATCCCTTACATATTATGGGTAAGCTTTGCGTCGGCATTGAATCTCTTTATAGTCATTCTTAACAGATAAGCAAGTGGGACCCCGACGGCCTAATATTTCGATATAAATCCTGGAAGACTTGTCGAATTTATGCTAGGATATGGCGAAATATATGAACTTATTCCTTGCAGTATTCCTGATATCCGCCGCGCTCACGTTGCTTTTGACGCCGGCCGCAAAGAAGATCGCCTTAAATGTCGGGGCAGTTGACAGGCCGTCTAAAAGAAAGATACACAAGAACATAATCCCGAGGTTTGGCGGCCTTTCCATCTTCATCAGCTTTGTCGCGGCAATTATTTTTTCCCTTGTTTTCGCGAAAAGCTTCGGCATCAAGCTGAACGGCAAAGAGATCCTCGCGCTCCAGGGCATACTTTACGGCGGAACGCTTATTACGCTCCTCGGCCTTTTTGACGACCTTAAAGGCGTTCCCGCCCTTGCAAAACTGGCAGGACAGATAGCCGCTTCAGGCGTCGCGGTCTATTTCGGCGCGCAGATACTTTTTGTCTCGACCCCCTTCACAAAAATATTAATGCTCGGGGCATGGGCGATACCCGTGACCGTGATGTGGATGGTGGCGATAACGAACGCGATAAACCTCATTGACGGGCTGGACGGGCTCGCTTCGGGGATAACTTTCATAGCGGCGGCCACATTGTTCATTGTAGCCATGAAGATGGGGCAGATGGATTCAGCCATCCTTCTTGCCGCCTTGGCCGGCACGGCGCTTGGTTTTTTAAAGTATAATTTTTTCCCCGCCTCGATATTCCTGGGGGATTCCGGAAGCTTGTTATTCGGATTTTTGCTTGCCTGCGCTTCTATTGTGGGCGTGTTAAAAAGCACCCTTGTCATCGCACTTGTCATACCGATCATTGTATTGGGGATACCGATCTATGACACGGCCACGGCGATAATAAGGAGGGCAATTAAAGGAAGGCCGATATTTGAAGCGGACAAAAAGCATTTGCACCACAGGCTCATGAAAGCAGGTTTCAATCAAAGGCAGGTCGTCATAATGATATATATCGCGTGCCTCATACTTAGCCTTGCGGCGCTCGCGGCCACTGTCTTCGATAATTATCCCACTCTCATATTCCTGTCGCTGTTCGTTGTCGTCGGGATACTCACGCTTGACCTTGCGAAGGACCTGTTAAGGAACATGTATTTCTTGAACGGAGACAGGAAAAAGTGATCCACCAGAAAAGGATCCTGTTCGTTTTTGGCACGCGACCGGAAGCTATTAAAATGGCCCCGGTCATTTCCGAGGTCGCAAGCCATCCCGACATGTTCGAGCCCGTGATAGTTGTCACGGGGCAGCACAGGGAAATGCTCGACCAGGTCCTGAAGGTCTTCGGCATAATCCCCGACTATGACCTCATGATAAT
>Ga0315295_10005895_pt1 | contig 10473 bp, 10 predicted proteins | sample YL17G14_0_MG_FD_204453 | JGI IMG/M metagenome (GOLD analysis project Ga0315295, IMG submission 204453) | Sediment microbial communities from Yellowstone Lake, YNP, Wyoming, USA - YL17G14_0 | ecosystem: Environmental > Aquatic > Freshwater > Lake > Sediment | place: USA: Wyoming | collected... | reverse complement strand
TATAACATTTTGCGCAACACAAGACTGAACCAGATTTATCACTTTCCATTTGTTATTAATTTCCTTAAATGTAAATTGTGTTATCATTGGGTCATCAAGAATAGCATGACCATCTTTGTAATTCTGTAACCACTTACAATTTGTTGTATATATGACTGTCGACTTATTAAGAAATACATATTCCTCATTAATTATCGTAATCTTTTGATTTAAAAGTTCGCTAAAATCAAGTTTGATAACATCAAAAAATTGCTTATAATCAAGAGAATTACCATTGTAAGTGTAAATAAAATCGGGAGATTCAAGACATGATTCAGCAGTGATATCATAATTAACCTCTTCACAACCTTTAAAAATAGTTTTTACAACTTCTTTTACTTCTGCTTTTATTTTCTCTTTCTGAGCATCAGATACAGGCTTATTGTTTGTTCCGCATGAAAAACAGACAATAAGCAAAAACAGAAAAATAAATCTTGTTTTCATCCGATTGGGTGTTAGTGAATGTATATAATTAAAATATCTGTAAGTCAATGATATTGATATAAGTTGCATCTAAAAAAACCAAAGTCATCCTTTCTTTTATGTTTCCATAATCCATTTAAAATGGCAGCAATCATGACCCTGCATCAGTGTTTTTTCTCTTATAAGTTTTAGATTGGGGTTGAATTGTTTTGTCCATGGATAATCCCGATAGCAAAATGCTGCATATCCAATATCTCCTGCATCTGCTTCTCTGAATGTTTTTGCATACAGGCACTCTGTATATTTTATTTCTAATACAGTATCGTTATCAGTAAGAATTTCACCTGTAATTTCATTACTCATGTTTTCAATCAATTTTTTGGAAAAATCCGACCAAGTTTTTAGCGTATGTTCCTTATTTTTAAAATAAGCATCTTCATCGCTTTCATATACCATCTCAGAAGATTTCTTCAGCATTCCAAGGAATTTTTCTTTTCCAATCTGTTTCATCAGGTTTTTCATGGCAGGTATATAATTTTCCTTGAACGCAAAGTTGTATACATGCTGCATAGTCATTCCAGAATCTGATTCGAACTTATGTTTCTGGTCGGTTGTGATGGGATTAATTCTATCGGAAGCAAAGGCGATAGGAGCGGCTAAACAACAAAAAGCACACGAAGACATAGTTTTTCTTAAAAACTCTCTCCTGTCATTTTTGATTAAAGTATCATTTTTCATTGATTATGTTATAAGTTTGATACAAGTCACTGGCTGAATTCTGCAAAGTCAATTATATTAGGCAAGTTACACCAGTAAAAAACCAAAGTCAAATAAATCAATTCAGATGTCAGCCAGTTGACTACCGACTATTTGTACGTAATTAATATTTTGTCTAACTGATGTAAATTTCTGAAATTTGATGTTCAAAGGCTTCAGGGTTATAGCAACTATTAAAGAAGTAAATTCAATTCTTTAATTGCAATGGACATTTTAAAAATCAACAATGGCAAGGTCGAATTACGTAAAGACAACGGTTCGCTAATCAGAATCTTTGGAAACGGTGATGTAGTTAATGCAGACATCAACGATGATGGCTCTCTGATTTTAATAACAACAATCAGGGGAAAGGTTGAACTACGTAAAGAAAATGGTTCATTTATTAGAAGCATTGGAACTACCAAAAGAGTATGCAAATTCTGGCGAGGTATAATCTATGGATTCTGATTTCACAGTGGTAAAAAATTGATAGTTGTTATTAATGATACTACAAAGATATGAAATATAGCAGTATACACCAATACAAGTGGTAAAAAAAAATAATTATTTCAAAATGTGGTAAAAAAACATATATTGATTATCAGTATATTAGTATATAAAAATAGTTCTGCCACCCCGACAAAAGAAAAAGTCCGTAGTCCCGCATTAGGGACAGGGCTTTTTCTTTTAAGTCACCCCCCCGACCAGGATCACAGCAGGTAATCCTGCCACTCCGACAATTGAACATTAGAGAGTTACAAGATTTTGTGACTCTCTTTTATTTTTGCCATTTGTACACAATTTGAAACACAGCTTTCTTGTAGGGTATACTCTGAAATGCAATTGTTAATAAAAAGCCCGATCTACCAATAAAATAAATTTGACTTGCATTAGTATTTTGCAGAACTTTAATTTTGCCAGCATCCTCTTTAATTTGGCATAGGTAGGTTCGTAAATGGATTAATTTAATAGGGACTAATAACTTTCTTTTCAAGGATGCTGGCTTCTTTATTAATAAGAAGCCCCGGCAATCGCTGATAATTACAAGGGCTGGCACTCGCTGCAATCCAAGTTCTGATTATATCTTATATCATATTGCAATTATAAAAGGTTCCTGGGCCTTATACAAAAGGAGATGTTGCTTTGAATGTTAGAAAAGCTTATGAAATCGGGAATATTCTTTTAGAAAATGGATTTGCTCCTTATATTCCTCACTCTACACACTTTTGGCATATGTTATTCCCAAAACCATGGAGTTATTGGTTAGAACTTGATAAAGAGTTTTTACTAATCTGTGATGCAATTTATAGAATAAATGGTGAATCCAAAGGTGCGGACCTTGAAATTGAATTTGCCAAAGAATATGATATTCCCCAGTTTGATGATATCACCAAATTATGTAAACATTTTAATTTATAATATCATGGTTACTGAAAAAATAAAAAGGTATGTTGATAGTTTACAAAAGATTTATGCAGTCATAATTGCCTTAGCAATAAGTCAAAATGGATAATAAGGTATTTATTATGCCCCGGAGTGGATTCCGATGGCTGAAACAGCTATTGTTATAAACGAGTTATTGACCTTCCTCCAGCATCCCTTGCTCTTCCAGCCATTTCCTTACCCTTTCATGCTCTGCCTGATATTTAGCTTCAACGTTTTGAAGTATCTTTTGAAATCGTTCTTCATTGCGGATGCTGTTAAACAAGACATCATGTTTAGCATAGCTTATCCACCATAATCCATAAAAATTCATTGTATTAAACTCATCAAGATATTGATAAGCCTTTTCTTTATCACCTAAAAAAGCATAGATACCTGCCAGATCATATTGTGCTCGTTTTGTAAGTGCTATATTCCTTTTCAGTTTAATACTTTCCGTACCATACTTGATCTGAGGCTTCTTTAAAGTTACCATTTTCATCGTAATACAAACCTTTTAAATAATATGCTTCATCCAGTTGATCATCAATGGAAAGTGCCTGATTTACCAGAACCAGCATTGAATCAAGAAAGTTTTCTTTAAAATGGTCTGGCCAGTAATGTCTATCATAATATAAACTTGCCAAACCAGTATAAGTCTTGGCATAATCAGAGTCTATTTCAAGAGCAGATTTATACAAATTAACGGCTGTCTAATAAGAACTTAAATCACGGGTTTTCTCATATTTCTTCAGATAATCGTTTGCTTTCAGATATAAATTATAAGCTGTCATTTTTGAAGTAGGGATTTTCTCAATTATTTGTTTTTCTTCAGGGGTAATTACTGCTTTTAATTCTGTTGCTATTGCTTGTGCAATCTGGCTTTGTAAACTGAAAAGGTCTGTTGTTTCCCTTATTTCCTGTTCATAGGTTCTTCCCCATAGATGATTCTCTTTACCTTTTGCCTTTATTAACTGTACCCGCAAGCGAAATTTATTACCATATTTTTGTCCACTGCCCTTAACCATATAACTTACTACAAGTTTCTTAGCAATTTCAGGAATAGTTGGTCTATCTGAACCTTTGTATTGGTCGGTAGATGTACGTGAAAGAACTTTGAAATCTTTGATTTTCTGAAGATTATTCAGAACCTCTTCCATAAGTCCGTTAATAAAGTACTTATTACTATCAACAGGACTGTCATTGATAAAGGGTAATACAGCAATTGATTTATCAAGTTTTAAAATATCTGCATTCAGGTTTCTTTTGCTAATAAAGTTAAATACTACTAATGCAATGATTATTGCTCCACTTATGTATGTAGCAATCTTCCATCCACTTGAAACCTCATGAGTCGTATGATCAACATGTTTAAGTTCACTGACTGGTTTTGTTTTCTTGACACCTGAAGGAGTAATATCATAGATCCACGAAACGAAAACAGAAATAACGAAGCCTATGCAAAGCAGAACGATTACAAATGTCATGGTCCAGTCTGGCCGTTTTAATGACGGTCCAATAATATCGACAAGCTGGAGGATACCGAAAGCTATTGCAGCATACACGGTTATCACATGGATAACCTTCCTTCTTTTCAGTTCCTGCCGGAACCTTTCAAAACTATTGAGTTTCTGAGCCATCAGGTATCTTTTTGGCTTTATGTATGTACAGTTATGCTATCCTGATACCAAAGTCAAGTGAGATCAGATTATTGCCAATATTGGGATAAGGACTTACCCCCGCCAAGTTCAGGGAAAGGCTCTGAATTTTCTTTTATAGATTTTGGTATTGCAGTCAATACATCCCCAGAGAGGATCATTACCCGTTATACTACAATCTCCTAAAATAATCTTCCCGGCTTCCGCTTCAAGTGCAGTCTTATAACTTGGTTCTCCGTAAATGATCTTAACCACTTTTGGAGAGTCACATTTCGGACATTTGTCTGGCTTCATATGAGAAAAATACCGCATTTCTATTTTAAAGAAAAAATTTCAACCCGGTGTTCCCGGTTGTTTCTAATAACCGGATTTAATAATTAGATACTTTTAGTGTTGATGTACACAAGCATAAATCAGATTTTTCAATCTTTTTTTGGATACAGGATATCTTTTGCTTTTGCTCTGCTCAACCATAGAAGGATTGCAAGCGCAAATGTAAGAACTGCCGGTAAGGCGGTAAACCATACATTTGATCCTTCTTCAATGGTTATCCATGCCCATAGCAGACCAAAACCACAAAGAAGGCAGCCTAAAGTTATGGTCGTCACAAATATACCTTGGTTTTGTGGATTAAGATAAACAAGAATGGCGCCTGCTCCAAGAGCAAGTAACACGCCACCCGACCAGCGTAGCCAGCCATGAAACACTGGCGTATCTCCTGATAAATTCACCAGAAAATTAGGTACTAAAAAATAACCTATGCCATAAACAATAGATATTACAGCAAAGATCATTAACACAACTTTTAAAAATCCAACATTTTTATTTTCAGCCATATGTTACCCTCCATGTTTTTTTACCGGGTTGAAATATTTTTGTGTAAGGGTTAATTCTTAATGGTTTAGAAGGAGAAATTTACATCAATAAAAAGGCAAAGTCAAGTTTATTTAATAAAAAACCCCGGAGCTGATTTCCGAAAATAATTGACATTCAAATTCAGACTATTTGCATCATAATTTTGAATGTTTGTCAAAATCCTGATAATTAATATATTAGCATAGCACAATAAATTATATTTTTGATAGAGCCAGTACTCCGTCAAGCTATCAATTTGATGCTGGCCCACAGCTATTATTGTTAGCAAGAGTGCTGGCTTCTTTTTTTGTATTTCATTTGTATAATTTCTTATCTTTGCTTTGGGCCAGCATCTTTCACCTTTTCCAATTCTGGAAATTAACACAATTAAATACTGATTAACAATTAAACAAATGGGATGCTGGCTTCTTTTAATTCCAAATATCACTTAATTGGTTACAAAATGTAGTAATAAAAGCCCCCGGAGCTGATTTCCGAGGGTTAGTTATAGATCGTTATTATCAATTAATATTTGAGTTAGTGAATAGAAATGCTATATTTATTTTGTTAATGTGTCAGCTTATTTCTGAAGTAATAAACCTCATATAATTAATCATATTTTCTAAAACGGAATATGCCGATAATTCCTGCAATAACTCCTTCAATACTGGAAAAGCCAGTGGCTTTGACAATAGTTGGCCGGATCATATTGACCATAAAAACCGGAGTTAAGTGCTTGTTGTTTAATTATATATGTTAAATATAATCAGACGGCCAAATATGGTCAATACACCCAGCTTTTGCAGTTAGCTCGTTCATGGTTTATTTCAAGGCAAACACCTTAAAGTCTTCCATCAAGCCGTAATCGATCATATAATAGGAATTTCCTTCAGGCTGAATATCCGGGGCGTTAATGAAATTAGCGGGTCTGCCACCAACCCCATTAGGCACCGTCACATGATGAGGCCCAAAGGTGTTTTTTAAACTTCCGATGACGATGATGTCAATATTATTTTCACCCTGGTTTAATTCCATAGCATAAACATAGGGTTTAGCTTGAATTATTCCGACCTCCTGACCATTAATATTGACTGCTGTAACTGTGCCACTCCAGTTGGGTAGTTCAATCTCAAATTTACCTGCCTTTTCAACCCTGATAGTTTTTGAATATTTGACGGACTGCCCGAAGTATGGCATTCCCTGCGCTTTCCAGGATCCGAAAGTAAGAGGTCTCGGAGCAATCATTCTCCACCCATGACTGGTCGATTCAAGTCCAAAGTTGCCCAGCAGGTAAACCGGTTCAATTTCACAGTTAACACTGAAAGGATCGGCGAGCAGCCGTACTTCATTCTTACCTTTCTTCAATAGTTTTTCCACATTAAATACATAAAAATCCGGATCCAGCCAGCTTTCACCTTTTACAGGCTGAATAAGAGTTCCGTTAAACGAAACCGTATATAGCCAGGGGCGTTCCACAACCAGCTTCATCCCCTTGAAATCTATACCTCCGCTAATTTCAAAATTGTAAGCAACTTCAAACCTGTCTCCTTTTTTGTAATCTTTATCCTTATCAAGGAATTCAGTCCTAAATTGTGAGGACTGAAACCAAGGATTCCCTTCATCAAAACCAAAATGTTTATATATAGAATCAGATGCATTCTTAAAATACATGTCAGTTTCAGGGCCGTTTCCAATTTTAAGTTTTAAATAATCCTGGTTAAAGATATTCGGGCCAAGGCATGAAATCTCAGTTTTAGAGCCTTCAACAGGTACACGTATTATCTCTTTGGCCACAGGTGCCGGATCAACCACCTTATCCTTAAATACGTAAACCATATAACTTCCAGATGGATAAAGCTCTACAGGGAAGCTGACCTTATCCCCTGATTTTTTATAGGGTATCGGTAATAACTTACCAGTTTCAGCAGAAAGTTCCTCAACCGAGGCGCCGGTAACCGTAATCTCAGCAGCAGAGATATTGTCGAGGCTGAAATTTGTGAAAAATATCACCTGTCCGTCTTGCATCTGGCGGCGGTGATGATATAACAGGCCATTAGCTTCGGTAACATTAACAGTGAAATTAGGTTCGAGCAATGATGCATTGATGATTTCAGGAGTCAAAACAGGATATTTTATCCAGGATTTACCTGAAGTAAGTTTTATTAATTTATCAGAAGGCTCAGCCGCTATATACCTGGCACCTTCTCCCAGTTGAATTACTTTTCCTCCATTAGCAACATATTTTTTAAGTAGATTGAACGTTGGTTTTTCGAAATTATCCATTACATCTGGCACGATTACAATATCATAACTGCACTGGTTTACACAGAATTTTTTCCTGGATACTTTGCCATAATCACGGATAATATTCTCATCTCCAAGATCATACTCAACCTGTTTTTGTTCAAGAAGGCTTAACATGCTCCTGAAAGCAGGATTTATATCATTAAAACGCTTGTTAATTTTGTCTTTTTCCGGAGAGAAATACATCCATGCTGTGGTAGTGGGTTCAAGGATCAGTATCCTGTTTTTCTGTTTTCCGGATGAAAGTGCACAGGAAAGTCTTCCAAAATAGTCGGTCTGGTAGTGGTACTGTTTCCAATATGGTGCGTAGGGTCCGAATGATTGAGGATAATCGAATTTTCGGTCGCCCATAAGCGACATTAACGAAAGATGCTGATTAAGCAGATTAACTCCCAGGACAAAAGCCCAATCGCCATTGCGTTTCATCTCATCAAACCGGAATTCCCAGCCTGAACCTCCATACGCTTCGCAAAGAGCCCGCCCATATCCAAACTGATTCACTGCGGAAGAAAGCTCTTTAACCGAGCGAATATTTCCAAACTGGTCAGGACGAATTATTTCAGAATTATAAAGAAGGTCAATTCCAGGTATTTGATGGTACGCATACATGGCCATATTATCAGGTCCCTCGATGGGACTTGGCCAGCCATGTTCCCAGTAATGCCCCGTCCATGATAGATTATTTTTCTTACAGTAAGAAGACATGGGTATGGACCAGCGCTTAATAAACATATCAAGGATGGTAGCATAATAATCATGCCTTAATTTCATCCAGTTGCCGGTTTCTTTAATCATTGAAATCATATTGGATTCAAGGTTATAGCCGTGTAACTTCTTAAACCATAATGCCAGGTCGGGAGACCAGCGTACGGTTTCTCCGATATCAGAATCAGTGTTGGGCTCATCAGTGAATACCCCCGGGATGGTTTTACCGAAATCATCACCAACGGAATTTTTATACCCTGTAAGTGTAATGTCAATAAATTTCTCAGTTACGCCCTTTACGAGCAAATCAACATAGGAAAAACCACCGTACCATTTAGACTTTGGGAAATCACGCAGAGTGAAAACCATATACTGTCCGAATGAACCATTTTCTTGTGATGCTGTTGCGGTGATATCCTGCCACTTCCCGTATACATTTTTAAAAACGTATTTAACCCGCTGATTTTCTCCAATGGACAATGTGCTCATTTCATGGGGTACCAGAGCAACACCCTGGTTATAAGATTCCGGCATCTGTTCATTTACATGTCCACCGGCAAATCCGCTCGGGTAAGAATCTTCATCATAAATCCAGAGTTTCATGTCCAACTCCTTTGCAACATCCCTCGAATATTTAACCAGGTCGAACCAATGGGATGAAAGATATTCGGTCATCAAACCATACCTTGGATGAAGAAATACTCCACCGAAGCCTCTCTTCTTAAATTCACGGAGAGTACGATCAATATCTTCTTTCGAAATACTCTTATTCCACACCCAGAAAGGAGCTGACCTGTACTCTGATGAAGGATCAGAAAAAATGGAAATCAGCTGATCAAAGGAATTTACTTTTGGAGCAACAATTTTTTTCTCTTTCTGTTGACAGGAGAAAAGAATTGATATAATAAATACCAAATTAGTTAGTTTAATCTTCATGACAGTGCGTATTGTTATTTTATTATGAAATATTTAGCTCACCAGGATTATAGTTAATTTAAAGATTTATAGATCATTGTTAAAGTGCTAACCGGTTGAAAGATACAAAATAATTTATTAAACAAATATTCAATCATTCCTTGCAGGTTTTTTACTAGGCAATGCCAAAACTATTTCAATATCAAATTATTATCAGGGTCAATATTGAGATTGGAAGAGGTTTTTTATTAATAACTTCTGATTTTTTAGAACATTAGGATTGGGACTTTAAATTCCAATGGAATACCCTTGTTTTATAGTTAATATCTACCTGTTCTTGGGAAAGATTAAATAGTTACTATATGTTTTATACTTGTCATGAAAATCAACAATCAGCAAAAAGTGCAAATTACTTAAATTGATGCATTGACTGCTTAAATGCACAACGCCTGAATTTTTAAAAAAGGGCCTCTCTTTTCTCCTGATTTTTATCGTTCAGTTGTTAAACCGCGTCATAAGAAGTTAATACAGCATATTCGTTCCTTAACCAAAGCGAAGATCTGGTATCATACCTGCGGTTCGTGTATGGAATATATTCACGATCTGATTGATATAGGTGTAGATATAATCAATCCTGTTCAAACCAGTGCCAGGAACATGGATCCTGTTCAATTGAAGAAACATTTTGGGAATCATATCGTCTTATGGGGTGGTGGTATTGATTCTCAGCATATACTGCCTTTTGCAACACCTGATTGTGTAAAGAAGGAAGTTCATCAATCTCTTGAAATCTTCAAACCTGGCGGAGGATATGTGTTCAACAATATTCATAATATCCAGTCGGGAGTACCTGCTGAGAATATTATAGCGATGTATGAAGTGGCATATGAGTCTGGATTCTATCATTAATCATAACCCATAAATAAGGGTCTGATTTTTATCAAATTGAGGCATCAGAAAAATTTTGGGGAAATAATTAATAGTGCAGAAAAAGCGATAAAATTTGAATGTATCATAAGTTTTTATCCCGCATCATGCCCAAAAACAAGAACGCCTCAATTCGATCATTGCCATAGTGTTAATAGCTTTTTGTCGGGCAGCATGATCCTAGCGCACTTGTGTTGTTTTACAATTAATTCTTAAAACTCAATTTCACTTTCCGTTTTGCCTTAAGCATTGCTGATTCAAGGTCGATTGATGCACTCTTTTTAAGTTTACTCTCTTCCGCAGCCTCCATGAATGCGTAAATCTCCAGAGTTTCTTCAGCTTTGACAGGTACTACTCCTGTATTAAAAAATTCAGTAATTTTTACCAGTAACGGGTTGTATCCATGTTCTTCTCCAAGGAACAGATTACCTTTTTCCCCGAATGCGATTCCTCCAATATCATATATGCC
>Ga0315295_10005894_pt1 | contig 10474 bp, 10 predicted proteins | sample YL17G14_0_MG_FD_204453 | JGI IMG/M metagenome (GOLD analysis project Ga0315295, IMG submission 204453) | Sediment microbial communities from Yellowstone Lake, YNP, Wyoming, USA - YL17G14_0 | ecosystem: Environmental > Aquatic > Freshwater > Lake > Sediment | place: USA: Wyoming | collected... | reverse complement strand
TGGTGGCAGCAGCATCTACTACAAAATGTGGTATTGGGACACATCAACGACAATTTACTCCATAAATGCGATACGTTATGCAGAGTCATCTGACGGGCAGACATGGGCAAATGATCAATCACTTACACAGAATTCGCCACCACTCGTTACCGGTGCTGGCACCGGCTGGAATAGAGGAACCTATGGTCCAGTAGACGTCCTCTATTACGCCTCTGCCACAAATACGGGAAGCAATCCTTTTGATTTCTCATATGTGATGTACTTTGACGCAACAACAGGCGCAGAAGAAGAGATAGGTCTTGCGTATTCCTCTGATGGAAAATACTGGAACCTGTATGGAAGCCAACCTGTTCTTCACAAAGGTGCCCTCGGGGACTGGGATGAACACTATGTCACCTTTGGCACCATACTTGAAATCAATGGTACGTTTGAGATGTGGTACTCCGGCTGGAGGTTGTGGGGCTACGACCAGATATTCAATATAGGCTATGCAACCTCACCGGACGGAATCAACTGGACCAAATCCACCAACAATCCCATTGCCTCCCTGGCTGCAGGAAGCCATGGCTGGAACGCGATATGGAGCTACACCCCTGCCGTGCTCTACGATGCTTTGCGATTCAATGGCCATGGGGAGGGGTGCGAGTACAAGATGTGGAGGAGTGGGAAGGACATAAATGATAATATGTACCTCGGGTATGCATCACTGTGTCTTCCTCAGGTATCTGCAAAGCCAAAAAGAGCATTCCCCTCCTTTTCCCTCCGTCCACTTGCGGAAAACAAGATAGGGAATCTCAACGAAGAAAAAATCGAAGTAGGAAACCTCCTCGCGCTTTCCAAAGAACGCGGACTTGACGCCTCCCAGTGCTTGGCATTCTATGAGGCAGGATTGAAGTATCTCGAAGATGCGGAAAGGTTTCTCCAAGGCAACAACTTTGTTGCCGCCAATACATTTGCCGTATATGCAGAAAGAGAGTTTGTGAAGGCACGTGACTGCCTTAAGTCTCTGCTCGGAACATAAGGGTGGTAATGCATCTTTTTATAGAGTGTTTTATTCATACCCTCCCATATCAATCATGAAAATGACCGCAATCTTTAAATTCCGTGCGGTCGACTACTGCCATGCGCGTCGGGTTTGTCCAGATGGAGCCAAAGATACAAGATGTGAGAACTAATGTCGAGAGGGCTTTGGGATTCTTGGGGCAGATGAAGGCTGATTTGATCGTGCTCCCCGAACTCTTCAATACAGGGTATGTCTTCCAGAGCCGTGAGGAGCTTGCGGAGGTGGCGGAAGAGATACCGGGCGGATTCACCACAAAAAGCCTGCAGGCATACTCCAGAAAAACAGGGACTGTCATTGTCGCAGGCATCGCAGAAAAGAGGCGGGGAAAGTTCTACAACGCTGCCGCATATATCAGGGGGGACATGGTGAAGGTCTACCGCAAGGTGCATCTCTTCTTCCATGAAAAGGATTTCTTTGAACCTGGCGACAAATTTTCTGTGTGGGACGGGGTAGGGGTCATGATATGCTTTGATTGGTTTTTCCCCGAGGCAGCGCGCACGCTCATGCTTAAGGGCGCAAGGCTGCTCGCCCATCCCGCAAACCTCGTCTTGCCGCACTGTCCGAATTCCATGGTGGTGAGGTGCATAGAGAACAGGATTTTTGCGATAACAGCAAACCGCATAGGCAAAGAACGCGGACTGGAGTTCATAGGCCTCTCAGAAATCGTGGACCCCAATGGCAAAATACTCTACCGTGCATCTCGTGACAAGGAAGAATCGCATGTGGAAGAAATAAATCTCGATGCGGCAAAGGATAAAGACATCACAGAACTCAACAATATAATGAAAGACAGGAGACCGGATTGCTACATGCTTTGATTATTATTTGTGGAAGAGCTCAATATGCAGAGGGCTCTTACTTTTCAACATCTGTGCTTTATGCTTTTAGGACAAAATAGGGCATAATTCAGATGACATTTCGTTGGGCCTTATGCCCTTCAAAAGATGATTTTCAAAGAGGGATATACTTCTAAATATCCCGCAATTCCAGTATTAGGAAAAGAATATAAATAGAGATACAATATTCCCTGAAAGTATGATAAACATCTGTGATATCTACAGGGCGAAAATACCCAGAAGCAGTTCAGTAATCCTCATTGGACCCGGATTAGAAGAACATATTCGTGGGATAAGCGAGATTCCTGCGCGAGTTCCCTATGACCCTGGTCCCTTGTTTTTCGCAACATATTTGAAGGGCGGAACCTTGCACCTTTTTGATAGACCTGAGCTTGACTACGCCTCCTTGCAGAATTTTTTTGACTATTGGCGAAAGCTGGGAACCCGTCTTTGCACAATCCGATTCATTCCAGGAGACATGAGACTCCAGGCGGACAGGCGTAATCTGATAGAGGAGGGAGACACAAAAAGAAAAGATGTGGTAATCATAGATCACCTCACTTTTTCGAGGCACATCGCCCCCTACATCATATTTGATCTTGGTGAAAAATTGTATCCACCCCAAGTCGATGTATGGCAATATTTCGCACAGATATACAAAGGATTGTTAGGAATGCATTCTGGAAAGATAATAATGCATTTTGAGGATTCCCATTGGCAGGTGACATTGCGAGAACGCATGAAAAAGGCATTTTCCAGCGAGGGATGCAGCGTGAAAATCTTAGAAGGCATAGAGGATTCTTATCGCCTCGATGATGAGCACATTTGGGAAATGGTCGAGAGGAGGATGATTGAGAGCGCGAGATTCAATCTACAGGCTCAACAGATAGTGCCCACCCATAGTTCGAAATCCATACTTATCGCAGAACCCATACTCTCTATAAATGATAACCTTACTCTTCATGCAATATAATCATGGGTTTCTAAGATGGGTCCTCGGAATGGACAGGGATTTCCAGTTCTCTCCTGAAAAATGTTTTGTGAGAAAGACAATCTGGCCGATATGATACGCATAGTGGGCAAGCTGTCTGTGAATCGCCTCGGCAACAGAGAGCGGCTCACCGCGGATGCTGACCCCTCCTGAAAGATCGGTCTCAGTGAGAGAATTCAGAGCCTGGAAGAGACACTGCCATCCACTTTCCCAAATCCCAAACAGCTGCTCGCGTGTCATTCTTATATCTGTGTAAACTCAGCGTCTCTATTGCGATTAGGTTTCTCGCCATCCGTTGTCAGAAAGTCAGTCCAGCGGGATTTCATGTTACCACTTAAATGCCTCACGAGTATGCCTATGCTGTTGGATTCAGAATCAAGCATTTTTTCCAAATCCTCTTCCCTGTCAATCTGCGCCATTGCCCTTTCACTGAGTCTCTTCTGCCTTCCGAATTCATGGATGACAGAACTCAGGAAAATTGCGCCAATGTTTTTTTCCATATTATCGCCCTCTTTTCTATTCAAAGTAGATATTCTTAAGGATTTTTAGGAAAAACCCTATTTTTTACCTTTATTTGCAAACCTTTTTAAGCCTATATTTTTTCCATCACTCTCATAGCGATTACATGCCTAAGACAGAAGACCAGCATCTGAAGCGCGAGGTAAAGTGGTTCGGCTCCTTCGCAATGGGATACGCTGATGTTGGGGCGGATATCTATATAGCGTTGGGGCTTGTGGCATTCTATGCTGCAGGCGCTTCCCCCATAGCCTTTGCCATTGCCTCCATAACATATGTGTGTACGGCCCTCTCCTATGCAGAGTTGACTTCCACCTATCCCTATGCCGGAGGCGCTCAGGTTTATGCCATGAAGGCATTCAATGATGGCGTGGGATTCATTGCAGGCTGGACAGTCATGCTTGATTACACGATAGATATTGCCCTTTTTTCAGTGGCATCGGCTGGATACTGGCTGTTTCTCTTTCCTGAGCATAAGACGAACATATTGGAATTTACCTTGAATGGTATACCCGTTGAAATCTCATATTTGGGTATCGTTGCCCTCGGCCTTGTCATCCTTCTCATCGTCATCAATATAATAGGCATACGTGAATCTTCTTTTCTCAATGAGGTGCTTGTTGCCCTTGACCTTTGTGTTGAGGGGACTTTGCTCATATTCGGATTATTCCTTGCCTTCGGCTTGGGGCAATTCCTCTATAATATCGCCATACTCGGGGCACCTGTTCCACGCATCGATGTTGCGTATATTCAGCACATTAGAAGCATTCCTCGTCAGAACTTCATTTATGGTGTTACCATCGCCATGACTTCCTTTATCGGCATAGAGTCCATAGCACAGGCTGCGGAAGAAACCAAACATCCCACACGCTGGATACCACGCGCCTTCAAGCTCTCCATCATATTTGTAATACTCTTTGCAGTGGGGCTCTCGGTAGTTTCCATGGGCATGATGCCATGGGACGTGCTCGCGGCGAACAAGAATGACCCCATCGCCAAGATAGCGTCTTTAATTCCCATAATTGGAAAATATTTTGCTTTTGTTGTAGCCGTTACAGGCGGGACAATATGTCTTGTCTCAACGAACACAGGCATCATAGGCGTCTCCCGTATTACTTACTCCATGGGACGCTTCAAGCTTCTCCCAAGTTGGTTCTACAAAGTGCATCCTAAGACCCGTACACCCATTCGAAGCATACTCTTATTCTCTGCCATAGGAGGAGCACTTGCCATAACAGCCAATCTGGACCTGATTGCGGACCTCTACAACTTCGGTGCAGTACTCTCATACATAATAGTGAATATGGCTTTGATTGTACTCCGTAATAAGGAACCAGATGCATATAGGGCATGGAAGCCGCGGGGGACAATTCTTATCCCTTTCAGAGGAAGGAAATATGAAATACCCCTGTTTGGACTTCTGGGATTCATTTCCTGTCTCGTCATCTGGATATGTGTCATAACATTCCACCCATATGGTCGCAAACTGGGCTTCTCATGGCTTGCCATAGGAATCATCATGTTCATTTTGTATAGACATAAAAAGAAATTGCCCATTTTTTCCACCGAAACAGGAAAGACCATTATGCCCTCAGGGTATACAATGCATGCCGTGGTGCTTGTGAGGACGCCCGAAAAGGAAGAATCTATACATTCATCGCTTCGCGAATCTCACATTGATTCCCGAATAAAAATTACTCTCCTCAACATAGTGGACCCGCTTGACCTGAACCTCGACTTTGCCCAGCCCGAGGCTTTCAAGAAATTGGACCAATATAAACTGTCTGCCTCAAACGAGCTTTCCTCTCTCGCAAAGAAGCTTAGAGATGAAGGATTCATAGCAGACTGGCGGGTGGAGGTTGGTCCTTTCGAAAAGATATTGGAGGTGGAGGCAGAGAATCCTTTCAACGACATGGTAGCTCTCATAAAGAGAAAGACGATGAGGTCTGACATTGAAAAAGAGAAATTTTCGGAAATCTATAACATACTCTCCAAACATCCCGCAAAACTCATGGTTATACGAAGGAGGGAATAGAAACGTATTTAAATATCCCTGCTGAAACTGGAATAGCTCAAAAGGGGTGATACATTGGCAAATGTCATGGTACTGTTACATATATTCGTGGATTCGGCAAAACTGGAAAAAGCGTGCGAGGCTTTGAGGAAATTACCCCAAGTCGTAGATGTCTATGAGGTTACAGGGGAATACGACGTGGTGGTGATAATAGAGTCAGACGATATAGCAGACTTCCGTGAGTTTCTCAAAAATAACGTCTTGAAGATAGACGGCATCAAGAGCACCGTTTCCTCTGTCGTCTTACACATCCACAAGAAAGACGGCAGATTGTTGGATTAGGGGGTTGAAATGAAGATAGAAAAGATACTTCTTCCCACTTCGGGATTGAGGCACGCCGAGATGATGGCTGAGCTTGCGGTGGATATCGCCCGCCTGCACAATGCCTCCATCACCGCACTCTACGTCATAGAGATTCCCATGCATCTCCCGGTCGATGCACAGTTTCCCGAAGAGGTGAAGAAGGGTGAAGAGGCAACACACAAGATACAGCAGATTGGAAAACCTCATGCCATTCTCGTGAATGCCAAGGTGGTGAATGCGCGCAAGGTGTCGGATGCCGTATTGGAAGAGGCAGAGTTAGGCAAGTACGATCTAATCATGTTGGGTGTTTCATCTCGAAAGCTTCTGAGGAAATTCTTCTTCGGGGATGCCGTCAACGAGGTAATCAAGAAAGCCCCCTGCATGGTCTGCGTGGGGAAATGTCCTTCTACAGAATGAACAATCTCACAGGGAATTGGTGAGTATTTCCCTCAGAGACGCAAAGGTTTCTTCCCTGGTTTCCCGTGTGAGGCGATAGAGGGTCACATCTTTTCTTGACTTGACCATATCATAGAAAGGGTGGGGGGCATCCATGATTGTGGCAAAGAGGGTTTGCTCCTCTAATTTTTCCAAAATTAGTTTCCGGAATGTCGCCGAATGGAGTTCCATCTTTCCAATCTCGTCTATGATTGCTCTCCCTCTTCCTACATGCCTGCATGATTCCTCGATGTCTGCCAGATTGACGCCATACCTTCCCACCTTAATTGGGGAGGAAGAATCTTTATGGGCGAGTATCCCGCAAAATCCGTCAAGCGTATGGATTGAAAATCCGACCCTGACACCTCTCTCCCTTATTTCCTCTGTGAAGAATCCTGACGCCCCATAAAAATAAGGGAGCATCTTCTTTGTGAGGGTCGTTTTTCCACAACCAGGTTTTCCCGTTATGAGCATGTTCATAAAAACCATTTCGAGATTGTCTTCAGGGCATCCATGTTTGTCAGGTCCAGGTGAAGAGGGGTGACTGAAACGTACCCTTTCGCCACGGCATCAATATCTGTCCCCTCCTCCGCATGTGCACTCGGTTCTCCTGAAATCCAGAAATATCTTTCGCCGCGCGGGTCCGTCCTCTCCGTGAGCCTGTCTGAGTAAATACGCTTTCCCTGCTTGGTGATGACACATGCTTTGGGAGAATTGATGTTGGGGACGTTGACATTGAGGAAGGTATGCTCTGGCAACCCATTCTCCACAATCTTTTGCGCAATGACAGACGCGACATGGGCTCCTGCAGAATACAGGACATCTTCGAATGCTGCCACGGATATAGAGAAGGCTTTTACGCCATGGATGGCAGCCTCCATGGCGGCAGAAACGGTACCCGAGTAGGTGATGTCGTCTCCCAGGTTTGCTCCCCTGTTGATGCCCGATGCCACGAGGTCTGGTTTTCCCAGCATGAGCATGGCGAGGAGTACGCAATCCGAGGGGGTGCCGTTGGTCATGTATGCCCTGCTTCCATCTCTCAGGAAAACCTCTGAGACACGCAGGGGTACGTGCATGGTGAGGGCATGCCCAACCGCTGACCTCTCCTTGTCTGGCGCAAATACTATGACCTCTCCCAATTTCTCTAACGCCTCCTTGAGAAAGAAAATGCCATCCGCATAGATGCCGTCATCGTTGGTGACAAGTATTTTCATGGTTTCAATAGGGAAGAGAGGTTTAAAAGGTTGAGGATTATATCGATTTCTTTTTTCCATAGAATATAAGAGGTCATCATCGAGATTATGGAAAAAGAATCATGCCTATCTGCTACCATACATCAGTCTTTTCTGGGTGAAGGCTCCTTTACGAGTTGACGAGGCGCTATCCTTAGGATAGCAGATGGCAACGCTCGTGTGCATCATTGGCAGCCAATAGGGCAGATGAAAGACCCTTCTCAGTCTACTGTCCATGTGATCGTAACTGACCCCAAGCATATTACCCTTCTCCCGTAGCTCCCAACGCAGAGTTTCCCAGAGGTGTTGAGCCACATGGAGATAACCGGGATGGAACCACACTCGGCTGGTTATAAGGCGACGAAGCACCCCATCACGAGGCACCAGGCCTGTGAGTCGGTTGAGCAGTTTGAGTGAAGAGGGCATATCCATAATTAAAGTCTGCTGCAGGGGAGGTTGGTCAAAGATGCCCATACCAGCCATTATCTTTCCCTGGACATCGGTTGCCACATAGTAATGATGATGTTCCTTCTTCAACCAATCTTCCAGGCTTTCCTCTGTCTCGGGCGGAAAAAAGTCATAGTCCGAATAGAATTGATTCAGACCCACAGCGACGGGGGGCAGTTCCTCCTCTCTGACTGAACGGATGATGACATTGAGCAAAGGCTTTGTAGAGTGGCGGCGGGTGGATGGTCCTCCATTATCGATTCGACCGACAAGACGGTCGAAGAGTCTTTCAAAAATCCTTAGCGAGCTTGTGTTACTGCTTTGAATATGTGCATAAAGCACACCATCGGGACCAATCTTCTCACGCGCCGTTTCCATTAGTTTGCAGACGAGATGTCTTCCAATGCCTTCTCTTCTCCATTTAGGGTGGACGACGAGTGTAAAGATATAGGCGGCCGGTCTTTCCTGCCCTCCAAAGTTCAACTTTTCCAGGCGAAAGAAGCCCGCACCGACCAGGCCATCTTCGCCCGGGATGCTGGCAACGATTCCTCCGAGTTCTCTATACAATCTTGAGTAGACGGTGAAAGCATCCGGATTATACCTGACGCCTGTCGTGATGAGTCCCGTGTCTGGGCTTGCCTGTATGAGTGCTGTCAGAGCAGGTTCATGGGATGAACTCAAAGGGTGAAAATTGATGTCCATAGACTCACCTTTTCCATGTATTCATTTTAATCTCGGGTTTCTTAATATAAATGCTTTCCTCACTCACTGATTCCCATAAGGTCGCACAAGAACGCGTATTTTAGGGCAACAAGCTCGTATTTCTCGAATCTACCCGAGGCACCAGAGTGTCCTGCCCCCATGTTTATTTTCAAGAGAATAATGTTTTTACCCGTATTCATCTCCCTCAGTTTCGCCACCCATTTTACCGGATTCCAAAAAGATACCTGGGTGTCGTTGAGGCTGCCCGTGGCGAGTATGGATGGATACTCTCTCTTTTCCACATTGTCATAGGGGGAATAGGAGAGCATGTAGTCGTAGTATTCCTTGTGGTGTGGATTTCCCCATTCGTCGTATTCCAGTGTGGTGAGGGGGAGGTCGGCATCTAACATGTCCGTGATGACGTCTACCCATGGCACCTCTGCGATTATACAACAGAATAGTTCGGGTCGCATATTGGCGACCGCCCCCATGAGCAGTCCGCCGGCGCTCTTCCCATTGGCGCAAAGCATCTTAGAATTCGTATAACCTTCCTCAATGAGACATTCTGCGCAGGATAAAAAATCTGTGAATGTATTCTTCTTTGACATCATTTTCCCCTCCTCATACCATCGCCTGCCCATTTCCTGGCCTCCACGCACATGCGCGATGGCATAGATGAAACCTCTCGCAAGAAGGCTTACAATCTCGAGCATGAAGGCGGGATTAACCGTTGCGCCGTAAGAGCCATATGCGTAAAGGAGGAGGGGATTGGTGCCATCCCTTCGTGTGCCCCTCCTGTACACCAAAGAGATGGGAATCTGTGTGCCGTCGAGGGCTTCTGCAAATACCCTCCTCGTTTCATAGTTACCCTTGTCATAGTTGTGTATCTCTGTTTCCTTCATCAGTGTCATCTCTCCGGTGCGCATATTGCAGTCGAAGGTGGAAAGGGGCGTGGTCAATGATGTGTAGTAGAACCGAAAGACGTCGGAATCAAGCCTCCTATTTTCCCCATTGCAGGCGAAGTAGGATTCTTCAGGAAATTTCACATGATGTCCCTTCATATCCTTTTTATCTAGCATATTGAACTGTGACAACCCATCCTTCCTTTCCTGCACAACAAGAAAATCATCGAATACCTCAAATCCTTCTATGAGAACATCCTCCCTTGGAGAAATGATGTCCCTCCAGGTTTCTCTGGCGGGGTTCTCCTGGGGGGCTTCCATGAGCCTGAAGTTTCTCGCACAATCATTGGTGAGGATGTAGAATTTATCACCCGCATGGTCCGCATCGTACAGCATGTCAGGCTCCCGTGACCGTAGTATCCTGAAAGTACCATCGGGGGAATCTGCCTTACAAATCCTCATTTCAGAGGAGAGGGTGCTCTCCGATCTGATGAATATGAATCTTTTTGATTTTGATTTCTTGACATAGGTTGAGTACGCGCTATCCTCTTCATGGTATACCTCTGCATCATTTACTACAGGCTCGCCGAGCTTGTGTCTCATTATTTTATGGCTTCTCACCGTCTCATCATTGATGGAGTAAAAAACAGTCTTTCCATCATTGCCCCATGCGAGTCTCTCTGAGGTGTTGGAAAGAACATCCTCCAATATCTTGCCCGTGGAGAGCCGCTTGAAGCATATGGTGCATTGTCTTGAACCGGTGGTGTCAACGATGAATGCAAGGATATCATCGGTCGGGTCGATATAAGTTCCCACCACCTTGTAGAGGGGGTGACCCTTTGCCATCTCATTTGCGTCGAGCATGACTTCCTCGGGAGATTCAAGCGTCCTCTTCCTGCAATAAAGTGGATACTCCCTGCCCTCCCTATATCTCATGTAATAAAAATATCCATTCTCCTCATAGGGGACGGTC
>Ga0315295_10005891_pt1 | contig 10475 bp, 6 predicted proteins | sample YL17G14_0_MG_FD_204453 | JGI IMG/M metagenome (GOLD analysis project Ga0315295, IMG submission 204453) | Sediment microbial communities from Yellowstone Lake, YNP, Wyoming, USA - YL17G14_0 | ecosystem: Environmental > Aquatic > Freshwater > Lake > Sediment | place: USA: Wyoming | collected... | reverse complement strand
CCCCCGGAGCGGAGGTCTTCATGAACCGCAAGCTCGCTGTCGTCCTCGCGGTCGTCTGGGCTCTTGCCGCGGCCTGCGGCGCTGGCGCGAAGGAGTACCGGTTCCCGCGCGTCGCCGTTGACGTCACCGTCAACGCGGACGGCAGCTTCCAGTACCGCGAGTCGAGGACGTACGAGTTCGACGACGACTTCACATTCGCGTACTACGAGGTCGAGAAGCAGCGGCTGTCCGGCGGCGCGCAGGTGGACATCACCGACTTCATCATCTCCGAGAACGGCACGCCTTTCGAGCTTCGCGACAAGGCCGACATCGACGAGCCGCGGACGCCCGGGACCTACTGGGTGTCGTACGACTACGAAGGCGGCTCCGTGTACGGCAAGTGGTTCTACAGGGCCGACAACGAGACGCGAACGTTCGACATCTCGTACACGGTGCACGACGCGGTCACGGTGCACGATGACTTCGCCCAGCTCTACTGGAAGTTCATCGCCGAGAACTGGGAGAAGCCGACGGCCGAGGTGACGGGGTTCATCCACCTGCCGCCCGGGGCCGACCAGGACAAGGTGCGCGGGTGGCTTCACGCGCCGCTCACGAGCGAGTACTGGATCCGCGACGCGCAGACCATCGAGTTCAGGGTGGACAATCTCCCGCCGAAGCAGTTCGTCGAGATGAGGATCCTCTTCCCGACGTCGCTCGTCCCCGGCGCGACCGTGCGCGAGGCCGGGACCATCTGGGACCGCGCGTTCGGCGAGGAAAAGGTGTGGGTCGAGGAGGCGAACGCGGAGAGGGTGCGCGCGCAGGAGAAGTACGCGGCCTGCCTTGCGAATCAGAAGAAGGGCTCGGTCGCGGCCGTCGCTGTCGCGGCGCTCGTTCTCCTCGGCTGGTTCGGCGTCTTCTGGAGGTTCGGGCGCGAGCACAAGGTGGCGTTCGGCGGGGACTACTTCCGTGAGCTTCCGTCTGAGCGGCCGCCGGCGGTCGTCGGCTACCTCTACCGGTCGGGCTCGGTGACCACCGACGACATGGTCGCGACCATCATGGACCTCGCGCGGAAGGGGCATCTCAAGATCACCGAGACCGAGCGCGAGAAGCCGAAGTTCCTCGGCATCGGCGGCGGGACCGAGTACGACTACATGCTCGAGCGGCTCGAGAAGGGCCGCGGCGACCTCGCGGAGTTCGAGCAGGACCTCCTTGCGTTCCTGTTCGGTTCGCCGGCCGCCCGGCTCAACTACCTCTCGCTCGCCGAGTTCAAGGAGGACGCGCAGAAGCACTCGTCCCAGTACCTGATGTGGTTCCGCGGCTGGATGAAGAAGGTGCAGCGCGCGGCCGAGAAGGAGGGGTTCTTCGAGAAGGCGAGCTCGCGGATGATGGTGGTGTCGATTCTCATGGGCGTCGTCGGCGCGATCCTCGGGATGCTCATCATGACGCTCACGAACTCGTACGTCGGCATCGTGACGTTCGTCGTGGGCTTCATCGTGATCCTCCTGTCCCTCCTGGTCAAGCGCCGCAGCCCCGCCGGCGCGCTCGAGTTCGCCAAGTGGAAGGCGCTCCGGCGCTTCCTCCTGCACTTCTCGCAGCTCGAGGACGCGCCGCCGCAGTCGCTCGTGCTCTGGGAGCACTTCCTCGTGTACGCGGTGACGCTCGGGGTCGCCAAGGAGGTCCTGAAGCAGCTCGAGCGGTACATCCCGGCGATGGAGCAGGCGGCGGGTCGCAGCTTCGCGGCCGGGTGGTACGTCGGGTCGGCGGCGCGGTTCAGCGACGGCCTGGGCAGCAGCATCGCCGGGCTCTCCGAGGGGCTCTCGAGCATGGTGGCCGTCGCCGGGAGCGCGATGAGCACGGCGAGCGGCACGGGCGGGGGCGGGACCGGCGGCGGTGGCGGCGGTGGCGGCGGTGGAGGCGGAGGAGCCGGTTGAGCGAAGGCCCGATGTGATCGAGGGCGCGATGGGCAAGAGGCCCTCGTACCGTGAGATCGAGCACACGGCCGACGTGGGCGTGGAACTCTCCGCGCCCGACCTCCGGAGCGCATTCGAAGGCGCGGCCGCCGCGATGTTCGATCTCATGTCGGACCTCGACCGCGTGGGGGAGACGTGGCGCGGCCGCGTGCGCGTCACGGGGATGGACCTCGAGAACCTCCTGATCCGCTGGCTGGCCGAGCTCCTCTTCCTTTCGGAGTCGGAAGGCGTCCTCCTCTCTCGCTTCACGGTTGACCTTCTCGACGGGCACACACTGGACGCCGCGGTCGCGGGCGAGAAGTTCGACCGCGCGAAGCACGCGGTCCGCGTCGAGATCAAGGCGCCGACGTATCACGGGCTCAGGATCGAGGAGGTCGGGGGCGAGTGGTCCGTCCGTGTCATCTTCGACACGTGACGGGGGCGCCCGGACGGAGCGACCATGGCACAGACCGGTCATGACCTCAGACAGGTCGGCGACTGCCTCTGGGAGATCCCGAAGGCCGGCGCGATGCGCGTCCCGGGGCGGATCTACGCCGACGAGAGGCTCCTCGTCCACATCCGCGAGGAGAAGGCGCTCGACCAGGTTGCGAACGTCGCCCACCTTCCCGGCATCGTTTCCTGGTCGCTCGCGATGCCCGACATCCACTGGGGCTACGGCTTCCCGATCGGCGGCGTCGCGGCGACGGACCCCTCGCAGGGCGGGGTCGTCTCGCCCGGAGGCGTGGGGTACGACATCAACTGCGGCGTGCGGCTCGTCACGAGCCGGATGACCCGCGATGAGGTCGCGACGAGGGTCCCCGACCTGATCAGGGCGCTCTTTCGCGATGTGCCGTGCGGGCTCGGCTCCCACGGCGCCATCGGCAAGCTCTCGAGGAAGGACCTCGAGGGCGTCATGACCGAGGGCGCCGCGTGGGTCGTGACGAAGAAGGGCCTCGGCACCGAGACCGACCTCGAGCACACCGAGGAGCGCGGGCGCATGCGCCTCGCGGACCCCGAGGCAGTCAGCCAGAGGGCCGTCGAGCGCGGGCTCGACCAGGTCGGCACGCTCGGTTCGGGGAACCACTTCCTGGAGATCGGGTACGTCGAGAGCGTGTTCGACGAGAAGGCGGCCGCCGCGTTCGGGCTCAGGGAGGGCGAGGTCACCGTCCTCATCCACTCCGGGTCGCGCGGGCTCGGCTACCAGGTCTGCGACGACTCGCTCGAGGTCATGCAGCGCGCCGCCACCAAGTACGGCATCGCGCTCCCCGACCGGCAGCTCGCGTGCGCGCCCGTCGAGTCCCAGGAGGGCGGCCGCTACCTCGCCGGGATGGCGTGCGCCGCGAACTACGCCTGGGCGAACCGCCAGGTCATCATGGTCCTCGCGATGCGCGCGATCGCGGCGACGCTTGGCACGGGCGTCGAGAAGCTCGGCTTGAGACTCCTCTACGACGTCTGCCACAACATCGCGAAGCTCGAGCGTCACGCGGTCGGCGGCGCCGAGAGGGTCCTCTGCGTCCACAGGAAGGGCGCGACCCGCGCGTTTCCCGCGGGCCACCCCGAAGTCCCGTCGGCCTTCCGCTCCGTCGGCCAGCCCGTGCTCGTGCCGGGCGACATGGGCAGGGAGTCCTACGTCTGCGTCGGCACCGAAAGCGCCATGAAGGCGACGTTCGGGAGCACGTGCCACGGCGCGGGTCGCATGCTCTCGAGGGCGAAGGCGAAGCAGGCCTCCGCCGGACGGCGGCTCGACGAGGAGCTCGCGCGCATGGGCGTCTTCGTGATGGCCGAGGGGAAGGGCACGCTCGCCGAGGAGATGCCCTACGCGTACAAGGACGTCGCCGTCGTGGTGGACGTCATGGAGAAGGCAGGCATCGCGCGCCGTGTCGCGCGCCTCAAGCCCCTGGGCGTGATGAAGGGATAGCGGCCGCGCCCCGCCGGCACGCCGCATCGACCATGAAGAACAGAGAGATCGCCGGGATCTTCTCGAGCCTGGCCGACATCTACGAGATCACCGACCAGGACCCGTTCCGCGTTACCGCCTACCGCAGGGCCGCCCGCATCATCGATGACCTTCCGACCGACGTCGCGGAGCTTGCGGCGTCGGGCGCGCTCACGGACATCGCCGGCATCGGGAAGGGGACGGCCGCGAAGATCGAGGAGTACCTCGTCTCCGGCTCGATCGCGGCGTACGAGGAAGCCAGGAAGACTATCCCCGTCGGACTCGTGGAACTCCTCTCGATCCCCGGCCTGGGACCGAAGACGATCGGGCTCCTCTGGCGGAAGCTGGGGGTCAAGTCGCTCCGCGGCCTCAAGCGTGTCATCCGGGGACGGAAGATCCTCGAGCTTCCGGGGATCGGCCCCAAGAAGGTCGAGAACATCGAGGCGGGGGTGCGGGCCTACGAGTCCCGCTCCGGGCGGCTCACGCTCGGCGGCGTTCTGCCGACCGCGCGGTCGGTCCTGGCCGTCCTCAAGGACCTTCCGGGCGTCGAGGAGGCCCACCTCGCCGGGTCCGTGCGGCGGTGGCGCGAGACCATCGGTGACATCGACGTCCTGGCCGCGAGCCGGAAGCCCGCGGCCGTGATCCGGGCGTTCACCAGGCTCCCGCTCGTGGACGAGGTGCTCGCCGCCGGCACCACGAAGGCGAGCGTGCGGGTCGCGGGCGCGCTCCAGGTCGACCTTCGCGTCGTGCCGCCGGCATCGTACGGCGCCGCCCTCATGTACTTCACCGGGTCGAAGGCCCACAACGTGCGGCTCCGCGGCCTCGCGCAGGACAAGGGGCTCAAGCTCAGCGAGTACGGGCTCTTCAGGGGAACCAGGGCCGTCGCCGCGAGGACCGAGGAGGCCGTCTACGGCAAGCTCGGCCTTTCGTTCGTCGAGCCGGAGCTTCGGGAGGACAGGGGGGAGGTCGAGGCGGCGCTCGACGGAACGCTGCCGGAACTCGTCGAGACGAGGCACATCCGGGGCGACCTCCATCTGCACTCGAACTGGAGCGACGGGGCGTCGAACATCAAGGACATCGTGCGCGCGGCCAGGGCGCGCGGCTACGCCTACGCGGCGGTGACCGACCACACGCGCTCCCTCGGCATCGCGCACGGTCTCTCCATCGAGCGGCTCGAGAAGCAGCTCGAGGAGATCGCGGCGATCAACAAGCGTCTGAAGGGATTCACCGTGCTCTCGGGAGCGGAGGTGGACATCCTCGCGGACGGGCGGCTTGACCTGCCCGACGAGGTCCTCGACCGGCTTGATGTCGTCATCGCGTCCATCCACAGCGGGTTCCAGCAGCCTGAGGACACCATCACAGGCAGGATCGTCTCTGCCATCGAGAACCCCCGCGTCCACGTCATCGGTCACCCGACCGGACGGCTCCTCGGGTCCCGTCCCGAGTACGCGGTGAACCTCGAGCGCGTGATGGAGGCGGCCGCGCGAACACGGACGGCCCTCGAGATCAACTGCTACCACGAGCGGCTCGACCTGAACGACGTGAACGCCCGGCGCGCCGTCGAACTGGGCATACGGCTTGCACTTGGCACCGACGCGCACCACTGCGACCAGCTCTGGATGATGGACCTGGGGGTGGCTACGGCAAGGCGCGCCTGGGTCGGCCCGGAACACGTCCTGAACGCCCTGCCCAAGGGCGCTTTGCTCAGGGAGTTGCACAGGCAGAGGACGGGCCCCGGCCGCATCGCACAGGAATGAGCGCCTGTTCATCCAGCCGCTTGACTACTGTCGTCGACGGTGGTACTATGCACTATGAAGCAAGGGCTTCTTCAGGTCGGTGCCTCCCACAGCCGGAAGTGAGGTGCGGAGTGAATCGGATGGGCATGTGTGCCGCGCTCGTCTCAGCGTTTCTGGTAGCCGGCGTGTGCGTGCCGCAGGCGCTTGGCGCGGTGGCGTGCGGGGCGGTCGGCGGCGTGACAGAGGGTCCCGACGGGGCGTTCATCTACACGGTGACGATCACGTGGGACTTCAACGGGGCGGCGCTTCCCGAGGAGATCAACCTTCTCCTCCCGACGCTCGAGGACTGCGAGTTCTACACCCCCGGGAATCCTCTCGAGACGAAGTACGTGATCCCCCTCACCGGTGTCTCGCTGGCGCAGCCCGGCTGCTATGACGTGGCGGGCGCCCCGAGCGGCGAGATCCTGTGGGTCGGAGCGATGAGGTTCGAGGACCAGTACTGCTGGCTCGACGGGACCCACGTCGAGTACACGAACAGCGGCCCGACCGTGAACTGCCTGCCGCTTTCGGCCGACTCCGGCGTCTTCATGTTCTCGTCGTACGGCGCTCCCCTTCCCACCATGACCTACTACGACGCCATCGTGATCAGGGCGGGCGCCGACTGCATCGTGTGCGACTACGAAGGCCCGATGCCCGACTGTAACCTCTGGGCACCCGTTGCGCCCACGAACTGGGGCACGATCAAGGCCATGTACAGGTGATATGGAGTGACCTTGTGTCAAGGGCCGTCTTCCTTCGGGGAGGCGGCCTTTGCACGTGGTGGGACCGGTGGGAGGAGCGGGCGGACGAGGCAGGGCGCTTCGACGACGAGTCACGCTGATATGCGCGGGTTGCGCGGGGTTGCCTGCGCCGAGCCGCATGACCGTGCTCCGTCGTGAGGTACCGCAGACTAGGAACGCGAGTCCGGACCTCGGGGTCCTGTCGCGTACCGGTAACGCGGGTTCTCCGGATCGTGCCTGCCCTCATCCGCCCTCTCCAGCCACCAGGGTCGTCCCGGCTCACTTACGCTTCGACTGGCTGCGCGGTGCGCAGCGTCTCCCACAGATACCCGACCAGCATGCCGGCGATGGCGACGACGATCGTGTTGTGGTGCTTGCCCTTGGCGGCCATGCGCCGGTACTGCAGGCAGAGTCGCTGCTGGGCGCGGTCGGCGAGGGCGATGGCGGCCGGCGGCTGACCGCGGCGACGCTTCGCGAGCCTGGCACCGATGGCCGGCTTGTGGCGGTAGTGCCAGGCGGTCTCGATGAGGAGGCGTCGGACGTGCGTGTTACCGGCCCTGGTGATGCCGCCCTGACGTCTCTTGCCTCCGCTCGAGTGCTCGCTGGGCACGAGGCCGAGGTAGGCCATGAGCTGAGGTGCAGAGGTGAACCGCCTCACGTTGTGGAGCTCGGCGACGAGGGAGAGAGCTGTGACCGTGTCGATGCCGCGGAAGCAGCGGAGGTGAGCCACCGGCGTGCGGTAGGGTTCCTCCCCGGCGACGGCAGCGAGCTGTACGTCCAGGGCTGCCACGCGCGCCTCCTGCTGCTCGACGGCGAGGACGTAGTCCTCGAAGACGACCTGATCGGCGTGGCGGTCGAACGTCAGGCCGTGCAACCAGTACCGGTGCTGCTGGGACCAGTTCCAGCCGTCGCGGACGGCAAGCCCTCTGCGGAGCAGGAACTTGCCGAGCCTGTGGCGTGCGCGCACGAGATCCTGCTGCGCGTCCTCCCTGCATCGGCAGAGGTCGCGGACGGCTTCCTCGTCTTCAGCGGGCGGGTGGACTGGGGTGAGGAGGCCCGCCCTGAGGAGCTCGGCGAGCTTGCGGGCGTCGCGGTGGTCGGTCTTGATCCTGTTGCCCTGGCGGAGCGGGATCAGGGAGGGAGCCGCGACGAGGCAGGGGATCCCGGCGGCCTCGAGCTGCCGCTGGAGGGCATAGCCGGTAGGGCCGGCCTCGTAGGCCCAGGCTACGGGGGCGCGCTCCCCAAGCTTGCGGATCAGCCTGCGGACGGACGTGGGGTCGTGGCTGATCTGCCACTCGGTGAGCTCGCCGGTGTCGGCGTTGAGGAGGGCGATGGCGATCGTTCTCTTGTGCACGTCGAGGCCTACATGGGCTACACTGGACATGGTCGGCTCCCTTCGTCGCATGCGGCTCCTGCGCCCTCGGGCGCTGACCCGCGGCTGCGGTGGGACTCACCCGGTCGTCATCGCCAAGCGTACCGTGGCCTTGACGACGTTGCGACCGGGGAGCCGGTCACTCCATAGGGTCTAGCGTACGCGCCACCGGAAGAAGCGAGAGGGACGCCCACACGGGTGTCCCTCTTTGCTTGTGGTGGACTGTCGGGCCGAGAGATGGCCAGCCGCCGGCTTGGCTGGGCCGTGCGCGCATGATGGTTCCAGGCATCGCCATTCCGCTCTTGACAGCCGAATGGTGGGGGGGGGTACAATAGACCTTGCGCGTTCAGCCTTGCCGCTGCAACGGGTCTGAAGTCCTAACCCGTCTCGAAGGAGGTCCGCCATGCGCACGCCTCCTCGTTCGCTCGGTCTCTCGCAGTTCGCCCGCCTCGTCGCTCTCGCTGCCTTCGTCCTCGTTGGCGCTCCGTCTACCTCCCTCGCGCAGGACGCCGCTCTCCCTCCTGGGTGGGTGCCGTTCGACGGCATGAGCGCGACGCCGATCTCGCCGTCGCTCGAGATCCTGTCCTCAACGTCAAGTGAGCTGATCCTGAGTGTGATCACTCCTGGCGTCGTCAGCGACGCCGTCGTCGAGGGCGCGGGCGACTACCGCAGGCTCGAGTTCCCCAGCTACTCCAGCAGCCACGAGGTAGGTCATCCCCTCCTGCCCGCAGTGCGGCAGCTCATCGCCGTCCCCAACGGCTGCGAGATCGAGGTCTCGGTCTCTCCCGGAGAACCGGTCCACTACCCCGGGACGCTGCTCTACCCCGTGCCTGCCACGGTCGTCCGACACACGCCTGAAGGATGGGAGTATCTCGTGGAGGAGTTCGCGTTCGACGGGGACGCATACGCTCGGAGCGGGTACTACCCGCCCGTGATCGCGAGCGTGAGCGACGAGGGGAGTCTCCGCGGTCAGGGCGTAGCGCTTCTCACGGTCTACCCGGCTCAGTACGACGCCGCGGAGATGGACCTCAGAGTGTACCCGGACCTCACGGTGACCCTTAGGTTCATCGGCGGCGAGGGCGGGCTCTCGACGAACATCGGCCCGCTCGGCGGGATCGCGCGGGACGTCGTGCTGAACTACCAGGGGGTGGAAGGAGCGCGGAGCCGCGGGTCCGCGGGGCCGGGCGTGGTTGACACCTGCATGACCGTGGGCGAGTGTGAGGATCTCCAGGCGGACTTCCTGATGATCGTCCATGACTCCTTGATGATGGGCTCGGCGGACTGGCCCGAGAGCCTGGCCCAGCACAGGTCGGAGTGGAACGGCTGGAACGTGGCGATGGTGCCCAGCGAGGCCGTCGTGCAGTTCTCCGGAGAGCCGGCGATCTCAGACAGCGCGATTCGGGACTTCATCAGAGCAGTGTACGAAACCCACAGCGCTGAGCACATGGACGACGGGTGGCTTGGGTATGCGCTGCTCGTGGGCGATGCGAAGGACGCCACGAGAGGCGGGGCGCACTACTGGTTGCCGGCGCATGAACAGGGCGGCTGCACGACGGATCACTGGTACGCCTGCGTGGATGGTGAGGACGACTACGCCGACCTCATGCTCGGCCGGCTGGCCGCCGACCACCAGTCCGAACTGCAGTGGCAGGTGAAGAAGACCCTCGCTTGCGAGAGGAACGCATCGTCGAGTGACTCGTGGCGGGACGACGTCCTGCTTTCGTGCGGGTTCGCGTGGAAGACGTGTCCTCTGAACGACTGCGACTGCGGGGACGGATTGAAGGCCGCCGGCGTGCATGCTGCCTTTGGCGAGGCCATCCTGTTGCTTCCCAGCGCTGGCACTGCGGACACGCTGCACGCCCACACCCAGCAGGGAGACAAGTGCGAAAGCCAGCGGGAGGCAACGAGGCCACTGAACGTGGCAGCTGTCAATGCCGGCCGCCACATTGTGGAACTCTGCGCCCACGGCTACCGGTGGGGAACGCACACATTCAACTGGGAGAACGCGCGACAGCTCGCAAATGCCGGCAGGCTGCCGTTCTGGATGACCTTTGGCTGCAGCACGGGGGCTTTCGACGCGCTACGTGGGGCGGCACCGGACACCATGACCGACAGCTTCGGGGAGTACCTGCTGCACAATGGCGGCATGAACGGCGCGGTCGCGTGTCTCGGCAGCACGGAGGACTCGGTCGAGCCGTGGAAGTTCCTGAGCACCTATGTCTGGGAGGCGTTCTTTGTCCAGCATATGCGCTCTCTCGGTGAGGCGGTCGTCTACGCCAAGACGAAGTACCAGTCAGTCCCCGGAGGCGGCAATGTCGAGCACCTGATGTACAACCTGCTCGGCGATCCAGCGCTCAACCTGTTTCTCGCGGACGTCAGCTACGGTGACAGGCCGGACTTCGTCGTGACCCCGGGCGACCTCGGCACGTGGCCCGCGTTCCCGGCGGCATCAGGGACGTCGGAGCTACGGGCCATCATCCACAACAAGAGCAACTGCACGCCTGACACGCTCGTTGGAGTGGAGTTCACGCTCTGCGAGCGCGACGGGACGGGGTGTGCCGTAGTCGACACGGCGTGGGTTCTGCCGGCCGCGTGGGACACGGTCGCGGCGAGCGTGGAGTGGTCGGCCGGTTCTTGGGGCGACGCAGGCCACCGCATCCTCAAGGTGAGGGTCGATCCCGACTCGCTGCAGGAAGAGCTGTTCGAGGACAACAACGAGGCGGA